>Ga0302326_10018624_pt1 | contig 14391 bp, 15 predicted proteins | sample Palsa_T0_3_FD_202264 | JGI IMG/M metagenome (GOLD analysis project Ga0302326, IMG submission 202264) | Peat permafrost microbial communities from Stordalen Mire near Abisko, Sweden - Palsa_T0_3 | ecosystem: Environmental > Terrestrial > Soil > Palsa > Peat permafrost | place: Sweden: Abisko... | reverse complement strand
GAAGCGACCCGGACAAGGCCCTCGGCGGAACCTTTGAGTTGGTCGAGGGCCACCAGGAACTGCTCTTCGCGGCGCAGGACCTCGCGGCAGAAATCGGCGTAGAGTTTGCCGGCGTCGGTGAGCGCCAGGGGACGGGTGCTGCGGTCGACCAGCGGCAGGCCCAGGCGGCGTTCGACCTCCTGGACGTGTTGGGTAGCGGCGGATTGGCTGATGCCGCAATGCGTGGCGGCGCGGCTGATACTTCTGGTCTGGGAAATTTCCCGGAAAAGCTTGGCTTCGGAAAGATGCAAACGAAGCCATTGTAACATAAGCGTGGCTTATGATGCTGTGAAGGCGAGGCGCGCCACCATGCTGTTCAAAGCCGTTCGCGCGTTCGCGCGCGGGCGCAGCTTGACACCGCGCCCGGCATGGCGATAGCCTATAGCCCATCTATGCAGTGGAGCGCGATCAACTACCCGGCCATCCTGGTGGCCGGAATTGCCAGCATGCTGGTGGGATTCCTGTGGTATTCACCCGCCCTTTTTGGCCCTGCCTGGGCCAAGTGCCGGGGCATCGATATGCACGATCCCAAACAGAGCCAGGAGCTGAAGAAGGGCATGGGCGCAGTGTACTCCGCCAGCCTCGGCGCAACCCTGCTCAGCGCCTTTGCGCTGGAGGCGCTGGTCGTCCGAATCCATTCCGGTGGTGTGCTCGGCGGACTCAAGCTCGGTCTGCTCGTGTGGCTGGGATTCGTTATGACCGTACAACTGACGGCGGCGCTGTTCAGTCACAAGAACAAGACTCTGTTCTTCATCGACACCGGATACCAGCTCGTGTGCTATCTGGCGATGGGCGCTATCGTCGGCGGATGGCAAATGAGTTAGATGTCGATAGCGACTACTTCGTGGTCCAGTATGGAAGTTATGGTCAAAGTAACCGCGCCATCTCTTTCTAAAACCTGCGGCGCCTGGCTGCTTACCAGTAACTGAACCTTCTTCGCCCTCCCACCCTGGGGTAGCTTGATACTGATCTGCTGCGCCGGCACCGGCAGAAATTCGCGCAGCGGACCTTTCATCATCATCGGATTCGTAAGGTTCACCAGATGGACGGTGAGCGAATCCTTTTGCCGCCAGATGGTCACATCCAGCGTGCCGGGCCCGGTTACGACAACCGGTGGCGGCTCATTGACGGCCCACTCCACGGCATTGCGCAGCAGCTTCCCATGATCCGGCGAGAGGACCTCCCAGAAGGTTCGATCTACGTCCCACGGGAAATATACCACCCTGCCCTTCCCCACTTCGCGTACGAAGACCGCGGGGATGTCGGTCTGCGAAACGCGCGGAAAAACCTCTTCCATGGGAAGGTCCGGATAGGACGGAATCAGCGTCAGCGGCGGGTTGCGGTAACTGCTGTCCGGGCGTGTGTGGACCCGCGAGACACCGTTAATGATTCGCTCCGTGTCTTCCAGGCCGGCGAGAATAGGATGGCGGTTCTCCAGGCGCAGGTACGAGTTCTGCATCCGCGCATCCACGCTGCCCGCGAAGGATGCGCCGAATAGATCCGCGAGCCCGAAGTCCGCGCGGCGCACGCCCCATTCGTCGTACAGCGATGTTTCATAGGTGGCCACCAGGCTGCCGCCGTGCGCCACGTAATCGCGTATCTGGCCGCACTGAGGGTTGGAGAGAGCCGCGATATTCGGCAGGATCAGGACCTTGAATTGCGCGATGTGCTCCGGGTCGAGCAGGCAGTCGTGTACCATCTCGAACGGGATGCGCGCCTCGATGAGCGCCTGGTAGTAGCCCAGTGTGTGGTCTTCCACCTTGGCGCGCGCATGCTCGCCGCCATAATACTGCGCGGTCTGCTGCGAGTAGACCATGGCGACGCGCGCCAGAGGCTCCTCATTGCGCAGATAGCGCTCGTTGCGATAGCACCATCCGTACAGATCTTCGACCACGGGGAGCCAGCGCCGGTCATGCAGCGTGCCCGCGAACTTGGTGAACCACGGGCGCAGGCCGTTGGCGACTCCGTCGAGCGCCCAGAGCCGGATTTCCGGACCGCTCTGCACCGAATCCTTCCAGCGATACTGTTCCTCCACGCCGATGCTGAATATTCCGCCGATGGGTTTGCGCCCCATGGCGGCGCGATATTCTTTGCCATTCTTGCCGTTGGCCCAGGGAGGTATCAACCCGCTGCGCGCCTGGCGGTCCGCGAACAAGATGGGCGCGCGCGCGCCGACGGCGCGCATATCGAGATCGCTCAACGCTCCGCCGCCGGTGTTGGGGATGAAGCAGGCGCCCGGATTGATCTTGCGAATCTCCGCGTCCCACAGCTTCCAGAGATCGAACAAGCGTTGCTGGCGCCACTCGATGTAGGCCCGGCGGGCGGGGTCTTGCGGATCGTTGGTGCGCGGCAGGTCTAGCCCGGAAGCGGTGCGGAAATTCCGCCGGCAATGCTCGCAGTAGCACATGCCGGAGCCGGCCCAGCGGTTGCTGAAAATGCCGTCCACGCGGTATAGCGAGACAATCTCGCGGGTGACCTCGGTCATGAATTCGAAGTTATACGGACCCAGCGCGCAGGTCACCCACCAATCCGGCATGGCCCAGTGCCGGCGCGGGTTGCCTTCCGCATCCACCGCGATCCAGTCCGGGTGGGCGTCGCGCACATCCTGCCGCGCCGCGTGCGGATCGGTGCGCGCGATCACCACCATATTCATCTTGCGGCACCCGGCCACCAGGTCGCCGAACGGATCGCTATTGCCCAGCCACGCGCTGCGATAGTGCAGCGGAATCTTGGTTGGATAGTACGCCACGCATCCGCCGGCGCTCAGACACGCGGCATCGGAATGTGTGCGGCGGAAATAGTCGAGCCAGAAGTTCGGATCGTACTTGCCGGGGTCGTCTTCGACCAGCGTCAACTGCGCCCAGCGCATCGGACGGTCGAACCAGGGCTGCGGATCGGGCGCGGCGGAGCCGGTCCGCTGGCCGGCCAGCGCCAGGGCGGAGCCGGCGGCTACGGTGCTAAGAAAGTCGCGGCGAGTCGTCATGCGGAGCATCATAGCTCACCGGTTGCTTCCGCGCAGATCCATATGCTACTGTGCGTTCGCATGAAAGCCTGGCAAGTACACGCATTCAGCGAGCCGGAGCAAATGACGCTCGCCGATGTCCCGGTCCCCGAACCCGGTCCCAACGAAGTGCGCATCCGCAACCACGCGGCTGCGCTCAACTTTTTCGACATTCTGCAGATTCAAGGCAAATACCAGGTGCGGCCGGCGTTTCCGTTCACTCCGGGCGCCGAGGTCGCGGGTATTGTGGATGCCGTGGGCCCCGAAGTGAAGCACGTTTTTCCGGGCGATCCGGTGATGGCCATGACCCACAATGGAGCCTTCGCCGAATACTCGCTGGCGGCGGCCAGCCGCACGTTTCATCTGATCCCAGGCATGGAATACGCCGAAGCGGCCGCCATGCCGGTGGTCTATCACACGTCGTACTTCGCGCTGCACCGTCGCGCGGGGCTGGCGCACCGCGAATGGCTGCTGGTGCATGCCGGCGCCAGCGGCGTGGGCATGTCGGCGATTCAGATCGGCAAGGCTTATGGCGCGCAGGTGATCGCCACCGCCGGCAGCCAGGCCAAAATGGATTTCTGCCTGGCGCAGGGCGCCGATCATGCCTTGTCGTACATCGACGCCGGATGGGTCGAGCACGTGAAGGAGATCACCGGCGGGCGCGGCGTGGACGTAGTCTACGATCCGGTAGGCGGCGACGTGTTCGACTTGTCGACCCGCTGCATCGCGGGCGAAGGACGCATTCTGGTGATCGGTTTCGCCAGCGGACGCATCCCCAACGTGCCGGCCAATCGTGTGCTATTGAAGGATATCTCGATTGTGGGCGTGCACTGGGGGCAATATGTCGGACACCATCCTGAGTTTCTCGGGCACACGCACGAAGTGTTGACGGCCATGTACCTGGGCGGGCAAATCCATCCGGTGGTGGGCAAGACCTTCCGGCTGGAGGAGGTACCCGCGGGCTTGCGCGAGTTGGCCGACCGCAAGATTCCGGGGAAAGCCGTGGTGGTGATGGACTGACGTGGTAGTGGGGGCCCCAGGCCCCCGGCCTGCGGCGGCCTTCCAGACCGCCATCTTCTCTTCTGGGGAGCTCAATTTCCGGGCGACAAGCGGGTCCAGAGGACCGCGCAGGCTGAGCGGCTGCCCTCATGGCCCTGCGGGCCACCCAAGGGTGATGAGAGCCGGGCTACACCCGGCGCTCGAGTTTGGACATCCTGGGACCCTGACGTGGCGCACGCTCTCTGCGTGCCGCGACCGCACTCTTGCGGTCGCCGCGGGTGGAGCCCGCGCAACCCTCGAGCTTCGCTCGCGGGAAGAGCCGGCTAACAGCCGGCTGCGGCCACGATTGGCCGGATAAGTAGAAACTCCAGAGCCGGGCTACGCCGGCGCGACGACAGGAGTGTCGTCGCGGCACGCAAGAGTGCCTGCGCCACGTCGGCGATCCGCAAATCGATCCCAAAAGGGCCAGACTCACTTCCTCTCAGCGGGAGGCTGCCTCATTCCTTCAGTATCCGCTCCAACATATCCGGAATCTCGAACACCGCGCGATTGCCGAGCGCCGCTGCATTGGCGCGCATCCGGGCATAAGTGGACGGTCCCAACAGTTCCTCGACGGCCCCTGCGATCCCGCGGAAATTGCGCAACACCATCCCTACGCCTTGCTCCCGCACCCACTCGCAGTTGTACCTCTCTTGTGGCAGGTTCCAGGCGTTGCGCTCCACGATCACCGGCAGTTTCATGGCGATCGCTTCGCTGATGCTGCCCGGCCCCGGTTTGCCGATGAAGAAATCCGAAAGGTGCATATAGTAGGGCACCTCGCGCGTGAACCCCTCCACGAACATCGGGATGCGTGAAGGCTCCGCGCGCAGCTTGCCGGCCAGCTTGTCATTCCGTCCGCAAATCAGGATCAACTGCAGTTTCCGCCCCGCCGATTGCAGGCTGCGCGCGATCCGCAGCATCACCGGCGAGCCCTCCCCACCGAACAGCACCAGGCCGGTGGGCAAATCCGCGTCCAGGCCCAGACGCTGCCGCTCCGCCGCGGGATCCACCGCGATCGGCTCGTAAAAACGCGGGTTCAGGATCATGCCCGATGCCCGGAACACGCGGTGGTCCGGGTGCCCCAACTCCCACGCCTGCGCCACTGCGCGGTCCGATCCGCAGATCAGGTACTGCTCCTGCCGCTCGATCCAGAAGTGCGGCGGATAATCGGCAATGTCCGTGAGGATGGTCACTAACGGTGTGCCCGGCAGCGCGGCGTCCAGGCTCAGCCGCAGTGCGCGATTGAAATTGGGTATCAAAGATACAACCATGTCCGGCCGGCTCGCCCGCCAGAACTCGCGCAACATTTTCACCAGGGATGGTTGAAACATTCGAATGACAACATGTAGTCCCTTCAGCAGCTCGCCGGACCCGATCGTCCATCCCTTCTTCAACATCAGGTTGTAATAATCCTGCAGGCGGATGCCCGTGATTCGCCGGAAGATATCCAGGTTATCGAGCTGTTCCTGCAGGTTAACCATGCGGATCTCCCACGGCCGGCCCTGTGGTGCAATCACTTGCTGCAAGGCCATGGCCGCGCTGCGATGCCCGCCGCCTGCGTCGAAATAGATGAAATCGAGCTTCTTCACACTTTGATTTCATCAAGCTTTTGCCTAAATGTCATGACCTTGTAGGATTATGGGACTATAAATTAGGGTGGGATGGTGTTAGAGTTCATCACCGCACGCGATTACAACCTGATGCGCCGCGTGCATCGCTGGCCGGCGCCACGCTGGATCCGCGTTTGGATGCTGTGCGCCACGCGCGGCGGCGATGGATGGTTGTGGTATGCCATGGGCGCCGTCATCCTGCTCTTCGGCGGCCCCACGCGCTTCGCAGCCCTGGGCGCGGCGGGCTTGGCGGCGGGCCTGGGTATCGCTGCATTTCTCCTCCTGAAAAAACGGACCAACCGCAAGCGCCCCTGTGCCATCGAGCCGCACTGTTGGGCCAAGTTGCTGCCTCCGGACCGCTTCTCGTTTCCTTCCGGCCACACCATCACGGCGTTCGCCGTGGCGCTCTCGCTCTCCGCCTTCTATCCGAGTGCGCTGTCCGGCCTGCTGTTCTGCGCCGCCAGCATCGCGCTTTCGCGCATCCTGCTGGGCATGCATTTTTTGAGTGACGTGATCGCCGGCGCGCTGATCGGCTCCGGACTGGCTTACGGCGCGGTCTGGCTGCTCCGATAACTCGGGTGCCCGCCCCGCAAGCTATCCAAACCCAAACTGACCCACTGCCCGAACTTTGGCTTACAATCGACTGGTGACCCAAATGGCTGGCGGCGCGGTAGCCACGGCGCGGGCGCCTGCAGCCGGCAAAGCCCTCACCGGCTTTCTGCTGTCGGGATTCCTGTTCGCCCTGCTAGGAGCGGTGCTGCCGGCGTGGGGCTATTATCGCGACCCGCCCGAGTTCATCACCATCGGGAATTACTTCCTCACACTGGCTGCCGGCGTAATCGCCGCGAACCAGGTATCCGCCGCCATTCTATCTCGCAAGAGCCTGCGCTTTCTGTTGGTGTTCGCCTGTGCACTGGGCTGCGCCGGGCTCCTTTCGCTGGCACTGGTCACTCCGCCAGCCCACGAATTATGGCGCATCCCCGGTCTGGCCGCCATCGGGCTCGCGGTGGGACTGCTCAACGCCGGCTTGTTCCAAGCCATCGCCGCCAGCTATTCGCGCGATCCGGCCCGCGCAGTGGCTCTCGGCGGTGTTTATTACGGCCTGGGATGCCTGGCTGTCACGCTGCTGGTGGCTGGCACATTTTATGTGTATACTGTGCCCGCCATATTAATTCTGATGGCGCTGGCGCCGGGACTCTGCGCCGGACTCTACGCGCGCACCGCGGTGGCTGAGAAAGCCGCCGTAGCCCATCCGGACGTCCGCCAGGTTCTTCGCGATTTTCGCAGCTTCGGCGCCGTGCTCTTCGCGTTGATCCTGTTCCTTCAATTCGGCAATGAAATGTCGATTGCCGGGTGGCTCCCGATTTTCCTGGTGCGGCGCCTGGGTATCAGTCCGCCTGCATCGTTGGGTTTGTTGGCGCTTTATTGGACCGCGCTGCTGGTTGGCCGGGTGGCCGCTGTCGCGATTCTGCCGCGGATCCGCCACAGCCGATTGCTGGGCGGGAGTGTATTGGCGGCTCTTTTTGGCTGCCTGGTGCTGGTGCGAACCAATAACCAGTTCGGAGCCGCTACTGGTGTGCTGATGTTGGGCGCGGGCTTCGCCAGTATTTACCCGCTGGTGGCGGAGCGGATTGGCGGCCGCTTTCCGTACTACCATCCGGTGTTCTTCAGCGGCATTTTCTCCTTCGCGCTGTTCGGCGGATTGATCGCGCCTGCCACGCTGGGCTACGCCGCCTCGGTATTTGGTATTGGCATCGTAGTGGTGCTGCCCCTGCTGGGCACTTGCATGGTCTCCGCGCTGCTGCTGCTGATCTGGCTGGAATCCAAGGTGACGGGCAAGTGAAGCGGTGCGCGCTTTTTGCCCTCTGGCTGGCGCTGCCGCTGGCCGCCGCCGGTCCGGGCGCCCGAATCGGCGCGTTTCTGGACGCTTCGCCGGTGGCGCGCACTTCGTTCTGGGGCCTCCGCATCGTGGATCTCGAACAGAACCGCGTGCTGTTCGAGCGCAACGCCAACCACTTGTTCGTTCCCGCATCCAATGCCAAGCTGTTTACGACCTCGCTGGCCCTGATGCGCCTGGGACCGGACTACAAGTTCCAAACGCGCATTTTGGCGGAGCGCGTTCCGGGCGAAGATGGCTGCGTGGAATCCCTGCGGCTGGTGGGCGGCGGCGATCCAAACCTCTCCGGGCGCGCCATCCCTTATCGGATGGGCGCGGCGGCCGGTAACCCGCTCGAGGCCATCGAAGATCTGGCAGCCCAGGCAGCCGCGCGCGGCGTGCGCTGCATCGATGGCGATGTGCTGGGCGACGACTCCGCCTATGTCTGGGAACCCTATCCGGACGGTTGGTCGATCGACGATCCGGTATGGGATTATGGCGCGGCGGTGAGCGCCCTCAGCATCAACGACAACACCCTGTCGGTAACCGTGCTGCCCGGCGCGAGCGAATCCGATCCGGCCCAAATTGTGCTGGCCCCGCCGCTCCCCTATTATGAAATCGACAATCGCGTGCGCATCGGGGCCGGAGAACGCCGGATTCACATAGACCGCCTGCCTGGTGAGCGACGGGTCGGCATATGGGGCATCTTGCCGCTTAAAGATCCGGGTGACACCGAGGCGTTAGGTATCGACGATCCTGCGCTCTATGCCGCCTACGCGCTGCGCGATGCGCTGGTGCGGCGCGGGATCGCGATTCGGGGCGAGGCGCGGGCGGTGCATCTTTACCCTGGGGTTTTGGCGGACTTGAAGAACGGTCCCGCGCCCGATCCGCAACCCGGTGTGGAATTGGCGCGCCGCGAATCGCCGCCCCTGGCCGAAGATCTGCGTGTCACCGCTAAAGTCAGCCAGAACCTGCACGCGGAGATGGCCTTGCGGGCCGTAGCCCGCGCGCGGCGGCACATCGGCAGCCGCGAAGCCGGCCTCGCGGAACTGGCGGCTTTCCTCGACGAAGTGGGAATCGACCGCGGCAGCTATACGTTCGCGGACGGCTCCGGGCTGTCCCGGCTCGATATGGTCACACCCGCGGCCGTGGTCCGGTTGCTGGCGTACCTGCACCGATCAGCCGAGCGCGATGTGTGGCTGAGTCTGCTGCCCATCGCCGGCCAGGACGGCACGCTGCATGCCCGCTTCGCCGGTACCGAGGCGGCCGGCCGCATTTTCGCCAAGACGGGCACCCTATCGCACGTCAGCGCGCTCTCGGGATATGCACGGCGGAAAAACGGCAGGATGCTGGCGTTCTCGATTTTGGTCAACAACTATAACGGGCCGCCGGCGGACGTGCGCGCGGCCATCGACCGGATCTGCGCGCTGATGCTGGAATGACGAGTATGTACTATCGTGGGGGACGGGTTTCCAGGGCGAGCACGCGTTCCTCCAGCGCATTCACCCGTTCGTTCAGATCGCCGTCCGAGGTCTCGAGACGATGCATGCGGGAGAAATTGCCCCTCGCGAAGCGTTCCAGGCCGCGCAGGATCTCGGTCTGCATATCGCGCATAGTCTCGACCACCCGCGCCTCGCTTGCAGAAATTTTATCGGCGATTTCCTCGCGCACGACGGCGCGGACCTGTTCCAGATCTTCGTTGCTCATCTGTTTCAGTATCGCACGCCGCTCTGCTAAAATCGAAGCAAACGCCTATGCCTATCTACGAATACAAGTGCCAGGATTGCGGAACGAAATTTGAAAAGCTGGTCCGGAATTCCTCCGTCGAAACAGGCCTCGAATGCCCCTCCTGCGGCCAGCAGCATCTGCGCCAGGAGTTTTCCACGTTCGCCGCGCACGCCGCCGGTCCGAAGCAAGCCGATGGCCCGGTGTGCCCCAGCGGACGCTGCAGCAATCCCGGCATGTGCGGCATGAATATGAACTGAGTGAGCAAGAATTTCATGGCGCAGGTCGGGGAGTACACCTCCCTGGCCTTTCTGTTGCCCGCCGCGACATTTGTCGGCTACGGCGTCGGCTACCTGCTGGACAAGGCGTTCCACACCCACTTCCTCTACATCCCGTTTCTGATTTTCGGCATTGCGGCCGGCTTCGTCCAACTGATCCGGCAGCTCATGCGGGACACGCGTGACGATAAACGCTGAGCAGCTCCACTTCGAAACGGCGCTTCGCCGCATCGCGCGCGGGACCGTCGCCCTGGGGGCCGCGGGCTGTGCGATCTGCCTGTTTTGGCGCGGCTGGAAGTGGGCGCTGGCCTACCTGCTCGGCGCCGCCGCATCCTACCTGAATTTCCGTTGGCTCAAGCGCGTGGTTGACGCGCTGGGAGGCGCATTATCCGCGCGCCCCAGCCCGAAGTTCGCCATCCTGATCGGCCTCCGCTATGTGCTGTTGGGCGCGGGCGCCTATGTTATAGTGAACTTTACTTCTTTGAGCTTGCCGGCAGCCCTGATCGGACTGTTCGTCCCGGTGGCCGCCGTCATCCTGGAAATCATTTTCGAATTGACCTATGCATCATAACGAAAAATGGCTCGCCAGACTGTTTAACGATTACCTGCCCGGATTGGGCAATGCCACCTTGAAGCTGCTGGGCCTCCGCACCGAGGCCCGTCCGTGGGAAAACTTCATGGTCAGTGAGCTTCTGGTGGTGCTCATCATTATCCTGTTGTTCGCCTACCTGCGCCCCCGGCTCTCGGTTGACCGGCCCGGAAAGCTGCAGCACACCCTCGAGCTCATCTACGGTTTCGTGCACGGCGAGTCGGAAGACGCCGTGGGGCACGGCGGATCGAAGTACATGTCCTACTTCGGCACGCTCTTCATTTTCATTCTGTTCTGCAACTTGATCGGTATCATACCGGGCTTCGAGTCGCCCACCATTAACCCCTCGGTGCCGGCGGGTTGCGCGGTCGCGACATTCTGTTATTACAACCTCATGGGCTTTCGGGAGCAGGGCTTCGGAAAGTACCTGGCGCATTTCGCGGGACCCATGCCGTTCCTCGCGCCGCTCATGGTGCCTATCGAGCTGATCAGTCACATGGCCCGTCCTTTATCGCTGACTGTCCGTCTGTATGCCAACATGTACGCGGGCGAGCAAGTCACGCTGGTCTTTCTCAGTCTGACTTACTTCGCCGTGCCTGCCATATTCATGGGTCTCCACGTTTTTGTGTCGTTGCTGCAGGCCTACATTTTTATGCTGCTCACGATGATGTACGTCTCCGGAGCGGTGTCGCACGAGCACTAATAACCGGCTTTATGCCGCCCCTTCAGTGTGAGACCGGCTGTACGAGGATGACGGGAACCACCTCCTGGGGGCGATCTTAATCGAAGGAGTAAGTGAAATGAAGACAAAGTTGATGTTGCTGGCCCTGGTGCTTTTGGCGCTGGCCAGCCCGATTTTCGCCCAGGGAACCGGCGGTACAGCCCCCGCTGCCGGCACAAACTGGGTAGCCATTACGTCCGGTTTCGCGATGGCTATCGCCTCCGGACTCTGTGGCCTGGCGCAAGCCAAAGCCGCGGCCGCCGCCGCCGAAGGCATGGGACGGAATCCGGGCGCCGCACCCGCGATCCGCTTCGCCCTGCTGTTGAGCCTGGTGCTGATCGAATCGCTGGCGCTCTATACGCTGGTCATTATTTTCGTGAAAGTAGTTTGAAGGCGGGTGTTAGGTTATGGGTGTTGGGTTCTGGCAAACTGTTCCGCCGTGTACGGTGCGTATGCCGACACCCAGCACCTAGCACCCAGCACCCTTTCTAGTTAAAGGCGGGGGATAGGTGATGGGCCCTGGGTGCCGCTATGCCGTGTACCCACAACCCATCCCCCACAACCCATCACCGTTTAACCCCGCACGCTGGCCGCGGGAATCTTCCGCGTAGTTTAAAGGCGGGTGTTAGGTGCTGGGTTCTGGCAAACTGTTCCGCCGTGTACGGTGCGTAGGCCGACACCCAGCACCTAGCACCCAGCACCCTTTCTAGCCCCGCACGCTGGCCGCTGGAATCTTCCGCGTCAAATCCACCATTTCTTCGCGGCTCTCCGCACCGATGGTGAAGCAATCCACGCAATCGAGCGACAGGGCGAACTGCAGGCTCTCATCGGCCTTGTGCCGCAGCGCTCCCGCGCCTAGGATCTTCATCCCGATTACGCCTTTGCCGGCTGCCTTCATCTGCCGCAATACGGCGATCACCGTCTGTGGCTCGGCATCCATGGCCACTTTCGCGGGATTGATGCGCGCCAGGTCCACTTGCACCCAGGGATTCGCGGCTGCGGCCTTCAACGCCTCCAGCGTGTGACAAGAAGTGCCGTGCGTGCGCACAATGCCTTTCTCGCGGGCTTCGGAAATCACCGCCATCGCGCCTTTCTTGCGCTCCGGCCAGTCGCCATCCAGCATGCAGTGCAGCAGCAGGATATCGATGTAGTCGGTGCCCAACTCGCAGGTGCGCTCCAAGCGGAGGCGCCGGACCGCCGCCAGAAGGTCCGCCGAAAGGGGAGTGCGCTCCACTCCGGCGACTACGATGAACAGACCGATGAACATCACCAGCAGGGGCCAGTCGATTTCGCGGTAGACAGTCTCCGGCCCCACGCGCCGGGTGATCAGCAGCAGTGCACCTGCGACCAGTGCCACCTCGGCTACCGGCCAGCCCGCGAAAAAGAATGCGATCGTGGCCGCCGATGCCAGCAGCGATTTCCAAAGCAGGATGCGGTCCACAGTCACGGGCTGGTGCTCTGGAGAGATGGCGCCCCCATGCCGGAACTCGCGGCGGTAAATGAGAGACAACAGCAGGATCAACACCAGCAGTCCGGCGATCGCGGTGGGCGCGAGCGCCGCCGCAAACGCGCGATAGCCGACGCCGGAGAAGCTTCCAATCATCATGTTCTGCGGATTGCCTGTGATGGTGGCCACGCTGCCGATGTTCGCCGCCATGGCCACCGCCAACAGGTAGGGGACCGGATTGCGGCGCAGCCGTCGCGTGATTTCGAGCACCAGGGGCGTCAGCACCAGGCACATGGTGTCGTTCACGAAGAATGCAGAAAAGAAGCCGGAGACAAACACAATAGCGGCCAGCAGCACGATGGGCCGGTGCGCGTGCTCCACCCACGCGCTCACCAGCGTGAAGAATCCCGACAGGCGCAGGTTGGCGACCACGATCATCATGCCAAATAGCAGGATGATGGTGTCGTAATCGATGGCGGCATATGCCTGCTGGATGGAAAGCGAGTTCGACGCGATCATGAGGGTCGCGCCGATGATCGCAGCACCGGCCCGGTCCACCCGGAAGCCTGGCAGACGGCCGAACGCCATCGCCACATAGGTCAGTAAGAAGATGATGATAGCGGTCGGCAAGGCTCGGCTTACCTGATCTCCCCGTGCAGAGCCTGCCTGGCGAACTCGCCTGAAGGCGTCAGCTTATACTCCCAGTTGGCGATGAGTGTGGGGCCCCACTCGGGATCGAAGCACCAGACCATCCAACTAATCCCCTTACCTTCAAGATACTTGATTATCGCCGGGCCGTAATCGCCGGTAAAGCCTCCAAACTCGGTGGCCACGACCGGGTATTTGGCGGCCGCGAAACCGAAGTCCTCCTCCCACTTAGGTTCCCATGGCCGTGGCCGCTTGTTAGAATACGGATGGGTCACGTAGCCGATGTTGTCCGCAGCGATGGGAGCGAGCAGCAAGGGGGTCAGGTCGTAGGCCCAATCGAATCCCGCTACCAAGGGGATGGCCTGCGCGTTGTAGGCGCGGATGATGGCGATCAGATCCTCTTGCATGCGTTTCCACTCTGTCCAATTGACCGGCCCCAGTTGATTGCGGAAAGTGGTGGGCTCGTTGAATAGCTCAAAAAATGCGACGGTGTTGTGGCCGGCGAAGTGCCGCGCCGCGGTGCGCCAGAAATTGTATGTTTCCTGCTGCGACGTGTCGTACATGGGGTCCTGGAACAGCCCCGTGGTCAGGTTGCCGATGGAATGCCAGTCCAGGTCGATGTACAGATCCAGATCCGTGCACCACTCCACGGCCTGATCGAGCAGCTTCAAATATTCGGCCGGAGTGCGTTCGCGCCACGCTATGGGATGCACGGGGATGCGGACGATCATGGCGCCCATCTCTTTCACCTTAACGAAATGGTCTTTGTTCCAGTGGCCCTGCCCTTCCAACTTGTCGGGATCGGAGATGGATAGGCCGCGGAACAGGACCGTCTTTCCTTGCGGGTCGACGAATTTGTTACTCTTCACCGAGATCGGCGGCATTTTCTTGGCGTTGGCGGTGTAGGGCCGCCCGCCCACGGGCCGGTCGTTCCACCAACGTATACAATTCCCTGGCGCCGCACATTTCGCCCGTGGATAGAATTCTGGTCATGCCTGTGACTATGCCGACGTTTGGATGGTTGCCCCAGGCTGCCTGGGATTGGATTAACGCCAACGTGCGTTGAATTTCGATACGCTTTCCGGCGCCACGGATAAGGCCCCGCCTCGGGGTATGATAAAGCGATCCACAAATCCAAAAGGTCAGTATGACGAATGAGTATCAACTGCGGCTGGACGGACTGGTTCGCGATCATGAACAACTCATCCAGCGCCCCAACGAACCGCTCCCGGAGGCGAGCGGGTGGTTCGACCGATACCGCTATCCGGTGCTGACCGCGGCGCATGCGCCACTCATCTGGCGCTACGACTTCGATCCGGTGGCCAACCCGTTTCTGTTGGAGCGCCAGGCCGTGAACGCAGCGTTCAACGTAGGCGCCATGGAATGGAACGGCAAAATCGTGCTGATGGCGCGGGTGGA
>Ga0302326_10018623_pt1 | contig 14392 bp, 22 predicted proteins | sample Palsa_T0_3_FD_202264 | JGI IMG/M metagenome (GOLD analysis project Ga0302326, IMG submission 202264) | Peat permafrost microbial communities from Stordalen Mire near Abisko, Sweden - Palsa_T0_3 | ecosystem: Environmental > Terrestrial > Soil > Palsa > Peat permafrost | place: Sweden: Abisko... | reverse complement strand
AGCGCCGGCCATCAGGCCGGAACCGCGATCTCCGGCATGTGGCTGTTCCTCGCTACCGAAGTGCTGTTCTTCGGCGCGATTTTCCTGACTTGGATCTACTGCCGCCATTGGAACCCGGCGGGTTTCGATGCCGGCGCTCAAAAGACTCAGCTGGCCACCGGCACCATCAACACCGTGATCTTGTTGACCAGCAGTCTGGTCTATAGCGCGGGCCTCGCCTTCATCGAAGCGGGGAACCGCCGCCGACTGATCCAGTGCTGCGCCGTAACCTGGGCGCTCGGCTTCTCGTTTCTGATCCTCAAATTCGGGCTCGAGTACTATAAGGACTTCGCCGCGAAACTGTTCCCCGGTCCGGACTTCGCCATCAACGGCGCGCTCGGCGGCGGTGCGCGGCTCTTTTATGTATTCTATTTCGTGAGCACAGCGCTCCACGGCATTCACATGATCGGAGGGCTCGTCCTGGTCGGATGGATCATTCTGCGCGCGCGGCGGGATGAGTTTTCGCCGCTGTACTACACGCCGGTGGCCGTGGTCGGCCTCTATTGGAGCTTCGTCGACGTAGTGTGGATCGTGCTCTACGCGCTCATCTATCTCGTGGGTCGCGGGTCGTGACTAAACATTTTCGCAACTTGCTGGTGACCTGGATTCTGTTGCTGGTTCTCCTGGGAACGGAATTCGGCGCGAGCTTCCTGCCGCTTGCGCGATCGATGAGGCCGCTGATTCTGATTCCAGTCGTGCTGATGGTGGCTGTGGTCGCAACAATGTTCATGCAGGTCGGGCGCGGCCCCACGATTGTGCGCCTTTTCGCCGTAGCGGCCATGGTCTGGCTGAGCTTTTTGCTGGTCCTGGGAAGCTTGGATCCCATGACGCGAATAGAATATCGCGTCCAAGACGCATCCTCGAAGTAATGCGGTGAAGGATCAGATGTGCCGGCTGGCGCGCATCGTTATGACCGCGGCTACTTTGTCGCCGCTTCGTACCTTTCGGCGACGTAGTCCCAATTGACCTGGTGATCGAGGAACGCTTTGAGGTAGTCCGGCCGTCGGTTGCGATAATCGATGCCTCATCATCGGCACCAGTGGCGCTTCTGGCCGTTTACGGCGTCCAGCTAAGCCCGTTTGTCCCAACCGTGAATCAAATCAGCGCGCCTGGCGCAGCAACGTGCCCAACTTCGGCGCCATAATTATGGGAGAGGTAGTGCATCAGAATATGGCCGATGTAGCCGAGCAGTGCGCCGCTTGCGAAGCCGGTTGCAGAGCAAGCTGACGATGAGAAGCGGAGCAAAGAATGCGCCGAAGACCATACCGAAGCTGAAGAACGAGGGCGCGCCCACCAGCCCACGCGTATTTGCATGATGGGCATCGTCGAATTTTTCGGGGGCCTCATCGCTACGCCCGTCAACATGGGTCCTGTCCGGTATGACGACCGTATTGCGCGCCACTACCATGCCAGTTCCAAATCGCAGTGGCAGCGGAGTTGAACTCTGGACATTGGCCGTTGTCGCACACGCTGCTCTTCTATCTTTTCCACCTCGCTCGCTGGAATGATGTGACAGTCGTGGCCGTTGAAGGTCCGATCGATCAGCGCCGCCCAATGCCAGCACCGGCGGAAATTGCGAACCACCAGATTTCCCAGACCATCGTAAGTCCGAGCACAAACGACAGACCACCAATCAAGACGCCAGCGCCGGTATCGTTCGGCATCCCGATGTCCTGATAGCTGGCCGGCTTTTTTTCCGATATTACCTTCTTGCTTCATCCGGTCGGAGCCTCAATGCCGTGGACGTGCCGAATAATGGCGAAATTGCGGGCCGCGGGCGTCGAGGTTGTCGCCAGTTTTTGAAACCTTGCTCGCCGCCCACGGGGCGACCAAATTGCGCGCCGTCGCGAGCAAAATCAATATTTCCGAGCGCGGCTGGGCAAAGCGTCTAGCGCAGCAGCCTACGGCACTTCGTTGCCGGGAACGGGAACCGTCCACCATTTTTTACCGGTTTTTGCAACACAACGGCCTTTTAAAACTCGATGGTCCATTGAAAGATATACTTGAGCAATTTTGAACAGATCGCTCTTCCCTAAAGAATTAAATGACCGCGGTGCTGATTTCCTTCATCCAGGAAATGGTGCGAGTGGATATGCGCATCCAAGTCATCGAGATACCGAGCCAGGATGTGATCTCCCGCGACAACGTTTCGATGAAGGTCGACGCGGTACTCTACTTTAACAATGTCAATCCCGAACGTGCCGTCATCCAGGTTCAGTCCTACCTTCCCGCCACAAACATGCTCGCCCAGACAACCTTGCGGTGCAGTGCTGGGCAGCATGAGCTCGACGAGATGCTTCCCGAACAAAAAAGCCTAGCGGCGACGTCCAGAGCATTCTGGACACCCAAACCGAAACCCGGGGGATCAAAGTGAACAATGTCGAGAGCAGAACGGTCGACCTCACGGGCAACATGGTGCGAGCCATCGCCAAACAGGCCGAGGCAGAACGCGACCGCCGCGCCAAGATCATTCATCCGAAGCCGAGTTCCAGCCCTCGCAAACCCTTGTCAACCCCGCCCAGATCCTTTCAAGCATTCCAGCCGCCATGCAGTTGCGCTACCTGCAAACACTTACGGAGATCGGCGCCGAACAGAATTCCATCCTGGTCTTTCCGATGCCGATCGACATCAAACCGTTCCTCGACCTTGTTGAGAAGTCCGGCAAGCCGGCGGGCGCCAATGGCAGCACTAGCGTTCCGCCGGCGAAAGAGACCCCTTTGGCCGCGTGAGGAAGACACTCAAGTGATGGAAGGCTATCGTCGATCTCGGCGCGTGTGGACCGCAGCTTTAGTATGCACCATCGTGAGACCGACGTTGGCCCATCAGACCACACTCGCTTCAGTCAAGACGCAGTGTGGACATTGCGAAGAGTTCACATGACGCTCGAGATCAAAGTCGGCCCTCCCCAGCTTACCGTTCACCAAGGGTACACCGTCATGGTCAGTGACCCTAATGGACAGATCCTCACGGAAGGGCAGCAGGGTCTATATTTTCTCGACACGCGCCTCATCAGCTCATGGGCGATGTTCGCCGATGGCGTGCAGTGGAAGTTGCTTAATGGCGGCGCGCTTGCGGCGTCGGCGGCGCAGGTCTATTGCACGAACCCGCCGATCCTTACTCCCGCTGGGAAAATACCAGAAAATAAGTTAGGTTTAATCTTCAGCCGTCACATCGACGGCGGTATGCATGAAGACATCGACATCACCAACTACGGTTCGCAGCAAGTCTGCTTCAATTTCGAAATAGCCATCCGAAGCGATTTCGCCGACATCTTTGAGGTCAAGGGCAAGAATGTCACTCGGCGCGGCGACATCAGAAGCGATTGGTCCGCAGGCGCCCAGGAACTGACGACCACTTATCAGCATAAAGATTTTTCACGTTCGCTGAAAGTGAAAGCCAGCGGTCAATGCTCGGCGATGAGCTATGCGAACGGCAGATTGAGTTTCAATGTAGAGCTTCAGCCTGGCGGCTCCTGGCACACTTGTCTGCTTTATGCCTTCGCGAATAACGACAGCTGGAGCGCAGCTCCGAAACAATGCGTCGACGATTATATGGGCTCGGAGGCGGTCCGTTCCCAGAAGCTCTGGAGGGATAGCGTCCTTAAGGTCAAAACAAATAACGATATATTTGCGACCGCCTTCGCGCAGGCTGTCGACGATATGTCAGCGCTGCGTTTGCCGATCGCGGGCACTGATCAAATGCAATTCGTTCCGGCCGCCGGGCTGCCGTGGTTCGTTGCGCTTTTTGGACGGGATAGCCTCATCATCTCGCTGCAGAACGCCATCGTCCATCCCGAGTTTGCGCTCGGCGCATTGCTGGTTCTCGCCAGATGGCAGGCGACCGAGCTGGACGATTATCGCGATGCCGAGCCTGGCAAGATTCACCACGAATTGCGGCGCGGCGAGCTCGCGCATTTCAAGCTCATTCCGCACACCCCTTATTATGGCACTGCGGATGCGACGCCACTCTACCTTATCACATTGCATTCAGCCTGGATGTGCACAGGCGACCGTACGTTGCTTACAAAGCATCTGGATACTGCCGAGCGTTGCCTCGATTGGATCGACCGATACGGCGATCGGGATGGAGACGGGTTCCAGGAATATCAGACGCGATCGCCCGTCGGCTATGAAAACCAGGGCTGGAAGGATTCGGGCGACGCGGTGATGTATGTCGATGGATCTCTGGTCAAAGGTCCGAAGGCGCTCTGCGAATTGCAGGGCTATGTTTACGACGCCTGGCTGCGCATGGCTCAAATCTACGAGGCTTTGGATAAAGGTGACCGCGCCGAGAAGCTCCGGTGCAAGGCCGCCGTGCTTTTCCAAAAGTTCAACGAGACGTTCTGGAACGAGACCGAGGGATTCTATGCTTACTGCCTAGACGGCGAGAAACGGCCGGTCCTGTCCGTCGCGTCGAATCCCGGGCAGTGTCTTTGGTCAGGCATCGTACCGCCTGATCGCGCCCGGCGCGTCGCGGATCGTCTAATGAAACCGGATATGTGGAGCGGCTGGGGGATTCGGACGCTCTCGGCCGACCACAAAAGCTTCAACCCCTTCAATTACCAGACCGGCGCGATCTGGCCGCATGACAATGGGTTCATCGCGCAAGGCATGAAACGTTATGGCTTCCACGATGAGACATGCCGGATCGCAGAAGCGATCATGCGGGCTGCGAACTATTTTGCCATGGATCAAATGCCGGAACTCTATGCCGGCACCCAGCGGGACGGTTTGAACTTCCCAATTCAGTATATTGGCGCCAACGTTCCGCAGGGTTGGGCTGCCGGATCGATCTTCTCGCTTCTGCAAGCAATGCTCGGCTTCCAACCTGACGCGCCGAACAAGGTTCTGTATGTTGATCCGACCCTTCCGGATTGGATGCCGGAGCTCACCGTCCGCGACCTCCGGGTCGCGTCCCTGACCTTCGACATACGATTTGCTCGAAAGGGTGAAATAACAGAGTTCGAAGTAACGCGGGGGTCAAAGGAGGCCGTTGTCCGACGCGCTATGACGGAATGGGCCGCCGCGCTTCGCAAAGATAGAGATGCGGTACCGGCGAATTAAAATCGAACGACACCAAGGGACTTCACAAATAAGCTTTGTCATCTCCCAGCCCGCGCCGTTATCGCAAGCTTGGCCCTCCTGCTTACCGGAGTGCACCCCAAAATCACTTATTTTGCTGTGCAAAGTCGCCGTCTGACACACTTCACTCAATCTTTGGCCTCTGCAAGTATCTCTTGCAGCAGTGCAACCTCGCTTTGACCAAAAATATCCGCAAGCGCAAAGCGCAAGCGTGGAGTTAATTTTGATTTGTACCCTTTACGACGAAGCGATAGTCGCGCGGTATCGCGTCGCTCTCGTAAGGCGAAGAAGCGCTCATTTGGACCCATAAAAGAAAAGCCCCAGCAGGGGGCTGGGGGGCTGGGGGGCTTCAACGCTGGGGCTTTTGATCTTCGGAACCGATACTCAACTCATTCCGTGACCAAACCCAGTTTGCATTCATTTAATTGGCGCTGACTGAGCAAAATTGCTCACATCAGAAATTTCGTAGCGCTGCAGGCCGCGCACTAGCGGTTGGGGCCAAATGAGCGACATTGCGGTTGAAATGAAAGAGGTCGCCAACTGAGGCGCTAAGTAAACTCCACGCCTATGTGAAATTCCTCTCGCCACACTACGCGGCAACGATGGCGGGACTGATCATTATCGAAGATAAGATCAAAGGTCCCCGGAATTGGGTCATGAACCTCAATTTTAGCGCCGGTCTGCGAAAGGTTGCGAGCGATGCACTTAACGGGGACACCAGTAAGCCAAACGATTTGAGCGCCTTTTAGCGTCCTGAATCGCGGGCTCTTATGGCGGCTACCTGCCACTCTACGATCTTCAATGCCGTCAGATCCATCGACAATAGGAAGGGGTGCGCGGTTGGGGTCTTCCATGACTCACAATGTAGGAAAGCCTGTGGAGTTTAGTATGTGTAGAAATGCTCGGATAGCCGCTGATTCCTTGATCTTGGCTTTTAAATTTTAAATCTGATGCTCAGCAGCGCGCGTTTTATTCAAACTGAGGCACTCCCGGCTTATGGCTTAAATGGCAAGATTATTTAAGGGCTGCCGCCCCCCTGCAAGCTGCTTGGTCACATTCCGAGAGAGCGGCGCGAGCTTTCAACGTGGCAGCATGTCGAAGTTAAACTTCAAGCCTGCGCCACCGGCGAGGACGCTATGAACATCAGCGTCGCGCTACAAAGCGCGGGTGCGCCGACACGATGATGAAGCTCGGTCGGCCACAGGAGGCGGTTTCGGATCTGACCGCAGCGCTTGAAATAAACCCGAGGCAATTTTTTCTGCTTGCAGACCGGGCACGCGCACACGAGCTTGCCGGCGACGACAGCGCCGCGATGGACGATCTCTCGACAATCCTCGGCCCAGTTGGCGGCCCTCCCGCCTATGCCGTCGGCGGCAATCAGTACGCACGCTTTCTCGAACAGCGCGCCATGATTTTGGTTCGTTCACACCGCTTGGCCGACGCAGCGACGGACATGATCAATGCCATTACATTCGGCGGCCGGCCGGCAATCCTACGCAGTCAAGTTCTTTTACGCCAAAATGGATTTCCCGAGGTACCCCTCGACGGCAAGGACTCACCGCAAATGCACACCGCAATCGAGGCGTGCTTCGGACTAGACTCCTGCTTCGCAGCGATCAAGCACGACATCTGAAAACCCGCACTATCCCGCAAAGAGCGTACAGCGCCAATTGCTCACTAAGATCCAGGCGGAGTAGCTACTAGGTCCCCGAAATCCGAAATATGTCTGCTACTGCCCTTCGCGACCAAAAACCCGCGTTGCACATTTGAGCCTTTAACTTGCGCTGCATGTGCTGCACGACGGCAGTGCGGCGCTCATTAATTATCTTGCGATTTCTTCCGAGGCTGGTCGTGCTTGACCGGAGCGGGTTGCGTGATGCTTACCGGATCGGAGCCGGCCATGCTTTCTTCCAGGCCTTGCTCAAGCTTGTGCTCAGCAGTGTCGTTTGGCTTCTCGTTCTTCTCCGGTACTTGAGGATCGGCACCGCGTTTCTTTGTAGCTTGCTGCGTCAATATCGCCTCCAGTCGGTGTTGCAAAGTTAACGAGCTAGCGCAGCACCTAGTTCGAAGCCTTCACTCATGCGTGAAAGGCGACGAGGGCTGTATAGGTGATGGCGAACGCGACGACGACCGCCAGGAGGCTCACGACAAGCACATAGCGGACGTTATGGCCGGTTACGCCTCCGCGTGCTTCGGTTGTCGAGAGCACGGGCCGAGTTTCAGAGGAGGGGTTGGGTTCGTTTGTCATTTTATGTCGCCCATACGAAAGGAGGCTCCGATTACCGGAGCCTCGAAAGTCCGCTTAATACCAAAGCGGCGTGTCGTAGTAGTCGTAGATCTCACGGTCGCGAGCGCGGTCGGCCCAGTTCCAGTCGGTCGCACTGCTGAATTTCGGCGCGCCCTTGAGCTGGTCTTCGGTTATGCCGATGCGATAGCCGTCCAGACGGGTGTCATATTTCAGATTAGTCCATGGCAGCGGATAGTAGTCCTCGCCGATGCCCAGGAAGCCGCCGAATGAGATCACGGCATAAGCGACCTTGCCGCTGATCTTGTCGATCATCACGCGTTGCACCGATCCCATGCGCTTATCGTTGGCGCCGTACACGGAAGTGCCTTGCACTTTATCGCTTCCAATGAGGGACACGGTCTCTTTTCGTGAATCGATTGTCGTTGCCATTTTTTCCTCCTTGTTAGGGATGAGCTGGAACGAGAACCGCTCGCTTGACGGCAGTTCCCCGATTTCTCCTTCAGCGTTAAGTGCTCGGGGGCAATCCCGGGCACACTGGATTGGTTCCGGCCGCTCACAGGCATTCCACCCTTGAGAGCCTAAATGGCTCCTGCTGAATCCGAGGCACAATTTCCTCGGTTCTGCGTGGCGTAGACCACCGACAGAACAGGCAACACCTGCGATCGTCATGGCGAGCTTTCAGGAGGCTCGCCATGTTCGAAGCGGAACAACTGCGAAAGCATGCTCTGGAGTGCCTGCGCCTGCAGGCCGACTGTATGGAACTGGCGGGCGTTGCTCACGGCAGCAATGTGCAGTCGCATTTCGTTTTCATGGCAAAGTTCTGGGGCAACCTGGCGGTTTCGGGGCCGAGCTTGAGTGCCGGCCCGAAAATTCTCGAAGCCGAGATGCAGACAACATGACAGGCAGATCACCGCACGTTGTCCTGATCGTGGAACATAATGAGCTTTTGAGGTTGCTCACCGCCGATATCATGCAGGACGCTGGCTTTGTGGCGCTCCATGCAAGTGATGCCGACGAGGCTATCACTATTTTGGAATCCCGGTCGGATATTGCCTTGATGCTTACAAGCGTCAAAATGCCGGGCAGCACGGATGGTGTGGGTCTCGTAGATATGGTGTGCAAGCGCTGGCCAGCCATCAAGACCATTATCGCGTCCGGTCAAGCTCGGCTGGTAGGATCTAATTTGCCGAAAGACAGCCGTTTTTTCTTAAAGCCCTATGATGCACAGATTATGACGTCCGAAATCCGCTCCCTGCTCGGGCCGTAGACCAAAATCCGGTTCGTGGAGCACGTGTCCGCCAACGCGCAAAAGCGTGCAGTTTTGCTCAGACGCGCCGCCAGGAAAAGTGCTTGATTGAGCCAATGGATACTCGTGCCAACGACAATACCGTGATCAAACTGCGAGGGAATGCACTGAGTAATCAGTTACTCGCTGCGTTGGGACCTGAGAGCCGCAGTCGGATCGATCCCCATCTTCGGCCGGTCACGCTTAAACTTGGCGCTGTCGTTTGCGAGGCCGGCGGACTCCTCAAGCACGCTTATTTTCCGCAAGGGTCGGTTCTCTCGCTATTGACCCTTTTAGAAAACGGCTCGGCCATTGAGACCGCAAACATAGGGCGCGAAGGAGCATTCGGTCTGTTCGCCGCCATGTACAGCCGAGCCTCCTTTAATCGATGCATTGTGCAATTGGAGGGCCGCATGGTTCGCTGCCCGATCGAATTGTTGCAATCCGAATTCAAGAACAGCGAACATGTACGCAATCTCTTCGTCAGCTATTCGGAGACGCTGCTGTCACAGGTCCAGCAAACCGTCGCTTGCAATACCGTGCATACGACGGAAGAAAGAATGTGCCGCTGGCTGCTCATGATGCATGACCGGGCGGAAGGCGAAGCCCTGCCCTACACGCACGAGTTCTTGGCGCATATCTTGGGCGCCAATCGGAAGTCAGTGACGCTGGCGGCGCAATCGGTGCAGGCGGCCGGCCTCATCAGCTACAACCGCGGGAGGATTCAGGTTCTCAATCGCGCGGGTCTCGAGAAGGCATCGTGCGAGTGCTATGCAATCGTCAAGGAACGGTTCGACGAATTCCTGGAGCCGCCGGAGACGGCAGTTCAAGATACGGTAAACAGGCAAAGCAGGAATTAGTGGGGACGTAAGCATTCGAAGCCTGCCTGCCGAGCGGGTTGATGGGCTCATTCGCTGCCAAGTTGTTGGCGACGGCGGCCTACGTGTTTAATGATCCTAAAATGGATTCATGAGGCCATTGAGCCTGCAAGGTTTTTCGGAGGGGCGGGTGGTGTTGTCATCCGCCTCGAAACTTTACGTCTTGAATGGGCATTATCGTCCTGCTGCCGGGGTGACAACCGGCCATAGCAGGGAAGGCGGACGCAGCTAATTTTGCCGGTTTCTAGCTGCGGCACCAACGCATAGGCACGCGTTTCACCTAACCTGCTCCTCGGCAGCTTTTTCACGACATTTGAGGTTTTCCGTGGCCTTTGCCGCTCGTCGCATGATCACAAAGTTTGGCGTATGGACCTCACATCCGGCCGCGTTCATTGTCGTGCTGCTGTATGTCTTGCTGTGGTTGACGCTTTCGCCTCGCACATTTGATTGGCAGGCTATCGCAACCCTCGCAACCTGGGTCATGACGCTCTTTATCCAACGCGCCGAGCACCGCGATACCCAAGCTATTCACGCCAAATTGGACGAGCTTTTGCGTACGCATGACAGTGCTCGCACCGAACTCTCCGCGCTCGATACCAAAGAACCCGAGGAGATCATGCAGCATCGAAAAGTCGAGAGCGATAGAGTCGAGAGCGATAAAGTACTGGCCAGCCGATAGAGAGCGCGCTTGGGATCGCGTCCCCGGATCACCCGGCTCAAATCCATCGACCGCAAAACGCGGGTGGCCTCTACGCTGCCAGTTCAGACAACGGCATTCCGGGCTTGAGCGAGTGAACAATAGTTTTAACAGGGCCGCAGTCTGCGCAGCGGAAGTTCTGGAGCGCTATGTCTTTTCGGCGTGGATGCGGCTCAATCACGCTCTGCATCGTCAGCTTGTGGCATCTCGGACAGGGGTCGTTGTAAGGCAGGTTTAGTGACATGGGCAGTTCCTTTCCCGCGGCCCTATTGTTTATCCTTGCCGGGATCTGGCTACGGCTGTTGCTGCTGTTGGGCGGGTAGATCTCCCGGCAATTTGACCAATGTAAACCAGAAAATATCTATGCCGGCCACGACGCGCCGGTATGCGTCCAAATCGTTTGGCTTGCCGACGTAGCAATTTGCTGATTGTTCGTAGCAATATTGGATGTCCACGCTCGCGTCGGATATCGTAAGAATCATCGTCGGTATTGTTTTTAGGTCAATATCATTCTTGATATTGGCGAGCACCTGGCGACCATTCATTTTGGGTAGGTTCAAATCCAACAGGATAAGATGCGGACGGGGCGCATGAACGTAAACACCGGCCCGTTGCAGGAAGGCCATCGCCTCCACGCCATCGCCTACGACATGCAAATTGATCTGCTTCTTTGAACAGCGAAAAGCTTCCTGCGCCAGTTGGACATCGGCGGCATTATCTTCGATCAGCAGAACGTCCATGCCCGAAGACCATGGGCCGGTTGGCTCGGCTTTGTACATACGTACTAACCAGCGATGGCTGGTCTATTTCGGCTGGCGTGCTTTCCAATACCTTGCAGCGAGCGCCGCGTTGTCCCCGCGCTCTACGCCGCCAAGTCAGGCGGCTGCTTCTTAACGGGCTTTAGCGAGAGAACAATGGTTTTAATGGGACCGCAGTCTCCCAGTAGAAGTCCTGAAGCGCTATGTCATGTCGGCTTGGATGCGGCTCAATCGCGCAACGCATCGTCGGCTTGCCGCACATCGGACATGGGTGGTTATAAGTCAGGTTCAGTGGCATCGGCAGTTCCTTTCCCGCGAAGGCATTCGTTTAGCTTCCGGATCCTTGGCCTAATCGGCCGCCTCGTGTCAGTCGGCGGCTAGCTCGAAACTCTACTGCCTTGCTCCTTCCGTCCGCTTCAATGGATGCAAAACAGAGTCGGCGAGCTTCAGCCATTCAGCGGCCATCTCGCGTTGAACGGCGCGATATTCCTGATCTGCCGCCGACGGCACCATTTGCAAACAATGCTTGGCATAACGCACATATTCCTTGTGCTTGGCATTCGTCGAAATTGCCATGATCCGTCCTTCCGGCCTTACAACCACGATAACTCTGCCGCACATTGAACGGACGAGTCTGTTCAAAAGGGACCACTGTCAGATTCGAAAGGGACCAGCATGGATGGCGTTGTAAGGCAGGTTCACTTAATAGCGAGCTTAACAGCACGCGGCGAGTGGCCTTGGTTGCTCTAAGCCTCCCTTTCAGGCCTTCATGAACACACGCGAGCTCTGTCCCTAAGAAGACTGCAATGCAAGGAACGAACCTTGCACAGCACCGTTGCCCCTGCATACGGAACAATCCGAACAAAACCAAACCAACTTCGGCGCGGACTACTAGAGACCGCTGCGAAGAGTCACAGGAGTTATCCCGTGGGCAACAACAAGAATCCAAATCAGGAGCAACCGGGCGAAAAGGAACCTGGAACGCTCCATTACAACCCAGGCAATATGTCCGGAAAGACTGCCGGTACAAAAAAAGACGAGCCGCAATCCACCGCGGATAAAAACCACGGAGACCCTGATCCTCAAGACAAATGATGAGGTGAGTAGTCAGGAATTTAAGAGGGGTCCTTTTGGAAGAGATCAATACTGGCCAGACTCACCTTGCCGTAGCGCTTCAGGTTTAGAGCATCACCGACGGCGCCCTTAGCAGGCATCGGTGCTGAGAGTTCGGTAGTGCTCCCGCCTGTGGCCGCAAGAGGAGTCGCAAATGACGTTTTCCGAATACACCCTAGAAAACACGCCGATTACTGCGCGGCTAGATTGTCCAAAATGCGCGACGCACACAACGCAAATGTATCTGGCGCGCATTGAGCGGGGAAAACCTGGTTTCGATCTCCGCACCTTCGAATGCCCGAGATGCCAACACGTCGAAACCGCAGTAGCGCTATTCAGAGCATAGCAGCAGGCAATCGAAGTAGAAGTTCTGGAGCGCTATGTCGTTTCGGCGTGGATGCGGCTCAATTGTCGAGACAAATGTTCGGTCCGTATAATTGTCTCCTTTTCACGGGCGGCCGGTTAGACATCAGCATCGCTTTAATAGGCCAGATGATGGAGGCAGCGATGCAGAGAAGGTGGATCACACGGCGATGGCGATGGCTCGAAGGCAAGCCTGACCACAAAATGGCAATCCTGCTTCTGATCGCCTTGATCGTCGTGTGCGGTTTCGCGACGCATCTCGCGCTGCATCAGCAACACGATCTATTGACCAATGAAGAAGTCGGGCTGCGACAATGACACGCCTACCAGCGGCCGACCCGCCAGCGTCATTCGCCGCAGCGACGGCTAGCCGCACGACCTAGTGATTAAAGAACCTGGGATCGCGATATCGACTAGGCTAATCCGTAAAGGCAGCGGAGCGTTCCAAATAACCAACTGCGAGTGCCATAGGAACGCGCGTCAGATCACCAATAGCCTCGGCTGCGACCAAAGTAACCGCCGCCACCACCAAATAGCAGCACTAACACAACAATAATCAGGATCAATTCCATGGGAAGCTTCCGTTGATGGTGCCGGCCTTATTTTGCCGCGCACCGTATCCTTGCTGTTTGTCTCTTAAGGTAACGGCCGTCGTTCACGAATGGTTCCTGATAGCGCGAGATTGCGATTCAAGCGCGGCCTTATCCGAAAGCTCCGCATGACAAGCGTGTCGACGCTGTTTCAGAGGAAGTGGCCAAAAACTGACCAGACTCGATCCCGCTAAGATAGGGATAATGGTCGAGTCTCGATCGGTGTTATGCCGAACGCATTTGATTTCGTTTCGGTAATTCTTTTCATTGTGAGCCATTTTGACCAGCCTTGGCCGTCGGTACAGGTATCGTACACGGGGGAAACGGTTTGCTCATACGAGTCGATAGCGTCGCCAAGGAGCCATTTTCGACCTCACGAGTGCATGGTGGCAGAAGAATGAGTGACTCCATATTGATGCAAGAAGCGGTATTTCAGTTTCCCTGGAGGCGTGCGGGCGAGCGCGATACATTCGAGCCGGCACAACATGCCGCGCTGATTGCCGAATTACAGGCGGCGCGTGCGCGAGAAGAGGCATGGCTTCGTGAGAAGTCCGACCTTTTTCGGCGTCAAGACATGCTGGCCCAGGAATTCGAGCATCGGCTCGTCAATAGTCTGCAAATCATCGTCAGTCTGCTGTCGTTGCAAAGTCGGACCGCTGGCCCCGAGGCCGCCGCGCAATTGACGGTCGCGGCCAATAGGGTTGCTTCGTTTGGACGCGTGCATCGCAGGCTACATCTCCTTGATCATCAGGAGAGCGTGGAATTCAAGCAATATCTCCAGCACCTATGCGAGGACCTTTCGGGTCTATTGTTTCAGGAGGAAAATGAACGCTCGATCGCAGTCGAGGGCGCGACGATTGATATACCGACTGTACTCGCAATTCCGCTGGGCTTTATCGTCAACGAGCTAATTACCAATTCGGCGAAGTACGCCAAGAGCAACATCACCGTCCGGTTGGAAACATCGCCATCCATCGGTCACTCGATATCGGTGCTGGATGACGGGCCAGGATTGCCGGCGGCATTTGATCCCGCTGCTAGCAAAGGGCTCGGAATGAAAATCGTAGGTTCGCTGGTGAAGCAGATTGGCGGAGAGTTACAAATCGCGCCCGGCAAAAGCGGTCGAGGGGCGTGCTTTACGGTCACATTCTGCTCTCCCGGGCTTGTGATAAATAGAACCTAATTTGTCCGCACAAATCGCGACACCGCTGATTCAAAGGGTCATCGAGTTCGCAACTGGGGAATAATGTTATGTCGCTCGGAACCATCCTGCTCATCGTTTTGGTCATTGTGTTACTTGGAGGCTTCAGCGGTTTCGGAGGTGGTCCCTTCTACGGGAC
>Ga0302326_10018622_pt1 | contig 14392 bp, 15 predicted proteins | sample Palsa_T0_3_FD_202264 | JGI IMG/M metagenome (GOLD analysis project Ga0302326, IMG submission 202264) | Peat permafrost microbial communities from Stordalen Mire near Abisko, Sweden - Palsa_T0_3 | ecosystem: Environmental > Terrestrial > Soil > Palsa > Peat permafrost | place: Sweden: Abisko... | reverse complement strand
GCCGCCGAGCACCACGGTCACGCCGCGAAGCACCATCTGGCGGCTGCCGAGCACCACGAAGCCGGCAGTCACGAAAAGGCGGGGCACCACGCCCACGTGGCCCACGGCCATCACCTGCATGCAGTCCATCACGCCGAGGAAGCCGGCAAGCACCATAGCAACGAGCACGGCCACAAGTAGCAAAACAGGGGGAGGCGGCCCACAGCCGCCTTCTATCTGACCGCCGCGGGTCAGCCGAAGCATCGCTCTGCGAAGCGGCTTACCAGCGCGGCAATCGGCGTGGCCCTCCGGGTCCCCCCTGGGGATCTCAAGGCTGGCGCATCGGATTTTAGGCGATAATTTGACCAAAGCCGGTGAAAGCCTCCTTAGTGGCAAAGTTGCGCGAGTTGCTGGTCTTCGATCGAAAACACGATGGCTTGGACGATCCGCGGCGATCCTCCTATGAGCGCTTCGCTATCCCCTACAACTTTAAGCCCCAGTTGAGCGTTGTGGAGGCCGCGATCTCCGCCGCTGGTGCATTTCTTAGAATCTTTTTCGGGTCGATTCTGTTTGCGATATGGGGCGCCTACACACTTTTCGCTTGGAGTTCGATTCACAATGTGCTCCTGCGCGGAAGCGCCGTGCTCGCGCTCTTGCTTTTGTTCGCTGCCGCGTTTGCCGTGATGATGCTGGCGGTTTCCGCGCTAGTGAGAATGTGCTTGCCCCGCCCCCCCCAGCCTTGATGATGCCGCTGCGGAAAGCTTCGTCGTGCCCCATGACTGCCCTCTAGGCCGCCATGTAACCCGTGCCGCCGGTAATAAAAATGCGCCGGTTCAAGCATCCTCCGCGACAAATGACCGAGAAAAGTCGCCCGTCGTGGACACTATCTTGGTACCTCCGTGCAAAAACACGTCGTGTTCCTGGCTTTTGCCGCTGCCGCGTTTAGCCAGACCATTATAGATCCGGCGTATGCGGAATTGGACCGGGCTTATCAGTCGTTACAGGCCAAGGAATACGACCGCGCCATCGCCGGCTTCGAGCGCGCCATCGCTCTTGCGCCGGACCGCCCTTCGGTCCGCAAGGATCTCGCGTATACGCTTCTGAAAGTGGGCAAAACGGCCGCTGCGCGTGATCAGTTTGCCGCCGCCATGCGCCTCGACCCGCGTGACGATCAGGTGGCGCTAGAATACGCGTACCTGTGTTACGAAACCCATCAGGAGGTCGCGGCGCGGCGCATCTTTGACCGCTATCGCCAGTCGAGCGCCACCGCCGCGCAGGCGTTTGAGAATATCGACCGGCCCTTGCGCGATGGCATTGAGCGCTGGAAGCAGGCGCTGGCGCTTTCGCCTGATAACTTCAGCGGTCACACCGAACTCGCGCGTCTGGCCGAGCAGCGCGATGAGCTTCCCCTCGCCGCCGAGCACTATGAACAGGCGTGGAAACTGCGCCCCGATCATCGTGAGTTGTTGCTCGATTTAGGGCGGGTGTGGCAAGAACTCGGCCGCATAGAAGGGGCCGCCGCTGCGTTGCTGGCAGCATCGCGCGGAGCCGAGCCGCGATCCGCCGAACAAGCGCGCGAATTGCTGCCCGCGCGCTATCCCTATGTGTACGAATTCGAAAAAGCGCTGGCGCTCGATCCTTCCAATGTCCCTCTGCGGCGCGAATTCGCCTATCTGCAGCTTCAGATGGAGCGTACCGCTGACGCCGAAGCGCAGTTCGCGGCTATCGTGGAGCGCACTCCCGACGACCTGGTGTCGGTTACCCAGTTGGGACTCCTCAAGATGGCGCGCGGCGATGGCGCGGCAGCAATGACTCTGCTCAATCGCGTCCTCGCGAGCGGCGACGAGGAACTGATCGAGCGCGTGCGCAGCGCCTTCGACCTTCCGCCCGCGCTGCACGGCCGCCCCGAAGAATCGCGGCCCGTGGTATCGGATCAAGCCAAGGATCTCGCGCTCAAGAGTTTGGACAAGGGTTATCTGCAGGACGCTCTGCGCTACTTGACCATCGCTCACGAGAACGATCCGGTGGATTTCGACGTCATGTTGAAGCTGGGCTGGGCCAACAACCTGCTCAAAGACGACCGCGACGCCGTGAAGTGGTTCAATCTCGCGCGCAAGAGTCCGGATGCGAAGACCGCCGCTGAGGCTGCCGGGGCCGCTCGCAATCTAGCGCCTTCGCTAAAGACTTTCCGCACCACCGTTTGGCTCTTCCCTACGTTTTCCTCGCGCTGGCACGATCTATTCGCTTACGCGCAGGCCAAGACCGAGCTGAATAAGCCCGGCTGGCTGGTGCGCCCGTACGTATCGCTGCGTTTTGTCGGGGATACGCACGGCGCGGTTGAGCCCGGCATCGGTTTCGCGCCGCAATATCTTTCCGAGAATGCGGTAATCGTCGCACTCGGCCTCGCCACCCGCGCCTGGTATGGCGTCACCGGCTGGATGGAAGCCGGCGAACAGTTGCGCTATCGCCCTACGAGTACCGATCCCAGTTTCATGTCGCCGGATTATCGCGGCGGCGTGTCCTATGCCAAAGGCTTCGGCCATCTGTTGACCGCCGGCTCGCACGGCCTCTTCGCGGAAACCAACGACGACGCGGTTTACGTGCGCCGCTTCGAAAACGACACGCTCTTCTATTCGCAGAATCGAACCGGTTACACGCTGCGTCAGGCCGAGACCGGCTTCGCCGGCCTGCACCCGCAGTTGTATTGGAACTTCAACGCGACCACGGATGTGAAGCGTCTCTACTGGGCGAACTATGTGGAAACCGGCCCCGGTCTGCGCTTCCGCTTGGGTGGGCGAGCCTCGCCGCTGTTGTTTTCGGTGAATCTCCTGAGAGGCGCCTACTTGGTGAATGCCGGCAATCCGCGCGGCCCCAATTTCAATGATGTCCGAATCGGAGTCTGGTATGCGTTTACTCGCTAGCTGGCTGTGGCTCATCTGTGCGCTGTGCTCGCAGGCCCACGCCGCCTCGCGTTTTTCTTTCCATGTCATTGGCGACGCACCGGACGGCTGGCCCGAACTGCTCGCGTCGATGGGCTTGACCAACGGAACCGGCGGCGGAGCCAGCTTGATCGTCGCGCCGCATGGAACCGACGTGCCGTACCCCGAATGGTCGGCGCGAGTGGAGCACGGAGTCATCCTGATCCTGGAAGGCGAGTCGCCGCTGGCCGCCGCTTTCGGATTTCGCCCCGGCGCAGAGCGCCTGACCACACGCAGCGTCGAAGACCTACGCGCCCCCGAGCTCCGCATCGTGTGGGAGAGGTCGCTCGATCTGCCAGTCTTCGCGATACCGCCCGAGGCGCGCGTGTTCGCCCGCGAGCGTTGGCGGAAGGCGCCGCTCATCGCGGGTTATCGCAAAGGCGAAGGCGCGGTCGTGTGGGTGGCCGCTCCCCCGGGCCCACGCGGCTACGAGCGCTTTCCGTACCTGCCGCAGGCGCTCCTCGATCTCGGTCTGGAGCCGCCCTTCCGCTCTGCGCGCCTGTGGGCGTTCTTCGATTCCGCGTATCGCGCGCGTATCGACGTGGATTATTTCGCGCCGCGCTGGCGCGCCGCCGGAATCAGCGCGCTGCACGTTGCTGCCTGGCATTTCTGGGAGCGCGATCCGCAGGGCGACGAATATCTGCGGCGCTTGATCGACGCGTGCCATCGCAATGCCATCCAGGTCTACGCCTGGCTGGAGCTGCCCCACGTGAGCGAAGCGTTTTGGGATCAGCACCCGGAGTGGCGCGAGAAAACCGCGCTCCAGCAAGACGCCCAGCTCGACTGGCGCAAGCTGATGAACCTGACCAATCGGGACGCCTTCGCGGCCGTCAAAGCCGGAGCGCGTGACCTGCTCACGCGTTTCGATTGGGATGGCGTGAATCTGGCGGAGCTATATTTTGAATCGCTCGAAGGGCATGAGAACCCGTCGCGCTTCACGCCGCTCGACTCTGATGTCCGCCGCGAGTTCCAGCAGACCGCGGGATTCGATCCGCTGGATCTGTTCGACGCCCAGTCCCCACGCAACTGGCAGAAGAATGCGCCGGGTCTAGCGAAGTTTCTGGAATTTCGCGCGCAGCTCGCCCAGCGCCAGCAGACCGAATGGATCGCGGAGGTCGAAGACCTGCGCCGCGTCAAACCGCAGTTGGACCTAACGCTCACGCATATTGACGACCGCTTTGACACCAGCATGCGCGAAAAGCTGGGCGCGGACGCCGCGCGCGTTCTGCCTCTGCTCGCCCAACACGACTTCACCTTTCTCATCGAGGACCCGGCCACCGTCTGGAACCTGGGGCCGCAGCGCTATCCCCAGATCGCCGCGCGCTACGCGCCGCTGACTCCCTCGCAGAACAACCTCGCGATCGACGTCAATATCGTCGATCGCTATCAGGACGTCTATCCCACCAAACAACAAACCGGCGCGGAATTGTTCGAGCTGGTTCACGTTGCCTCCAACTCTTTCCCGCGCGTCGCGCTGTACTTTGAAGCGTCGATCGCCCGCTGGGACCTGCCGCTGCTTGCCGCCGCGGCCGCCGCCGTGGAGCGAGCCGAGCAAGTAAACGGAAAGCTGGTGGTGGAATCGCGCCGCGGTGTGGGTGTGCCCTGGAAGGGTCCGGTACTGGTCGACGGCAAGCCGTGGCCCATTGCAGGCTATGAAACCATCTGGCTAATGCCCGGCCCGCATGTGATCGAGCCCGCACCGCCGGCCCAAACCCCTCCCATGCGCGTCCTCGATTTCAACGGCGACCTAAAAATGGCCGCTGTCACGCCGCAAGGCATCGAGTTCGCCTATCGAAGCTCAGCGCGGGCCATGGCGCTCATCGAGCACACTCCCGCGAAACTGCACATCGACGGTATTGAGCGCACACCGGACATGTCCGGCAATGTGCTCCTGTTACCTCGCGGCCAGCACTTAGTCAACTTGAGCAGATAATCCGCGCGCGCTCGAAAACCTCGCGCAACATCTCTGCTGTCAGCTTCCCCGTCGAAGTATTCTGCTGACTCGGATGATACGATCCCACTAAAATCGGCGCTCCCGGAATCTGGTGCCGCACATTGTGGCCGAACGCATACGGCGCTCGGCTGCGAATGATGCCTGTATCGCGCAGGATCCCGAGATACGCCTCGAACGCCAGTTTTCCCAGCGCCACCACGCATTTCAGATTTTTGAGCAGCTCAAGCTCTCGCTCGAGATACCGCCGGCACGCGCGGAACTCGACGGGCGTGGGCTTGTTATCCGGCGGAGCGCAGCGAACCGCCGCGGTTATATAAACGTCCGTCAGCTTCAGGCCGTCGCCACGCGCCTGGCTCTCGGGCTGCGACGCGAATCCGGTTTCATACAGCGCCCGATACAGAAAATCGCCGGAGCGGTCGCCGGTAAACATGCGTCCCGTCCGGTTGCCGCCGTGCGCCGCCGGAGCCAGACCAATAATCAGCATCCGCGACCCGGGATCGCCAAACGGAGGCACCGGCTTTCCCCAGTATTCCCAATCGCGATACGCGCGCCGCTTCACCTCGGCCATATTGCGGCAGTGCGCCGTCAGCCGCGCGCAAGCGGTGCACGCGACTACTTCATCCGCCAGAATTTGTAGCGCGCTCTTAGACATCGGCTAACTTGCGATGCAGCGCGGCGAGTTCCGGCAGCCCCACCTGCTCCGCGCGCAGCCGCCCTTCCGCCAGCGCGTCGATGGTCTTCAGTCCGTAGACCGCGCCCAAGTTGTTGCGCAGCGTCTTGCGCTTGTGCCGGAAACAGTGCTGCGCAAATTTCAGAAACGCGGCGACGTCCGTGATCCCCAGCTCCGCCCCGGCGTCTCGCGGAGTCAACCGCACCACCGCGCTATCCACTTTAGGCTGCGGACGAAACGCCTCGCGACCCACCGGGAATAAAATCTCCGCGCGAGCGTGAGTCTGCACCAGCACGCTCAGATATCCGAAATCCCGCGTGCCAGGACCAGCGGCAATGCGCTCGGCCACTTCAGCCTGCACTAGAAACACCGCCCGCTCCCACGCGGCATGCAGACTGAACACCCGCTCCAGAATCGGCGACGTAATGTAGTACGGCAGATTCCCCGCAATCACCGGCCGCTCCGCCGCCGCCGCGAAGTCAGCCTTCAGTACGTCGCCTTCGATCAGCTCCAGACGCCCCGCTGCGATCGCTTCGTGAAATTTTTGACGCAAGTAATGCACCAACACTGCATCCACTTCTATAGCGATCACCCGCTCGGCCCGTTCCAGCAGCGGCTCCGTCAGCGCCCCGCGCCCGGCTCCGATTTCGATCACGGCCCGCGCATGTTCGCCGCAAGCCGCCTCCGCGATGCGATCCAGAATTGATTTGCGGGTGAGGAAATGCTGCCCGAAGCGGCGGCCCAGAGGTTACCCTCTCACGTCGATACGGCTCGAGTGGAACCACAGCCGCATTTTCGAAATCATGGGCTGGCCGAAAGTAGTGGCCGGCGTGAAATTGGAAAACACCAGCGCGTTTTCCAGGCGCCGCCGCATCTGCGGATTCGCCAGCACGCTCGCGCCCGCCACAATCGCGTAATCCAGCATGCGGCCCTGTTCATCCACCGTCACATCCACCACCACGTCGGTGTCGCCCACGCTGAAAGGCGCAATACTCTTCACCGCCACCGGAGTCTTCAGAACCGTGGGCACGTCGCTATCGCTGTTCGACAGCAGCGGATAAGCCGGCACCACGAACATACTGAACAGAACTACGGTCGAGAAGACGCCGCCCGCCAAGGGCAGCGCCAGCGACAGCAACACATTATCCAGAAACAACTGCGCGTTCTCCCGCCAGGTGCGCAAAATCGTTGCGAAGTTGCGATGGTCCAGGCGCCGCTGCCGCTCGCGCGAAGCGATCACCCGCAGCGAAGTCCGCAGTTCCGCCGGCGGGACCTTCACGGAAAGGCTCCGCAATGACTCGCGAATGGAGTCCGCGTTCTGCAAATTGCCCGGATGATATCTCATTCCGCCACCACCGTTGTCGGATTCCAGCCGGCCGGCGCATTCTCGCGCCGCAGGCGTTCCGTCAAATTCTTCCGCAGCGCTTCCCGCCCTCGCAGAATTCGCGACTTCACCGTGCCCAGCGAAGTCTCCAGAATCTCCGCGATCTCGTCGTAACTCAAACCTTCCAGTTCGCGCAGCACCAGCGCCGCGCGGTAATGCGGATTGATCTCCGCCAGCGCCGCTTCGATCAGCGTCTCGCGCTCATGATCCATCGCCAGTTCCATGGGGGAACGCGCCGGATCGGCCAGCCAATCCAAAAAGTTGTGCGCTTCGCCGCGCGCCGGCTCCAACGCGACCTCCTGCCCGCGATGCCGTCCGAACCAGCGCCGGTGATTGCGCGATTCATTGACGGCGATGCGGTAAATCCAAGTCTTCAGCGAACTCTGGCCGCGGAAGGATTGCACGTTGCGGAACACCTTGAGAAAAACTTCCTGCACCACGTCGGGCGCGTCGCCTGGATCATTGGTCAGGCGGCTAACCAGATTGTAGATAGGGTGCTCGAAGCGCTCGATCAAAGTTTCGTAGGCGGCTTCGTCGCCCTCGCACAGGCGGGCAATCAGTGCACGCTCTTCCTGGGCGATGGCCGCGGCTGCGGCTTTCCCGGCGTCAATTCCGGCATCGAACTGGAAGCCAATCGTTGTGTGAGCCACAAGCGTACCGCCCATCCAGTGTACCGCCTCCAAACAATACCGTAGACACCGTAGCCGCGCCGAAGGTTCCCGCCCCACGCAGGTCACGCGAAGCCGGGGGAGCTAAGTCCCGTCAGTGCAAGCTCATAGCTCTTTTGATACAATTAGTTATAGAGCTTATGCTCCGAAAGAAGGTCCGTCTTTATGGCCAGCAAACCCGCCTTCGCCCAGAGTGCGCAGGTCGACCACCCCAAGTTCGGATTGGGCAGCGTCCTTTCCTGTAACGAAGAGTACATTGTGATCAAGTTCGACGACCACGGGGAAAAGAAATTCGTCCTCTCGATTGTGATGCCGAACCTCAAGAAGAGCGACCGCGTCCCCCCCGCCGAAAAGCGCCGCAGCTCCAAGAAGAAAGTTGCCGCAGTTCCGGCGGCAGCTAAGTAACGAGCTCCGCCTGAGTCATTTCGCCGCTACGGGCAGCGGGGGCGGTGATGCCGGAAGCGTCGCTACCTGGGAAAATTCAATCGTTAACGGCTCGGAAATCGGTGTTCCGTCTTTCAAGCCTGGACTGAATGTCCATTCGCGCATTGCCTTGATCACCTCATGCTCTGAATCGGGATCGGAAGACTTCTCGACGTGAAGGTTGACCGGTTTCCCGTGTTCGTCTACATCGAGCGTCAAAGTAACCGAGCCAGGATTCGGTGTCTTACGATCGCGCGGGAACTGGGGCTTGACCAGGGATGGAACCGACGCGCCGTCACTAGGATTAAATGCCAATCGGGTAAGGTGCCATTGCCATTCGGGGAGCAAGCGAAAGTTAACTTGGATCGTCGCCAGGATCGGCACCGGCTTGCCCTCTTTTTGGCCGGGCGCGAAGCGCCACTCGGCGACGGCTTCGAGCGCTCTTCCGTCAAGTCCCAGTCCCAAGCCTTTCAGCACCCTGAGATTCATCGGCGCTCCACTCGCATCCACCACCAGGGAAAGGGTCACCGTTCCTTCCAATCTGGCCCTGCGGGCCTCTTCGGAATATTCGGGCTCTCTCTTGGATACAACGTGCGGCGCGCTGACGCCCACGCCGATGCGGTACGCGCCTGGCGGAGAATCGGCTTGCGTCGCGGGGCTCGCCATTGCGGTGGCTCCCTCGGGCGGCGTGAATACGAACTCGCCCCCGGCTAAAACCGGCGCCAACGTGAGTTTAGTGAGGGTGAGGTCCAGATTTCTCGCTAACGGCTCCGGGAATTCGGCAGACCGGTACGGAAGGTCAATCCTACGGCGCAGCACCATATAATTTATCTGGTCGATCCAGAAGGTCACGAGCCGCGGAACACCTCCGGGCGCGGGCTCGTAGTTCGCGGAGATAACATAACAACGAACCGGCGAGCCATTGATCGTGACGCTTTCCTCAGGCGCAATTTGCACCGACTGCAATCCCGCCGTGAGGACCCCGAACAACGAGTTCGGATCCAGACCCCCGAGATTGGCGAGCGACGCAGTGGTCGACGTGAAACGCCGATACTTTTTGGTGCGCGGGAGGTACACCCAGCTTTCGGCGCCGTCACGGATGGTCCACTGCTCAGTTAGCCCAACCTTCATTTCTGCGCGCGATTTGTCAGGCGGCTGAGTAAGAATTGAACCTGAAAGTTCCATTTTTCGGTCGAGTCCAGTGGCCTTGTCTTCGATCTTCCCGCTGAATTGGGCGCGATAGCCAGGGCCTGACTGGCTCGCGCGCGCGGCCTTCTCAAGAATTGCTCGGGCCTCTGGAGGGTCCTGGCCCTTCGCGCTTGAAAATCCCAGCAATAAGAGGAAAAGGACTGACCTTTTCATTGGAAATGATGCTACCACGGTTACAGCTCAAAATCATCGCGTCCCGGCCCCCAAGAGCAACAACTGACTCTCCTTAAACGCCCGCGCTAAACTCGCTAACGGCTCACGCGTGTCGGTCACCGCATCGATTTCTCCATGCTCCAGCGGCGCGTGATCCTTCTCGAAGATGTAAATCAGCCGGCCATCGGCGCACATCGAAAAGCGCACCGCATCGGCTTCCGTCGCAACCGGAAAATGCTCGCAGCGTCCGCGCGCATAGCCGTTGTTGCAGACCTCCCGCTGGGTCGATTCCGCGGGCTGCTCCGCACACCCGGCAGTGCATTCGCCGGCCCAGGCATCGCCCAGCGGCAGACGCGGAGCCGGGTCCCAACCGCCTGCATCCAGCTTCCGCGCGGGTTTGAACAACGGACAAGCCATGTGAATACGCGCTAAGCGGTATCCTAACAGAAGTGACCCCGCGCATCCAGCTCCTGGAACAGATTCTGGCCCAGGACCCCTCCAGCAAACTCGCCCGTTACGGTTTGGCGATGGAATACGTCAACACAGGCGAATGGGCGCGTGCGATTCCGGAATTCGAAGCGGTTTTGGTTACCGATCCGGCGTATTCAGCCGCCTATTATCACGGCGGGCAAACGCTCGAAAAGCTGGGCCGCCTCGACGACGCGCGCGAATTCTACCGCCGCGGCATCGCCGCCACGCGCGACCCGCATGCCCGGGGGGAACTCGAAGCCGCGCTGAGTATACTGGGGGATTAGCTTTTTCCAACGAGGTTGCCGTGCGCCGCATTCCACATCTGCTGCTGATCCTGTGCGCTGCCGCGCTGCCAGTCCTGCCGCAGGCGCCGGTGCCGCGCATCGCCAGGCCGCCGGTGCGTCGGCCGCGCGTTGCCTCCAGCAGCACGGATAACCAACTCGACGGCAATGAAGCGCTGTTCACCGTGCTCGCCGCCATCAATGCTGCCGGGTACGACGATCAAATCAACGCCGCTTCCACTCACGCATTCCGCCATACGCTGCGCACCGAGCTCGCGGCCCGCAATCTCGAGAGTGTCTTTGAGCTGAAGCGCTTTTTCCGCGATCACAAACTCAGCGACCCCACGGCGGAGCTGAACCGCTACATCTCTTATGCGCTGCTGATCAACGGCCCGCCCCTTTTCGATTACCGCGATCCAGACATGGTGCGCCCGCCCGACGCGACTTCCATCGAAGGCCTGTCCCCGCTGCTCGCGGCCTTCTATAAGGAAGCCGGCATCGGTGAGTTCTGGCAGCGCGCGCAGCCCTTCTACGAACAGATAATCGAGCAGTATCACGAACCGGTAGTCAATGCCATTCTGCAAGCCAACGCCTACGCGCGCAACACCACCAGCGGCTATCTGGGGCGCCGCTTTCAGATTTACGTGGATCTGTTAGGCGCGCCGAACCAGGTGCAATCGCGCAGCTTCGTCGACGACTATTTCGTGGTGGTCACGCCGTCCGCCGAGCCGCAGATCGACGGCATCCGCCACGCATACCTGCACTTTTTAGTGGACCCCCTGGGAATCAAGTTCTCCGACGACATCAAAAAGAAGCACGCCCTCGGCGATTACGCGCTGGGCGCCGACGCTCTGGACGACCACTACAAAACCGATTTCGTGGATCTGGCCACCGAGTGCCTGATCAAAGCCATCGAGAGCCGTCTGGACCGCCGCCCCGCCGAAGCCGAGCAGGCGCTGAAGGAAGGCTTCGTGCTGGCGCCGGCGCTGGCCGAGCAGCTCGCGATCTACGAAAAGCAAGAAGTGGCCCTGCGTCTGTATTTCCCAAATCTATTCGCCGGCCTGGATTTCAAGCGCGAAGAAGAGCGCATGGCCAGTGTGGAGTTTTCGGCCACCCGCGCGAGCCGCACGGTGCGCCCCGCGCAATCCGTCAAGCCGCCGGAGCTGACCGGCGCAGCGAAAACTCTGGACGACGCGGAGCAAGCCTATCGCGCCCGCGACCTCGACCGCGCCAAGCAAATCTTCCTGCGCGCGCTCGACGAAACCGCCGAGCAACCCCTGCACGCAAAGGCGTATTATGGTTTAGCGCGGGTGGCTGTGCTGCAAAGGGATCCCGAGACAGGCGATCGTCTGTTCCGCAAGGTTCTCGACTTGCAGCCGGACTCCGAAACCAAATCGTGGAGCTTATTATATTTGGCGCGTTTGGCTGATTCGCAGGGCAATCGCGACCAGGCGGTAGAGCATTACAAGGCAGCCCTCGCTGTACCGGACGCTCCGGATTCCGTCCGGCAAGCGGCCCTGAAAGGCGTCGGGGAAGTCTTCAAAAAATAACTGGAAACGACGAGGAGTTACCCAATGAAAACCAAGTCTCTGATAGCCGCCCTGCTGATCGCGGGCTCCCTGGCAATGGGCCAGCCCAAGCCCAAAGCCAAGGCCGAAGCCGAAGCGGTGAACGCAGTGATAAGCGCGGGCTCTCCGGATCAAAAGATCGCCGCCGCCGAGAATCTGCTGAGCAAATACAAGGACACCGCCTTCAAGTCCCTGGCGCTCCAATTGGAAGCTGAAGCTTACGGGCAAAAAGGGGATGGCCCCAACGCGATCGTGTATGGCGATCGCGCGATCGAAGCCGACCCCAGGAACTTCCAGGCATTGCTGCTGGTTTCCAGCCAACTTGCGCGAATGACCAAGGAATTCGATCTGGACAAGGACGAAAAGCTGAAGCGCGCCACCAAGCTGGCCAACGATGCGATACCCGCTATCGCCGCCGCGGCGAAACCCAATTCCCAGCTCAGCGACGATCAGTGGAACGGCATCAAGAAGGATCTGACTTCCGAAGCCCATGAGACCCTGGGCATCATCGCCAGTGTCGACAAAAAGCCAGACGCCGCCATCACGGAATTCAAGACCGCCATCGACGGCGCGGCCACCCCCGCTTACACCGCCATGGTGCGATTGATTTCGGTTTATAACAACGCCAAGAAGTACGATGATGCCAGCGCCTTGGCCGACAAACTGATCGCCAGCAGCGCTCCCGATAACTTGAAGAAAATCGCCGGAGAAGAAAAAGCGCGCGCCGCAAAAGGGAAGGGTCAGTAGGGTTTCACCTAACGTTACCCTCCGGGCGTGAGCGCATGATCGCGTAAGAAAGAGCGCCATCACGTGAACGCGAACCTGGGAACTCTCGAAGCAGCGCTCGGCCACACCTTTCGCGACCGTGAATTGCTGCAACGCGCGCTCACCCATAAGTCGCGGGTCTATGAACACGCGCTCGAAGGCAAAAGCGGCGCCGATAACGAGCAGCTCGAATTCCTGGGCGATGCGATTCTGGGCTTCGCCGTAAGCGCATCGCTGGTCAGCCGCTTTGCGTCATTCCAGGAGGGACGCCTTTCCAAACTGAAGGCGCACTTGGTCAGCGCCGCGCATCTTTACCAAGTGGCGCGGAACTTGAATTTGGGCGAGCATCTCCGGCTGGGGCGCGGCGAGGAAATGAGCGGCGGACGCGAAAAGAAGGCGCTGCTCTCGGACGCCGTCGAAGCCCTGATCGCCGCACTCTATCTGGATGCCGGGCTCGCGGCCGCATGCAGTTTCATCGAGGAGCACGTCATCAAACCAGGCGATGTGCCCGAGGACGGCCTGAACAGCGCGGTCGCCGACCATAAGAGCGCGCTGCAGGAAATGGCGCAAACTCTGAAGCTTCCCCCGCCGCGCTATAGCATCGTCGCCGAAGCCGGCCCGGAGCATTCCAAGATTTTCACTGTCGAGGTTCGTGTGGGGAAGGATTGGGTGAGCCAGGCGCAAGGGCTCTCGAAGAAGAGCGCCAGCCAGAAGGCCGCGCAACAGGTCCTGCAGCAGTTGATGGAAGCGGAACGTTAGAGACCGCAGCCCGTCTAGTCGACGGCGCCCCGCCAGGTATTGCCTTTTTCATCGCGCAAAGTGACCACCAGCCCGCTCGAAATCCCGATCAGCGTTTTCCCCGTGCCATCTCGGAAGCGGTACACCGTCGAATGGTCATCGACGGTTTCCGCCGAACCCAGCCACACATTGCCGTACTCGTCTTTCAGCTTGATAAAGTCGCCATGGCCGTAGCCCGAGACGCGCGTCTTGGTTTTTTCTTCCTGGAGGCTAAAGTAGCCGCCTGCTTCTCGCCGGTGGTTGTTCTTGAAGACTGCCATATTCTTGAGCCACTTTCAGTGTGCGCCTGGGAGTAACGCATTGCCATCCAGCGAAGCATTTAGGTCGCCTCGGGTGTTTATCCTAGTAGTCAATGCGCGCGCTGCTACAAAGAGTCACCCAGGCAAGTGTGGTGGTCGAAGGCTCGGTAGTGGGCGAAATTGGCGCTGGACTGCTGATTCTGCTGGGCGTCGCCAAGCCCGACACTGCCGCCGACTCTGCGCTTTTGGTCGAAAAAATCCTCAACTTGCGGATCTTTCCGGATGCGGGCGGCAAGATGAATCGCAGCCTGCTCGATACCGAAGGGAGTCTGCTGGTCGTCTCCCAGTTCACGCTTTATGGCGATTGCCGCAAAGGACGCCGCCCCGGATTTGATGCTGCTGCTCCCGCCGACCATGCCCGCGCGCTCTATCAATCTTTTGTCGAGATCGCGCGCCGAAGCGGCCTCCGCGTCCAAACAGGAGTGTTCCAGGCCCATATGGAAGTCGCGTTAATCAATGACGGCCCGGTGACGCTTATGCTTGAGACAAACGAAGGCACGCTAACCTAGAGTTACGGTGATCCTCGGTTCCGGCGTAGACCTTTGTGAAGTGCCGCGCATCGAAGCCGCTGTCGCCCGCTATGGCAGCCGCTTCCTCGAACGAATTTTTACCGCCCGCGAAATCGCCTACGCGAACCGCAAGGCCAACCGCTTCGAACGCTACGCCGCCCGCTTCGCCGCCAAAGAGGCCGGCATGAAGGCGCTTGGCGTGGGTTGGACCGGCGGTATTGCGTGGCGCGATTTCGAGGTCGTCAATCTGCCATCGGGCCGCCCGACACTCGCGTTTCACGGC
>Ga0302326_10018621_pt1 | contig 14392 bp, 14 predicted proteins | sample Palsa_T0_3_FD_202264 | JGI IMG/M metagenome (GOLD analysis project Ga0302326, IMG submission 202264) | Peat permafrost microbial communities from Stordalen Mire near Abisko, Sweden - Palsa_T0_3 | ecosystem: Environmental > Terrestrial > Soil > Palsa > Peat permafrost | place: Sweden: Abisko... | reverse complement strand
GACCTCGGTGCCTACTACGCCAAGCGGACCCTGCTCGGCCGGGAGGTCCTGCCCGAGCACGTCGCCGCCGCCGTGTTCGCGTTCACCGCCGGTGACCTCTCCCGGACCACCGGCCTGCACATCCCGGTCGACTCCGGCGTGGCCGCCGCGTTCCTCCGCTGACCAGCGACCACGGCCAGCTACTCCGGCGGTAGCTCCTTATATACGAAGCCCACGTTGATGCCCTGCCGGGCCCGCACCCACTTGGGGATGTAGTACAGCAGCGCGCCGCCCACGATCAGCCCGCCGAACCAGGCCGGGATCCACCAGAAGTTGGCCGTGTTGCCGTCCTCGACCAGCGCCGGGAACTGGGTGGACACGATGGCGAAGGCTACGAACTCGGCGATGGACAGCGGCGCCACGATGAACAGCACCGGGATACCGAGGAACTTCACGTTGGCCGGCGAGGACTTATACAGGTCTGGGCGGCGCAGCGGCAGCGCGATGGCCGCCGCGCCTACGATGACCACGGCCAGGCAGCCGGCCAGCACGATGAGCCCGAGCACGAGCTGGAACACGTTGGAGTACACGCTCCAGATAGTCAGCCCCGCGATGATCACGTTGACCACGAGGATGGCCGTGAGCGGGGAGTGCGTGCGCGCGTTGACGTCGGCCAGCTTCTCCGGCATCAGCCGGTCGAAGGACCAGGCGAAGAACGACCGGATCGGCATGAACGTGTTCGCGATCATCGACGGCAGGCTCCAGAACAGGAAGCAGCCAAGGATGATCACCGTGACGACCGGGACGTTCACCGACAGCGCGGCCAGGAACGGGTAGAACGGCCCGGACGGGATACCGTACGCCTTGGGGGCCGCGTTGGCCGCGTACACGAAGTTGTAGCCGGCCACGTGGAACAGCAGCGCCACGCCGATGATCAGCAGAACAACATCGAACACCAACGCACCGTTCATGACGGTCAGCTGCCTGCGCCGGTTGGTGGCGCTCTTCAGCTCCCCGGACATGTACACCGACCAGAAGTTCCACATCAGGAAGCCCTGGATGGAGAACAAGGTGGGCACGGTGGCGCTCACGTTGCCCAGGTTCGGCCCGACGTGCTGGGCGCTGGCTCCGGAGATGACCTGGGCCACGGTCCCGCCGCCGAAGCTGTGGTTCAGCTTGTCGAAGTGGGCGTCGAAGCCGCTGCGGCTGGCCACGGCCAGCGTGATGAAGGCCACCACGATGCCGACCATGGCGATCAGGAACGCGGCGTTCTGCCAGCGGAACGTGGCCTTGGTCCCGAAGGCCAGGATCACGGTCTGCAGCACGACCATGAACAGCGCCGCGCAGATCATCCAGGCGTGGTTGGTCTCGAACGAGGACCCCCAGCTGATCAGCGTGTTGTTGTGGGCCAGGCTGCCGCCCGCGACCAGGGCCGGGCCCAGCGCGAACACCGAGAAGAACTTGGCGAAGTACGCGGCCCCGAGCAGGCCGCCCATGATCATGCACAGGTTGGAGATGAGCGCGAGCGGCGGCGACAGGACCCGGCTCACCCAGACGTAGTCCCCGCCCACCCGCGGCATGCTCGCGCCGAGCAGCGCGAACATGATCAGCACCGGGATGTTGATGATCCCGGCGATGACCAGCACCCCGATGGGATCGGCGCCGGGGAACGCCACCAGCGTGAAGAAGATCGACCAGGCCAGCGTGGACCCGATCGGGGCCGAGATGACGGCATTGAAGATGGTGGCGTCGAGGGCCGAGGCGGTGCGTACCAGTCCGGTGCTGTTACGAACGAACAGTCGGCTAGACGATCCGGTTGTCGCCATGTAACCCTCCCGGGCAGGCTCCTCCACTGAATGAGCAGCTGGAAAACGCAGCTTGACACGCCGTCCGAGCGCTGCTTAAGTCGAACACAAACGATTAACACCGTCAAGACTTCGGACATAACCAGTCACTCGGTGAACAGCAGAGAACAGGCAGCTAAGAACAGGCAGGGACAGGCGAGGCAGCGCGATGCTGGCGGTCGAGCGGCGCATCAAGGTCCTGGAGCGGGTGGCGGCTGATCAGGCGGTCGAGGTCAGCGCCCTGGCCCGCGAGTTCGGTGTGTCCGAGATGACGATCCGCCGGGACCTGCGCCGCCTGGACCGGGACGGGTTCGTCCGCCGGACCTACGGCGGGGCCACCACCAGGGTCGTCCGCGCCGTGGGCGCCTTCGAGGTCGGCCAGAACGCCCGGATGCTCCACCACGCCGAGGAGAAACGCCAGATCGCCCTGCGCGCCGCGAAGCTGACCGAAGATGCCCGGGTCATGTACATCGGCGTCGGCTCGACGGTCGAGCAATTCGCCCGCCTGACCAGGCCCCGCGACGACCTGCTGGTCATCACGCCGTCGCTGGTCGTGGCCAGCCTGCTCGGCACCCGCCGGGTGCAGGTGATCATCGCCGGCGGCCTGGTCCGGCAGGACGAGCTGAGCTGCGTCGGCCCGTCGGCCGTGGAGTGCGTGCAGCGCTACAACACCGACGTCGCGGTGATCGGGGCCGCGGGTGTGTCCGCCCGGTTCGGCGTGACCGACCTGGACGACGGCGAGGCCGGCGTCAACCGCGCTGCGCTGGAGCGGACCCGGCAGATCGTCGTCCTCGCCGACGGCTCCAAGTTCGGCGACGTGGCGCTGAGCACGGTCGCACCGATCAAGGACGTCTCGGTGATGGTCACCGACGCCACCGCGGACCCCGCCGAACTGGAACTGATCGAGCGCGTCGGCGTCGAAGTGATCAAGGTGCCCGCACCATGACCGAGGCACCATGAACGAGGCAGCATGAGCGGCCTGCTCAACGCCATATTCGGCACGGACAAGCCCGTCGTCGCCATGATGCACGCCGGCGCCCTGCCCGGCCGACCCCGCCACGACGCGGAAAAAGGGATGCACAACATCCTGGACGCCCTGGCCCGCGACCTGGACGCGCTCCAGCGCGCGGGCGTGGACGGGCTGCTGTTCTGCAACGAGGCGGATCTGCCTTACCAGCTGCGGACCGGCCCCGAGGCCGCGGCAGCCATGGCCGCGCTGATCGGCGAACTGAAGGCAGAAATCAACCGGCCGTTCGGCATAGATATCGTCTGGGATCCGGTGGCCAGCCTGGCCGTGGCCCGCGCCACCGGGGCGTCCTTCGTCCGCGAGGTGGTCACCGGGGTCTACGAGAGCGACCTGGGCGTCATGCAGCCTGACTTCGGGACGATCAAGGCCGATCAGCGGAGGATCGGCGCCGAGGCGGTCAAGATCTTCGCCAATATCACCCCGGAGTTCGCCAGCCCGCTGGGCCGCCGCACCATCGCCGAACGAGCCCGTAGCGCTGCCTTCCTGGGCGTCGACGCCCTGCTCGTCACCGGCCCGATCACCGGTCTGCCCACCGACCTGGCCGAGCTTCGTGCGGTCAAAGCGGCCGTCTCGCAAACTCCCGTGCTGGCCAGCACCGGAGTTACCGTCGATACCGTGCACGAGACCCTGGCGGCGGCGGACGGCGTGATCATCGGCACGCATCTCAAGCGCGACGGCGTGACCTGGAACCCGGTCGACCCGGCCCGCGCGACCGCGTTCATGGCCGCCGCGACCATAGCCAGAACCGAGATGGTGGTCTAGCCATGTCCAAGACGCTCGTCTACTTCGTCTCCGACCTGCACGGATCGAGCCTGTGCTTCCGTAAGTTCGTCAACTCGACCAAGGTCTATAAGCCCAACGTGCTGATTCTGGGCGGAGACGTGGCCGGCAAGGCCATCCAGTCGATCGTGAAAGCCCCCGGCGGCCGGTACGAGTGCAACTTCGTCGGCGCTCACTACGAGATCAGCGACGAGGCGGAGCTCCAGGACCTCGAGCGCCTCATCGCCGACCACGGCTACTACCCCTACCGCGCCGAGCCCGGGGAACTCGAGGCCATGGAGGCCGAAGGAACTCTGGACAACCTGTTTAACCGCCTGATGCGCGAGCGCCTGACCGAGTGGCTGGACATCGCCGACACCCGGCTGCGCCCGCAGGGCGTCCCGCTGTTCATGATGCTCGGCAACGACGACCCGCCCGAGCTCGCCGAGCTGCTCGACCAGGCGCCCTGGGGGGTGCACGCCGAGGGTAAGGTCGTGCACCTGGACGATGAGCACGAGATGATCAGCTGGGGTTACGCGAACACCACGCCCTGGCACACTTACCGGGAGCAGGACGAGCAGCAGCTGGCCGAGGCGTACCAGGCCATGGCCGCCCAGCTCGAACGCCCCGAACGCGCCGTGTTCAACCTGCACCCCCCGCCGTACGCCACCCAGCTGGACGACGCGCCCGCGCTCGACGACGAGCTCCGGGTCCAGGCCACGCTAGGCCAGATCCAGTACAAGGCGGTCGGCAGTACGGCGGTCAAGGACATCGAGACCCAGTACCAGCCGCTGCTCGGCCTGCACGGCCACATCCACGAGTCCTCAGGAATCCGCCGCGTCGGGCCGCGCAAGTCGATGGTCATCAACCCGGGCAGCGACTACTCCACCGGCGCCCTCAACGGCGCGCTGATCACCTTGAACCGGGACAAGGCCGGCGCCCAGCTGGTCCGCGGCTAGCCCATGGCTGGTCCATCGGCTCCCGGCGTGCTGGTTGCCATCGACATTGGCACCTCGGGCGCCCGCGCGTCGGCGTTCGACCTGGCCGGTGAACCGCTCGGCGAGGTGCGCCGCTCCTACCCGACCGAACTGCCTGGGGAGGGCCTGGCCGAGCAGGACGCGGGCCGCTGGCGGTCCGCCGCGCTGTCCGCCCTGGCCGCCCTGGTCCGTGAGCTTGAACCGGGGATCGCCGCCATCGGCCTGACCGGCCAGTGCCCGAGCGTGGTCCCGCTCGACGCCGGACTCCGGCCGCTGCGTCCCGGCATTATCTACCGCGACAACCGTGCCACCGCGGAAGCCAGCCACATCCGCGAGCACTTCGGCGATAAAGAACTGCATGCCCTCACCGGTCACCTGCCGGCCGCGTTCCATGTCGCGGCCAAGATCTTGTGGATCCGCGCCCACGAGCCCGGCGTGTTCGCCGCGACGAAGGTTTTCGCGCAGCCCTCGGATTACGTTGGCCTGGCCCTGACCGGCGAGGTCGGCACCGACTGGTCCACCGCCGCCGCCACCGCGCTGCTCGACCTGCGTCACCGCCGTTGGGCCAGCGAACTCCTGACCGGCCTCGATCTTGACCCCGGCCTGCTCCCCGACCTGCGCCCCCCGTGGAGCGTCATCGGCGGGCTTCGTCCAAGCCTGGCCCGCCGCCTGCGGATAAATCCGGACACCCCCGTCATCGCCGGCGCGGGGGACAGCATCGCGTGCGCCATCGGCGCCGGAGTGACCGCCCCTGGCCCGGTGAGCGAGATGGCCGGCAGCTCCAGTTGCTTCAACTCGGTCGTCCCAGAGCCGCTCACCGACCCCGGCATCACCCACTACCCGAGCGCCGTCGACGACCGCGGGTACGTGACCGAGGTCGGCCTGAACACCACCGGCGAGGCCCTGGACTGGCTGGCCCAGCTCTTCTACGACCGGGCCCCGCGCCGCGGTGACTTCCCCCGTATCGAGCAGGCCGCGGCGGCCAGCCCGCCGGGCGCGGACGGCTTGCTGTTCGTGCCGGTCCTCGGCGACGGCGAACGCGATGACCCTCACCTGCGCGGCACCGCGGCCGGCCTGTCGCTTCGGCACGACCGCCGCGCCTGGGGCCGGGCCACCCTGGAGGGCGTCGCGTTCGGGGTCAGGGCCCGCCTGGAGACCTTGGCCCGCGCCTCAAGCAAAGTCACCGAGCTGCGGGTCTCCGGCGGCGGCGCGCGGATCGCGCTGTGGAACCAGATCAAGGCCGACGTCACCGGCATCTGCGTCGTCTGCATTCCCGGCGACTCCACCGCGGCCGGGACCGCGGCCCTGGCCGGGCTGGGCGCCGGCATCTACGCCGATGTCGCCCAGGCCGTCGAAGCCGTCTACCGTCCCGGCCCGGCCGCTGACCCCGACCCCCGCCTGCGCGGGCTCTACGACGACATGTACGGCCGCTACCAGGCCCTGACCGGGACGAAGGAGGCCGGAGATGAGCCCGGAAATGGGCACTGAGATGCGGGCCAGGCTGGGCATCAACAACTGCTTCGCGGTCAAGCGCTGGCCACAGCCCGACGACTGGGCCCCGATCGTCGCCGACCTCGGGCTTGACACGGTCGAGCTGTCCCTCGACCTGCTGGCCGGCCCGGACACCCCGGCCGGCCGCGACCGGATGGCGATGCGCACCCGCGCCGCCCTGGACCGCCACGGCCTGCGTGCCGACACGGTGTTCACCGGCCTGGCCGCCTACTCGTTCAACCTGCTCATGCACCCCGACCCCGAAAACCGCGCCGCCGCCCGCCGCTGGTATCACGACGCCATCGACCTCACCGCCCAGCTGGGCGCCACCGCCGTCGGCGGCCACGTCGGCGCCCTCAGCGTCCCCGACGGGTCCGACCCGGCCCGCCGCGCCGAGCGCTGGGCGGCCCTCCGCGAGCAGCTGGCCGAACTGGCCGCCTACGCACACCAATCCGGCCTGGACCATCTGCTGGTCGAGAACCTGGTCACGGACCGTGAACCGTCGACCATGGCTCTCATCGAAGATCTTTTGTCCGAACGGACGGTGGCTCACGCCCCCATCCAGCTCTGCCTGGACCTGGGGCATCCCTTCGCGTCCGGAGCCGCAGGCCCGGATGCCGATCCCTACGCCTGGCTGAAGCACTTCGGGCCCCGGGTCCCCGAGGTCCAGCTCCAGCAGACCGACGGTCTCGGCGACCGGCACTGGCCGTTCACCGCGGAGCGCAACGCCGCCGGGCGCATCGATCCCGGCCGGGTCCTGGACATCCTGGCCGACGCCGGCGCGGCGGATGTGCTGCTGATCCTGGAGGTGATCCCAGCCTTCGAAGGCGACGACCAGCAGGTGATCACGGATCTGCGGGCCTCGGCCGAGGTATGGCGCGCGGCCCTGAGCGAGCGGGGGCTGCGGTGACCGGCCTGGTCCACGCGCTCGGCGCGGACATCTACTACGAGGTTGCCGACCCTGTTGATCAACACGAGGGCCCGCAGACCCTGGTCCTGGTCAACGGAGTCGGCGACCCGCTGGAGGGGTGGCAGAACCAGACCGGGGAGTTCCTGGCCGCGGGCTTGCGCGTGGTCAGCTTCGACAACCGGGGCGTGGGCCGGTCCAGCCAGCCGCCCGGCCCCTACACCAGCGCGCAGCTGGCGGCCGACCTGCACGAGGTGGTGACCGCGGCCGGGCTGGACGGCTTCCACCTATGCGGGGTGTCGATGGGCGGCGTCATCGCCCAGGAGTACGCGCTCGCCCATCCCGGCCCGCTGCGGTCGCTGATCCTGGCCAACACGTTCGCCGCCGCCGACCCGTTCACCCGCGCCGCGTTCCTGTCCTGGTCCGAAGTCGCGCAGGCCGCGGGCATGCCGATGATGATGCGGGCGCAGGCACCCTGGATCTTCAGCCCGGACTTCTACGCCCGCCATCCCGAGCGGGTCGCCGAGCTGATCGCGGAGGCCGCGACGAGCACCCAGCCCGCCGCCGCCTTCGGGGCCCAGATGGCCGCGCTCGTCGACCACGACGCCCGGGACCGGCTGGCCGCGCTGGCCATCCCGACGCTGGTCATCGCGGCCGCCGACGACATCATCATCCGGCCCGCGCTATCCCGGCGGCTGTTCGAGCTCGTGCCCGCCGCCGCCTGGAGCGTGGTCCCGGGAGGTCACGCCGCGTTCTGGGAGAATCCCGGGCCGTGGAATCACGCCGTCATCGAGTTCGTCCAGGTACACAGCTAGAGGGGCCGGTCATGTCGATATCGCTGGAGCGCAGATTCGGAACCGCCAAGCCCGTCATCGCCATGGTGCACTTCCCCGGGCTGCCCGGGCGGCCGCGGCACGACCGGGACGGCGGACGCGGCCGCCTCATCGACGTAGTCGGGCCTGACCTGGAAGTGCTGCAGGACGCGGGCGTGGACGCGGTGCTGTTCTGCAACGAGGCCGACATCCCTTACCAGCTCACCGTGGGCCCGGAGATCCCGGCCGCGATGGCCGCTGTCATCGGCGAGCTGCGCCCGTCGATCCGGGTGCCGTTCGGGGTCAACATCTTGTGGGACGCCAAGGCCAGCGTGGCCCTGGCCCGCGCCACCGGAGCCAGTTTCATCCGTGAGGTCCTGACCGGCGTGTACGAAAGCGACCTGGGCCTGATCGCGCCTGCCCTCGGTGACCTGGCGGGCTACCAGGCTGCGATCGGCGCCGCTGACGTGGCCCTGTTCGACAACATCACGCCCGAGTTCAGCAGCTCGATCGGCTCCCGGACGGTGGCCGAGCGGGCCCGCAGCGCCAGCTTCCTGGGCGTGGACGCCATCTTGGTCAGCGGCCCGCAGGCCGGGGCGCCGATGAACATGAGCGATCTGCGCGCGGCCAAGGAGGCCGCCCCGCAGACCCCGGTCTTCGCCAACACCGGGGTCCAGGCCGACCGGCTGGCCGAGATCCTGTCCGTGGCCGACGGCGTGATCGTCGGCACCAGCCTCAAGGTCGACGGCATCACGTGGAACCCGGTCGATCCGGTCCGGGCCCGCCGGTTCACCGAGACCGCCGCCAAGATACGCGCCTCGCTGCCCAGTTGACTGCTGGCGCGGTCGTCCTGGACATGGACGGCCTGCTCATCGACACCGAACCGGTCTGGCGTATCGCCGGTGAAAACGTGTTCGCTGAGCTCGGCGTCCAGGTAAGCCGGGCCGATTTGCTGGACACCACCGGTATCCGGATTGACGAGATGGTCCGCGCCCTCTTGCGGCCGGCGAGCGGGCCGGGCCCCAGCCCCGCCGGCGCGCCCGTCCTCCACCCCGCCGGCGCGCCCGTCCTCGACCCCGCCGAGGTCGCCGACCGGATCACCGACCTCGTCGTGGACCACGTGCGCCGCCAAGGCGTCCCCATGCCCGGCGTGCCCGAGGCGATCGCCCTATTCCGGCGGTCGGGCTTCCGGCTGGCTATCGCGTCATCCTCCCCGGCACGGCTGATCGACGCAGTCTGCGCCCGGCTGGACCTGGATATCGAGGTCCGCTGCTCGGCGCTGGACGAGCTGCGCGGCAAGCCAGCCCCCGACGTGTACCTGGCCGCCGCGCGCCGCCTGGGCCTCAGCCCGGCCCGCTGCCTGGCCGTCGAGGATTCCCCCGCCGGGGTAGTGGCGGCCAAGGAGGCAGGCATGAGCTGCCTGGCCGTGCCCGACCCGCTGCTGGCCGGCGATCCCCGCTACCGCCGCGCCGACCTGGTCCTGCCCGCACTGACCGAGCTGGACGAGCCGCTGCTGCGCACACTCACGACGTGACCGCCGCTCGGCCCTGCCGGCCATCACCTCGGTGATCCTGGTGGTGCAGGCCGGTGCCCGCCCGTCCTGTACAACACCAGGACGACCAGCCCAACGAGCTGGTGACGTGCCAGGCCGGCCGCTGGGACGTCGTACTGGTCGGCTCGGCTATCGGCGCCGTGATCGGCATCACCGAGGCGATCCTCGCTCTGCAGGCCTTGCTGAAGACCCGCCGGTCGCAGCGCCCAGCCGCGGCCCGGGCGGCCTCAGGAGGGTAGCCACAGCGTCCGCCAACGGGCCGCACCCTGTCCGGGCCGCCGGGGACGCGATACTGGCCGGGTGGATATCACCGACCTGGACACCGACCCGCTGCGGCAGCTGGCCGCCTGGCTGGACGCCGCCCGCAGTGCGGGCGAGCCGATGCCCGAGGCCATGACCATCGCCACCGCGACCGCTGATGGCATCCCCGCGGCCCGGATGGTGGTCCTGCGCGGCCTTGAGCGCGGCGTGGCCTTCTTCACCGACCTCAGCAGCGACAAGGGTGCTGAGCTGGCCGCCAATCCGCATGCGGCTGCCGTCCTGCACTGGCTTCGCCCGGTCCACCGCCAGGTACGGGTGGCGGGCCCCGTCGAGCCGGTCACCGAGGAGGAGGCCAGCGGGTACTGGCGTACCCGCCCCCCGGCCACCCGGCTCAACGCCGCCGCCTCGTACCAGAGCAGCGTCATCGCCGGCCAGGCGGTGCTCCAGGAGCAAATACAGGACGTGCGGGATCGCCACCCCGATGGTGACCTGCCCCGTCCGGCCCGCTGGGGCGGCTTCCGGGTGCTGCCCGACCGCGTCGAGTTCTGGCAGGAGTCCCCGGATGGCCTGCACGACCGGATCCGCTACCGGCGAGCGGGCGACGGGTGGACGACCGAGCGGCTATCGCCGTGACGATGGGCTAGGACAGCCGCTCAGTCACCACGTCAGGCCTGCCCGGACCGGCGGACGGGCTAGGACAGCAGGTCGGTCACCAGATCGGGCGGCAGGCCGTGTGTCTGGTGCAGGTACCGCAGGTCGTCCTCGGTCAGCGGCCGCCCGGACTCGAACTGCGCCAGGACCTTGCGCCCGCGGCTGAGCAGCCCGGCGAAGCGCTGCTCCTCGCTGCGGACCACGTCGCGGACCGGCCCGCTGCCGGCGGGCTGCCCGAACTGCGCCAGGGTGTGCTCGAACAGCGACGCCGGCAGGTCGCCCAGCGTCCTGGTGCTGTCGTCGCGCCACAGCACGGTGAGCACGCGCCGCAGCAGCCGCCGCAGCACGTAGCCGCGGCCCGCATTCGCGGGCCGGACGCCGTCGCCGATGATGACGATGCTGGCGCGCAGATGGTCAGCGAGCAGGCGTAGCGATCGCTGGTCCGGCTGCCACAAGCTGAGCAGCGCGGACATCCACGGCGCGAAGACATCGGTCTCGAACACCGACGGCTTGCCCTGCACGACCATCAGCAGCCGCTCCAGTCCCATCCCGGTGTCCACGCTGCGCTGCGCCAGCGGCTCCAGGCTGCCGTCGGCGTGCCGCCGGAAGCGCATCATCACATGATTCCACAGCTCCATCCAGCGTTCGTCGGTGCTAGGCGTGCCCTGCGGTGCGCCCGCACCGGTCCAGACGAACAACTCCGAGTCTGGGCCGCACGGACCCGTCGGCCCGTTGGACCACCAGTTATCCGCCGTGGTCAGCTCGACGGGCACGCCGAGCTCGGTCCAGGTCTGCCGGGACTGGTCATCAGGGCCTACCTGCTCATCGCCGCCGAATACCGTCGCGTGCAACCGGTCCCGGTCGATGCCCAGGCCGCCGGTCGTCAGCTCAACGCCCCAGCGCAGGCTCTGCTGGCCGTCGTAATCGCCCAGCGACCAAGAGCCCAGCATCTGGAATACGGTCAGGTGCCGGTTGTCGCCGACCTCGTCCAGATCGGTCGTCCGAAGACAGCGCTGCACCCCGGCCAGCCGCCTGCCCTGCGGGTGCGGCCGGCCTTCCAGGTACCGGGTCAGCGGGTGCATCCCCGCGGTCGTGAACAGCACCGCGTCGCCGCTTTCCGGCACGAGCGAACTGCCCGGCAGGATCAGGTGGCCCCGGTCCTCGAAGAACTCTCCGAACCTGCGGGTCGTCTCGGTCACGTTCATCGCGTCGTCCTTTCTGGTGGCCTGGACCAGGAAGGGATCGCACGGCTGGCGGTGAGGCCAGATCAGGTCACGGGTGACGGTGAGGGCAGATCAGGTCACGTACCGGCGGCGAACCGTTCCCGGTCGCCGGCGTGCGGGAGATGAGGTCAGGCAGCGGCTACCGGCGAGCTGATAGCTCGCGCGGCCGCGCCGGTGAAGCTGACCTTCATACCGCCCACTGTAGGCGCGGCCGTCCTCGCCGCCCAACTGCTTTTCCATGCCACCCGTTACGGGGCGGCGATGGCCGGCTCGCCGAGGACGGCGGTTCCCGGTGACGGCAGCGGGCGGTTCCAGGCGCCGGTCAGGCATAGCACGATGAGAGCCGCCAGGGCGAGCAGCCGGCCGCTCGGCGCTAGGTACATGACCACCTTGGCGTAGGCGTCTTCCAGCCACCGGGGATGCAAGATCACTTCCACGCCGGGGATGTAGGCGATGCTGCCCGCCACGGCGCGGCCGAGGATGACCCAGTCGAGCCGGGACGCGGGCAGGAACGCCAACGGCACGTAGATCAGCACGTCGAACCACGGCCGCTGCAGCGGCGAGGTGAAGGTCCACGCCAGGATGACGGCCATCGCGGGCCAGATCAGCGGCAGGGCCAGCGCACCTGGCGGGGGCCGCCGGATGACCAGCACGGCCACCGCCGCGAACGCCACTATCGCGTAGAACGTCAGGTGCCGGATGGGATGGCTCATTCCGACGGCGCGGTAGACCGCTCCCCACAGGTTGTCACCGGCGATGCCGTACCCCCGGTGGACGGCATCGGAAATCGCGCCGCGCCCGGCCGCCAGGTACACCGCGGCCAGCATGGCCAAGCCGCCCGCGGCCGCGGCGGCCAGGGTGCGCGGTGACCGCCGGGCCACCCAGGCCAGGCCGGCGCCGAACAAGATGAATGGTGCCTTGACCGCGGTCGCGGCGCCGAGCAGCAGCCCGGACGCGAGCGCGCGTTTCGTCTCGATGCGGCCGGGATCGCGGCTCAGCAGCGCCGTGCGGCCCAGGACGGCCAGCGCCATGACGGCGATCGCGATGGCGAGCCCGTCGACGTGGCCACCCGCCATCACGGCCCACAGCATCAGCGGGTTGACCGCCCACTGCTGGGGCGCCCGGCCCCGCATGGCGGGCCCGCTGCGGGTCAGCCAGTCCAGGGCGAACACGACGGCGAGGAAGGCCAGGCCGTTCCATACCTTGATCCAGAAGATGGTCACCGCCGCCGAGCTGCCGCCCAGTTCCGACGCCGCCCACTCCGATGCGGTGGCCAGCGGGCCGTAGACGGAAGGGAACTTCTCCCAGATGTGCGGTGCGAGCAGCCCGACGGGATCGTGCGCGCGCCGCAGCTGCTCCGGCGTCATGACGTACGGGCTGTGGCCCAGGGCCGCGATCCGACCGTACGCCGCGTAGTCCAGCGTGTCCGTCGAGCCGATCCCCGGCACGACGGCGAGGGCGGCGACCGCCGTGAGCGCGCCGGCGACTAGCCACCGCAGGGACGGGCGCCAGCCCTGCCGTACCGCGGCGAGTCCCGCCGTGACACCGGCGACGCCGAGCAGCAGCGCCACCCACATCACGGTCGTTACCGCCCAGTCGGCCAGGTGCAAGGAGCCGAACCACGGCGGCCAGGCACCAGCGTGGTGAACGAGCACCGTGCCGGCTGACGGCCCGGCGGCCCCGACGAACACCAGGATCGCAGCACTCAGGCTGCTGAAGGTGACCGCCAAGACCGGCGTCAGTCGCGTCGGGTGGTCCGGCTGTGCCACTTCGTCTCCTGAGATTTCCCTGGCAGAATCCTGCGAATTTCCTGTCAGAGGATACGGGGTACGGCCGGTCGGCACGCGGTTCTCGGAACGTTCGGGCAGCGCCCGGCGTGCAGGACACGGTCGCCGAGCAGCCGGACCTGCGGCCCGCGCACGTAGCTGAGCTGCTGATCGGCAACCTTCTTGGTCGGCCGGTGGGCAGCATCCGGGCCGGTCACCGACCTCGTCACCTCAGGTCGGCTCCCTCCGCGGCGGCCAGCAGTTCCAGTTCCTGCGCGCGGCGGAGGTCCTTCGGCCTGCCCACGGCGCGCCGCATGCGGATCAGGTCGGGGCGGTCGAGGTAGCGGATCACCAGCCCGTCCCGGCCGGTCGCGACCAGGCACCGGGCCGCGAAGGCGGCGACGGGAAGGCCGCCCCACGGCAAGGCGGGCGTGCAGCAGTCCCCGCTGGCCAGCGCGGAACGGTACAGCACCTTGGGACCGCCGAACGCCGCAGCGGCGCACGGCAGCGGCCTGCCGTCGTCATCGGCGAGAGTGGCGCAGACCGACGCGAAGGCGGCAGCCAGGGCGGGCGCGTGTCCGGGGTCACCGTCCCACAGCAGATCCAGGTCCCCGGTCAGCTCAGCCGATCCGTGCATGATGCCCGCCACCTGGCCGATGACCACCACTTCAGCGCCGTATCGGTGCAGCGCCCGCAGCAGTGGCAGCGGATTGAACCCGATGGCGTCATCGGTCGCGACGGTTCCGGCCACATCGTCGGCCTCGTCATGACTGAGCCCGCGTCGTTCCCGGCCGCTCGTCGCCGCCCGCAGCCGGCCGACCGCCTCATCCAGCCGCCGGATCGCCACGTCCCCGCTGTCGCGCCCTGGCATCTGCCCATCCTGCCTCATCCGCGCCCTCAGCCCGGCAGTGACAGGTCGTCGAGTTTGGCCTGGAGGAAGCAGGACATCTGCTCGAGCTTGCGCCGCCGCTCTTCGATCTGCGCGAGCTTGGCCTCGAGCAGCTCCCGCTGTTCCGTGTCACCGAGCCGGCCCGCCACGTAAAGCTCCGCGATCGGCGCCAGTTCGGACAGGGAGAAGCCGATCGACTGCGCCACCTTGATGTTCATGATCAGCTCGACGGCGGCCTCGTCGTAGTCGGCGTA
>Ga0302326_10018619_pt1 | contig 14392 bp, 17 predicted proteins | sample Palsa_T0_3_FD_202264 | JGI IMG/M metagenome (GOLD analysis project Ga0302326, IMG submission 202264) | Peat permafrost microbial communities from Stordalen Mire near Abisko, Sweden - Palsa_T0_3 | ecosystem: Environmental > Terrestrial > Soil > Palsa > Peat permafrost | place: Sweden: Abisko... | reverse complement strand
CGAAATTGGAAATGGCCATCCAAACCTGACCCCTGGGCCTCAGCCAGACAACCCCAAAACCCGAGGAAAGGAGGCGATCGGCGCTTAACTTCGGAATTCAGGCTCAGGCAGCATGAGTTCGATGATGGAAACGGCGGTGGCTACCCCTGCCAAGCCTGCAGCGCCGATGCTGGCTCGGGTGCTGGAACTGAAACCCCAAGACTCAAAACTCGTCTGCGCGACTGCCGACGGACGCGAATTCATGCTTACGCGCCTCGTTGGTGCGAACGTACGGATTGGCGATGAATTGGCTGTAGCCGATTCCACCGGCACCGCGACCGCGAATACAGAGGTCTACATCCGCAAGCCTTCCGTCCGAGGAACCGACGTCTATCAGCTCAAGGCCGGCTATGCTGCGTTGCCGAAGCAGGATAAACGAGAAGAGTCATTCGTGCGTGTTCAGGTCCCGGCCGGCCAATTCGGAATCGATGCCGTACACGTTCCGTGCTCCGTGATTCGCGACTACTTCTTTGCTGTCGACCGAAGGGCCTCCTGGGCAAAACAACCGACCTTCTACTATCTGCTTCGCCTCCCACGGGACGTGACGTTCAAGGAACTGCGCCTGGCCTATCGACTGCGCCGCATGGAACTGCAGAAGGAGAACGCATCCAAGGCCGATCTCGCCACGCTCGAGCGCGCATACAACCTGTTGGCTGACCCGAAGATCCGCACCCAGTATGACAACCTGCTGAGGGATGCCACGACCCCTGTTGCATTCCCTTATTCGGGATTTGGGTCTCTCATCGTACGGGGAGAGCGATCAGCGGACAGTGGCGTCTTTTTCGCAAACCGGATTCTGGCCTTCTTGCCTGAGCGCCGCCACAGGACCGTTCCTGTGCCTCTCCGCAAGCTCGATTATTTCGAGGACTACGCCATTCTCCGAGACCACAATCGCAGGATCGAGGTTCTCATCGACCATCAGTTGCTGCCGCTCCGATGGGACCCGACCTGGAGTCGATGGCGCAACCTCATTTCCGCGACCGTGCAAATTTCTGCGGACTTCGTTCACACGGGTCACTACCGAAAACGCGGCGGCGAGTGGAAGATGATCGAATCCGAGACCGCGCTGCCCAGCCGGACGGAACTCACCTTGCCCGATGGTCTCGAAGAGGAAATATTGAAAGCGCGCACGGCGCACACGCGCTTTGGACAATACTGGAAACAGATCGACCGTCTGCGCGCCCACGTCGAGGAAATTCCTACCGAGCGTGATGAACTGCGGGGGCTCTGCTGGAACCAAGGCCTGCCAGGCGATTTTGATGTCGCACAGATCAACTGGCGCCCCGATTACGACGCGTACTACCACGAGCATCTCTGCAAACGTGCGCGGACCATGTACGTCTTCCGGGATGAATACATTTTCGATCTGGAGAAATCCGTTGTCGTTGAGGTGCCGCAAGCCGGCCACGCTACTTACGTTTTCAGCAAGCCCCCAGATGTCAGGCATTGGGTATGGCAGTACGCCAAGACCACCCGACAGGACATTCGCCACAATCGCAACAACATTGCTGAATCGCTCGGATTCCAAGGCCGGATCGTTCATGGCAAGAACAAATCCGAATGGCTTCGGGAACTCCGGCTGCGTACCGGCGAGCCGCCCGATCTCGCGATGCGGCAACAGAGTTCCTGAGCCGCAGGCAGAGGCCGGCGGAAAGGCCCGAGCTACCCTGGATATCCTCAGGGTCATTCCTTGGAAATCCGGGCGTTGTCGTCAAGTCTACGCCGGCAGGTTAGCTTTGGGCGCGGCCTTCATGTCACCGGTAAAGTAAATTCGAGCGATTCGTCACTTCAAGGAGGATGGGGGCTGAGCGGGCGGCTTATTCCACTCCTGTTCGACTAGCATGTAGTCTGCTGGGACCTGGAACAGCCGGGGATCTGGTTCCGAGCGCTGTATATTTTCGAGGTGGGTGCTGCTGTCCCCAAGGCAGTTGGACCTCTTTTGGACCAAGGTCATCCAGAGATCCGGTGAATACCAGTTTTCAACGATGGACTTTCCACAGCCAGAACTATTTTGAGGGGATTCGCTGGTGACGCGCTTACCCTCTGCTACCAAGCCCTCGATTAACTGGCTGCCGAGCGACTCGGAGGCCGTTTGCACGTTCACGTTCCGCATCTTGGAAAAGATTGGCGTTACCGGCTTCTCGATACTTTTCTGATCGTCTCCTACCGACGGGATCTCACGCGGCGTTGGCCACGTTAGGCGACGTGCGAATTTGTGCTTTTCATCGATCATGAAGGTAACGTTTGCAACCGGGTCGTCGATCACGATGTTCGGATTTCCAGCCGGGTCCGGGGGAACGGAAACCTCGATCCGGGTTCTCCCTGCTGAGTCCCTGTAAACTGCAATGGTCTTCATGGGAATGACATTGCGGACGTTGGGTTTCGCATTCTGAAGTTCAACTTCGTTTGCGGAAAAAGGTGCGCCTTCGACTTGTACAACCGGTAGGGTCTGCCCGGAGAGAAAGGGACAGATCACTAAAACCACGCCCGCGACAAGAATAGTACCCATGAAGTTTGGTCCTTCGATTCAGCCTATTTGGACGGATTTCGTCACCAAATAGTTTGCGATTACAAATCTCTTCCCTACGGGCCTGAAGTGAATGTGACGTCTAGCGGGCGATTCTCCCAGTATCGTGGAACCGTCAACATCATACTTACCGTCTCACATTCTTCGGCCTCTTGTCATCGGGCAGCCCGGCGCGTGGAGCTGGCCGGCGGGAGACCCGGAGACAATCCCAATCCTCTCGACCACCCCGGCGGCTGATCTCCTCTCCCATTTGTTGACGAAGGGGTCCAAGAAAGCGTGCAGATTTGATGCCAACGCAAGTAGTGGCCGAAACACGGGCTTATCGGTAACTTGACCTTCTCACTTGGCCGCGTAGTCGCCATGTCGGACCTTGGCCCGACCGGTAGTCCCGAACCCGGCGTTCTGCGCAATAGATCCCCGCCTTGTCGCGAAGGGTTGGTAGCTGTTCGCAGACAGGCCGAAAAGCAGGGCGGCGTAGCCTAGAACGGCACGTCATCTTGGACACCCTGTTCTTCGGGATCGGGGGCTTGATCGGAACGTTCCTTGGCGCGCTTGCCTCGCGCGGGGCGGTCACCGGATTTCTCTGCGCGTTCTGGTCCGTTGCCATTCACGTTCCCGCTGCTACCGAGCAGTACGATGTTCTGGGCCACTACCTCGGTGACATATCGTTTCACGCCGCCGTCGTCCTCATAGGACCGGGTTTGTATCCGCCCCTCCACGTACACTTTCGTTCCCTTTGTAAGGTATACGGCCAGGTTCTCCTTGTTCCAGAGCACGATGTAGATCCACTCCGTTTCTTCGTGCACCTGCTGATCGGAGTCTGTCCACTGCCGGTTCATCGCCAGCGAAAACCGCGAAACCGGTGTACCGTTTTGGGTATGTCTGGTCTCGGCATCGCCCCCGAGTCTGCCAAGCAGAATCGCTTTGTTGACGCTTCTCTCTGCCATTTCTGCATTCTCCCTTCGCTAAAAGCTCACGCCACAGTTTCCATTTCCAGCTACTCCCTTCCGTCGCTGGCCAGGACACTAAAGCGATCTCGCGTGCCAGGAGCCGTGGACGCCACGCGCGCCGTCACCGTCCAATGGTCTGCCCCGCCGTCTTTATGCTCTTCGATCCAACGTCGCGTGTAACTCTTTAGACCGTTCAGCCATTCCCGTGCATCCTGTGAATTCAGTTGCACAGATTCCGCCGCCGTAAAATGTTCGCTGCCCGCCTGTCGCTCTTTGGCCCGCAGCATGTACTCCGCGAGTTCGCCCGTGGCCTTCGCCATTGGGAGATATAGCCACCTCGGTGTCAGCACGAAGGCCAGTTTGTCGGCCACGCAAAGACGGGAGACCTGGCGTCCGTGCCGCTTCGCCCAATAGCGCGAGTGCGCGGCGGTGAAGGCTCCCCATGACCCACCGAAGAACCGCGCCATGATTCTGGCGCCAAGCTCCACATGAGTTTCCCCGTCGGCCCCGTCCATGTCGCGCTTAGAAATGTACCCTACGTCGTGAAGCCAGAAGGCGGCCCACAACCGGACGTCGCAGGGGAAGCCATAGAGCTTCCACCAAGCGAGGGCGAGGAACCAGGGATGAAGAATCGCACAATGCGCCCCGTACAAAACGGATCTCGTTCCAATATTCATGATGTGTTTCCTGCCGGTTGACCCGTACGGCCGATCACTCAGGCCAGGAACTGCGGTCAAGGCTCTGTTGGCAACCGGTCGTTGGCCCGCTGAACTCCCCGCACGGTTTGTCGTTTCCGCCGCTATCCGTTTCGCATTCCAGTCGTTGTGTGCAGGCATGGCCGCATCCCACAACCGGAAAGAAGAAGGCTGGCAGTAATGAGCGGCCTCAGAAGCCCGGGGATCAACTTCCTCATGTGCATGCTCCGATCTGATTCAGCAGACAGCAAGCTGATTACACTGCCGACGCAACATCCGGAGGAATTCCATCAACACCTTCAACAGGCTGCTTGAGGCCGCAGTCCGCGACGATATCGTGGACGGCCGTGGAGTCCTCTTCGGCGCTCGACACTAGCGGCGGCGGCGCTACTAACCGCGAGTAGTGTGGATGCGCGCAGTTCAAGCATGTCGTTCCAACGGTAACGGCCTTTACCGCGTCGGCAAATCCGGCTGGCAGTTCGATTTCCTCGCCAGAACGGGTGAAGAATTGCGGTCGCACGCAGCCGCTCAAATCCTTGTCTTTGCCCCAGAGTTCCAGCGCCAGATACCCTTGCGCGCCGCGAAACAGTTCTTCCGAATGTAGCTTCGGCCGGTGCCCAACTTCCACCGCGACGGGGCGGTGCCGCGTAATGCACAGCTCGTACGTCCTCCCGATCCGCAACATTTCTACCCGCGTGATCACTGGCGCTATCACCACCGCATGCGGCCCATTGACTGTCAAAGAATCGAGCGTCTGCAACCACGACATAGCCTCACCGTTTTCGCCGGCGAAGCTGACGTAATATCCAACTTCCGCCGTAGCACCGCCCGATTCCACTCCGCGCACAATATATCGTTTCGCGCGCCCCTGGTGTTCCAAGCTCAATTGGGGCTGTCCGTAAATTCCAATTTTGCGCAATCGGTTAATCACCGACTGCGTGAACGTCAACCCCCACCGGTTCAGTCTTCGATCGGACTCCATGGCCATCCGTCCTTTCCTTATCGTTCACACCCGTTTCGAGGGATTCGCGCCGAGCGAGCGCGACGAGCGCGAGCGTAAGCTCATCTGCAGCTCGCATCGTTCGGAGGAGTGCCTCGTGGTCCTCCGCTCGCCACAGTTGTCCCACTCGCTCTGCCGACACATCCCCAATCCACTTTCTGACCCTGATCGGTCCCGCGGACTCGCCGCACGTTGTTTCGTTCATAACCTCCTCGCTGACCGGCAATCCATCTGCTCGCCACCTCGCTGGCAAATGGCAGCCATGAGAACACCACGCCGATGACGATCAACTGGACGCCGCGCCGGCTCGTCACACCAGCGGCAGCCGCAAGCAGCAACGCCAGGAGGGCACCGGCTGTGGCGATCGACTCAACAGACACTTCGGGCATCGATTGCCTCCACAACCCGGCGGAACTCCTTCCGGAAATTAACCCGTACCATGTCGTTGTCTCGGCGGACATAGCTGCGCCCTTTTCGCGTCCAGGATCAGGTACCGCCGCGTGTCGATGTGCTTGTAGTGCTCAAGACCGTTCTCTCGAAACATCCACATGAACTCTCCACAGCGGGTTCCGATTCGAAGTTCCAGCGGGTTCCAGTTCGCAGGCTCAAGCTCCATCGCCGAGGCCTGCTTTCCGTTGTCAATGTGACTTGCTCTACCCAGCCGCATAGACCATCTCTCTCCTCTCGCGTATTGGGCATCCAACAGCCGCCCGAATCATCTCCTTGCTGCACCCGGCCCAGCAGATGTACTTCTGCGGTTCGTCAACCGATATCGCCAGGTTGTCCCCACTTCTGTCTCGGCCCGACGAGGCGCACGAAGGACATCGTGTAATCCAATTCCTTCCCGCCTTTCGCCGCACATCGACATGGTCCAGGATGTGAAACTGCCTTTGCTGTGCCGGGTACTGCCACCGTGGCGCCGGCGTTAACGCCCTCTTTATGGAATCGCTCGGCTGCCCCAACTTCTGGATCAGAGCGCTCAGGTGCTGTTCGGAAAGCTTCGTCACGCGTTTGAGAAACGCCAGTTGATTGTCGAGGTTGTAGTCGGCGCCGTAGAACCAAAACCGCGCACTGATTGCGCGGTGAATTCCCAGAGGCCCGCGGACGGCATTGCCGAAGTCGCCATCTTTCAGCTCGTCGTGTTTCGGGAATACCTCAATTCCCTCGGCAGTCCCCGTCCCCTTCACCGGGATACCGAGCTTCTCGGCCAAGCCTGAGATCAGGAGTCGGCACTGCCTGGCCAGGAGCGGTTGCTCCCCGAAGATCCACAGGTGGGCGCCGCGTCGGCTCTGTTCCAATGCCGCTTCCACCTTCTGTTGCTGCAGTTCCCACTGCAACTCGCAGAGGTGTTTGAGCGACTCCTTGTAATCGCCGTCCATGGCAATCCATTTGCACCGTTGGGTCGCTGGATTCATCGCATACACGCCGAGCGTCACATCACCCTCGAGATGCTGGCGGATCGTCGCCGCCGTCAAGCTGACTGGCCCGCCGTTCCTTCCGCCCTTCGGCCGAAAGTAGTAATAGCGGCCGCTTTCAGGGTGCGGCCGCTTCGATTGGAGGACGTAGGCGCGCCGGTTGACGAACAACTGCCAGTAGTCCTCCACGTTGGTCGAAGTTGCTTGATGTCGGTTCGCCATGATGGCTCCTCCTTTCGCCCTGCCTCTTGATAACCCGAATTCAAAACCCGCGCAAATGAAACGGGGCCAGGATGTCGGTCAGTTCGTCTTTGCCGATTCTCGCCTCCTGTTGAGCAGCCATGGCCGCTGGGCAAACCGGGAAATCCGGTGCGTTCGTTCAAGTACCTCGTACTCGGCCACGCTGTAGCCGCCCCAGTTCTGGTCGTTGAAGACCACGAAGTAGAACACTCCGTTCCTTCGGTCAAACACGTACACTGCCCCGGACCTTGGATCGCCTTGGGTCAGGACGAAGAACAGCGCTCCCGCCGCAAACTGAACCCAGCGGACGATCTGCGCCTCGGAGCGTTCGGCCAACCCACGGCTGGCTTCGTGCAGGCTGACGGTTCGCTCCAAGCCGAGATCTTCGAGTGTAAGGATGGGATTGGCGGTGAATGCCGCCGACTTGCGGTTTTGCATATTGAACCTCCAGTGTTCAAGCGGTTATGTCCCGAGAAATGCCGGACGCGTCAGACTGTTCGGTGTCGCTGCAGGAGAACTCAGGACAGAAGTTGTAGGTTGGCCAACCGTTCCCGATTGGCTTGGACGAGGACTTGCCTAATGTGTAACGATGCGGAACATCTCCTTTCTGCCGGCGGCATTTGGCAACGAGCCGTTTAGACGATTGCGCTGCCCGCGACACCGGCTTGCCTGTATCCACGGCCGAAGCCGCAGGTTTGCAATCTCCGTCGTTTTCGCTCCCTCAAGCAATCGCGGTTGCACGCCTTGCTTCCCGCGCGGCCGAGATCGCCAGCGCATCGCAGCGTTCGTGATCCGGTTGGCCAGAGTGCCCTCGAACGTGTACCCACGTCACTGCGTGGTAGCCGACCAACTCTTCGAGTTGCTCCCAAAGGTCCTGGTTGACAACCGCCTTCCCTGATGCATTTCGCCATCCGTTGCTCTTCCATCTCGGAAGGAACTCAGTGATTCCGCGACGCACGTACTCGGAGTCTGTCAGAACTGTGACTTGGCAGGCCCGCTTAAGGGCGCGCAGCCCCTCGATTGCAGCAGCGAGCTCCATTCGATTGTTCGTCGCGTCCGGCACACCTCCTTGCAGCACGCGCTCATGTTCACCGCACCGAAGGATGCACGCCCAACCGCCCGGACCGGGATTCCCCAGGCACGAGCCGTCAATGATAATCTCGACTTCGCGCAGTTCCTGCGCGGTAACGGTAGACACACAACACCTCCTCTCCAAGGTCGTGTCAGCTCTTCTGTGTACCGAGCGCACTGGCAGGTGCTGCCACGCGCACGGCTCGCGGTATTTGGCGAATGATTTCGGCCAGTTGCCTTGAGTTCGGTCCCAGCGGTTTGAAATGCACGAGGTCCTACGTGACCGCACAATTGGCACGCCTCCTGCCAGACCACGGCAAGTCGGCAGCTCCCAAGCTCTGCAGAGCTACAGACTTCCGTTGGCCTCGGGCATGACAAACTCCTCAATCACTCGTGCCAGAACCTGTCGTGCCATCCCCTACGCACAGTTCGGGCGCTACGTGTTGTCATGTGCGCAAAGCTCTGGCCGACGAATACTCTGACCTACTGCCAACGGCCGCGGGGCAGCGCGCGCCAAGCGCGCCTGCCCACAACACCACCGCTACGAACCAGCAACTCCGGCAATGCAACAATCGCCGGGGTATTCAACCCGAACCCGTCATCGTCAGATGACGGGGAGGGTTATCGGCTCCGAAGCCGTGCGCTATCAGAGGCCTACGGATTATTCAGTCGTGCATAGAAACGCCAATGCAGCAGGCAAAGTGACGGCAAAGACGCTACCGCACGCTCTCACTGCCGGCCGCGCGTCTGGGATGCATGGGTAAGGATGGCCTGAAACGGAATGTCACGCTGCATTGTTCCCGCGATCATGACTGGGGTAGCAAGGAAGCTTTCGAGGAATTCAGCAAACAGGGCGACGCACACCTGAACCCGTCGTGACGCGATGCAGTCCCGGATCATACACAGAAGATGATAGTTGGAGACCAGGTACAGAACAGTGTCGACGAGCGTCTCCCCGTCAAGTTTCGATGCGATCCGGCGGTAAGCGTTATAGGTCTTGGGCGTCCGTTCGTATTCGAGCCCAAACCGCATCTCCCTGCCTTCGGATTCGACGGCGACGACGGCGTCGTAATCCTTGGCGTACTTGAACTGCGTCAGGTCGTTCTGTGAGCAAATCTCGGAGGCCGGCGTCCATCGTAACAGCATGTGCGCTTTTGCCAGGGCAAGGTGAAGATCGTTCAGATCCAGCCAATGGGAGCAACTCCGCTCACCGGTCTCCATACCAATCCGTCCAGCGAACAATTCCCCCATATCGATGAGCAGCGACGCACCCTCCTTGCTGATGACGTACACTTGTGGCCGTCCCCGGGCCGCCCCCTGATGCTTCTCGATCAGTCCATGCGCCAGCAGGCGCCGCAACCGGTGATCGAACGCTTGCCGCGAGCGTTCCGATTGATTGAGCTGCATGAACTCATAGAGCTGATCGCTTGTTGCGAATCCGGAACGGAGAACTTGCTGCAACAATGGGACGTCCCGCGCTACGCTGATCTGGATCGTTCCTTTTTCGTAGCGCATGGCAAGTTCTCTATTGTTCGAGCCCTGCTCTTCCCAGCCGAAGCTCGGCTGACCAGAATTGCTTTGCAGTGGGTTCGACGAAAAACGTGCCCAACTCCCCACGCACCCACGAATACGCCGGCATCAACAGCATCGCTTCTTGTTCGTCGGCGTGTTCGCTCAAAGCAATGACTTGCACCGCATCTGACTTCCAAGGCGACGCGATGTCGAGCCGTCCCGTGTGCCCCGCTGTCACCACGAACAGGTAGAAATCCGGCCGTTCCGGACCAGCCAACATTTTCCGAAACAAGACTTGGGTCCATCCTGCACGAGTGGCTTCAGGATCTTTGCACTCGAATACACGGTTCAACGAACGGGAAGGGTTGTTCTGCGTGAAACCTCCAATGCCGTTAAAGCGGATCTTGCCGCCGATGCGCCAGCGGTAACGAACCTTGCCGTCGACCACGACGCCAGTCGTGTTGTAAAACGCGACTCGGACAGACGGGTTTGGCGCGGGAGGAATCTTCGTCAACCTCCTCTCCCAGATCCCACCGAATCCCTTTAGCGTCACCAGCACGGCTACGCTCCTTTCAGCGCGCGGTTCTTCTGCTTCTCCGCATCGAGCTGTTGCGTCAATTGATTGATGCGCGCAATGAGCCTGCTTTCGGATTCGGCGTTGCCCGCGGCGCCGTTTTGTATCCTTCCCGTGCCCGAGCCGCCATTCTGTTCGCATTTTTCGAGAGCACTCAGCCGAATCGACAGGTCGTCAACCAACTTTTCCTTCTCGTCTAGCTTCGCCTTCAACAATTTCCGTTCGCTATCACTGCTGTCAAGCTCACCGCGAACGCGAGTCAACTCGTTTCTGGCGTCGGTCGTCTCAAGGGCAGCCGGACTGGGACGCCCACTCAACTGCGCCTCGATCACCCGATTGCACGCCTCCATATGGGAGTTCTGCCGTTCGATGGCGTTTTCCGCCGTCGCCCGTGCGTACTGCGCATCGTTCCACACGTCATTGAGTATTTCGGCGGCTCGCCAAAGCTTTCGTTTCTCGTCCATAACGCGCAAGCCGTAGGCGAACATTAGCACCGTGAGGAGCGCCGTGGTCAGCGCGCTGTACCAGAAGAACGGATTGGCCGCGCTGGCGTCCAGAAATACCTGGCGCCGGCGTTCGAACATTGCTCCATAATCGACGTCGTTCTTGTTGACCAGTTTGGTGGATGACGTAAAGAAGTTTTCCTTCTCCTCGTGCGGCCGTGGGCCGGTCGGCCGCTGATACAGTCCCGCCGCAGGCTGCTTTTGGTCGGGTTTGGGCAACGGGTTGGGCGCAGGTTGGGCGATTGCCACCGCGCACGTGGCAAGGAAAATCACAACTTGCGTTCTCATTTGCGAAATCCTCCTGCGTAACGATTAGGAACCCGGTACTTGCGCGCCAACTCAGGGTCCTTGAACCGGAGATTTGCGCCGCTCGATTCTGCACGGGAGTGCAACATTCGCGGATAGAGCGCAGGCTGGAATCCGGGGATTGCCACTTCCTCTGGCGGCCGAATCTGCAGCAGGGAGTGCAGCGTCCCGCGTGTGTCATCCGACATCAGGATTTCCATTTGCCCTTTGGGCAGATTCTTGATGGACTCATCCTGCGACCGCGTCTCGCGATCCTCGCTCTCAGTGGCACGTCCGGTTTCCTCGTACTTGCCCCACCCGAAGAACCCGCGTTCTTTTTGGATGCTGCGGCGCGTCACGACTTGTTCGGCCGAAGCTTTGATGAAGTACTTGGCCGTTTCTTCGTCCCGCGTCCGGAGCGTGATCGTCGTATTCGGCGCCGAGGTGACCTCGTCCTTGAAACCACGGCCGACCTGCATAAGTTGGGGAAGGCTCTGCATCGAGAATAGAAATGCAGTGTTTGTGCCCCGCGCGGTCTGCAGGATCTGCGCGAAGTTGCGATATCCAAACGGCGCGAACTCGTCCAGCACAACAGAGAAGACGGGGCGATTCTGCCGTCGTCGGTCAGCCTGGTCCTCGTAACGCTTACCCACGGTGAGTTGGATGTTCTGCAAAAGCATTTTCCCGAGCGACCGTACCGGCTCGGTATTCTTGTTTGCGTTCAAGCTCACGAACAAAATCAGCTCCTGGTCGATTACGTCCTCGATCGACAGCAGATCGTCGTACTGTCCCGTAACGGCAGACAGCTCGTCGTCCAGAAACGTCATGCACTCGTTGATCAGGCCTTGAATTTTCGGAACACGCTCGCGATCCTCGAGCGACTGCATCAGGTTCTTGACGCTCATCTCGAAATTCAGGCGCTGCTGCGCGGTGATAGTACCGTCACGATCGAGACGATGCACGGCTTTTTCGATTTGCTCCTTCAGAACGTCCTGGTCAAGCAGCATCACGATCACGTCATAGAAGTTGTAGCGGGCGCCGGTATAGAACAGGACTCGGACGATATCGCCTAGATAGTTCAACTGATGCTTGGCGAAAAACTCGTCGTGTAGGTTAAAGCTGCCGAAGATCATGTTTACCTGTGCCATGTAGTTTTCGTCACGTGTGAAGAATGGGTTGTACAGTGCGGAGAACTCGGGACGTGAGGGATTGAGCAACCGCAGTTGGTGCAGCCTTCCGGCGCGGTGAATATGCGGCAACAGTTGCTCAAAGAATTCGAGGTCGCCTTTGCCGTCGAAGACGACGATGGGGATGTGATGACGATCCTCGGGTGGACCGACGAAGCGAGCAATGTCCTGAGTGATGATGTTCTTGAGAAGTGTGGTCTTGCCCGATCCGGTCATGCCGAGCACGATGCCCTGCATCACGCGCACTTCGTCTGGCCACAACCATGGCTTTTCGTCCATGTCGTATCCAAGCAGCACGGCACTCTGGTTCCAGGCGGCTTCGATTGCGCGCTCGTCCCTGCGCGCCGGCATAACAAACGGCGGACGCTTCCTGCGCGCGTCCTTTCCAGAGAACTTCCGCAGAACTGGCACCGCAATCGCGGCGGTGATGATGAACAGGTACAGGGCGGCTTCCACGAGCTGTTCTTTGCGGATGTGATACCGGGCAACTACCAGGTACAGCCCGAGTGCAATAAGGCCGAAGCCCAGTACCGCGCCAACGACGCCGGCTTCGCCACTGCTCATTTCGCGTCGAGGGTTTTCAGAGTGGTGAATCATAGATGTACCTCATGAACGACCAAGGATTTCAGGCTGCGGTGAACGCGCCTTTAGAACGCTGCCAGGTGTGTTTCGAGCAGGGTGGTCGCGCCCATTACTGCGATGAGACCGGCCGCCGCCGCCAACATTCTCCAGATCCGTTGGCCTCGGACTGCGGACCACGCTGCGTGGCCGAGAGAGGCCGCAACCCCGATCGGCGGCAGAGACACTATCAGCCATGGGGGTGTCGTTACCCCAAACGGATCGCCGACTGGCACGGCGGTGGGGCCGGGATGCGAGAGGCGCCAGTAAAGCAACCCCGCGCCGGCGATTGCCAACAGGATGACCGTCGACCAGTAGCACACGGAGGTGAGCACTTCCGAGAAGAGGACGTCCTGCAGCGCCGATTCTGCTTGCATGTCCCCACAGGCATCTTCCGATTCGCTTGTGACAACGGTAGACGCCATGTCGCACAACAGCCTTGGTTTGAATATCGGCATGGTAGCTACCCCTTGTGTTGGAAACTGAAATAGAGAAAAACCACCGCAAGCACAACAAAGAGGCTGATGGTGATCGCGACGGCCGGCTTCGGTCGTCGCTTATTTGCCGGCTCGAACGGATTCCGCGGCTGCAGAGCTGCGTCTGTCACGGCAAGCCGAAATCCAGTGTCGTCACGTTGACGGATCATTAGCAGCAGACGCTCGTACATCTGGCTGACTGTCTGGTACTCGGGCTCCATTGGTCTCGCTCCAGAAAAACTACAGCACCAGAGTGACGGTCAGATTTCCCGAGCGATCGACCGGGAATAAAATTTGTAGTACGGTGGGTTGCGCCTTCTTCGCATCCGGCTTCACCGGTGGAAGTTGGAGGGCCAAAACACCGAGCCGGGCTTCGCCGGGCGCCAATTCCGCAATGCCCGGTTCAGATTGCGTGATCTTGAGGGGAATGGGTGCGTCATCGGCTCTTAAGCGCGAGGCGACGTCTAAGCCCAACTGCGAGTTCTGGAGTGCCCACAGCGACCGATCAAGTCTCAGTCCGCTCAAAGATACCGCACTTGGCCGGCCGGTGCGAAGGGTCTGACTCGAACGGTTCTCGATGGAATATCGGATGAAAACCTCGTCCTGCCGGCGATAGACGTCCCGGATTAGGACTCCCAAATTCGCCTTCGGCGCCGCCGCTAGGCCTATCAACCGCACTGGCGTGCTCTTCAATAACATTTCGCCAGGTACGGCGGGTGCTATGGCAGTCGGCTCGGAGGGCTTTGGCTGGGTCGCCGGTGCCGGCGGTTTCTGCCGGGGGTAATCGATCGCAAAATCCATTTGCCCGGCATCGCTGATCGCGGGCACAAGCTCGTAGTTTAGCCGTGTCGACTCCGTCCATATGAAAAGGTTGGTGGAGACGCTTTCCACGAGTGGCTGGATGAACACCTTGTTCTCTCGTCGCTCAACCTTGAAAGACTGCGGGGAGCCGACGGCCACGATGGTTACGGGCTCGCCAACTTCGATAACGGTGAGGTGGTTCATTGCGGTTTGCACTTGCACCACGTGTTCACGTGATGGAGTTGCGTTTTCAATTTTCTGCGCTGGCAGCGGCGGCAGCGTTAGTGCCAGCGTCAGAGTTCCTATCAGAAGATGTCTCACGTTCTTGATCTCCTCTACTGTCTTCATTCGAATCACCGGGGACCCTCTTTCGAGTAGCCCCCGGCGACTTGCTTACTGTACTGGCGCTCCCTGAAATGGCCGGGATTCCCAGGGGCGAACCGGCGCGCATTCGAGGAACGCTTGCTTCTTGGCATCGGTATCGAGTTGCCGGATGCTC
>Ga0302326_10018618_pt1 | contig 14393 bp, 12 predicted proteins | sample Palsa_T0_3_FD_202264 | JGI IMG/M metagenome (GOLD analysis project Ga0302326, IMG submission 202264) | Peat permafrost microbial communities from Stordalen Mire near Abisko, Sweden - Palsa_T0_3 | ecosystem: Environmental > Terrestrial > Soil > Palsa > Peat permafrost | place: Sweden: Abisko... | reverse complement strand
CACTGTCGTCGAAATGAGGACTTTGAGCATCTGGGGCAAACCATCCGCGAAATTCACACGTGTTCTGCACGTTCCGGGCCGCGCGGGGCTGGCATGACTCATGGATGGAATGTCGGGAAACCGGCCATGAAGGGCAGCTGGTGTTTCGTTTCGGGACCTGTCCCGGTGTGGAACGTGGCCCGAACGGGGAGATAAGATGAGCAATTCCTGCGATGTCGCCATCATCGGCGCCGGCCCTTACGGGCTTTCGCTCGCGGCCCATTTGCGCGCGCAAGGCGTGTCGTTTCGCATCTTCGGCAAGCCGCTCGACACTTGGCGCAACCACATGCCGCGCACCATGCTGCTCAAATCGGAAGGGATAGCCTCCAGCCTGTCGGCACCGCAGCCGGACAGCCGGCTCAAGGACTATTCCGCGGAGTGCGGCCTCGGCTACGCCGACCACGGCCTTCCCGTCGCGCTCGAGACCTTCAACGCTTACGCGTCCAGCTTCCTCGAACGCTTCGTGCCGGATCTCGAAGACACGCTGGTGACGGCAATCGCGCGCGGCGCGGACGATTTCACGCTGACGCTGGAAACCGGCGAACGCGTGCTGGCGCGCAGCGTCGTCCTCGCCGTCGGCATCACGCCTTTCGCGCACACGCCGGACGTGCTGTCCGCCCTGCCCGCATCCGCCCTGTCGCACAGCTTCGATCACCGCGATGCGGCGCAGTTCAAGGGCCGCGAGATCGTCGTGCTCGGCGCCGGTGCATCGGCAATCGACACCGCCGCCCTGCTCGACGAATGCGGCGCGAAGGTCACGATCGTCGCGCGCTCGCAATCGATCCGCTTCCACACCCCGCCGGACGCCGGCGACGCCTCGCTCCTGAAGCAATTGCACAAGCCGCCGACAGGCATCGGCCCGGGCTGGCGCTCCTTCTTCTGCGTGAACATGCCCCTGATGTTCCACCGCCTGCCGGAAAGCCTGCGCCTGAAGGCGACGCGCACCCATCTCGGCCCAGCGCCGGGCTGGTTCATGCGCGAACGCATCGAGGGCCGCATCCCGTCGATGTTGGGGCAAACGCTCACTCGCGCGCAAATGCATGGCAAGCGCGTCGCGTTGGAAATTTCCGATACGGCCGGCGCGCTGACGCTCGGCTGCGACCATGTGGTCGCCGCGACGGGCTTCAGACCGAACCTCGACCGGCTGACTTATCTCGCGCCCGAACTGCGTGAACGCATCGCCGCCGTGGAGAAAACCCCGATCCTGAGCGACAATTTCGAGACCTCGGTGAGCGGGCTCTACTTCACCGGACCCGCCGCCGCCAACAGCTTCGGGCCGCTGATGCGCTTCATGGTCGGCGCGGAATTCGCCGCGCCCAGGCTTGCCGCCCATCTGCAGCGCCGGCTGGGCGCGTCCTACGCCAAGCGCGCGGCTTAGGCGGAGAACGCGGCACTCATCGCGCGCCACATCGGCTTGCGCTTGAGATTGGCGTCGAGCGGAAGCCGGCGCCAATCGGGCCGATCCAGATAGCGATCCGACAGACCCCAGGTCAAAACAGCGATAGTCGCGCGATTGTCGAGCGCGACGTCGAGAAAGCGCCGGCTCGCATCGGCGACCGCCTGATCGCGGGCGGCGATATCAGGCGAACCGCCGCTGTCGTCGACATCGTGCTCCGTGACGAGAATGCGAAGCCCCATCGTCTGAACATGGCCGAGGAAATCGCGCAACTTCCTCTGATCGACCTGCGGACCTTGCAGCCCGAGATGGCCCTGCAGCCCGAGCGCGTCGATGGGCACGCGCCGCGCCAGCGCCGATTCTAGGAATGCCAGCGTCGCGGCGCGAAAACGATCGTTGTCCGGCGCGCCGAGCTCGCAGCCCCAATCATTATAGACCAGCAACGCCTTCGGATCGGCCGAGCGCGCGGCGTGAAACGCGAGATCGATATAGGACGGCCCGAACCGCTTCAGCCAGACGGTCCGGCGCAGATCGCCCGGCTCGCCCGGCGCGATCGCTTCGTTGACCACGTCCCAGGAATGGATCCGGCCGCGATAGCGCGACATGACGGTCTCGATGTAGCCGGTCAGCAGCGATTCATCGCCGTCCGCAAGAGCATCATCGTCCAGCCAATCCGGATTGCGCTTGTGCCAGACCAGCGGATGGCCGCGAAGCTGAAGGCCGTGGCCGCGCGCGAATGCGGCCAGCGCGTCGGCGCCCGAGAAATCGTAACGCCCCGGCGCCGGCTCGATCACGCCGCGCTTCATCTCATATTCCGGCACGATGATTGCCGCTTCGCGCACCAGCGCCGCGGCGAAATCCGCGTCGCGCAATTGAAAGGTGCTGGTCGCGCAGCCATAGACCATACCGCGCGCGGCCGCGCTCGCGCGCAGGGGAACATCCTCGAACAGGCTGGGGCGCAGCGCAGTGGCCATTGCAGGCGCGCTCATCAGGCTCGCGGCCTGCGCCAGAAAGATTCGCCGATTGAGTTTCACGGGTTCGCGATGCGCGGTTTCAGGCTGCGCGTTTCCTTGCGCGACCAGACCGCGCCTCGAAACAGCCCAATCGCCACGTCCGCGAGACGGCGGTAAAGCCTGTCGGGAAAGAAAATCTGCACGAAGATGATCGCGGCGAGGCGCGCGCTGTAGCAGCCGCGGATGGCCGCTTGTGCGTAGAGCCGCAGGGCTGCGAGCGGGTTCGCCGCGGCTACGCCCTTGGCGATCATCCAGCCGCGGCAGCCGTAATAGGCCTTCACCGGAATGCTCGGCCGAAGCCGCTCGATCCAGGGCAGCAAGCGCGCGCCCTTGCGGCCGGCGGACGCGCGGCCGGGATCGGGAATGTCCTTCCAGATCGCACCAGGTTCCTGCGCCATGACGAATTTGCAGCCGGCGAGAAAAAGACGGATGGCGAAATCGGTGTCTTGCGCGAAGGGCAGGTCTTCGTCGTAACGAACGCGCCGCGCCGTCTCGCGCGCCAGCACCAGCGTGATGGTCGGCACGAAGCCGCGGTCGCACATCAGGTATGTCGCCATGTGCTCGGCCGGACCAAGCGCGCGCGGCGGCTTGATGAAAGTCCGTCCCGCGCCGCGATCCACGATCATGGGCGCGTAGCCGATCGTATCGTTCGTTCCGGCCAGCAGATGCTTCATCGTCTCAAGATGTTCCGGCAGAAACAAGTCGTCGGAATCGAGAAAGGCAATGAGTTGGCCCCGCGCCAGATCGATGCCGGCGTTGCGCGCGGCACCGCCGCCGCGATTATCCTGGCGGAAGAAGCGGATGCGCGGATCGCCGAAACTTTCAGCGACGCTCTTCGGATCGTCGACAGAGCCGTCATCGACCACGACGATCTCGAAATCCTGGCAGCTCTGGTCGAGCACCGAGCGCAGCGCGCGGGCCAGAACGTCCGCGCGATTGTAGACCGGGATGACCACCGAGAAGAGCGGTTCGGCCATGGCCTACCCCGCAATCTCTTCGCGCGAACGCCGCAACATCGCCAGCATCAGCAGGAACGCGACCCAGGCCGCGCCGTCGCCTTCGAGGAAATCCGATTCCAGGAAATTGTGCAGGAGCATGAAAACGAAGATCGCGAAAAGCAGCGACTTCAGCGGCAAGTCCTCCGGCGCAGCGCGCAGGAACGCGGTCACGGGCTGCGCGACGAATGCAATCATCGCGAGCGCGAAGCCGACGCCGCCGATGGTGACCAGCAATTGCAGATAGGCGTTGTGACCATGCGCCTCGTTCTCGATCCATGCGCTGCTCACATAATTGTGCAACGGCGATGCCGCGCCGGTGTCGGCGAAAGAGCCGAAGCCGGCGCCGAGCAGAAAATGATCGCGCAGGAAGGCGATTTCGCCCTGCCAGATCGCGGTGCGCCCGGTGAATTCGGTCGGGTCCTCGAGCACGCGCGCGATCAGCCCGGAATCCGCGATCGCAACCGTCACCGCGACGACGAGCACCAGGCCGAGCGCCAGCGCCAGGATCGCGCGGTCGATGCCGCGCTTCCACGCCAGGCGGTAGACCCAGGCGAGCGCCAGCGCCACCGGAAGCAATCCGATGGAGGATTTGGAATGCGTCATCGCCATGAAACCCACGGCCGCGGCGAACAGAAGCATATCGGTCTTGCGCCGCGTCTCGACCGCGAAGAAGAAAAAGACAATGGCGGAGATCGCGCTGACCGCGCCGGCGATGTTCTTGTGGAAATAGAGCCCGCGCCAATCGCCCACCAGCGACGGATCGGCCTCGCCCGGCAGATGGACAGCCTGCGACAGCAGCGGAATGGAGATCCAATTCACGACCAAGACCAGCGCCAACACGACGCGCAGCAGCCGCAACGCGCGTTCGACGCCGATGGAATCCACGCCCAGCATGGCGGAGACGACGATGACGATTTCCAATATGGCGCGCCGGAGCGCGACGTCCGGCGCCGGCGCCCATGATGCGCTCAGCAGGCACCAGCCGAGCAGGATGGCGAGCGGAATCGGGATGGCGCGAAGCGCGCTGGCCCCGCGCAATTCCAGCGCGGCATAGAGCGTCGCGAGCAGAACGAGAAGATAGAGGATCTGGCGCGTGGCGTCCCCGGCGCCCGCGAATCCGCTCTCGCCGATAGCCAGTGTCGCGGCGTCGCGGGGCGCGAAGGGCATCAGCCCGATGAAGACCATGAGCAGCAGCGCCACGAACGCGGTCTCGGCCAGCCAGGGCGCGAAGCGGGCGCGCGGCAGCATGACGGCGGGGCTGTAGCCGCTATGCGCCATGGGTGACGGCATATTCGTTGTAGCGCCGGCCCAGCAGGGCGGCGACCTTGCCGGCGGCGCGGAAGCCTTTCCACAAGCCGCGGGCGCGGCGCGGCGGCGTGGCCGCGAGCGCCAGCGACATCACCGGAACCGCGGCGAAGGCGCCCGCGATCTTGACGAATTCCCGAGCCAGCGCGGCACCGCTTGGGCGGTATTTCAGGAACACGCGCATATCCGAATTGCCGGTGCTGTAGGCGCGCTTGAGCGCCCAAGCGAGCGTCGCGCGCGAGGCCGGCACATAGGCGTTGACCACCGCCTCGTCGCAATAGGCGAAATGTTTTCCCTGCGCCTCCAGACGCGTGAAGAAATCCCTGTCCTCGCCGCCGCCGAGTCCGAAAGCGGCATCGAAGCAGGGCTTGGCGAGGCCTTCGAAACAGGCGCGGCTCACGAACACATTGGCGGTGCTGTCGATCATCGCACAACGGCCCGTGATCCCGCGCCGCGAGGCCATGCCGTCGCATTGCGCGACGCTGGCGCGTGGTTCGGCTTCGAACACCGGTATCACGGCGCCGTGCAGCGCATCCGCACCGGTCTCGGCCTGCACGCGCAAGAAGGCATCGAGCCATTGCGGCTCCGGCCATTCGTCGTCGTCGAGCATGGCGGCGAATTGCGCTTTGGTCCGCGCGAGCATGCGCTCGGCGAGCGCATTGCGCGCGGGAGCAATGCCGCGCTCGGGTGCGATGAAAGAATCCAGCGGCCAGCGATAGCCGGCGGCGATGCGCCGGCAGAGATCGAGGCCTTCCTGTCCTTCCGCATCGTTGTCGGCGACCAGCACGATGACGTTGGCGGTCGTCTCCAATTTCTCGATGGCGCGCAGCAGCCTTTCGAGACCGAGCGGACGGCGGAAAGTCGGGATGGCGATGGCGATTTCAACCATGGCGCAGCTTCCAGTCGCGCGTCAGACCGAAGATCCGCGCGGTCATCACCAGATCGCCGGCCAGGATTCCGATCAGCGAAAACACCGGACCGGCGAGCAGCAGCAGGCCCAGCGTGGCGGCGATGGAGGTGAGGCTCGACCACATACTGGCGCCCGCCAGCGCGCGGAATTCGCCGGCCGCCTGCAGGAAGACGGATTCCGGCATGCGCAGCGTGCGCACCGCCACGATCGCAGCCGAGATCGCCACGACGACGACGATCTGCGTCTCGTCATAGCCCTTCTTCAGGATCAATTGCGGGAACCACATCAGGAGCGCGCCAGCCAGCAGGACCGTCAGGAGCCAGATTGCCCCGGTCGCGGTTCGAAATTCCTTAACGGAACGCAAAGCCCCCGCTGGATCGCCGGCCGCCAGCCGCCTGGCCATGGCCGGGCGCTCCAAGTCGGGCAGCGCGGAAAGCACCAGGGAGGCCGGCCGCATCAGCAGCGAGCCCACCGCCAGCACCGCGAAAGCCTGCGGTCCGGAGATGAAGGTCACCAGATAGGCATGGGCGTTGGCTGTCATCTCGGTCAGCACGACGCCGAGCAGCGACCAGCGGGTCAGATCGCGCCAGATCGCGCCATAGCGCCACAGCGATCCGGCGCGGCCCGGCCAGACCTGCTTGCCCAGATAAGACAGACCGAAAACCGCAAGTGCGCACAATGCCGCGAAAGCGAGTGTCTCGGCTGCATTCTCAATCGAAAGACGATGGCTCGCGAACAGGATGGACAATCCCGCCAGCAGAAGAACGCTGTAGACGAGATCGGAGGCGATCGGGCGCGCCGGCCCGTCGGTCGCATAGGTCAGGCAGCGCGCGAACCAGCGCAGGGTCATGATCCCGGCATAGAATGCGAGCAGCAGCGACAGGCCGCGGTCGGCATGGCTCAGCATCAGCAGCGAAAAGACGATGGAGGCGGCGAGGGCCGCGACCAGCAGATTGGTCTTGAGATAAGTCGCCAGCTCGGACTGGCCGATAACGGCCCCGCGCCGGAGCGCCGTCGACACCGGCGCGCCGAGCAACGCACCCGAGGCGCTGAGGCAGAACGGCACGACGACCAGCAGGAAGGACAGCAGGCCGAACTGTGCCGGCGGCAGTGCGCGCAGGAACATCAGCGAGGCCGCGAAATGCGCCGCCGAAACCGCGACCGGGCCGAGCGACGACAGCGCGTAGCGCAGGGCCGTCCGCGCCAACCCGCCGGTCTTGGGCATCGTCGCGTCTGCGAGCATGGCTGCGGCAGCCCTAGGTGTCGCGTCGGCCATAGGACGAAGTGTGTGTGAGAATCGTAAACAGCGCCCGCGGATTGGTGACGGCGTAGCGCCAGAACAGCCTTTTCGGCTCCCGCCACAGCCGGTAAAGCCATTCCAGGCCCGCCTGCTGCATCCAGTTCGGCGCCCGGCGATATTGCCCGGTGACGAAGTTGAAGCAGCCGCCCGCCGTCACGATCCAGCCCGCGTTGAGGCGATGTTTGTTGCGGATGCAGAATTCATATTCCAGCGGCACGCCGAGACCGACCCAGAGCACGTCGGCGCCCGAGCGGTTGATCGCCTCGCAGATCGCGGCCTCTTCGTCGCGCGCGAAATAGCCGTCGCGCCGGCCGGAGATCGCAAGGCCAGGATAGTCTTTTGCCAGGCGCTCGGCACAATCGGCATTCGCCGCTTCCGTCGCACCCAGCAGGAAAAAGCCCAGCCCGGCGTCGCGCGCGGCCGCGGCCGCGTCGTGGATGAAATCGGTGGTGGCGCTGCGTTCGGGGATCGGCGAGTCCGTCATCGCCTTGGAGGCGAAGACAACGGGCTGGCCGTCAGCATGGATCAGCGCGGCGGCTTCGAACTGGCGGCGGAACGCGGAGTCGCTCGAGGCCATGGCGATGGCGTGACCGTTCGAGGCGAAGACGAGCTTCGGCGCGCGTTTGCCGCCGCGCGCGGCCAAGCAATCGCCGACCATCAATTGGGCGAGTTGCGCGCGCGATACGCAAGCCGTCTTGAGGCCGCCGACCGTCACCTCGCGGTAGTTGCGATAGGTCGCGCGGCGGCGCTCGCCGCTTCGCGGCGCCGGCGGCGCATTCCTTTGAAGAGCTTCGGCGGCGGGCATCAATGGGCGTTCCTCTGCCGCAGCACTTCAAAGGGGGTGCGCAGCAGGATTTCGAGGTCGAGGACGAGATCGGCGTTGCGCGCGTACCAGACGTCGAGCAGCACGCGCCTTTGCATGACATCGAGCGTCGGAGTTTCGCCGCGCAGGCCGTGGACCTGCGCCCAGCCGGTGATGCCGGGCTTGACGCCCTGGCGCAGCGCATAATCCTCGATGCGTGCGCCGTAATAATCGTCATGCGCCAACGCATGCGGCCGCGGACCGACCAGCGACATCTCGCCCCTGATGACGTTGAGGAGTTGCGGCAGTTCGTCGAGGCTGGCCTTGCGCAAGAAACGGCCGGCCCGGGTGACGCGCGGATCGTTTTGGGTCGCCTGGACCACGTTGGCGCCGTTTTCGAGTGCGTTCATGGTGCGGAATTTGACGATGGTGAACGGCTGGCCGCCCAATCCGCGCCGCGTCTGGCGAAACAGAACGGGGCCGGTCGAGTCCAGCGCGATCCACAGCGCGATCGCCGCCAGCAGTGGCGCGAGCAGAAGCACGGCCGGAACCGCGATAGCCAGATCGAGCATGCGCTTAAGCGGCTGCCCAGTACGGATGCCGGCACCATCGCCGCGCGGCGTGGCATTGTCGACAAGCCGGCCGGCGATGGCGTCGGACGCGCCGATCCAGATCGATTCGCCGGCAAATTGTTCGCGCACGCTCATTGCGTATCTCGGTCGGGGCCTTTCCGCCGAGATGGAGGTGCATCAGACGCGCCAGAAGGATTGGGTAACCATGTGCCGGATCGGCACAGCGCGAACTCAGCCGGCCAGACGGCTCTGCCATCTTGCCAGGCGGCCGTTTCCGGCGCGCAGCAGCGGAACGAGCGCCGCGAGATTGGCTTCCCGCGAGCCGAGACCGTAACGCGGCAGCAGCCAGGGATTGGCGCCGCCGTCGAGGGAGCCCGACAGCGTGGTGAAGGCGTGCTCGAAGCCCGCGTCGCGCACGGCTTGCCAGGCTTCACCGGAAACGTCGTCACGATTGCCGAACGGATAGGCGAAGTGCCGGCAATCGCCGACCTCGTCGGAGATTCGCGCGCGCGCGCCGCGCGCTTGTCCGCGCAACCAATCCGGCGATTGCGCGTCGTTCATCGGCCAGTGCCATTGGGCATGCGCGCCGATCGCGACGCCACGCGTCTGCAGCGCGCGGACCTCCGCCCAGTTGAGGAAGCGCTCGGATGGGAACCGTTCCATCAATTCGAACAGCCGCGCTTGCCCAAGCGCCGCGAGCATTGCTGCCAGCGCCTCTTTCGCCTCGTCGGCGGCCAAGGCCCTGAAATGCTCAAGAAACAGTGGCGCGACGGCTTCGCGCTGCGCGTCCGCGGCGAGTTCGACCGCGCCGATATGGGGCAGGAGATACGACCCGTCCGGCGCATAAAAGAGAAACAGCCGCGCCAGGGTTAACGGGTTCCACTCGCCGGTGTCGATGTGATGGGTGCTGACGAACAGCGTCCAGGGAAGACGCAATTCCTCCAGGATATCGGCCGCCACGCCCAGCGTGTTGGCATAGCCGTCGTCCGACATCAGGAACAGCGCGCGGCCGTGGCGATCCGGCTCTTTGAGCACGTCGCCCAGCGCCGAGAGCGGCAGAACGTCGAAATTCTCCTTCAGCGTGCGCGCGATGGCGCGGAACGTCGCGGCATCGTGGTGATTGCGCTGGATGCGCGGATCGCGGATCGCGGGCTCCACGCCATGGAAGAACAGCGCCGCCGGCCGGCCGAAAGCGCGCGCAAGTCCTGGCGGAACCCAGCCCGCCAGCTCGCGCAACATCCGCCCCGAACGGCTCATCCTGCTCTCCTCATGCGCAACGATAACGCAGCCGCGTCGCCGGACGGTTACCGCGCCGCCGATCCATTTTGGGACAAGGCGGACGCCTCGTCTGCTGGACCGGGCTTTGCATCTTGCGTTCCGCCCCACGCCGGAGCCCCAGGCGGATACAAGCGGAGTAACCGATGAACATTCGTGTCGCCGTTCAGGCCAATCCCGAGCTCGAAGCCAGGCTCGCGGCGCGAACATGCCGTGTCGGCGTGATCGGGCTCGGCTATGTCGGGCTGCCGCTCGCCCATGTCTTCTGGCAGGCGGGCATCGCCGCGACCGGATTCGACATCGATTCCGTCAAGATCGAAAAGCTCGCCGCGGGCGAAACCTACATCAAGCATTTCCCCAACGAACGCATCCGCGAGATGAAGGACTCGGGCAAGTTCTTCGCGACCGCCGATTTCGCGCAGCTCGCCGATGTCGACGCCATCCTGATCTGCGTGCCGACGCCGCTGACCGCGACGCGCGAGCCCGATCTCAAATACGTCATCGCGACGGCCGAGACGATCGCCAAGCATATGAAACCCGGCACGCTGGTGGTTCTGGAATCCACCACCTATCCCGGCACGACCAACGAAGTCGTCCTGCCGATCCTGGAAAAGAGCGGGCTCAAGGCCGGAATCGACTTCCAGCTCGCCTTCTCGCCCGAGCGCGAGGATCCCGGCAGCGCCATCGAGACCCGCGCCATCCCCAAGATCGTGGGCGGCATCGACGACTATTCCGGCGAACTCGCGGCGCGGCTCTACCAGCTCGGCTTCGATCGCGTTCACAAGGTGAGCGACGCGCAAACCGCGGAAGCCGTGAAGATCACCGAGAACATCTTCCGCTGCGTGAACATCGCGCTTGTCAACGAGCTCAAGCTCGCCTATTCCAAGATGGGAATCTCGATCTGGGAAGTGATCGAGGCTGCCAAGACCAAACCGTTCGGTTTCATGCCGTTCTATCCCGGACCGGGTCTCGGCGGGCATTGCATCCCGATCGATCCGTTCTATCTCTCCTGGCGCGCCCGCGCCTTCGAGGTAGACACCAAATTCATCGAGCTCGCCGGCGAGGTGAACCGCGCCATGCCGCGGCTCGTCGTGCAGGCCTTGCAGGAGGCGTTGAGCGAACGCTCGGCGCGCGCGCTGAAAGGCGCGAATATTCTCATCATGGGCGTCGCCTACAAGAAGAACGTCGACGATTCGCGCGAGAGCCCGGCACTGCGCATCATCGAGATCCTGCAGGGCTTCGGCGCCAATGTTTCCTATCACGACCCTTATCTCCCCGAAATTCCGATGACGCGCGAACATGCGGCGCTCGCGGGCATGCGCAGTATCGATTTCGACGCGGCGACGATCGGCGCCTTCGACGCCGCGATGATCACGACCGATCACGACGGCGTGGATTACGGCGCGTTGGTCGAATGGTCCAAGCTCGTCGTCGACACCCGAAACGCGACCAAGGCGGTGTTCGGGCGGGAGAAGATCGTTCTGGCGTGACGGCAGGGGCCGGAACCGGCGCCGTATGTGTCGACCACGATTTTTCGCGATCCGGCGGCATGCCAACGGCAACCCGGTCATGGCGCGTTGCCGCACCGCATGGCGTGCCATATAACGCGAATAGATTGCGTGGCCAGGCGACACCGGCGCGAATCTGGATTTCGGCCGAATTCATGGCTCGACGGCAAAGGCAAGGAGATCGAGGCAGCGATGAACGAGACCGTGCCGGTGGGCGCGTTCCTCGTTGAGCCGGGAAAGCGGGGTTTCGGTAAATCGAAAACCCTCTCCTATGGCAATGCGACCATTCACGGCGGCAGCCAGACCCTGAACCTGATCCTGGATCGCGCCTTCGCCGGCATCGGCCCCTACAACGAATGGATAGACCGCAACAGCGACGACAACGTCACCGGCGTCAGCGGCGGTTGAGGATTCGCATTCAATAGGCAGTCATGCGAGAACAAGTCTCCTGGCTTTATTCCCAGTTTGCGCATGACAATGTGGGCAGCGCTCGAGATGTATTGCCCGAGGCTGCGCTTGGAATTGTTATCGAGTTCTAGCCGCGGATGTCGGCGGTGCGGTCTTTTCAATCAGCACTTGGTCCTGCAACTCTCGCAGTCGTCTGAGTTGATCGAGCCGGACATTGAGCAGCGCATAGACCGATTTTGGCACCTCGGCCGACACTCGCATATGAAGACGCTTTGCGGTCGAGAAATTGATCGGCTGGCTGTGATACATGTCTCCGCTGGTGAGCGTGTCGGCGAGCTCGCAGCCGCGCCAGCCCATCAAGCCTTTATGTGAGCGATTGATCGCCTTGCAGACTTTGTCGGCCCAATCCTTCAGTATCAGCTCAGCCTGGCGCGCCTGCGCCCGCAAAACCGGGGAGGCTTGCTCGCCCAGTTCCTCGACAATTTGGACGAAGGTCAAGGCCGACATATCTCCCAATTGTATATCGAGCGGGCCAAGCGCAGCGCCCTTGCCGAGCATGCTTTTTGATCGTGTCCCGCATATCGTCCTAGTTCCGCGCTTGCCGATCAATATCTTAAGGGTGGTGGGCCCGGCAGCTACGATATATTCAGCGTAAGTATTTGTTTGTTTTACATAAAGGATGACCTCTCAATCGTTATACCAACAAATGTGCCAACAGAACCGCTACCGAGCCGCGCCCAAATAATATTTTCTCTAGAGACGGGGTTATGTCTGGGTCTCAGTTCGTTCATCGAACCAAGCGCTGAGCCGCCGGGCGACATGTGTGCCGAGGGGTGGAGGATCTTCACTCTTGTAGGCCTGCGCCCGATAGATTTGGTCGAGCCCGGTGGAAGCCGAGCGGCGAAAGCAGTGAATTTGCTATAATGTGATTACCCCCAAATACGCTTTTGACTGCAGATCCTTGGTTGGTTGCCTTCGATAGACAGATGCTGTTCGACGCTCCGCCAGTCATTCTCCGACAGAACTTGCCAAGTGGGCAGATGCTATGTCCATGGCCACGCGTATAGCCGATGCCAGTTCGTCACCCGATATCGGCTTGCGCAATACCGTGATGTCACGGAACCCGTCTTCGATGATGCTTTCGCGATACCCCGTCATAAAAATGAAAGGTACACGTTGCTTCTGCAATGCGCGGGCAACGGGAAAAACGAACTCGCCTCCGAGGTTCACATCCAATACGGCGCCGTCGAAACGGCGATTGCCGACGACCGCGAGCGCTTCGTCAAGCGACGCGCATGGCCCCTCGACCTGGTATCCCAATTCCGACAAATAGTCGCACGTCCACATACCGATGATTGCTTCGTCCTCGACGACCAGAACGTGTTTGGCGCTATCTTGTTCACAGCAAACTGTTTCCGCGCGATCGGTCTGGCGATGTTGCGATCGTTCGAACGCATTGGACGTATGGCAGGATACCTGGATTGTGCAGCGTAGCCCTTCAGGCCGCCACTCGAAATTTGCATCGCCTCCATTCTGCTTGTTCAAGCTTGCGCTGATGATTTTGGTTCCGAAGCCTTTGGTTGTCGGGACGGAGACAATCGGACCGCCCGTTTCCGACCACTGCAAAACCAGCAGACCCTCGTCAAGCCGCCAGTGAATCTCTACGGCGCCGCCGGACGCCGACAGAGCGCCGTATTTTGCGGCATTGGTCGCAAGTTCGTGCACGACGAGAGCGACCGTTTGCGCCTTGTCGGGCGGCACAATCAGGGCCGGCCCGATTGCTGAAATCTGCAAGTCGTTTGTACGATATGGCGCGAGCTCTTCTGCGATGAGTCCGGCGATGTCCGCGCCCTGCCAGCGCGATTGCGAGAGCAGTTCGTGGGATTGCGCCAGAGCGCGAATTCGTCCTTCGATTGCGTTGACATAAGACTCCACGTCCGGCGCACGACCGAGCCGAACAATCGCCTGCACCAGTGCCAGCGCGTTCCGCGCGCGATGATCGACTTCCCGCGCTAAGAGCGCCTGGCGGGTTTCGGCTTCCTTGCGGTCGGTGATATCGATCGTCACACCGTTGATGCGCTGCAGGCTTCCATCCGCGCCGAACGTCGCTGCGGCCGCGACTAAGCACCAACGTGTCTCGCCATCCGATCTGACGATCCGCACCTCGGTCTGAAACGTACTTGCGAGATTCGACGCTTTCCCAAGCGCATCCATCAAACGCGCCCAATCGTCCGGATGGACCAGCGACTGCACAATCGGTGGTTCGGACTTTCGGATATTCGGAGAGATGCCGAAGATGCGATATTGCCCCTCATCAATCCTCCAAGAACCATCCGTGTAATCGTAATCCCACGACCCCATATTGCCGGCGGCGAGCGCCACGCTTCGGCCCTGCTCGCTCTGCAGGAGGCGCGCGTTGGATGCTTCGAGTGCAGCAGTTCTTTCGGCGACGCGATCCTCCAGGTCGCGGTTTAGGTCCTTCAATTGCCGGGTCTTGCGGTAGAGCTCGGCAAAAACCCTGACCTTGGCGCGCAGCAGTTCGGGAACAACGGGCACCGGCACGTAGTCGACCGCGCCGGCTTCGTAGCCGCGCAGATAGTCGGCTTCCGACAAATGAATCGCGGAGATGAAGATGATCGCTGTGCGCTGGAATCTTGGGTGGTTGCGAATCATGGCGGCCAATTCGAAGCCGTCGAGCTCGGGCATGCAGACGTCGACAAGCACCACGGCCACTTCCGTCTTCAGAAGCACTTCGAACGCTTCCCTGGCAGACGACGCCTGTATGAGGTTCTCGTCCAGATTTCTCAGCATCACCTCATAGCTCAACAGCTTGCCGGGCTGATCGTCGACCAGAAGAACATTGACCT
>Ga0302326_10018614_pt1 | contig 14396 bp, 13 predicted proteins | sample Palsa_T0_3_FD_202264 | JGI IMG/M metagenome (GOLD analysis project Ga0302326, IMG submission 202264) | Peat permafrost microbial communities from Stordalen Mire near Abisko, Sweden - Palsa_T0_3 | ecosystem: Environmental > Terrestrial > Soil > Palsa > Peat permafrost | place: Sweden: Abisko... | reverse complement strand
CGGCGATCTGCCGGGCGCTTCGTTCGCCGTCAACGGGGCACTGGCCGATCGCCGGGCCGAGCTTAGCGATGGGGATGAAATGATCATTTCGAGGGCGCCCGGCGTTTGCCGATAGAGGCGCTCTCTGCAACTTCTTGATTCCCTGGCGCGTGAACAGCTTGACAACCAAATTGGCGGGACGTACTTATCTCCCTCCGCAATGAAATATAGAGGGAAATACAGAGGGTTATAGCGTGATTCTGGTACGTGAGTTGACCAAGGTGTACGGTCAGACCTTGGCAGTGGATCATATCTCTTTCGAAGTGCCCAAGGGGCAGATTGTTGGATTTCTCGGCCCCAACGGGGCGGGAAAATCGACCACGCTCAAAATCCTCACCTGCTATCTTCCACCCACCAGCGGCGGGGCGACCGTCAACGGATTCGATATCTTCCACCAGTCCGAACAGGTGCGCGAAAATCTCGGATACCTGCCGGAAAACGTGCCGCTCTACACCGAAATGAAAGTGACGGAATACCTCGATTTCCGCGGCCGCCTGCGAAAGATGCCGCGCATCGAACGTCAGCGGCGGATCGATTACGTGCTTGAGCGATGCTGGCTTAACCCGGTGCGGCATAAAACCATCGGCCATCTTTCCAAGGGATATCGCCAGCGCGTGGGCCTCGCCGATGCGCTGCTGCACAACCCGGCCGTGCTGATTCTCGACGAACCGACCGTCGGGCTCGACCCGGCCCAGATTCGTGAAACCCGCAAACTGATCAAAGACCTGGCCGGGCACCACACCGTGGTTTTGTCCACGCACATTCTCCCGGAAGTGGAGGCGACGTGCGACCGCGCAATTATCATCGCCGGCGGGAAAATCGTCGCCCAGGGATCCCCCGATGAATTGCGCGCCAGTCGGCGATTGACCGCCCGCGTGCTGGTGGAATGCCGTGGGCCGCGCGCGGAAGTCGAAGCCGCCCTTGTCCGCGTCAGCGGCGTCAGCAAAGTCGAAATCCTCGATGGCGAAGCCGGTGATTCAAAATCTCTCACCGCCGCCCTGCGCGCCAAGGATGGTTACGACATCCGCGAAGAGGTCGCGCGCACGATCATCCAGCACGGCTGGCCGCTTCGCGAAATCCGCCTGGAGCATGCCACGCTGGAGGAATTTTTCGTTCAGGTCACGGCCAATCAGGCCATGGCCAGGGCATCGTAGAGCATTTACCATGAAACGCGCCACCACCATCGCCCGCCGTGAACTCACGAGCTATTTCTATTCTCCCATCGCCTACGTCGCGATGTCGGTCTTTCTGCTCGCCTGCGCGTTCACGTTCTGGGATGACTTCCAGCCGGGCGAAATCGCCGGGATGAGAAATCTTTTCAACTGGATGGTCTGGCTTCTGGTCTCGGTGGTCCCGCTGCTGTCGATGGGATTGCTCGCTCAGGAATGGGCCAGCGGAACGATCGAATCGCTGATGACCGCGCCGGTGGCCGAAACGGACGTGGTGATGGGGAAATTCCTCGGCTCCTTCGTGTTTTTCCTGGTGATGCTGGCGCCCACGGTGCTGTACGTCGGCATCCTGGCGATCTACGCCACGCCGCGAATGGATTTCGGCCCCATCCGCAGCGGATACCTGGGCGTTATCCTGGTGGGTGGGCTATTCATCTCGATCGGCCTTTTCTGCTCGTCGCTGACGCGCAGCCAGATCGTCGCCGCCGTCGCCACCGCGGCGGTGCTCTTCGCGATCACGATAGTGCCCTGGTGGGCCAGCGGGAAACTACTCAGCCAGACGTGGGTGACGGTTCTCAATCAAACGGTTTTCAAGCGATATACCGATTTCAGCCGCGGGATTATCGATTCCGGCCATCTGGCGTTTTTCATCCTTTCAACGGCAGTGTTTCTGTTTCTGACCACCAAAGTTCTCGAATCACGGCGGTGGAAATGAGCGGCGAAAATTCCGACAACAGGATGACCCTGGCCACCAGCGAAACGCAGCGCGAGCGCTGGATGAAATACGGCGCCAACGTCCTGCTTTCCTCCCTTATCGTCATCGCGCTGGCGGTGATGCTCACCTGGCTGGCGCAGGCGCATGATGTCCGCGTGGACACCACTGCCGGTGAAACCGAAAGCCTTCGGCCCCAGTCCATTGATTTCGTTCAGCATCTCACGCAGCCGATCCATATTGTCGGGCTTTATCCCCGCGTGAAGGGCGAATCGCACGAGCAGGATTTCTACCAGCCGGTGGCCGACCTGCTCAGCGAATATTCCACCCGCTCGTCGAAAATCCACAGCGAGATGATCGACCCCGACACGGACAAGGATGCCTTCAATAAGCTGGTATCCGAAGTCACCAACAAATACGGCGGAGCGGTACAGGGATACAAGGCAATCCTCGACAAGGTGCCGGATATCAATAAATCCCTCAATGATTTCTTCGTCAGCGAGGAAGCGAAATTCAGCAAGCTGCCGTTCGACAAAGTGCAGGATCAACAGCTTCAGCAGGATATATCCGCGGCATACCTGACGCTCGTGCTGGCGCACAAGCAGATTGCCGATTTGAAAACCGCCGTCGATTCCGACCTGAACCAGGCGATTCCCAGCTACAAGGATGGTGTGGATGACACGCGCACTACTTACAGCAGCGTGTCCCAGCTTTTGCAGCAGTTTTCGCAGGTAGTAGGTTCTTTCAAGGACAATCCGGCTTTTGCCAAGCTGAAGGAAGTCACCGATTACGCGCCCGAGGCCGCCGCCCGCGCAGATGACGCCCGAAAAGATTCGGACAAACTGCTGGATGAAATCTCCCACCTCGGAGCGCTGACGGAGCTGGACGAGTTCAAGCAGGAGCTAAAAAGCCGAACGATCCTGGTGATGAACGACAGCGGATACAAAATTCTCCAGTTCGATCAGGTGTGGAAATCTCCCGAATCCAACCGCTTTGCCGCGCAGGAATCACCCGATGTTCAGCCGCGACTGAATTTCGCCGGCGAGCAGCAGATCACCGCCGCCATTGCATCTCTGACCAGCCCGACCAAACAGATGGTGGTGTTTGTGAGAACCGCCGGCGCGCCGCTGGCGACGGCCATGTCGCCCGATCAGCAGCCGTTTTTCTCCTCTGTCGCGCAGCGGCTTCGCGACCAGAATTTCGACGTGCAGGAAAAAGATGCCAGCGGACAGTCGGCCATGCAGGAAAACCCATTGCCCGAGCCGAGCGATGCCGAGATGAAATCCGCGATCTGGATCGTCGTTCGCTCGCGAGGCGACACGCAGCCGGACCAGCCGTCGGCCATCGATCCGATGCTTGAAGAACATATAAAATCCGGCGGTTCGGCGATGGTGCTGCTATTCCCCTCGGCCGACACGATGGACGAAGCGATCTCCCCCATGGGAATTCACGCCAAGACCGACCGCATTATCGTCCACGAATCCCTGCCCGTTCCCGAGCGTCAATCCAACGACTTCGCCGAATCCGCGATCCAGGGAAATCAAACCGTGTTCCGGCTGAATCAGTACGGCGATCATCCGATCGCCACGCCACTGGCGGGATTGGATTTCCTGCAGGCGGTTTCTTCGCCGATCGGCGTGGGGCCGGATATTCCCCCCGGCGTGCACGTCACGGGGCTGCTCCCGCTGCCGCTGTCGCCGCATTACTGGGCGACCTCCGAGGTGGAATCGCTCCTGGGCAGCGACCACCCCCCGGTGACGTTCAACCCCAAGCCGGATGTCGATGCCGGCCGGCCGTTCGGCGATGTGGATAACACCGACAGCGATCGCCTCTACGGCGCCGCCGCTTCCGAAAATTCCAGCGGTTCGCGCCTGGTCGTGGTCGGCAGCTATATCTTTGCGATCAATTACCTGATGGATCTTCCCGATCAGGAAATGCTCGAGCGCCACGGGCTGGAAGTTTCGCGGCTGCCCGGCAACAGTGAATTTTTCGTCAACAGTGTTCTCTGGCTGGCGCATGAGGATTCCATGCTCGCCATCAGCCCCCACGCGCTGCAGGTGGCGCGCATCCGCGAGATGCCGGCGGCGACGCTGGCGTTCTGGCGGCTGGGCGTGCTGACCGCGCTGCTTCCGCTTGCGGCGATCTGCGCCGGACTCATGGTTTACGCGAAACGCCGCGATTGATCTTAAACTTCGCGATCTGGCATGAATTTCAAAACTACCATCGTTCTTCTCGTCGCCCTCCTTGCGGTTGGCGTGATCTTCTTTTTCAGCAACCACGGTTCCACCGAGCAGCCGCAGCCAGCCAGCCAAACTGTTCCGGGCCAGGGGGAAAAGCTTGTCGATCTGGAATCGAACCAGGTCACCGGAATTTCCATCACCGATGCCGATGGCAATCGCACCTCCGTGCGGCAGGAGGGCGTGGCGTGGAAAATGACCGACCCCGTGGCCGCTCCAGCGGTGGACTGGCAAACCCAGGACCTGATCCGCACGATCTGCGATCTCCGCTCCCAGGGAAAGCCCGATTCAACCCCATCCGATGCCGGCCTCGATAAGCCGATGTATACGGTCGATCTCATCGGCAGCGACGGCAAATCCACGCGGCTGACCATCGGCAACAAGACCGGCGCCGGCGATGTGATGTATGCGCAGATCAACGGCGGCGACGTGAATCTGATCGATTCCAGTCTCGCCAAAACTCTCAAAACCGCCGGCGACGATCTGCGCGACAAGCATCTCATCACTGGTCAGGCCTCGGATTACAAACAGATTCGCATCACCAGTCCCACACAAACGCTCACTCTCCAAAAGCAGGGCGACCGGTGGCTGATCACCAGCCCGAGTCAGATACCCGGCGACAGCGACGCGATCTCATCGTTCATCTCCTCGATCATCGGCACGGAGGCCACCGAGTTCGTCAAATCCGATTCCGATGAATTGCCCTACGCGCGCTTCGACCATCCGACGCTGCAGATCTGGCTCAGCACCGATGCACCGACGACGCAGCCCACGGCTGATGCCGCGACGCAGCCGTCCGGCGGGGTGACGCTGACGATCGGCGCCCCCGACAGCCTCGCCAAAGACCACTATTTCGCCGAAACGTCCGACGGCCTGATCGCCAAGATCGCCAGGACATCGCTGGATGACCTGACCAAATCCCCGCTGGATTTGCGCGACCGCGACGTGCTCTCGGTGACGCCGGCCGATGTGACGCGGATATCCAGCGTGAAATCGGCGTATCCTCCGCTGTCGTCCACGCAATCGACGCAGCCCTCGGCCATCGCGGCCAACACGCGTCCGATGTCCACGCACGCGGTGGTCCTTTCCCGCCGCCCCAAAACCGCCCCGGTGTTTGGCCCATCCCTCGCAGCCTCGCAGCCCACGACCGCGCCGGCCACACAGGCGACAAAATCCGCCTGGATGTTTACGATTCCCCCCGAACCCGACAGCGCCGTGGACGATTCCAAGGTGGATACGCTGCTCTCAAAATTCAGTCCGCTGCACGCGGATAAATATCTCGAGCAAGCTCCCGTCGAAGCGGTCGATGTGCGCTTCATCGTGACGGTGGAAACCACGTCGATGAACAAGTATCACATCGAGATCGTCAAGCCCGCCGGCGGCCAGTCGGACTATGCCATCTGCAACGGGCTGATTTTTGAAATTCCCACCGCGATGGTGGATGCGCTCGACACCGATTTCCATAAGACGCCGTGATGCTCCGCCATCTGGGAAAGAAGTCGATCCTCACCGAGGGGCAGATCGCCCGGCCGCGGAGTATCCTCGACACGTTTCCCAACCCGCGTCCGGGCCGGAAATACGAAATCACCTTCCGCTTCCCCGAGTTCACCAGCATATGCCCGATCACCGGCCAGCCGGATTTCGCGGCCATCACCGTTTCGTATGTGCCCGGGAAATCGTGCGTCGAGATGAAGAGCCTCAAACTCTATTTTTTCTCGTACCGCAACAAGGGAATTTTCTACGAAGACGTGGTGAACACGATTCTGGACGACCTGGCCGCGGTACTGAAACCGCGCCGCATGACCGTCACCGGCGATTTCGCCGCGCGCGGCGGCACCACGGCCACGGTCACGGCCCGCCTGAAGAAATAATCAAAACCGGAATCGCAGAAACACGCCGACCCGAAGTTCCTGCATGACATCCCCCATCTGCCCGAATCCGCCGAACGCAGCCATATACGATAAATCGAGACCGGCGGAAGTGCCGCCATACGACCAGCCCGCTTCCACGTCCGGCCGGACATCAAAAGCCGCGCCGGTGTGATACAGCGTGTGAATGTAATAGACATCGTTCGCGCTCTGCAGCGTGTCCACCGCGTAATTATCCACCAGCAGGCCGGCGCCGATCTGCGGCCTGATATAAAACCCCGGCAAACCCGGAATCACCAGCTTGATCGCCAGCCGTGGTTCGACCTCGATCATCTCCACATCCGAATAGAGATCGGCTGGATATCCGAAATTATTGTTGTTGTTAATGAAGAACGCATCGGACTGCTGGCTGTCCCAGTATCCCGAAGCGCCGACGCCCACGCCGGCAAATATCGGCACGGGCGACCCGGGCAGGCGATAGGCGAAATTGGCGTCGATGTACGCGCCATCCTTATCGAAGAACAGATCGCCGCTCTTCTGCGCGAACATATGCGAATATCCCCCCGACAGGGAAAAATCGCCGTACTGCGCCGAGGCGATCGCACTGCAAATCAAAATTCCCACGATAAATGATATTGCGCGTGTCATGGGTATTGATTATCTATCACCGGCGTTTGGGCCGTCAATCGGAAATTCCACTAAATAGCTCGCGCTCACGTGACTGCAACGACGCACCCCTTTTTGGCGTAAGCGCCCCATGAACTATATTGATGCCCATGACCGATCCACAAACCGCCCTCGACCCCCCCGAAGCGCGCTGGCCGGCGGCAATTGCAATCATTGCCGTGGGCGGATTATACGCGGCTCTGCCCGCCTCACTGGCCGTGGGACCGCGCTGGCTGTTTGTGCTGATCATCGGAGTGCTGCTGGTCGTCAACATCGGCGCCCACGCCGCTGGGAAATATCAATTGAATACTCTCTCCGGCCACCTGCTGGCGGGAATATTGACGCTTTTCATGGTCTGGTCGCTACTCCTGCTCGTGCACGCGCTGCCGTCCCACCGGGAAGCGCCCGTGACCATGCTCCGCTCGGCGGCGGCGCTGTGGATCACCAATATCCTGGTCTTCGCACTCTGGTACTGGCGGCTTGACGCCGGTGGGCCGCACCAGCGCGATATCCGCCTCGGCCATCCCAGCGGGTCGTTTCTCTTCGCTCAGATGACCCTGCGCGATGACGATCTCCCTCCTGAAATGAAAAACTGGTCGCCGAATTTCGTGGATTATCTTTTTCTCGCCTTCAACACCAGCACGGCCTTTTCCCCAACGGATGCACCGGTGATGTCTCGCTGGGCAAAGCTCCTGACCATGGCCCAATCGGCCATTTCACTCACCATCGTCGTGATCCTCGCCGCCAGGGCGGTAAATATTTTGTGAGGAGCGCAAATCGGTCCCATACGGTACACTGTGCAGTCCGAACGACCGACCGGGTTGATTTGTTCCCAGTCGGCGCCGGCAGATAGGGGTTTTCGATGAATATCCTGCTCGTTCACCCCAGCGCGCTTCTGTATTCGGAGGTTTATCTCCGCCTCGAGCCGCTTGGAATGGAATGCGTCGCCTCGGCGCTGGTTCACGCCGGTCATTCGGTGCGGCTTCTGGACCTGCAGGTGTTCAAACACCGCGATTTTCAAAAAGAAATCGCCGCCTTCCGTCCCGATGCCATCGGTTTCAGCGTCAATTACCTGGCCAACGTTCCCGAAGTCATCGAGCTGGCGAAACAAGCGCGCGATTCCCTTCCCGACACTTTCATCTTCTGCGGAGGCCACAGCATCAGCTTCATCACCGAGGAAGTGCTGCAACACGCAGGCGGCGCGATCGACGCCATCGTCCAGGGCGAGGGGGAGATTACCGTGCCGAAGATGCTCGAGCGGATTCCGCACGTCGATGGCATGGCCGGTGTATCGACGCCGCGCGGGGTCGGTCCCAAGTCCGATCTCACCACCGACATCAATATCTTTCGCCCCGCGCGCCAACTCACGCGCCGCCGCCGGCGATATTTCATCGGCGAGCTTGATCCCTGCGCCAGCATCGAATTTTCCCGCGGCTGCCCCTGGGATTGCTCCTTTTGCAGCGCCTGGACGTTCTACGGCCGAAGCTATCGCCAGGCCAATCCCGCCGTCGTCGCCGAGGAATTGCTATCCATTCGCGAGCCCAACGTTTTCATCGTCGATGACGTCGCCTTCATTCATTCCGAGCACGGCATGGCGATCGCCGATGAGATCGATCGCCGGAAAATCAAAAAACGCTACTACCTCGAAACCCGCTGCGACGTGCTCATCCGCAACGAGGAAGTGTTCGCCCGCTGGGCAAAGCTGGGATTGACGTACATGTTTCTCGGCCTTGAATCGCTGGACGCCGAGCAACTGAAAATCTTCCGCAAGCGGTCAACCCCGAACCAGAATTTCGCCGCGCTGGAGGTCGCCCGCAGGCTGGGGATCAACGTGGCGATCAACCTGATTACCGATCCGTCCTGGACGCGCGAGCAATTCGAAAACGCCCGCCAATGGGCGACGGAAGTTCCCGAGGTGGTGCACCTGACGGTCGCCACGCCCTATCCCGGGACGGAATTGTTCCACACCGAAACGCGCCGGCTGACGAGCGTTGACTACCGCCTCTACGACATCCAGCACGCCGTGATGGAAACACGCCTCCCCTTGCGCGAGTTCTACGACGAACTGGTCAAAACGCAGGAGATCATCAACCGCAAGTTCATGGGCTGGAGAACCGCCCTGGCCGTTTCAAGAATCCTCGCCGGCCAACTCGCGCGGGGCCAGACCAATTTCCTGCGCATGCTCTTCAAGTTTTCCAAGGCATACAATGTGGACCGTTTTTATTCCGATCATTTCAAGGATGTGACTTATTCCATGCGCCGGCCCGAGGATTATTCGCGTAAAATGAAGCCGCAGGATCTGCTCGTCCATATCGGCAATTTCCCCCAGCGCCCGCCCAGTTCCGAGCGAAGTGAATTGACCGCCGCCGCGCCAAAATAATTCGCTTTTGTTTAGCGGCCGCGCTTGCGCGGCGCGGCCCGGACAACCCCTGTTGTTACATCCCCACACCCTATAAGATGTCCGCGCGCCAAGGAAATAGAAGATGATTGTCGGCATACCGAAGGAAACGGTTCCCGGCGAGACGCGAGTCGCCGCCACCCCGGCGGCGGCTGCGGCGCTGATCAAAAATAAGCTCCAGGTGCTGATCGAATCCGGCGCTGGCGTGGCGGCCGGTTTTCCCGATGAGGCGTATTCTGCCAGGGGCGCCAAGCTGACCGATCGCCATGAAGTGCTCGCTTCCGCGGATATCCTGCTGCAGGTTCGCACCAGCGTGCCCGATCAATCCGAAGATTTTTCCTCGCTCAAATCCAATTGCGTGATGATCGGCTTCTGCGATCCGCTTAGCAGCGCGAAGGAGATCGCCCAGATCGCCGCGCGCGGCGTGTCACTGATTTCCATGGAGTTGATTCCCCGCATCACCCGGGCGCAGGCGATGGATGCGCTCTCCAGCCAGGCGAATCTGGCCGGCTACAAGGCGGTCATCATGGCCGCCGAGGCGTGCCCGCGCATTTTTCCGATGATGATGACCGCCGCGGGAACCATCGCGGCCGCAAAGGTCTTTGTGGTCGGCGCCGGTGTGGCGGGCCTGCAGGCCATCGCCACCGCGCGCCGGCTCGGTGCGGTCGTCAGCGCGTTCGACGTTCGGCCCGCCGTGAAGGAACAGGTGCAATCCGTCGGCGCGAAGTTCGTCGAATTGCCCCTTGAAACCTCCGATGCGCAGGATAAGGGCGGATACGCCAAAGCGATCTCGGAGGATATGCAGCGCAAGCAGGCCGCGCTGATGGCGAAAGTCATCGCCGAGAGCGACGTGATCGTCACCACCGCCGCCGTGCCGGGAAAACCCGCGCCCAAACTCATCGCCGCATCCGCAGTCGAGAAAATGCAAAGCGGATCGGTGATCGTCGATATCGCCGCCGAACGTGGCGGCAATTGCGAGCTGACCGTCCCCGGCAAAACGATCGTGCACCAGGGCATCACCATCATCGGTGAAACGAACATCCCCGCCACGGTGCCGTACCACGCCAGCGCCATGTACGCCAACAATCTTGTGAAGCTGGTCGCGCTGCTGGCGGACAAGGATGCGAACCTGAAACTCGACACCAGCGACGAAGTGATCGCGGGATGCCTGGTCTGCCACCAGGGAGAAGTCATTCATCCGAAAATTAGAGAATTGCTGGGGATGAGCGATTCTCCGCAGCGCCAGGAGAAAGCAGCCGTATCATCGGATAGATGAAAGGAAATTCGGGCATGTCGGACATTACATCTCACATTTACGTCTTCATTCTCGCGGCATTTCTCGGCCTGGAAGTGATCAAACGCGTCAGCCCGCTGCTGCACACGCCGCTGATGTCGCTGACCAATGCGATATCGGCCATCAGCGTGATCGCGGCGATTGAAATCGCCGGCGAAGCGCGCACGACCCTCAGTACCACGCTGGGCACCATCGCCGTCGCCGCCGCCAGCGCCAACATCATCGGCGGGTTCATGATCACCGACCGCATGCTCAAAATGTTCAGGAAACGCCCGGTTCGAAAGTGAGCATGTCATGAATCCGGCCGACACGGCGATGCAGAGCTTCATCACCACGTCCACCTCGGTCGTTGCGGCGATCCTGTTCATTCTCGCGCTCAAGTGGCTCTCCGCACCCGCGACCGCCCGGCGCGGAAACCTCGCGGGCGAGATCGGCATGGCCGTCGCCATCGCTGGTGCGCTGCTGGGATTTCACATCATCACGTTCAAATGGATCATCATTGGCTTCACGATCGGCGCGTTGATCGGCGCCCCGATGGCGATCTGGATGTCCATGACCGCCGTGCCGCAGCGAACGGCCCTCTCCCACGCCTGCGGTGCGCTCGCCGCGGCGCTGGTGGGCACCGCTCATTACTATCTTTATTTCCAGCCGGGCGCCGATGCTCCGCAGCACGTCACCATGGCCATTCTTTGCGTTGAAGTCATCCTCGGCTCGCTCACCTTCACCGGCTCGCTCATGGCGTTCGGCAAACTTCAGGACCTCCTCCCGTCGCGGCCCACGCTCTACAAAGGCCAGAATTTTCTCAATTTCCTTATCCTCGCCTCGGCCCTGGTGACGGGTTTCTTCCTCACCCTCTATCCAAATCTGCGAATCCTTTTCCCGGTCCTACTCCTGCTGGCGACGCTGTTTGGTGTGCTGCTGATCCTGCCCATCGGCGGCGCCGACATGCCCACCGTCATCGCGCTGCTCAACAGCTATGCCGGTCTCTCGGCGAGCATGATGGGATTCGTCCTCGGCAGCAAGCTGCTGATCATCGCCGGCGCGCTCGACGGCGCCAGCGGGTTGATCCTGTCGATTATCATGTGCCGCGCGATGAACCGCAGCTTCGCCAACGTGCTGTTCGGCGCATTCGGCCAGGTGCAGGCATCCGCCGTTGCCGGTGAAAAGAAAACCGTCCGCAGCACCACCCCCGAGGAAGCCGCGCAAATCATGGAAGCCGCGTCCACCGTGATTGTCATCCCCGGTTACGGCATGGCCGTGGCCCAGGCACAGCACAAGGTCCGCGACCTGTACGACCAGCTCACGAGCCGCGGCGTGGACGTGAAATTCGCAATCCATCCCGTCGCCGGGCGAATGCCGGGGCACATGAATGTCCTGCTCGCCGAGGCGGAAATTCCCTACGACCGCCTCGTGGAGATGGACGAGATCAACCCTGAATTTCCGCAGTGCGACGTGGCCCTGGTCATCGGCGCCAACGACGTCGTCAACCCCGCGGCGCGCCATGACAAAAGCTCGCCGATCTTCGGAATGCCCATTATCAACGCCGACCAGGCCAAGACCGTCATGGCCATCAAGCGTTCGATGAACCCCGGTTTTGCCGGCATCGAAAATGAACTGTACACGGCCGACAACTGCCTGATGCTCTTCGGCGACGCCAAGGTGGTCGTGGGAAACGTCGCCAAGGAACTGGCGGAGGCGGCGAAATCGAATTAGGGCGGATTCCTGAATGTATGCGATCGAAGTCGAACATGTGACCAAGACATTCGACGGCCACGTTGCCGTCGATGATCTCTCGCTGCGCGTTCCGGTGGGAAGCGTCTACGGATTCATCGGCCCCAACGGATCGGGGAAGACGACGACGCTGCGCATGATCGCGCGTATTCTCTACCCCGACCGCGGCCGCGTCGCCGTGCTCGGAAGCGACGATCACGAGGCGGCCAGCGATCGCGTCAGCTATCTCCCCGAGGAGCGCGGTCTCTATCGCCAGATGAAGGTGGTGGATGTCCTTCGCTTCTTCGCCCGCCTCAAGGGATTTTCCGCCTCTCGCGCCGAGATTCAGCGGTGGCTGGAGCGGCTCGACCTCGCCAAGTGGGGCCAGCAGAAAGTCGAAGCGCTCTCCAAGGGGATGAGCCAGAAAGTGCAGTTCATCGCCACCGTCATCGCCGAGCCGGATCTCCTGCTGCTCGATGAGCCTTTCAGCGGGCTCGATCCCATTAATGCCGAGGTAATGCGCGAGCTGGTGCTGGAGCAGGTTCGCCGCGGCGCGACGGTGCTGCTCTCTACGCATGACATGGCAATGGCCGAAAATCTGTGCGACACGATCCTGATGATTCACCGCGGGAAAAAAGTGCTGGACGGCACGCTGAGGCAAATCCAGGAAGATCATGGCCGCGATGTGCTGCGCGTGCGGCTGAGCGGGCCGCCGCAGGCGCGCCAAAAGCTGAGCGCTCTGCCGGGCGTCATGCAGGTGACCGATTTTGGCAACGTGCAGGAGCTGCGCACCGCTCCCGACGCCGACCGGCAGAATATCCTTGCCCAGTTGATGGCACTGGGAAATGTCGAGCATTTCGAGGTGGCCAGCCCAAGTCTGCACGATATTTTCCTGCGGATCGCCGGCCCGGCCCCCTCGGCCTCGCCAGCGCCCGGAGTATAGAAGGATGCGATCATGAACATGAGCAAAACTCTGGCGGTTGCATCACGCGAATACTGGGCCGCGGTGCGCAGTAAATCATTTCTTATCGGCCTGATTCTGATGCCGGTCTGGATGGGAGGCGGATTGCTCGCCGCGAAACTCGGCGAACATAACAAGGACACTTCGACGTATCAGATCGCGATCATCGACCGCACTCCGGGCGAAGCACTCTATCCCGCCATCGCCGCCGCCGTGGCTCATCACAATCGATATGAAATTGCCGACTCTAACGGAAAACCAACCGGTCCCGTATTCGTCGTTGAGCCCATCATTCCTGCCGATCCCGGCGCCGCGGCCGCCGTCGCCACACAGCGTTTGAACCTCTCCCAGCGCGTGCGCGGCGGCGAACTGCTGGCCTTCGTGGAAATCGGTAAAAATGTCCTCGACGGCGGCGGAAACCCATTCAGCGATGACAACATAATCCGCTATTCCAGCAATCGCCTGACGTTCTACGAATTTATAAACCTCCTGCGCGAGGCGATTCCTTCAGCCGTATATCAGCATCGTTTTGCATCCACCGGCCTGTCGCGGGAAAAGCTCGACCAGATGCTGCGAACCCCGGCCGTCACCCAATCCGGCCTGATAGAACAGCACGGCGGGCAGGTGACCTTTGAATCGGAAAGCAAGCGCGCGGCCCCGCTCATCGTCTCCGTCGTCATGATAATGATCATGTTCATGGTCGCGATGCTCGGCACCAGCCCGATGGTCGGCAACGTCATTGAGGAAAAACAGCTTCGCATCGCCGAGGTGCTCCTGGGTGGAATCCGTCCGTTCGATCTGATGATGGGCAAACTGCTCGGCGGCTGCGGCGTGGCGCTGACCCTCAACGCCATCTTCTGCATCGGGGCCTATGCGCTGGCGTGGCGATTCGGCGTCGCCGGAGATATCACGCTCGAATCTTTCGGGTGGTTCGTATTTTTCAGCGTGGTGACGACATTTCTCTACGGCTCGCTCTTCGCCGCCACCGGCTCGGCCTGCACGAACATCAAGGAGGCGCAGTCCTTCATGGCCCCGGTGATGCTCCTGATTGCGCTGCCGCTATTTTTCCTTGGCCCGATGATCACCAATCCCACCAGCAATCTGACCGTTGGCCTGTCGATGTTTCCCCTGTCGGCCCCGATTGCGATGATGCTGCGCATCGCCATGCCGCCGGGCGTGCCGACATGGCAGCCGCTGATCGCGGCGGCGGGGGTGCTGCTGGCAACAATCTTCTGCGTCTGGGCCGCCGGCCGAATCTTCCGCGTGGGGATTCTCATGCAGGGGAAGGGAGCGAACTATTCGACGGTTATGCGCTGGATGCTGCGGGGTTGAATAGCCGGGG
>Ga0302326_10018613_pt1 | contig 14396 bp, 13 predicted proteins | sample Palsa_T0_3_FD_202264 | JGI IMG/M metagenome (GOLD analysis project Ga0302326, IMG submission 202264) | Peat permafrost microbial communities from Stordalen Mire near Abisko, Sweden - Palsa_T0_3 | ecosystem: Environmental > Terrestrial > Soil > Palsa > Peat permafrost | place: Sweden: Abisko... | reverse complement strand
CCGGGCCGAGGACCGCCGCGTTCTTGGCGGCTTCATATGCGCTGTCCGGAAAAATGTCCCAGCCGCCAAACACGATGTCGTCGAGGGTTGCCAGCGGCACGAAATCCTTGATCGCCGGGGCGCGCCCTTCGGTGCGTTTCCCGAGGCGAATGGTTCCCAGTTGCGTCAGAGATCCAATCGGCAGCGATTTCTTTCGCCGCACCAGATCCACTCCGGCCATGAATGTTGTGGCCACCGCACCCATGCCGACGGTCAGGACTCCCAGTTTTCCCTTCGGCAAGGCAATGCCCGCGGACTTCCGCATACTCATTTCTCCAGTCGCTTTCAAAGTTTGTGTGGAACCCGGAAGCAGCGTGCGGCTTCTCTCCACCCGGCACGATAGCCGCGGTTCCTTGCGCGCAAACCAAGTATCATGCGCGAACGCCCGAAGATTTGCAACGCGGAACCTCGGCTAGGCTCAGTTAGATTTGCGCGTTCTGGTGGAAGCCCGCGCCGAGGCCGAGGCGGTGGTGCTCTTGGCGTGCGTGGCGACGCCGGGTTTTGACTTCAAAGAGGCGAGCAGCTTTTCCAGGCTCAATGTGTTGATCACGTCCTTCTTTTCGATCCAGCCGCGCCGGGCCATTTGCACGCCGTAGCGCATGGCTTGCAGGCCGCGCGTCGTGTGTGCGTCAGTGGAGATCACGATTTTCACGCCGCGCTCTTTCGCCATGCGCAAGTGCGTGTCTTTCAGATCCAGCCGTTCCGGGGACGCGTTGCACTCCATCACGACGCCGTATTTGTGCGCCGCGTCCAGGACGCGCTCCATGTCATACGCGTAGGCATCGCGGCGAAGAACCAGCCGGCCCGTAGGATGTCCGACAATCTGCGTGTAGGGGTTTTCGATGGCCGCCAATATTCGGTCGGTCATCTCGGCGCGCTCCAAGTTCATATAGGAATGGACTGAAACGAGCACGACGTCCAGCTGCGCGAGCACCTCGTCATGCAGATCAAGCTTTCCATTCTTCAAAACGTCCACTTCGCTGCTGGCGAGGATTCGAATCCCCAGGTTCTTGGCATTGACCGCATGGATCTTTTTGATCTGCTCGAGCGTGCGCTTCTCGTCGAGCCCGTTCGCGACCGTCACCGCCTTGCTGTGATCGGTCAGGGAAATATATTCGTAGCCGAGTTCTTTCGCGGCAAGGGCCATCTCTTCGATTGAGTTCCTGCCGTCGCTCGCCGTCGTGTGCATTTGTAAATCGCCACGCATGTCCGCTAGCTCGACGAGGTGGGGCAGGCGATGCTCCTCGGCGGCATCGATCTCGCCCGTGTTTTCGCGCAGTTCCGGCGGAATATAATCGAGCTTCAGCTTGGCGTAGATCTCTTCCTCTGTCGCGCGAGCCACGGGCCGCTCGCCTTTCAATGTCGCCAGGGCGTATTCATTGAGCGTGAGGCCCATCTTGTTCGCGCGACCGCGCAGGGCCACGTTGTGCTCCTTCGACCCTGTGAAATACAGCAGTGCGGCGCCAAAACTTTCTTTTTCCAGAATCCGAACGTCCACTTGCATCCCGCTCTTCAATACGAAGCTGACTTTGTTTTCCCCGTGCGCCAGTTTCTGATCGAGTTCCGGGCAGTGCAGGATGTGCTGCGCGATCGCTTCCACCGTTTCCGGTTTGTACTTTCCGGAAGGGATCGTCACGAGCAAGTCCAGATCGCCTACAGTTTCCTTCCCGCGCCTCAGGGATCCCGCGGGGGTAACGGCTTCGATCGGCTTTCCGAACGCGCCGATGTAGGCGACAAGCTTCTCCGCCTCTTCCGCCGCCGTGTTGATGAGAAAGCGTCCGGCTGCCTTCTTGTACACCTCGATTGCCTTCAAAATATTTTCTTCGCTTTTTTCGCCGAAGCCGGGCAGATCGCGCAACTTGCCGTCGCGCGCGAGTTTCTCCACTTCCTCGACCGTCCCGGATTTGAACGCCTTCCAGAGGAACGCGACTTTCTTCGGTCCGAGCGATTGCAGTTCGAGAAGGTTTAGAATCGTGGCGGGATATTTTTTCAGGAGCTTGGCGCGCAGGGAATAGTCACCGGTCTTGAGGACTTCCGCGATGTGGTCGGCCATGCCGTCGCCGACGCCGGGAAGTTCCATCAGCTTGGCGCGGTCCTTGGCCAGCTCTTCGATCGATTCGGGCAAGCCGCCCAGGAGTTCGGCGACGCGTTCGTAGCTGCGATAGCGCCCGATCATGGCGCCATCGATTTCGAGCAGTTGCGCCGTTTCCCGCAGGATGCGGGCGACTTCACGATTTTCCATGTGCGTGTCCCGCGAACGTGGGTCATGTAGCGCCCACCTTCAGGTGGACACTTGCGCGACTCAAACATGCCCACCTAAAGGTGGCCGCTACACTCGCGCGGCGAATCGCCATTGCCGCGCGAATTGCTACTGGCCGAGGATGTAAGCGAATATCAGCGGCGCGACGATCGAAGCGTCGGATTCAATCACGAATCGCGGCGTGGCCGCTTCCAGTTTCCCCCAGGTGATTTTTTCGTTAGGCACCGCGCCGCTGTAGGAGCCGTACGACGTCGTGCTGTCGGAAATCTGGCAGAAGTAGCCCCACAGGCGGCACTTCTCGCGCAGGTCCTGCGTGATCAGCGGCACGACGCAGATGGGAAAATCCCCCGCGATGCCGCCGCCAATCTGGAAAAACCCGATCGATTCGTTGGCGGAACTCTGCCGGTACCACTCGATCAGGCAGGCCATCTGCTCCACGCCGGATTTCACGACTTGAAACGTGGACACATCGCCGCGCACCACATTGGCCACAAAAATATTGCCGAGCGTCGAATCTTCCCAGCCCGGCGTGAAAATCGGCAGATTTTTTTCGCAGGCCGCGATCACCCACGAATCCTTCGGATCGATTTGGTAGGATTCCTTGATGAGCCCGCCGCGAATCAGTTGGTACATATACTCGTACGGAAAGTAGCGCTGCTTTTCCCGGTCCGCCTGTTGCCACAGCTTCAAGACTTGGCGCTCGATCCGCCGCATGGCCTCTTCTTCCGGGATGCAAGTGTCGGTGACGCGGTTCATGCCGCGATCGCGCAGCGCCACTTCCTCAGCGTCGCTCAAATTGCGATAATTCGGCACGCGCTTGTAATGGTTGTGCGCGACGAGATTGAAAATGTCTTCTTCCAGGTTCGCTCCCGTCGTGCAAATTCCGTGCACCTTGTCCTGCCGAATCATTTCCGCGAGCGACAGCCCCAGTTCCGCCGTACTCATCGCTCCCGCCATGGTTACGAACATCTTTCCGCCGCGCGCCAGATGCGCGAGGTAGGCTTCCGATGCATCCACAACGACTGCCGCATTGAAATGCCGGAATTGGTGCTTGATGAAATCCTTTACGCTCATGTCCGCCTTTCTCTCCGAAATATTTTCACGGAGAACATACTTGCGCAAATCCTATGCTACACGCGTTCATGTTTCAAGCGAAGAACATCTATTTTAAAAAATAAATTTCCGGAAATGAATTTGGAATGGCAAACGGAAGCGCGAAATGTTCCTGGCAAGACTCGCGGGGAACGCGCAAAACCTTTTACGTCCAGTCGCGGATTTCAAATTTGAGATTTGAAATTTCAATTCGAATCCCAGCCCTCGAAGTTCCAATTCCAACTCTCAACTCTTCCTGCCCCCACCTAGGCTCGCCGACCCCTCTTCCGAAATCGCGCATAGTAAAGAAGCCCGCAAATGGATTTCGCGTCGCGCAAGGTTCCTCGCTCGATCATCTTCTCCGCTTCCTGCAAGGTAAAAATGCGCGGCGTGATTTTTTCGTCCTCCTCGGGCTGCGCCGCGCCCGCCGTGAGTCCCTCGGCCGCGAATATCCACATCCATTCGTTCACAAAGCCGGGAGTAGGAACGACGCGCATTAATTTGCGCAGGCGCTTAGCCCTGTACCCTGTCTCCTCGAGAAGTTCCCGCCTCGCGCCGGCCAGCGGCGTCTCGTTCGGCTCCTTGCGTCCCGCCACCAGTTCCCACAAAAATTCACCCACCGAGTGCCGGTATTGGCGAATGAGCAATACGCGCCCATCGTCGAAAATCGGAAGCACGACCACCGATCCCGGATGCACGATGATGTCCCGCACGGCCTCGACGCCGCCCGGCTCGATCACCGTGTCGCGCTGCAAGCGAAACACTTTGCCTTGATAGAGAACTTCGCTCTTGAGAATCTTTGCGGTTTTCTTTGCCAAGTCGTCCTCCGGGTAACTAGTGGAACAGGCTTCAGCAGTAGGACGGGCTTCAGCCTGTCGCTTTTGGTTGTGGCAAAGAGCCGCTAACCTCTCGCCAACCCCGACAGGCTGAAGCCCGTCCTACTGCTGAAGCCTGTTCCACTTCCTCTGAATCGCCTCAAAATCTTAACAGGGAAGCGGCCCTTCCGCTGGTTGAACGCACGGTACCGCTCGCATATACTTTCCTTGCGCCACTGGTATCCCTTCATGCCGATCAACACACTCATCGTCGACGACGAAAAGCCCGCGCGCGACGAACTGGCTTTCCTGCTGAAGAGCTTTCCCGACGTGCATTTGGTCGGCCAGGGCAAAAACGGCGTCGAAGCGCTGGCCCTCATCAAGGAACATTCCCCAGACCTCGTCTTCCTCGACGTGCAGATGCCCGGCCTCAACGGCTTCGGCGTGATCAAGAAGTTGATGGACCGCAAAGGAAAACTCCCTCAAATCGTATTCGCCACGGCGTATGACAATTATGCCGTGCAGGCCTTCGAAGTGAACGCCATCGATTACGTCCTCAAGCCGATCGAAAAGCATCGCCTGGCCCGCGCCATCCAGCGCGCGAAAAAAGCGCTCGAAGCCGAAGCATCGCCGAGCGAGCGCCTAGAAACTCTAGTCAATCAAATCGGATCGGCGAAAGCCCCGCCGGTAAAATTGCTGGTGAAAACGCAGCAGCGCCTTTTCCTGGTGGACGCCGAAGACGTCATCTTCGCCTCCATCGAGGACGGCACCATCACCGTTGTAGCGCGCGAAGTCGAAGGGATCTCGAACTATCGAACGATCGAAGAGCTGCAAACCACGCTCGAATCCGACGTCTTCTGGCGCGCGCACCGCTCCTACCTCGTCAACATCAACCACATCAAGGAAGTGGTTCCGTGGTTCAAGTCCAGCTACATGCTCAAAATGGACGACAAACGCGGCTCGGAAGTCCCCGTCAGCCGCGCGCAAACCCGGCACCTGCGCGAATTGCTGAAGATGTGAATTTAGTAGGACGGGCTTCAGCCTGTCAGGTTTTAACCTTCGCGGCACCAGCAAGAGTCAAAAGAAGACAGTCTGAAGCCCGTCCTACATGTGCTAGCATCGACCCGCCCGCGACTCGATGGACTTTTCCCTCACCGACGACCAACGCCTGATTCGAGACACCCTCCGTCAATTCATGGAAGCCGAAGTCCGCCCGACGATTCGCGCCCGCGACCGCGAAGAAAAATTTGCCGGCGACGAACTGCGCAAGCTTGGCGAACTGGGCTGCTGCTGCATGCTGATCCCCGAATCCTGGGGCGGCCTCGGCGCAGACACCATCTCCTACGTCCTGATGCTCGAAGAAGTCGCCCGCGTGGACGCGGCGATGGCCGTGGCGCTAAGCGTCACCAATTCTCTAGCCGTCTTGCCGTTGTACAAATATGGCAGCGAGGCGCAAAAGCAAAAATATCTTTCCAGCCTGGCGCACGGCGAAATCCTGGGCGCGTTCTGCCTGACCGAGCCGCAAGCCGGCTCTGACGCCGCCGCAATCGCCGTATCCGCGGCGCGCGAAGGCAGTGTCTATCGCCTAAACGGAACGAAATCTTGGGTCACGAATGGCGGCGAGGCCGGGCTCTACGTCGTCTTTGCAAAAACGGACCCGCCGGCGGGCGCCAAGGGTGTGACGGCATTTCTCGTCGAGCCTTCATTTCCCGGTTTCCGAGTGGCGCGTTACGAGGATAAGATGGGACTACGCACTTCGCGCTCGGCCGAAATCACCTTCACCGATTGCGAAGTCCCGGAAGGAAATCGTCTGGGCGAAGAAGGCCAGGGCCTGAAGATCGCGCTGGAGCTTTTGGACGGCGGCCGCGTCGGCATCGCCGCGCAAGCCGTCGGCATCGCGCAGGGAGCATTCGAGGCATCGGTGGCATACGCGAAAGAGCGCCGCGCATTTGGAAAAACCATCGGCGACTTCCAGGCGGTACAATGGATGCTCGCCGATATGCAAACGGAAATCGAAGCCGCGCGAGCCCTGGTGCATCACGCCGCGTGGATGCGCGACACCGGCGCCCCGCGCCTCGGCCCCAACGCCTCGCGCGCAAAATTGTATGCCGGAGAAATGGTGAACCGCGCCGTCTACAAAGCCGTGCAAATCCACGGCAGCCAAGGCTATTCGCGCGAATCGGATGTCGAGCGCATGTACCGCGACGCGCGCGTCATCACCATCTACGAAGGCACCAGCGAAATCCAGCGCATGATCATCGCGCGCGATTTGTTAAGCACGCTGTAGCCCGCCTCTTCAGAGGCGGGGTCTTTCTGCAAGTGCAAGCAAAAGTCGAGCCGCCAAGCAAACCCCTCGTCAGCGAGGGTTTTTCGCTGTGAACGGCAATCCCGGCCCCCGGGCAGAACCCCCCGGGTCTGAAGACCCGGGCTACAGCACCGGGGCGCCCTTGGAATTTAGGAGAAACACGTAGCGTGGAACACAAGAAACGAGTGTTAAGCGGCATGCGCCCCACCGGGCGCCTCCACATCGGCCACTTTTTCGGTGCCCTGGAAAATTGGGTCAAGCTCCAGAACAATCAAGAAGAATACGAATGTTTCTTTTTCGTAGCCGATTGGCACGCGCTCACATCGGATTACGCCGACACTTCCCAAGTCGCGCAAAACACAATCGAAATCGCCACGGACTGGCTAGCCTCAGGCCTCGACCCGTCGAAGTGCACGCTGTTCCTACAGTCCTCCGTCCCCGAACACGCCGAGCTCCAGTTGCTACTATCGATGGTCACGCCGCTAGGCTGGCTCGAACGCGTACCCACATACAAAGAAGCCCTCGACAACGTGAAGGACAAGGACCTACACACCTACGGTTTCCTCGGCTATCCCGTGTTGCAGTCGGCCGACATTGTCATCTATGACGCCGACCTCGTACCCGTCGGCGAAGATCAAGTCGCGCACATCGAATTGTCTCGAGAAATCGTCCGGCGCTTCGATTTCTTCTACGGATTCAGAATCAAGCCGGGACTGTTTGCGCCCACAAATCTGAATTTCCTGGCGCGCCACGTGCATGATGCCAAGGCCCTGCCCTCGAACGGCAAACCCTTCACGGACGAGCAAAAGAGGGAAGTGGCCGATCTTCTTCGCAAGCAAGCGCTGGAACAAGGAGTCGAAAACTTCCTGGATTCGCTAAAGGAATACGGCCACTTTTTCAGCCGATCGGCGATTCTTCGCGAGCCGGGCTCGCTGTTGACGCAAACTCCACGCATCCCCGGAACCGATGGCAGAAAAATGTCGAAAAGCTACGCCAACTTCATTTCGCTCAGCGAATTGGACGAATCGATCCGCGCCAAGTTGAAGAAGATGGTGACCGATCCCGCGCGCAAACTCCGCACCGATCCAGGCAATCCGGATATCTGCCCGGTTTACGACTGGCACAAATTGTTCTCGCCGCCCGAAACGCTGGCTTGGGCCGCGGCCGGTTGCCGCAGCGCTGGCATTGGCTGCACGGACTGCAAAACGGCGATGGGCGATAACTTGATCAAGTGGATCGAACCGGTCCGCGCGCGCCGCGAAGAATACGCCGCGCACCCGGACAAGGTATTGCACATTCTCGACGAAGGTTCCGTGAGGGCTCGCGAAGTCGCGCAAAAAACGATGGCGCGCGTCCGCGAAGCCGTGTTCAACTGGAAAGAGAAGCGCGCGGAAGTTAGTGCGCTACGCGCCGCGAGCCAGGCAGAATGATTGGCGCCGCGGCAGAAAACTCCCGCCTCTGAAGAGGCGGGCTACAGCAGGACGTTACGTATTGCTGTAGCTCGGGTCTTCAGACCCGAGGCTTTTCCGTACGCGATAGAATAATTGGGCAGGAAGATCGCACGATTGGAAACTCTGAACGGCGAGGTCAAGCAATGGCATCACCCTACAAAATTCATCTCGACACCTACGACGGCCCGCTCGATCTCCTGCTCGACTTGATCAAGAAGCAGGAGATCGACATCCACAACATCCCGATTGCAAAAATCACGGGCCAGTATCTCGACTATCTCCACAAACTCGAGCAGCTCGACATGGACATCTCGGCCGACTTCATCTACATGGCCGCCACGCTCATCTACATCAAATCGAAAATGCTGCTCCCGCCCGACCCGCTGGCCGGCCCCGAGGAGCAGGAAGACCCGCGCGCCGACCTCGTGCAGCGCCTCGTCGAGCATGAAAAATTCAAGAGCGCCGCGCAGCTCCTCCACCAGCGTCAGCAGATCGAAGAGCACGTCTGGTCCAAGCCCGACCTCACGCTGTACGAAGGCGAGGAGTCGGAAAGCGAACTGATCGTTTCGCTCGTGGACCTGGTAAAAGTTTTTCAGCAAGTGCTGGAGCGCCGCAAGGAAGTGGTGAAGATCGAGCTGCACCACGAGCAATTCACCATCGCCCAAATGATGGATTTGCTGCGCCAGCAGCTGGTTGTCTCCGAAGAAGGCATCGACCTCATCACCTTTTTCGAGTCTTGCCCGTCGCGCCACGCGATGATCGTCGCGCTGCTCGCCGTCCTCGAACTCACGCGCCTGCAGGCAATCGTCCTGGCGCAGCAGGAATTGTTCTCTAAAATTTCCGTGCGAAAGCATAAAATGTTCGATGTGGTCTTCGCCGGCGGCGAATCGATTGCCGACGCGCTGGCGGAACCCCTTCGAGGAATTGACGACCAATATCAATGACCATGAATCCCACGGAACTAAAAGGCGCCATCGAGGCGATCATCTACGCCGCCGATGAGCCTGCGACGCTCGACCAAATCGCGAATGCGGTCGGAGAAGAAAAGACCACCGTGCGCGCGGCGCTTGACGAAATGATCTCGGTCTACGCCACCGAGGATCGCGGCGTGGAAATTCGCGGCGTCGCCGGCGGCTTCAAGTTTTACACCAAGCCGCAGCACCACGAGGTCGTCCGCCGTTTTATAAAAAGCCTGCGCCCGCCGCTGCGCCTCACGATGCCCGCCCTTGAAACGCTGGCGGTGATCGCCTACCGCCAACCGGTCACCGGCCCCGAGATTCAGGAAATTCGCGGCGTGAACGTTTCCGGCGTGATCAAGACGCTGCTCGAAAAGCGCCTCATCGTCACCGCGGGCCGCAAGGCCGTCATGGGCCGCCCCATCATGTACCGCTCGTCCAAGGAATTCCTCATGCGCTTCGGCCTTTCCGACCTCGATGAGCTGCCGAGCCTGAAGGAATTTGAACAGCTCGCGCGCGCGGCCCTCGGCGCCGATGAGGGAATCGCCCCAATTGAACCAGAGCAAAGCGAATCCCTGAATGGCGCGGATGCCGTGGCAAGCGTGACCATCGAAGCAGAACCCGCCCCGGAGCCGAGCTCACTAGAACCGCAAGAATCGCCGGAACCTGCTCAGCCCGCCGAGCCCGAGGCGGAGCACACCGAACATCGCAAGGCAGAAAGCGCTTCCTAGAAAAAACCAATGCTTGAACGGCTGCAAAAAATCATCGCCCGCGCCGGAATTGCGTCGCGGCGCCATGCCGAAGACCTGATCCGCAGCGGGCAAGTGCGCGTCAACGGAGTGGTCGTCACCGAACTCGGCGCGAAAGCCGATCCGGAACACGACCGCGTCGAAGCGGCCGGACGCGTCGCCCAAGTTTCCGAGGCCCACGTTTATTTGCTGATGAACAAGCCGCCCGAAGTGGTTTCCACGTTGGCGGACCCGGAAGGCCGCCGCACGCTCCGCAATTTCCTGGTTGGAGTATCGGAGCGTGTTTTCCCCGTCGGCCGCCTGGATTACGCCGCCGGCGGCGCGGTTTTTCTGACCAACGACGGCGAACTCGCCAGCCGCATGCTGAAAGCCTCGCCGTCCCTCACGCAAACATATTGGATCAAAGTGAAGGGCCGTCTTAGCGAAACGCAGATGAAAAGCCTCGCGCACGCGCTGCACGGCAAAATGTTTCCTCTGCGCGGCACCCACGCGGCGGGTAGAAATCCCCCGAACCCGTGGTACGAAGCGCAAGTCTCTGGCGCGAGCCGCGAATTGCTGCGCCGCAATTTATTGGCGATCGGCCATCCCGTCGAAAAGGAGCGGCGCATGAAGCTGGCCACGCTCGACGCCGACACCGTGCCGGAGGGCCACTACCGCCAGCTCAGTGCCCCGGAAGTGGCGAAACTCGTTCGCGCGGTCGATCGCGCTCTGACGGACAGCAAGCCGCTTCCGGCATCGGCCAAGCCGCGCCGTGCCTGGCGTGCCCGGCGGCGCGTCATGGCCAAGTCCAAGTAAGCGGGCCTCGAAGATCCTTTCTATGGCAACTGCGGAAGACGAAGCCATCACCCAACTTCTCGCCACGGCAAAAACCGTTGCCGTAGTCGGCCTGTCCCCCAAACCTTATCGCGCCAGCTTCGGTGTGTCCGAAACGCTGCAATCCTCCGGGTATCGTATTTTCCCGGTGAATCCGAACTTGACAGAAGTCCTCGGCGAAAAATGCTACGCCCGCCTCGAAGACATTCCCGAGAAAATCGACATCGTGGATATTTTTCGCCGCCCGGAATTCGTCCCCGAAGTTGTCGACGCGGCCATCCGCATCGGCGCCCGCGCCATCTGGATGCAAGAGGGCGTCGAGGACGAACTCTCCGCCGAACGTGCCCGCCGCGCCGGCCTCTTCGTGGTCATGGACCTCTGCATCGCGAAGGAAATCTGGAAACGCGGAAAGTAGGACGGGCTTCAGTCTGTCGGTTTTACCCCGCGCATTGGCCACGCAAAATCAGACAGGCTGAGCCGGCAACAAAAGAGCACCTGATTTTGTCATTCCGAGCGGAGCGAGGAATCTCTCTGGGATTCAGCCTGGAAAAGGAAAGAGAGATTCCTCGTTTCGCTCGGAAGGACAAAATGCTGGGCGAATTTTCTCCGCGGCCTGAGAACCCCTTCTCCGCTTTGCCCTGGGTCCCGCCGCCCAAAAGCAGACAGGCTGAAGCCCGTCCTACTTGTGCCCTTTGATCCGCCGGATTTCCTCCATGCGCTGCCGCAAACGCGCCTCAAACCCCTGATCAGTCGGCCGATAGTAAGTTTTTCCCGCCAGCGATTCCGGCAAGCATTCCATGTCGGCCACTTTTTCCTTAACGTCGTGCGCGTACTGATACCCTTTGCCATAGCCAATATTTTTCATTAGCCCGGTGGGAGCGTTGCGCAGGTGCAACGGAACGGGCTCCGCGCGCGTGCTCTCCAAATCTTTCGTCACAGCGCCGTAGCCCGTATATAGCGCGTTGGATTTCGGCGCGAGCGAAAGATAAACGGCGGCTTCCGCCAGCGCTAGGTTTCCTTCCGGCGGCCCGACAAAGTCGGCGGCCTGCATGGCCGCGACTGTAATGGCAAGCGCGCCCGGTTCCGCGAGGCCGATATCCTCGCTGGCCATGCGCACGAGCCGCCGCGCGACGTACAGCGGGTCTTCGCCCGATTCGAGCATGCGCACCAGCCAGTACAGCGACGCGTCAGGATCGGAGTTCCTAACCGATTTGTGCAGCGCGGAAATCAGGTTGTAGTGCTCTTCGCCGGATTTGTCGTAAAGCAAAAATTTGCGCTGCAGCAATTCAGCCAGCGATTCCTTGGTGATCGTGCGCGTCCCTGAAGCGTCCGGCTGTGCGGCGCGCACTCCCGCTTCGAGTGTGTTATACGCAGCGCGCGCATCGCCCCCGGAAAACACGGCGATGTGCTGGATCGCTTCCTCGCTAATGGAGATCTTTTCGTTTCCCAGGCCGCGCACCGGATCGGCGAGCGCGCGCCGCAATAGCGCGTCGATCTGCTCGGTGGTCAACGCTTGCAGGACGTACACGCGCGTTCTCGAAAGCAGCGGCGCGATCACTTCAAACGAAGGATTTTCCGTGGTCGCGCCGATCAGGATGATGTTCCCCGCTTCCACGTGCGGCAAAAACGCATCCTGTTGCGCTTTGTTGAAGCGATGCACCTCGTCGATGAAGACGATCGTCCTGCGTCCCGCACGCCGCGCGTGCTCGGCCGCCGCCATCACATCCTTAATTTCCTTGATCCCGGTCAGCACGGCGCTGAACGCCGCGAACTCGGAATGCGTCATTCGCGCGATCAATCGAGCCAGCGTCGTCTTCCCGCATCCCGGCGGTCCCCACAGAATCATGGACCCGATCTCGTCGTGCTCGATCTGCGTCCGCAGCGGTTTTCCCGGCCCGAGCAGCGCCTCCTGCCCCGTGAATTCATCGAGCGTGCGCGGCCGCATCCGTTCCGCGAGCGGCTGCCCCGCACCCGTGTTTTCTTCCGGCTCGAGTTTTGCGAATAGGCTCATGAGCGCTCTTCCCGCGCTTTATTTCTCTGCCGCATCGCTTCGTACAGCAACACGCTGGCAGCCATCGCCGCATTCAGCGATTCAATCCCTACAACCGCAGTGCCTGCCGCTTGCGGGACAAAAACCCGCGCGTCTGCTGAGCGCACCAGCTCCGCAGGCAGGCCAGCGCCCTCGTTCCCAATCAAAATGGCCGCGGGAATTTTCCAGTCCATGTCCCAAGGTGGCAACAAATTGGAAGCCTGCTTCGAGATTTCCTTCGAGGAATGGTCGCCCGCCGAGGGCGCAACGGCGGCGTAAATTTTCACTCGGAACATCCGCAGTTGCGCGAGCAGAATCGCCGATGATATTCCATGCAAGATCGGCAGCCGCAGCGCCGAACCCGCCGAAGCGCGCAGCGCCTTAGGCCCAAACGGATCGGCCGTCCCCACGCCGTCCGCGGGACACGTCGCCGCCCCGCTCGCCCCAAACGCTTCCGCCGCCCGCACAATCGTCCCCACGTTGCCGGGATCCTGCACGCCCACGAGAGCGACCAACAGCGCAGGCTCGCTCAAAAGGTTTTCTATCGCCGCCTGTCGTGGAAGAACCAAGGCGGCGATCCCTTGCGGCGTCCTCGTATCCGCAACTCCGGCGAACAATTTGTCCGTGGTGTGCAACACAGACACATTGGATGCGAGCACGTGCGCAACGCGTGAAAGATGGCGCGCGCCCGATTCGCTGACGAGCAACGCCTCAACTGGCAGGCCCGACCCAAGCGCCGCTTCGACCAGGCGAACTCCTTCAACGCCCACAACTCCATCGTCCCCGCGTTCGCCTCCGAGCGCCGCGCGGAATCGCTTGAGCCAGCGATTCTCCCTGCTCGTAATTGCCGCCGCTTTTTCTTGCACCGGTTGCCACGCGGGAAAGCGCACTGAAGGAGCCATGTGCTCCAGCCTAACAAACCCCCTCTGAACGGTAAAGCAACGCAGCAGGACAGCCCCTCTTGGCTGTCCTCGTGTGCCTTGGTAATCTCGGAAGGACAGCCAAGAGCGGCTGTCCCACCGAGCAACTCCACCCGATCCGATTGCGAAAAACAGCCCGAAAGGCGGACCATCCCCGCCCGCGAATTCCTTAAAGAGATTTAAAGGTTTACCGCCTTGAACGCTCTACACGTCTATGGTAGCTTCACTCGACTGCGTTTCGTTCTCCGGTCGGTTGTCACTTTGGCTTTAAACAACGAGGGTCGCCACATTGTCCGCTGAGTTGCTGAGGGTTTCCCCGGAAAATCCCGATCCTGCCGCCATCCGTTATGCGGCCGATTTCATCCGTCGCGGGGAACTCGTCGCCATCCCCACCGACACGTTCTATGGAATCGCGGCGGACCCATTCAATCTGGCGGCCGTCGATCAAATCTATCGCGTCAAGGGACGTCCGGAAACCCGCGCGCTACCTATCCTGGTCAACGCCACGTCGCAAGCCATCGCCCTGTCGCGCGACGTTCCCTACACGTTCCACAAACTTGCGGCCAAGTTTTGGCCCGGCCCTCTCACCCTGTTGGTCGAAGCCTCGACTGGCGTTCCCCTGAAAGTGACGGCTCACACCGGCAACGTCGCCCTGCGCTGGCCAAAGTCCGCAATTGTGGACGCGCTCATCGCCCTGGTGAATGGACCCATCACTGGCACCAGCGGAAACATTTCCGGCCAGCCGGCGTGCGCCACCGCCCTCGACCTTATCGAGCAAATGGGAGATCGTCTCCCTCTCATCCTGGATGCGGGAGAAACGCCTGGAAATCTCGCCTCCACGATCGTGAAACTGGACGGCGACGATTGGGAAGTGATGCGCGCCGGCGTAATCACCGACCAGGAAATCCGCGCCGCCCTCGAAGATGACTCCGAAGCATAAACAAGTGGCGCAGGCTTCAGCCAGTGG
>Ga0302326_10018612_pt1 | contig 14396 bp, 9 predicted proteins | sample Palsa_T0_3_FD_202264 | JGI IMG/M metagenome (GOLD analysis project Ga0302326, IMG submission 202264) | Peat permafrost microbial communities from Stordalen Mire near Abisko, Sweden - Palsa_T0_3 | ecosystem: Environmental > Terrestrial > Soil > Palsa > Peat permafrost | place: Sweden: Abisko... | reverse complement strand
CGCGGTCTATCAGCGCATGGACGCCACGTTCTATGATCCCGGCGCGCGCATCTATTCGCTGACGCCTGCACCCGTGAATTCGGTCGAGTTCACGCCGATTCGCTTCGCGCTTCTTCAAAGCTCGCTGCGCGACATGTACGAGCTCGTCGCGTCCCGCCCGGGTGGTGAGGCGCTCGAGCCCATCCTCGAAGAGCGGGTCGAGCGCTTGAACAAGCTCGTCCTCAACGGGTGGGATGACCGCAACCAGAACCGCCTGGTCGATTGGCCAGACGAGTGCGTGAACGTGTCGCAGACGGGCGGGGCTGACGTCGACAACGGGATCCTGCCGCTCGGCGGGCTGCAAATGGCGGAGCGTACGTTGACGGGCGAAATCGGAAGCCTCCAAGACTTGATTCCGCTCGGTGGCATGCGCACGCCGACCTCGGACCGCGAGCACGACTGCGTTCCGAACCCCGCGTACGCCCACCTCCCCGCAGCGCTCGCATCGCAAATCACCTTCACGATCACGAGACCATGATGCTACGCGCGCGCTACGTCTTGATTAGCCTGCTCGCTTGCGGCACGTCGACGCCGACATCGAGCGCGTATCCTGCGCACTCGTCTGCGATGGCGCTCACATCGAACGGCAGTGAGCTCTTCGTCGTCAATCCGGACGCGGACTCGGTCTCGGCCATCAACACCGTGAGTGGTGTGCTCGAGCAGGAGATCCTCCTCGGCAACGGTCATCCAACACCGGATGGCAACGGCGCGTACGTACCGGCGGTGATGCCGCGAGCGCTGGCCCTCTCGTCCGATGGCACCACGCTCTACGTCAGCGGAGAGCGCTCGGGCATGCTGCACATCGTCGATGTGGCGACGGGCACGCAGTCGACCGTCACGGTTGGGAGCGAGCCGGTTGGGCTCGTCCTCTCCAACGATGGCAAGTCCGTCTACGTCGCGTGCTCGCAGGACAACACGGTCGTTCGCGTCGATGTCGCGACCCGTACGGTCATCGCGACCGCAAACGTGCCAAACGAGCCGTGGGCGCTCGCGCTGTCGCCCGACGGGACGACGCTCTTCACCACACACTTCCTCGGCGCGCAGGTGACGGCCATCGACGTTTCATCGATGACCATCATTCAAACGTCCGTCATTGCCGACGTCGCTCCGAGGGGCGATGTGCGCCTCGCGAACGGGCAGCCGCGGGGACTCTACGATGCCGTCGTGCGACCTTCGACGACCGACTTGTGGGTGGTGCACGAGCTGCTCGGCACCTCGACGGCTCAGCCCTATCTCAATTTCGAGTCGACGGCATTTCCAGCGGTCACTGTCATGTCCAACGTGAGTCCATCGGCGCATGGTGCCGCAGCGGGTGTCGTGCAGCAGATCATGTCGACGAACGCGCAGGATGTTCCAGGGGTGAACGGCGCCTTTGCCGACGTCGTCTCCGGTCCACACGCCATCGCGTTCACACACGATGGCGCGTATGCGCTCGTCGTGGACGACAACAGCGAGGATGTGCTCGTCATCGACGCCAACGCGCACGTCGAGATCGCGCTCGTTCGGCCGCTTCCGGGGCATCAGCCGGAGGGCATCGTCATCGCTCCCGACGATAGCGTCGCCTACGTGCAAGAGCGCAACACGAACGATGTCATCGCCGTCGCGCTCGACCGCTCGACCGGCGTCCTCGTTCCCACGATAAAGGGTACGCCGATCGTCACGATCATGAGCGATCCCATGCCCGTGCAGATGCGCCTCGGACAGCATCTCTTTTATTCGTCCAACACGGACGAGTATCCACTCAGCAAGAACCACTGGATCGCGTGCGCGACGTGCCACATGGAGGGCCGCAGTGATGCGGTCACCTGGCGATTCGCGCAGGGCCCTCGCGACACGCCGACGAACGCGGGGGGGACGATCAACACGGGGTTCCTCTTCCGAACGGCGGACCGCACGCAGGTGCAAGACTACTGGCGCACCGTCAACACCGAGCAGGGTGGCTCCTTCAATCCAGACGATCCAGAGGACGTCACGCTGCTGAATGCGATCGCGATGTACGTGAACTACGGGATCCCATTTCCCGTGCCACCGACGACGAGCCCGACGCTCGTTGCAAAGGGGGCTGCCATCTTCACCGGCATTGGGTGCGTGGCGTGTCACTATGGGCCGCGGTTCACTGATTCGGGATCCGGCAATCCCTTTCTCGATCTCACGGGCAGCACCGCTCCCGTGCTTCTTCACAACGTCGGTACATGCGCGATGACGTCCGTCTTTCCGGACGTCGCGCACGACGACATCGCCGGCGATCTCCGAGACCCCTGCCTCTACGACACGCCTTCTCTCAACGGCCTCGCCTCCACGCCGCCGTACATGCACGACGGAACCTCGCCGACCATCGCAGACGCGGTCCACCGGATGTACCCCGTCGTCAACGATGGAGCTGGTGTTGCTCCTCTCGATGCCGCGGACGAAGCTGCCCTCGTCGAGTACCTTCGCTCGCTGTAGTCTGCTCGACGTTCTGATAGCCTCGCCGCGCCGGCCATGGCGAGCGCGAAGAAGACCATTCTCCTCATCGAGGACGAGCCCAACATCGTCATGGGCTTGCGTGATGCCCTCGAATTCGAGGGCTTTCGCGTCGTGTCGGCCGCGCGCGGCAAAGACGGCGTGGCGCTCTGGAAGACCGAAGGCCCCGACGCCATCATCCTCGATCTCATGCTGCCCGACATGAACGGCTACGCGGTGTGTGAAGAGGTCCGGCGTACGAGCCCCATCGTGCCCATCATCATGCTCACCGCGCGATCGCAAGAGAGCGACAAAATCCGGGGCCTCGACGCGGGGGCGGACGACTACGTGACGAAGCCCTTCAGCGTGAACGAGCTCATCGCACGCATTCGCGCGATCTTCCGTCGAGCGGGCCGCGTCACGCAAGGCGTTGCTGCGGTCGAAAGCGTCGATATTGGCGGCGCTGCGGTGAACTTCACCGCGCACACCCTCACCGCTCGAGGCAAGACCCACGAGCTGTCGTTCTACGAGGTCGAGCTCCTGAGGCTCCTCGCCGAGCGCGTCGGGCAACCCGTCAGCCGTGACGAAATCTTGTCGAAGATCTGGGGCCTCGACGCGTCTCCCACCAATCGCACGGTCGACAATTTCATCGTCAAGCTTCGCAAGAAGCTCGAGCAGCACCCCGAAAAACCGAAGCACATCCTCACGGTCTACGGGTTCGGCTACAAGCTCGCCGTCTAGCCTAGCCAACTCCCGCGTAGGCTGCTATTGAAAGTGGAAGTCACTTTCAATACTTTGGTCGAGGGAACGTAGTGAGAATCAACTTCATGTGCGTGGGTCTTGCGATGGTGGGGTGTACGAGTGCGTCGGCACCATCCAACACGTGCACGCTCGACTACTCCGGCAACTTCGATGCACAAGTGAGCGCGACGGGTTGTGCCTCGTGGAGCAGTGCGGATGGTGGCGATCCGCTGCTCGTCATCGACACGACATCCGCGTTGACCGGGCGACTGCAAGTCACTGTCGACCTCGGGCCCGCGCCAGTTCCCGCGGCAGTTTCATCGGACGTCGTGAACGACTGGAACGCGGTGGCGCTCGGTTTCGGTGATGCAGGGTGTGCGTTCACTGCGGGGAGCACGAGCGTGCCATTTGGAAGCTTCGCGCTCACGCTGGCCGCCGTCCCCGATGCGGGGACGCCGCACGGGGACATGACCCTCGTCATGTACGTGCACGCACCGCCGGGCGAGGGCTGTGGGCCAACCTCCATCGAGAATGTCCATGTGGGTTTCTGAGCGCGTGTTGCTTGGGCTCGCCCTTGGGGTCGCCGCGTGCGCTCCAACGGATCCGCCGATGCCTGATGCTGGGCAGGAATGCATCGTGTTTGCCTCCGACTTTGCAGGTTACGAGTCGTGGCCGACGTCCTATTCGTTCCCAGCCGAAGCCGACGCCGCGCCACCCAGCACTGACGGGGGGTGCACGTCGCCGCACAACTTCACCGTACCGCGCAAAGTGTACATCAACACCACACCTCCGGATGGGTCGACAGAGTTTCCCGTTTGCACGAAGATCGTCAAAGAGGCGCTCGTTACGAGCGATCCCTCGACGTGGCAGGTCTACGGGATGGTCAAGCAGGACAACACCTTCGCGCCTGGAAGCGGATGTGTAGGGTGGAACTGGTTGGAGCTCACGGATTCGACCAATGGCGCGACACCAGCCAATCCGACGATCGTGTGGCAAGGCGCGAATCCTCCCCCTAACTCGTATCAGGGGTGCCAGGCGTGCTCTTCGTGCCATACGAACGCGCAAAACGATTGCGTGTGGATGATTCCACTCACGAGCTTTTGATCGCCCTGCACGGCGGCGATCGCCTGGCTTTGACGCAGGCTCCGCGGTAACGTTTCGACATGCGCCGTTCCGTGGTGCCCATGATCGAGCGAGCCGTCCTGCTCGCCATGGTCCCCGCGTGTGGCTCGTCGATCATGGCGATGCGAGATGGCGGCGATGATGTCGTCGACGATCAGACGCTGATCGATGGCACCACCGACGCGACTGACGAGGACGCTGGATTCATCGACGACGCGATGTTCATCGACATCCCAGCCATTCCGCTGCCTGACGGGTGTGTCGTGACGGGCAAGCCCGATTCGTTCGCACCGTGTGGCTATACGGAGCTCCTGAACGATCCCAACCTGTGCCAGGTCGACCAGGACGCCGACATTCAAGAGGCTGGCGTGTGTTTCACGCTCTGTTCCGTCGAGGAGCCCGATTGTGTCTACTACGGGTTGGGAGACGCCGGCTCGTTCCTGTCGTGTGGCCCCGGTTGCATTGGGCGCCTCCACGCGGAGGCCCGCGCCGAGGCGATGGCGTGCTGTGAGAGGCCGGTCACGCTCGCGCCCGAGTACCTCGCTCGCGCGGCCGAGCTCGAGGCGACATCCATCGATGCTTTCCGCATTCTCGCGAGCGAGCTCCGCGCGTGCCATGCCCCACGAAGACTCGTGAGGGCCGCTGAGCGGGCTGCCAAAGACGAGACGCGACACGCGCGCATCATGAGGAGGCTCGCGCACCGGGTTGGTGCACGCGAGCCGCGCATCGCGCGTCTGCACCGCGTGACGCGGCGGTACCATCGCCCGCTTCTCGCGATCATCGTCGAGAACGCCATCGAAGGCTGTGTGCGCGAGACCTACGGCGTGGCTCTCGCGCTGTGGCAGGCGAATCACGCCCGCGATCGGGTGGTTCGACGCGCGATGCAATCGATAGCCCGTGACGAATCGCGACATGCCGATCTCGCTTGGCAGATCGATGCGTGGGCGATGACGCAGCTCGATGACCGTGACCGAGCCGCCGTGCATGGTGCCCGAGAGTCTGCCGTGAACGAGCTCGAGGCGACGATCGCACGCGGGACGGCTTCCGCCGAGCTTGGCCTGCCTGCCCCTGCTGACGCCCAAGCCATGTTTCGCGCACTCCGCGACACCGTCTGGTCATCCTCTGCGTGATGAATCGCATCGGCGCGATCTTCGTCGTCCTTGGTGTCTCCGCGTGCACGTCGAGCAAGACGACGACAACGACGACCTGCACCGCATACTTCTCCGGTGACGTGTCCGACACCGTCGATGCACCTCAATGCGCGACGTACGGATTCGACCCGGACGCTGGAGGCTGGACGCTCACCATCGCAGTGCAATCGAGCGTCGTCGGTGACCTGCAGATCACGATCGATCTTGGGGCCATGCCGATCACCGGGGTGGTGTCGTCGGACACGATCTCGAGCTGGAACGCGATCACGACCGTGGGCGCGGATGCCTGTGCGTTCGGGGCGGGAAGCACGGCCGTTCCATCGGGCAGCTTCACGCTCGCGATTCAGTCGGTGACGACGGACGACGCCGCGGCAGACGCCGGTGCGGTGGCTCATGGCACGCTCGACCTCGTGACGTATGTCCACGCGCCGCCGGCTTTCAACTGCGGTCCTGAAAACGTCGAGAACGTCGAGGTCCGGTTCTAAAAGAAAAGCCCGCTCGACTTGCGCCGAGCGGGCTTGTTCATGCGACTACTGGCTACGTTAGTTGCCGCTGTCGCCCTGTGCTTCGATGCACTCGAGGTCGATGACCGTGCCCGCAGGCGGACCCGCTCCACCGAACTTGATGGCTTGGGCGCAGCCGCCCGTGTTCGCGGCGCCCGAGACGTAGCACCACCCCGCGCAGTTGGCGGAAGTGCACGCCGAGCCTTCACACGTCGCGCCCGTGTAGTCGGTGCCTTGAATGAGCTGGTTGAACACGCACACCACGGGTGGTGACATGCCTGCGCCTGCATCACCGAGCGACGCCAAGTACGTCTGGTCGAAGCGTGTGAGGACGTCGCTTGTCGGCTGCGTCATGCCTGGATCCGTGCAACCCGCGGCCTGGTTGGTCTGACTGGGGTACTCGATGAGAATGAGGCACGGGATGGCGCCGTTGGTCGCAGCCTGAAGCTGCTGCGGCAGACACTGCCCGCTGAGGGCGCTCTTCAGGCGGTTGACGATCGCCTGCATCGCACCGTTGTAACCGTACGCCGGGTCGTCGGTATTGCCCGTGACGACTTGCGCGCAGATCGAAGCCACAACGGCCTGCGAGCCGAGCGCCTTCGCGACGAGCTGGTACCGGCTCTGCGGGTACGCTTTGCCTTTGATCTGCGTCGTACGTGTGGTGGTCGAGCAGAGCGGCGGGCCGTCCGCCGCGCTCGCGGCAGTGCCCGTGCAGTCGCAGGCGTTCTGGTTGACCGCAGCAGTGCAATCCTTCGGCGTGGGGAGGTCGAACACGCACGCGTACTGGAGGTCGATGGCAGCCGTCGAGTCGAGCGTGTTCCACTCGCGTCCGTTGTCCGGATCGGTGCCGAGGTTGTAACTGCCGGTTGGAGCCGGAGGTGCTTCCAAGCCCTGACGCGGCGCCGTTGACTGGATCATGTGAGGGTCGATCCCGTCGAAGACGTAGTAGTCGGGGTTCGATCCGAGGATGGCCGTCCAGTCGGACTCTTGGAGGTTCAGCTTGAAGTTGCCGTTCGAGTCCGTCAGCAGCTGGTTCGGGACGCCACCGATGATCGCGTAGAAGACGAGGTCGGGTGTGCGTGAGCCAGGTGTGAGCGTACACAACGTACCTGGGCTGACGTCCGACCCGTCAGGCAGTGATTCGGCGAAGAGCGGGTTGACGCAGTTGCGCGTCGGCGCGTAGTTCGTGCTGTCGTGGGATTCGTTGTTGCGGTCGGGGACGTTCGGCAACCGGAGCCCGTCGACGTATCGGTTGTAGTTGAACTGATTGTCGAAGCCGTACTTCGAACGCATGATCTGGCGCGAGTATCGGACGTTGACACCGTCAGCTGCGGTGATGGGCACAGAGGGCCCGGCAGGCGTGTACCAGCCCATCTGCGGGCAGGTCGTTGCGCCAGGCGCGCACGCCATGCAGTTCGGGTCTTGGCCAATCGGCGTCCCCGAGACGGGCTTGGTGCTCGACGGGAATGCGCACGACGTGCAGTCGGGATCGTTCGAGCCACCGGTCGGCGGGCTTGTGTTGATGTTGACGGGCGCGTTGCACTCGCTCGTTCCGATGGGGCCTGCGCCTTGGCCTGGCCCGCCGGGGAAGCTCTGGGTGCGTGCCGTCCAGCCGTAGCCGCCGAGCCAGAGCGGATCGCTCCACGAGTCTTCTTCGTCGGTGACCTGAATGATGGCGACGAGCGAGTCAGGTCGAAGGAAGTCGTGGCGCATCTTGAGGACGGTTGCGTCCACGCCCGTTCCGTTCGTTCCCAAGATCGCCTTCGGTGGGTTGCTGCTGTCGAGCGTGATCGTGTCCCACGGGTCAGGTTGAATGAGGAAGTGGTACCAAGACTCGAGCTGCGCTTCGAGACCGCAGCCGTGCTGCTGGACACCCTCGACGAGGGCCTGGAAGTCGCCGACGAGCGTGCCGGGCGGGTACGGTGCCGTCGTGCCTGCTTGGCCGTCGTTGTAGTAGGTGACGTTCGGGGGTGTCTTGCCCGCGTTCTTCGGATTGCTCTGCGGGAGCCACGCGAGGAAGTTGCCGCCGTTGCCGTCGAGCGGCTTGGCGTTGCTGATGGAGCCTTCGACCGGCGGCGGACCCGCGCTGACGAGCGTGCGGTTCAGCAGCTGGCCGTGATCGTTTTGGTGCGTCGTGTCGGGGTTGCTCTCGACGCAGATGTCGGGCGATCCACCACCGCCGAGCGACGAGCTCACGATGCCGATGTGCATGTCGTGGACGGCGTCGAACTCCGCCTTTGTGTTTGGTACCGTGCTGCACGCCGACCCATCGCCTGGGACGAAGCACTGCCCCGCACCTCCGTTACCCGTGACGTCGCACTGCGCGTTGGCGCCGAGCGGGCCGGTACAGTTGGCTGCGGTGGTGCACACGTCGGCCGTGTTGGTGTCGACGCAGTTCGGGTTGAGCAACCGGCTGACGAGGACGGGGACTGCCGCCGCGAGCAGGTCCTGCTTGTCACCCATCGACGCCGAGTTGTCGATCGCGAACAGAAGATCGACCTTGTCGATCGACTGCTGCTTCACTTCCGCTTGGAAGCTCGTTTTCGTCGTTGGAGACGAGGCTTCGACGGGTCGTGTGAGGCAACCTCCTCCGAACACGACGCACGATGCCAATCCCGTCGCGATGACGGCTTTCATCAGCTTCTCGACCATGACGCGCTCCTCAGTTTCCGTTGTCTCGAAACACCGCACGACGATCAGTAAAGCACAGACCGAGCCAGTAAAGGTTCCCCCAATTCACCGGAAAACACAAGGGGCCCGTGAGCTTGCGTGGCAACTCAGTTGGCTCTCTGCCTACTGCGCTTGGCCTTCTAGGCACTCGAGATCGACGATGGTTCCACTGGGGGGACCCGAGCCACCGAACTTGATGGCTTGCGCGCACCCACCCGTGTTGCCGGGGCCCGAGACGTAGCACCAACCTTGGTCCGTCGAGGACTGGCAGGTCCCTCCCGTGTAGTTCGTCCCTTGGATGAGTTGCTGGAAGACGCACACGACCGGTGGATTGATGCCGGAGTCACCGATGCTCGCGTCGAACCGGGTGAGGACGTCTTGCGTCGGCTGCGACATGCCTGGATCGGTGCATCCTGCAGCCTGGTTCGTTTGACTCGGGTACTCGACGAGGACCTCGCACGGGATGGTGCCGTCGCTGGCGGGCACGAGCGGCTGCGGCAGACACTGGCCGTCAAGCGCGCTCTTTAGGCGATTGACGATCGCCTGCATCGCACCGTTGTAACCGTAGGTTGGAGCGGAGGTGTCGCCCGTGACGACCTGCGCGCAGATTGACGCGACCACGGCTTGCGCGCCGAGCGCCTTTGCTACGAGCTGGTAGCGGCTCTGTGGATACGCCTTGCCGTAGATTTGCGTCGTGCGAGGGCCCGTCGATGTGGGTTGGCAAAGCGGTGGGCCATCCCACGCGGTCGTCGCCGTTCCTGTCGTGGGGTCGCAGTCGCAGGCGCCCTTGTTCACCGCCAACGTGCAATCCTTCGGCGTGGGAAGTGGGAAGGTGCATGCGTACTCGAGGTCGATCCCGGCTCCCGACGTGAGGGTGTTCCACTCGCGGTAACCGTTCGTTCCGGTGTTGTACGGGTTCAAAGGTTGCTCGAGGCCTGCGCGTGCCGACGTCGACTGGATCATGCGTGGGTCGATGCCGTTGAAGTCGTAGTAGTCGGGATTCTCTCCGAGGATCTTCGTCCAATCGGACGCGGCGAGGTTGAGCTTCACGTTGCCATTCGCGTCGGTGACGAGATCGTTCGGAACGCCGCCGATGATCGCGTAAAAGACGAGGTCCGGTGTCCGCGAGCCGACGGTCAGCTGGCAGAGCGTGCCAGGGGTCAAGTCCGATCCGTCAGGTAGCGACGCGGCGAAGAGCGGGTTGGTGCAGTTGCGCGTGGGTGTGTAGCTCGCGCTGTCGTGCGACTCGTTGTTGCGGTCCGGAACCGCGGGCAAGCGAAGCCCGTCGACGTAACGGTTGTAGTTGAACTGATTGTCGAACCCGTACTTCGCCCGCATGATCTGGCGCGAGTATCGGACGTTCAACCCATCCGCGGCGGCGATGGGCGCCGATGTCGCTGCGGGGGTGTACCAGCCGTTCTGTGGACAGCCCGTCGTGCCGTTCGCACAAGCGTTGCAGTTTGGATCCGCGCTGATGGGCTGACCCGATACCGGCTTCGTGCTCAACGGAAAGGCACATGACACGCAGTCGGGATCGTTGGAACCTCCACTCGGGGGATTGGTGTTGACGTTGATGGGTGCGTTGCACTCGCTCGTCCCAATGGGACCCACACCTGTACCGGGTGGCCCGCCGGGGAAGCTCTGTGTGCGTGCCGTCCATCCGTACCCGCCGAGCCAGAGCGGATCGCTCCACGAATCTTCTTCGTCGGTGAGCTGGATGATCGCGACGAGCGAGTCGGGCCGCAGGAAGTCGTGACGCATCTTGAGCACCGTCGTGTCGACGCCGGTGCCGTTGGTCCCCAAGATCGCCTTCGGTGGGCTGCTGCCGTCGAGCGTGATCGTGTCCCACGGGTCGGGCTGAATGAGGAAGTGGTACCAAGACTCGAGCTGGGCTTCGAGACCGCAACCGTGTTGCTGCACGCCCTCGACGAGCGATTGGAAATCCGTGACGAGCTGCGCGGACTGGCCGTCGTTGTAAGCAGTGACGTTGGGCGGCGGCTTGCCGGCATTCTTCGGGTTGCTCTGCGGGAGCCACGCGAGGAAGTTCCCGCCGCCGTTCGCGATCGGCTCGGCGTTGGCGATGGGCGGACCTTCGATGCCCGTCGTGACGTCGACTGTGCGGTTGATGAGGCGACCGTGGTCGTTCTGATGCGTGGAGTCGGGCGAGCTCTCGACGCAGATGTCGGGCGATCCGCCGCCACCGAGCGACGAGCTCACGATGCCGATGTGCATGTCGTGGACGGCGTCGAACTCCGGTTTCGTGTTCGGCAAGCTCGCGCACGCCTGACCATCACCGGGTAGGAAACATTGCCCGCTGCCAGCGTTGCCGTTCACGTCGCAGCTGGCGTTCGCGCCGAGCGCCGTACAGTCGCTCGGTCCCGTACAGGTGTCGGCCGTGTTCGTGTCGACGCAGTTCGGGTTGAGCAACCGGCTGACGAGGACGGGTACTGCTGCGGCGAGCAGGTCTTGCTTGTCACCCATCGACGAGGAGTTGTCGATCGCGAACAGGAGGTCGACCTTGTCGACCGCCTGCTGCTTCAATATCTCCGTGACGGCGGTCTTCGTCGTTGGAGCGCCGCTCACGAGCGGCCTCGTGAGGCACCCACTCGCGAGCACAACGCTCGTTGCCAATCCTGTCGTGACGACCGCTCGCATCAGCTTCTGGAACATGACGTGGTGTTTGCACGGACCACGCCACGCCCGTGCGCGGCTCGTTCACCGAGGAAAACGCCCGCGCGCACCGAGCACGCGCAGACAACCTCGTTGCGTCACCGCCTACTTGGTAGAGCGCCGATGGGAGTCGATGACGGCGGGCCGAGACGGCGGAGCACGTCGATGTGCTTCGCGCGGACGCCTGGGACCTTGAGGAGCTCTTCGTCGGTGGCCGCGCGAATCGCCGCGACGCTGCCGAGGGTCGTGAGGAGCGAGCGCTTGAGCGCGGGGCCGATGCCGGGGAGATCGTCGAGCGCGGATTTGAACCGACGGGCTTTGCCGAGACGCTCGCGGGCGCGGTTCGAGAAGCGGTGGGCTTCGTCGCGGAGGCGGGCGAGGAAGAAGAGAGAGGCGGAGTGGCTCTTGAGGGGGATGGGGTTCTTCTGGCCGGGGAGGTAGACGCGGTCGACGACGGTGGGGGGTGGGGGGTCCGACGCCGAGGCCGACGCCGACTCCGGCTCCGAGACCGACGCCGACTCCGACTCCGGCTCCGGCTCCGATGCCGACTCCGAGACCGGCTCCGGCTCTGGTTTCTTCACGAGTTTCTTTAGGAGCTTGGGCTTGGGGGGTGTGAGGTCGCGCTCCTTCGCCAAGGCGACGATGGAGAGCGCGTGAAGGCCGAGGTCTCGGGCTGCGGCGAGGGCGACGCCGAGCTGGCCGCGGCCGCCGTCGACCACGAAGAGGTCTGGGAGGTCCCATTCGCCCTCGTTCGCCGTCGTCTCCGCGAGGGCCGCTTGTTCCGCTCGGGCGCCACGGCGGAAGCGGCGAGCGAGCACTTCGTACATCGCGGCGTAGTCGTCGTTCATGCGGCTCGATGGCGGTCTCGTGTCGGAGTCTTTGACTCCCCGGACGTTGAAGGTGCGGTAGCGCTTCTTGTCGAGCTGACCGTCTTGCATCGCGACCACGGCGCCGACGACGTCGCCACCCCCGAGATGCGAGATGTCGCACGCCTCGATGCGCCTTGGGAGCGTCGGTAGGCGGAGGCGCTCTTGGAGCTGGGCGAGGCGATCTTGGACGTCGTCGGTGGTGCGAGATTTCTCGGCGAAGGCGTGGCGGGCGTTGTCGCGCGCGAGCTCGAGGAGCTGCACCTTCGCGCCCCGTGACGGAACGAACACCTGGACCTTGTGCTTGGCGCGCTCGGTCATCCACTCCGCGAAGCCATCGGCGAGCTCCGGGAGGAGCGGGACGACGATCTCGGGTGGGACCTCCGTGCGCTCGGCGTAGTGCTCCGTTAGGAAGCCGCCCACGAGCTCCTCGTCGGGAAGCTCGGCGTGCTTGAGTGAGAACGTGGTGACGTCGGCGAGGCGGCCCTCGCGAACCTGAAGCAGCGCGAGCTCGGCGAGATCGCCCTCGCGGTAGAAGCCGAGCACGTCGCGGTCGGCCATGTCCTCGGTGACGATACGCTGGTCCTCCCGGACGCTCTCGATGGCGCGCAGCTGGTCGCGGTACACGGCGGCGAGCTCGAAGCGGGCGCTCTCGGCGGCGTCCTTCATCTTCGAGACGAGCTCGCGCGAGAGCTCGTCGTGGCGACCGTCGAGGAACATCGCCACCGCCCGCACCTGGTCGGCGTACCAGGCCTTGTCGACGTCGAAGACACACGGCGCGGGGCAGCGCTTGATTTGGTATTGGAGGCACGGGCGCTTGCGCGAGACGAGCTCGAGATCGCCGCAGGTGCGAAGCTGGAAGTGCTTGTTGACGAGGTGGAGCGCGCGCCGCGCAGACGTGGCCGAGTGATAGGGCCCGAAGTAGCGAGCGGCGTCGTCGCGCGCGCCGCGCACCACCTCGAGACGGGGCCACGCGTGGTCGAGGCCCAGCCGGAGCGAGATGAAGTTCTTGTCGTCGCGCAGCTTGATGTTGAAGCGCGGCTGGTGCTGCTTGACGAGGTTGTTCTCGAGGATCGCGGCTTCCTTCTCGCTCGCCGTGACGATGGTCTCGAGATCGCGAATCGACCGCTGCAAGAACGGGAGAAACTGCCGCTCGTCGCTTCCCCCGGCCTGGAAATAACTGCGGACCCGGCTGCGGAGGCTCTTGGCCTTGCCGATGTAGAGGAGGCCGCCTTTTTTGTCCTTGAAGAGGTAAACGCCGGGCTTGGCTGGCAGGCTCTCCAGCTTCTGCTGTACGGCGTCCGGCAGCGTCATTCGGGCGCAATATAACGCGCCCAAGCCGAACCAACCTCGGTGTGTCCTTAATAAGGAGAATGAACCCGTCTACCCCTCTTCCTGTTCTGCTTCTCGTTTTGGGTCTGACCGTGAGCGCTTCGGCGGATGTGCCGCAGCGCGCCACGCGGATTTTGGTCAGGAAAACCGCGCACGAGCTGGTCTTGTATCGCGGCGATGTGGTGGTGAAGCGGTATCAGGCGGCCATCGGACCTGGTGGCGCCGGCGTCAAGCACCGCGAGGGCGACAAGGTCACGCCCGTGGGGCACTACCACGTGACCATGCATCAGCCGTCGCAGTTCCATCTGTTCTTGCGGCTCGACTATCCGAACGCCGAGGACCGCAAACGCTTTGCCGGGCTGGTCGCCAGCGGGCAGCTCCCGAAGGAGGCCACCGTTGGAAGCGACATCGGCATCCACGGTGCGCCTCCGCAACCCGAGTGGAAGACGACGCACAAGCTCGTCGATTGGACGCTCGGATGCGTTGCGGTGGACGACGGAGAGATCGACGAAATCGGTGGGCTGGTTGCGGACGGCACGCCGGTCGACATCGAGGACTGACCTCCTTCCGTTTGTCCTGCACCCGACGTCGTCTTCAAGCTCGAACACGTCGTCTTCAGGCTCGAACACGTCGTCTTCAGGCTCGAACACGTCGTCTTCAAACTCGAACACATCGTCTTCAGGCTCAAACACATCGTCTTCAAGCTCAAACACGTCGTCTTCAAGCTCGAACACATCCTCTTCAAGCTCGAACACGTCGTCTTCAAGCTCGAACACATCGTCTTCAGGCTCGAACACATCGTCTTCAAGCTCGAACACGTCGTCTTCAAGCTCGAACACATCGTTTTCAAGCTCGAACAC
>Ga0302326_10018609_pt1 | contig 14397 bp, 9 predicted proteins | sample Palsa_T0_3_FD_202264 | JGI IMG/M metagenome (GOLD analysis project Ga0302326, IMG submission 202264) | Peat permafrost microbial communities from Stordalen Mire near Abisko, Sweden - Palsa_T0_3 | ecosystem: Environmental > Terrestrial > Soil > Palsa > Peat permafrost | place: Sweden: Abisko... | reverse complement strand
CATGAATTCCTCGATGATGCGATTGGCGATGTTTCGCGGACTGCGCGCGACGCCAGTCATCACGCCGGTTTCGTCGAACTGGATCAGCGGCTCAGGCAGGTCGAAATCGATGGAGCCGCGCCGGTAGCGTTTGCGCTGCAGGATTTCGGCGAGTTCGCGCATGGTTTCGAACCGTTCGACGAGGGCCGCGTAGCGCTCCCGCTGTGCCGGATCGCCTTCGAGGATCAGATGGACGTTCGTATAAGTCATGCGCTCGGCGCTGCGAATGACGCCGCGGCAGAACTCGTATCCGACCGGCTCGCCGCGCGGGTCGATTTCGAGAAGGGCGGAAACGACGAGCCGGTCCTGCTGCGGCACCAGGGAACAGATGTTGGTGGAGAGCTCGAAAGGCAGCATGGGGACGGCGCGGTCGGGGAAGTAGACGCTTGTTCCCCGCAAGCGCGCTTCCTCATCGATTGCGCTGCCCGGCCTTACGTAGTGGCTTACATCGGCAATATGAACCTGAAGGGCGAAGTTGCCGTTGTCGAGACGGTCGACAAGAACGGCATCATCGAAATCGCGCGCCGTTTCACCGTCGATGGTGACGATGGGGAGTTCGCGGAAATCGCGCCGCCCTTCGAGTTCGAAGGTGGAAATGAAGGCAGGAACCGATTGCGCTTCGGCGGCGACTTCGGGAGGGAAGCGGTTCGGAATATGGTGTTTGCGGATGATGATTTCAACGTCGATTCCGAAGTCGTCGGGCGAGCCGAGCACCTCAATGACGCGGCCCACCGGATCACCGTCACCATAGTCGAGAACCTCGGCGTTTACGATCATGCCGTCGAGATCCGCGGGGTTTGAAACGACTACTGGCCTGGCGCCGATGCGGTCCAGATGGTCCGCGGGCGCGGGGATCGCCATGTCTTCGGGGATTTCGATCCACTCCCTGAGGCGGTCATCGAAGGGGACGACGAACATGCCGCGGCGGGTGATGCGGAATTCGCCGACGACAGTGGGGTGCGCGCGTTTGAGGATCTTCCAGATCTGACCTTCGGCCCTGCCATCGCGGCGTGCTCCGCTGATCCGGACGATGGCCCGGTCGCCGTTCATTGCGCCGCGGACGGCTTCGCGCGGGAGGTAGACATCGCCGGACATGCCTTCGACAGGGCGATCGGGGATCAGAAAGCCGTAGCCGTCGCGATGGATGGTGAGGCGTCCGGCGACGTATTCGCGGCTGCGTGACGCGACGATCCAGGTGTTGTTGGGCAGCTCGATCAGGTCGCCGCGGCCGGTCATCCGGTCAAGGGCGTTGTCGAGTGCGCCGCGGGCTTCGCCCTGCAGGTGGAGGAGTTTGTAGAGGTGCTTGAGGGCGGCTTTTCCGTGCGGCTGCTTCGCGATGAGGTCGAGCAGCGCGGCATCTTTCATCCCTTCATGATAGGGCGCTAATTCACAGGCATAATGAACAGATGCGACAGCTTCCCTTTTTGCTCCCCGTTCTGGCGTTCCTCGCTATGGCTGGGGGCCCGGCGACAAACTTCAAAGTCTCGGGTTCGCCAACGGCGCCGGTTCAGATCGAGGTTTATACGGATTACGAATGTCCGAAGTGCCGCGAGCTCGATTTGGAAACCCTTCCGCCCCTGGTGAGAGATTATGTGCAGACGGGCAAAGTGCGTCTGCTGCGTCGCGACTTCATAATCCCTTACCACAAGTACTCGCCCCTCGCCACGAAGTACGCCAACGCGGCGGGCGAGATCGGTAAGTTCGACGTTGTAGCGACACAGATTTTCCAGACGCAGCCGCAGTGGGCGCAGAATGGCAACGTGGATGGTGAAGTTGCCAAAGTTCTCTCGCCGGCCGACATGCAGAAAGTGCGGGATCTTGTGAAGGCTTCCGGACCGGATCTCAGCCCATCGGTGAAGGCCGATATGGCTATGGGCGAGAAGGATCACCTTGAGGAGACTCCGACTATCGTGATCATTGCGAAGGGCAAACGCGAAGTGATTTCGGGCGGGGCGCCATATATGATTCTGAAGTCTTATCTCGACCAGAAATTGAAATGACGCGCGGGTTTTGCGCGCATGAATTCACTGGCATAATGAGAGAGATGCGAACGCTTCCCTTTCTACTTCCCGTTTTGGCCTGCATGGCGATGGTGACGGCCGATGCCGCTCCGCCGACTAAGGCGGCGACTGCGCCAGTCATGAACTACAAGTCGTCGGGTTCGCCCAGCGCGCCGATCAAGATCGAGATCTATACGGATTATGAGTGCCCCATGTGCCGCGAGCTGGATTTGAATACGCTGCCTCCGCTGATTAAGGACTATGTGCAGACGGGGAAAGTGCAGTTGCTGCATCGCGACTTTGTGCTGCCGCAGCACAAGTATTCGCCCATCGCCACGAAGTATGCCAATGCGGCGGGTGAGATCGGCAAGTACGATCTGGTGGCCACGCAGATTTTCCAGAGTCAGCCGCAGTGGTCGCAGAACGGGAATGTGGATGGGGAAGTGGCCAAAGTTCTTTCGCCTGCCGATATGCAGAAGGTGCGCGATCTGGTGAAGGCTTCGGGGCCGGACCTCAGTCCCGCGGTAAAGGCCGATATGGACATGGGCGACAAAGACGGGCTGCGGGCGACGCCGACCATCGTGATCATTGCGAAGGGAAAGCGCGAAGTGATTTCCGGCGGGATGCCTTATAACATTCTGAAGTCTTATCTCGACCAGAAATTGAAATGAAGCGCTGGCTTCTGATTGCTGGTCGGTTAATCATCGCGGCGATTTTTCTTTACTCCGGATATTCGAAGCTGCGCGAGCCGTGGTTCCAGTTTGAGGTTTCGCTGGAGTCGTTCAAGGTTCTGCCGGAATATGCGCTGGAACCGATTGCGCGGACGATGCCGTGGCTTGAAGTGTTGCTTGGCGTTGCGTTGCTGTCCGGGATTCTGGCGCGCTGGTTTGCGCTAATTGCGAGTGTGCTGCTGGCTGTGTTCGTCGGGGCGGCGGCGCGGGCTTATTCGATGGGACTGAATGTCGATTGCGGGTGTTTTGGATCCGGCGGCGATCCGCTGGGCCCGAAGTGGTTTGCCGAGCATGGCGGAATGCTGGTGCTGGCGCTGGCGGTAACTGTGGGGGCGTTTGTGATGTCGAAAAGGCGTTTGGTGTAAAGATGGATACGCTCATGCGTATGCAATCGTCTTACGACATTGCGCAAACCCGAAGTCACCTGTAAGAGAGTCTCAGCCGACGGGCTCAGCGCTCTTGAACGCGAAGGCGAAGAACGCCGCAACGGCGAGGAACCCGAAGGCCACGAGATAATTCCACGCGAGCTTCTCCTTCAGAAACATGGTCGCAAAGGCGATGAAGACGATCAGCGTAATCACTTCCTGAACGATCTTGAGCTGAAATCCGGAGAACTCCCCGTAGCCGAGGCGATTGGCGGGCACCGCGAGGCAGTATTCGAACAGCGCGATCCCCCATGAGACAAGAATCGCCTTCCAAAGCGGCCAGGCATGGCCGTATTTCAGGTGCCCGTACCAGGCGAAGGTCATGAAGCAATTCGAGAATGTCAGAAGAAGGACAGTGCTCATAGGCGTTGCTGCTTTTTTATCATGACCGAGTAAGATGTCCGTGGCTGGAGGCGACAATAAAATATGCGAACGACAATCGAGATGAAGCCGGAACATCGCGCCCGCGTGCTTGAACTGGCCGCGCGCCGGGGAGACAAGGGCCTTTCCGCCGTTGTCGCCGACGCGCTCGATCTTTACCTTGAAACTCATGAGGGCAGAAGGGATGCGATCATGAGCGCGCTCGCGCTCAAGGGATCGATGAAAGGAATAGAAGCGGCGAATCTCATGGCGCACAGCCGGAGAATCCGCGCAAACTGGCGTTGACAATACCGGGGCATAGCACTTGCCTGATTTGTGGGATCATCGTCCAATATGGACGCCGCTCTCATTCGCGATTTTCACTGGCGCGAATTTCTCGGGATGACGCTGCTAATGTTCCTGGCGATGCTGGTGGCGCCGGTCTGGCGCATTTTGCGAAAACGGCCATCGCGCGCGCCGTCCCCATATGCGAAGCGGCCTCGCCAAGCGGTACTCGTCGTCGGGCTTTGTTTCGTCTGGGTTCTGCTCGTTTATCTGGCGTGGCCGTCACCCGATTACCTGGGGATCATTGCCGGAACAACCCTGACCGTGCCGGTGGAAAACCTGCTTCTTTCCGCACGCCAGGGAAATCGCGTAAACTAGATCCTGAATCATGCGCAAACTGTTCCTGCTGACCCTTCTTACCCTTGCCAGTCTGGCGACGAGTTCGTTCGCCGTTACGCCGCGCAAGTCCCCCGAATTCGTCATCACCATGCCGGACGGATCGCAGAAGCTGCTCAGCGCTTATCGCGGCAAGGTGGTGGTGATGGCATTCATGTTCACCACTTGCCCGCATTGCCAGAAGACGGCTGGCGTTCTTGCGAAAGTCCAGACCGAGTACGCCGCAAAAGGCGTGCAGGTTCTGGGCGCGACCTTCGACGACGGCGCGCCGCTGCGCATCAATGAATTTAACCGGAGTCTGGGGCTCAATTTTCCCTGCGGCACCGCCACGCGCGGTCCCGTGCTCGAATACCTCGGCATCGCACCCAACCAGCCCTTCTTCGTTCCCATTCTGGTCTTCATCGACAAGACCGGCATGATCCGTTCGGAGTATATCGGCGATGAGCACTTCCTCCTGGATCAGGAAGTGAATATCCGCGCCGAGATCGACAAATATCTCAAGCCCGGCGGCGCCATCACCTCTGTTACAAAGAAGTAATGCTGAACCTGCACGCGGTGAAGCTCCGGATTCCGGAGAACGCCAATATTGTGCTCGGGCAGAGCCACTTCATCAAAACCGTCGAAGATCTGTTTGAGGCGATGGTCAATTCCGCGCCGCAGATCCGGTTCGGCGTAGCGTTCAATGAAGCTTCCGGGCCGTGTCTCACGCGTGTCGACGGCAACGATGCGGAATTGCGGCAGGCGGCGGAGGAGATGGCGACGGCGGTCGGCGCCGGGCACTTTTTCGCGGTGGCGATGCGCGATGGTTTTCCGATCAACGTGCTCAGGGCAATCAGTGCAGTTCCCGAAGTGTGCAGCATCTTTTGCGCGACGGCGAACCCGGTGGAAGTGATCGTTGCGGAGACTGAACAGGGCCGCGGCGTGCTGGGTGTAATCGACGGCTTTTCACCAAAGGGTGTCGAATCTGCCGAGCAGACCGCGCAACGGCGCGAGTTTTTACGCCGGATCGGCTATAAACGCTAGGCGTTTCATTCCTATCTCCCTTATAATCAACATATTGGAATTGGCATCCTACGTGCTTTCCGATTATACGGAGAACACGCAAAATGCTTGGATGGATGATGATTTTCGGCCTCATGTTTTTCGCAGCGTTTTCGACGCTGGCGGCAAATTTTTCCGCAAATCTGGCTGACCAACCGCTTTCGCTGATCGTTGCCACGGCGCTTTCCGGATTTCTCCTGCTTGCCTGTATCTTCACGCGCATAGTTCGCGGCAGAGCCTGATCCGACCGGAGGCAGGCCTATGAAAGCCACGCCGCTCCGGGTTATCCTCGCATTCTATTCTTCCGAAGAAGGTCACGCAGAGAGGGCTTTTCGCTCTTTGCAGGGGCACGGGAAGGTTTGTCTTGCGGGCGCGGACCCCTCATCGCTGACCGCTATTTGCCGCCGTTATTACGGCTTGCGCCTCGAAGGCGAGTCGCTTGTCGTAGTCGAAACCGAGACCGCGAAAATCGACGATGCGCTTAAGATTTTGCGTTTGGAAGGTTCGCCCGCCATTTTCGTGGTTCGTCCGGGATTTGGCCCCGCGCCTCCTGTGCCGGATGGGGATATTACGCGTCCGCAAACGCGGCGCGCGATTATCGAACGACTCAAAGACAACAGGCGGGCGCTGGAAGAAGCGCGCTGCGACCTGATGGAGGCCGCGCGCCTCGACCATACGCTTACGCCGGCGGCCGAGTGGATCCTCGATAATTCCTATCTCATCCGGACGCAGATCGTGGAGGTGCAGCGGCACCTGCCACGCGATTATGTGTCCGGAAGCGCGCCGATGCGCGAGAGCGTGAAGGGCGTCGCGTTCGATCTGGCGGCTACCACCGACCACACGCTCAATGAGAACAACATTCGCGACGCGCTCCGCGAGTTCCAGAAAACCACTCCGCTGACCATCGCGGAATTGTGGGCGTTTCCGCTTTATCTGCGCATTGCGCTGATTGAAGCGCTGACGCGGCTGGCGACGCGCGTCAGCAATTCGCAGCAACTCCGGGAAGCCGCGTATCTGTGGGCGAACCGGCTGGCAAATGCGGCGCGCGCGGGAGATGAAGTCTTTAGCAAGACTCTGCAGAACCTCGCCACGGAGCCGGTCGCGCGTGAGCCGTACTTCATCACGGCGCTGGCCGAGCAGCTTCAGGACGAAGAGGCTGCGCTTGGCCAGGCGCAGCACTGGATTGAGGAGCGGTTCGGGACGCCGCTCATTGAGGTGGTTCGGGCGCAGCACACCGGCGAAGCGGCGGAGGTGGTTTCCACCGCAAATGCGTTCGGAAGCCTGCGGGCGCTTTCGCGCATTGAGTTCACGAAAATTTTCGAGGAAGTCAGTCTCGTGGAAGCGGAACTTCGGAAGGACCCTTCGGGGGTCTACGCGCAGAGCGATTTCTTTACGCGCGACCGCTGCCGGCGGGTGGTGGAAAGAACCTCGGAATACAGCGGGACCGGGGAATGCGAGGTGGCCCGAATCGCCGTAGAGCTGGCGACGCAGGCGACCACTCCGCAGACGCGATATGTCGCTTATTATCTTCTGGCCGGGGGTCTTGCGGAGCTGGAAGGCCGGACAAAAGCGCGAATTCCATTCGCCGTCGGGCTTCGCCGCGCCGCGCACCGGCACGCCACGCCGGTCTATCTGACTGCTATTACCGCTCTGACGGCATGTTTCACCGCGCTTACCTGCCTGCTGGCAATGGATGCCGGTATTTCCGGCTACACGCGTCTGGCTGCGCTTGCGGCGCTGGCGGCGTTCCCGCTGGGTGAGCTTGCGATCCAGATCGTCAACGCGCTGGTAATTTCCCTGCTGCCGCCAGACCCGCTGCCGAAGATGGATTTTCGCGAGGGCATCCCGCGTGAAGCCGCGACGCTGGTGGTGGTGCCGATGATGCTGTCGAGCCGCGAGGTGGTGCGGGCGGAACTCGAGAAGCTGGAAGTACGTTATCTCGGCAACCGGAATGAGAACGTTTTCTATGGACTTTTTTCCGATTTCCTGGATGCGCCCGGGCGCGAGGCGCCGGGGGATGCGGAACTGCTTGCGGCGGCGAAAGACGGAGTCGCGGCGCTGAATACCCGCTATCGGGAAGACCGGTTCGTTTTGTTTCACCGGCCGCGGACATGGTCCGAGGGCGAACAGAGATGGATCGGACGCGAGCGGAAACGCGGCAAGCTGGAAGATCTCAATACTTTTCTTTGTGGTGAAGGGAATGCGGAAATACTGCATGCCGGGCGGCTGCCGCTTGCCATTTCCTTTGTGATCACGCTGGATGCGGATACGCAACTCCCGGTGGAAGCGGCGCGGCGTCTGATTGAAACAATCGCGCATCCTTTGAACCGGGTTGAGCTCGATCCGGAGACGCACGTACGCAAACGCGGGTACACGATCATTCAACCGCGCGTGAGCATTACTCTGCCTGGCGCGACGGCTTCGCGGTTCACGCGCGTTTTCGCCGATGCAAGCGGCACAGATCCCTATTCACAGACGGTTTCCGATGCGCAGCAGGATCTGTTTCTCGACGCCATTTTTCATGGCAAGGCGATTTACGATGTGCGCGCCTTTCATACTGTTGCGGCCGGGCGGTTTCCACCGGATACGCTGCTCAGCCACGATCTGATCGAAGGCGCACATTCGGGCGTCGGTCTCGCCAGCGACATTGAACTGTTTGAACACCTGCCCGTCGACTATGCCGGTTTCGCGGCACGCCAGCATCGCTGGACACGCGGCGACTGGCAGATCGCGCAGTGGGTTTGGCGCAAAGTTCCGCATGGCAGCGGGGAACGCCGGCGAAATCCGCTGAGCCTGATCAACCGCTGGCGCATTCTGGATAACCTGCGGCGCAGTCTGGTACCGGTGGCGGCGGTGCTTCTGTTGCTGCTCGGGTGGAATTTATCTCTGGCGCCCGGTATCTGGACCCTTGTGGTCGGGCTGGCGGTTGCGATTCCGGCGATCGCGCCGCTGCTCGACCGGTTAGCCCGACGCATTCAGGGCTCGGTACACCGGTGGCAGGGCGCCGCGGACGATCTGGCTCGGGCCGTGGTGATGGCTGCTTTTCTGCCGCATCAGGCGTGGGTTTCGCTGGATGCGATCGCGCGGGTTTTGTACCGCAAACATGTGAGTCACCGGCGCATGCTCGAATGGCAAACGGCCGATCACGCCAAAGCCGATGTGGAGCGCCATATGAGCGCGACGACGCGGCAGATGACGATCATCTCGGCGCTCTCTCTGGCGCTTACCATCATGCTGCTGCTGCGCCGCGAGTTCGCTCCGGCATCGATCTTCGTTGTGCTGTGGGCCGCGTCGCCCCTGCTGGTGCGCTGGCTGGCAACCGCGCCGCCGTCGCTCGCACACCGGGAGCTTAGCCCCGCGCGTACACAATTTCTGCGCAGACTGGCTCGGCAGACCTGGCGCTTCTTCGACGATCTTGTCGGCCCGGATTCGAACTGGCTGCCTCCCGACAATTCTCAACTGGCGTTGCGCGTGGAAGTGGCGCAACGGACTTCACCGACCAACATCGGGCTCTGGCTAACTGCTTTGCTGTCGGCCCGCGATTTTGGTTACATCACTACCGACGAGTTCTGCCGCCGCGGTACGGCCACATTCGAAACGCTGGCGCGGATGGAGCACTATGAAGGGCACCTGCTCAACTGGTATGACACGGCGACGCTGGAGCCGCTGAACCCCCGCTATGTTTCGACCGTGGACAGCGGTAATTTTCTGGCGACACTGTGGGTTCTGGAGCAGGGTTGCAGCGACGTGCTTCGCACGCCGATCATCGGACACATTGCTCTGCGGGGCTTGAACGACACTCATGCGCTGCTGGAAGCCAGTTGCAAGGACGATCCTTCGGCGACAGTAACGCTGCATGCTCTTCGCCGTCTGCTTCGGGGAGCGAAGGAAGGGCGCGAGTTGATCGCCCACTTCCGCCTGGCCGCCAGCCCTATTCTCAAGCTGCAGGAACACGGTCGCTGGCGCGATGTAAACCAGGCGGCACAGCAGGGCGACGAGCGCGCCTACTGGTCGGCGCGTCTCTCTGCCGAATTCAATGCCTGGATCGGGACGGCCGAGCGCTATCTGCGCTGGATGGAAACCATGGCTTCGCCACCGGATTCGGCGCTTCGGGCAATCGGGGAGAACGGCCGGGAAATCGTAAATCTGAGGCGGCGGGCGCTGCACAGGGTACCATCTCTTGCGGGGCTGGCGGCGGGCGGAACCAGCGTCGATTCGTTGCTGACGGCTTTACATGAAGCACAGGCGCATGGGGGGCGGAACCTTACTCCCGCGCTTTCATCGTGGCTTGAGCGGCTTACCGGCGAGTATCGCGATGCGCAGAAGAATGCGGCCGATACGGTAGCCCGCATCGAGGCCTTATCCAGTGCGGCCGCGGAGTTTGCCGCAGCCATTAACATGCGCTTTCTCTATGATGCGCAGCGACGGTTGTTTGGCGTGGGTTATGCGGTCGGAGGCCCAAGGGAGTTTTCCAGCCATTACGACCTCCTCGCCAGCGAATGCCGTGTGGCCAGTCTGGTTTCCATTGCCAAGGGCGACGTACCCGTGGAGCACTGGCACGCGCTGGCGCGGCCCTATTCGAATACCGCCGCGGGCCAGGCGCTGCTTTCATGGAGCGGCACCATGTTTGAATACCTGATGCCGGTGCTGTTCACCCGGATGTTTACCAACTCGATGCTCGAAAGCGCATGCCGCGATGCGGTAAGCCGTCAGATCGAATATGGCGCGGCGCATGGCATTCCGTGGGGTATTTCGGAATCGGCCTGGACCGCTCTGGATTCGCACCAGATCTATCAGTACAAGGCCTTTGGCGTGCCCGCGCTCGCGCTGAATCCCGGGCTCGACAACCAGCTGGTGGTGGCGCCCTACGCGTCTGTGCTCGCGCTCATGGTGGACCCCGGACAAGCGGCGCAAAATCTCGAGCGGCTGCAGGCGCTGGGGCTTGCAGGACCGATGGGTTTTTATGAAGCCATCGATTTTACGCGCGAAACCAAGAGGCACGGCAAGCCCGGGGTGGTGATTTATTCCTACATGGCGCATCACCAGGGGATGGCGTTGGGAGCCCTGAATAATGTGCTGCACCGCGACGTTCTGCAGCGGCGCTTTCACAGCGATCTGCGGATTCGCGCGGTGGAAACGATGCTGTTCGAACGCAATCCGATTACGCGCGTTCCGAAGGAAGAAGTCAAGGTTCGGGTGGCGCCGGTGCGGCTGGTTACCGATGACGATTCGGTGGACCGTACGTGGACCGAAGAAACTGCCGCGCCACGCGTGCATCTGCATGGCAACGGACGTTATGCGGTGATGACTACCAATTCGGGCGGAGGCTACAGCCGCTGGAATGAGTTCGATATCACGCGGTGGCGGTCGGATTCGACGCTCGATCCGTGGGGCACTTTCATTTATATACGCGACGTGAAATCCGAAGAGATCTGGGCTACCGCGCATAAGCCTTTCGCCGGCCGCCAGGGCGAGAGCGCGGTCCGGTTTGCGGCGGACCGCGTGGAGATTCTCCGGAATAATTCGGGGATCGAGACCGTTCTGGAAATCACCGTCGCAGCGGAGGACGACGCCGAGTTGCGGCGGGTGCGGATTACGAACAGGTCGCACCGTCCGCGCACGCTGGAGTTCACCAGCTATGTGGAACTGGCGATGGCTCCGCACGGGGCGGATAAGGCGCATCCGGCCTTCGCGAAGATGTTTATCGAGACGGAGAATCCGGAGCATGGCGTGCTGCTGGCGCACCGGCGGCCGCGCTCCTCCGAAGAAGCGCCGATCTGGACGGGCCACATTCTGGTGGGCGCGCCGGACGGTACTCAATTCGAGACGGACCGGGCGAAGTTTCTGGGGCGCGGCAATACGCCTGCGAACCCGGCATCGCTGCGCACGCCGCTGAGTGGTTCGTCGGGCACGGTGGTCGACCCGGTATTCAGCCTTCGCTGCCGGGTGACGCTCGATCCGCGCGATCGTCATGAGCTTGCGTTCGTTACGGTCGCAGGGGCGACGCGCGAAGCGGTGCTGGATCTGGCGCACAAGTATCTGCGGGCGGAGTCGGTGGGGCGCGCTTTTGAGATGGCCTGGACGCGGGCCCAGCTGGAATTCCGTTTCCTCCGTGTGGGCGCCGGTGCGGCGCATCGCTTTCAAGAACTCGCGAGCCAGTTGCTTTATCCCAGCGCGCGTTTACGTCCGCCGACGGACCGGCTGACGAAGAACCGGCTGGGCCAGACCGCGCTGTGGGCTTATGGAATCTCAGGCGATCTCCCGATGCTTGTGGTGACCGTTTCGGATGCGCGTCATCTTCCGCTGGTGCGCGAGGTGCTGCTGGCGCATGCTTACTGGCGACTGCGCGGGTTTAAGGCCGATCTGATTGTGCTGAACCAGGAGGGTCCGAGTTACGATCAGCCGCTGCGGCAGGAGATTTTGCGCCATATCGCCGCGCATTCGTCCGAGGCTGGCGTGGATAAGCCGGGCGGCGTGTTCCTGCGTGAATGGAATACGCTGCCTGAGGAGAGCCGAACGCTATTGCTTGCATCGGCGGCGGTGGTTCTGAACGGCAGCCGGGGGCCGTTGCAACAGCAGCTCGCCGCCTCGGGGGAGGGTATTTCGCTTCCGCCTTTTGTCGCACCGGGCCGGCCGGAGGAACCTTCCGTGCCACTGCCTTTCCTCGAGCTTCCCTACTTTAACGGGCTGGGCGGATTTAGGGCAGACGGCAAGGAATATGCGATCTATCTCAAGCCTGGCGTGACCACACCCGCGCCCTGGGTCAACGTGATGGCGAACGCGAATTTCGGAACGCTGGTGGGCGAGAGCGGCCTGGGGTTCACGTGGTTTGGCAACAGTCAGACGAACCGGCTGACGCCGTGGCAGAACGATCCGGTTTCCGACCCGCAATCGGAAGTGATTTATTTACGCGACGACGACAGCGGCGCGGTGTGGACTCCCACCGCGTTGCCCGCGCGTGAGAAGGACGCCTATCGTGCGCGGCATGGCCACGGGTATACGGTTTTCGAACATAACAGCCATGCCATCGGACAGGAACTTACTGTGTTTGTGCCGACTGGCCAGGACGGCGCGGGCGATCCGGTGAAGATCTGCCGTCTTCGTTTGCGCAACAGTTCGTCGCGGAAACGGCGTTTGACGGTTACGTGGTTTGGCGCGTGGGTGCTGGGTTCGGTGCGCGAAGACCAGCAATTGCATATTGTGACTTCGCGCGATGAACAGTCAGGGGCGCTGCTCGCCAGGCAATTCTGGACTGGCGCGTTCACCAGCCATGTGGCGTTTGCGGCGTCGAGTCCGCGGGCTGCGACGTGGTCGGGAGACCGCACGCAGTTTCTGGGACGCAACGGATCTCTGATCAGACCGGCGGGGCTCGACAAAATACGGCTGGATAATCGCGCAGGAGTCGGGGCCGATCCGGCGGCGGTGCTGCAGGTTGCTGTTTTGATCGAGTCGGGAGCGGAGACAGAGGTTGTGTTCCTGCTGGGCCAGGCGGACGACGTTGAGGCGGTGCGGTCGCTTGTTGCGCGCTATGGACAGTCTGGCGGAGTGGAAAATGCGCTTGTCGCTACGCGCGACTGGTGGGCTGAGACGCTGGGCGCGGTTCAGGTGAAGACTCCTGTTCTTTCGATTGATCTTGTGGTCAACGGGTGGCTGCTTTACCAGGCTTTGAGCTGCCGCTTCTGGGGTCGTTCCGCGCTCTATCAGTCGAGCGGGGCGATTGGTTTCCGGGACCAGTTGCAGGATTGTCTGGCGTTTCTTTACGCTGCGCCGCAACTCACCCGGCATCACATTCTGACGGCCGCGGCGCGCCAATTTGCGGAGGGCGACGTTCAGCACTGGTGGCATGCGGAAACCGGCATGGGCGTACGGACGCGCTGCTCCGACGATCTGGTGTGGCTTCCTTTTGTCGTCGCGCATTATGTGCAGGTGACCGGCGATGTGACATTGCTGGATGAGGTGATTCCGTTCCTCGATGGCGCGCCGCTTGCGGACGGAGAGATGGAGCGGATGTTTGCGCCGGGGATTTCGCAACAGGCGGGTTCGATTTGGGAGCACTGCCGTCGCGCGCTCGATCATGCCTGGAGGCTGGGTGCGCACGGGCTTCCGCTGATCGGAACGTGCGACTGGAATGACGGCATGAACCTTGTCGGGGCGCAGGGCAAGGGCGAGAGTGCATGGCTCGGATGGTTCCTGTTTACAGTGCTGGAATCGTTTGCGGATTTATCGAAAGGCCGCAGTCCGGATATCGCGGGCGACTGGCGAAAGAAAGCCGCGGACCTGCGAACTCAAATGGAGAACACGGCCTGGGATGGCGAGTGGTATTTGCGCGGATATTTCGACGACGGGTCGCGGCTGGGGTCGCAGGCCAATCAGGAAGCGCGCATCGATTCTCTGCCGCAGTCATGGGCTGTGATTTCCGGCGCCGCGGATCCGGTGCGCGCGCGGCAGGCGATGGAGTCGGCGGAGCGTTTGCTGGTTCGCGAGAAGGAAAAACTGGTGCTGCTGCTGGCGCCTCCGTTCGATCGGTCGACGCCGAATCCGGGTTACATCATGGGGTATCCGCCAGGGCTGCGTGAGAACGGCGGTCAGTATACGCATGGGGCATTGTGGCTTGCCGTGGCGTGGGCGCGGCTGGGCGAGGGCGCGAAGGCGGCGCGGTTGTTGCAGATGATGAATCCGGTGGAGTTGACGCGCAATCCGGCGGATGTGGCGCATTATCGCGGCGAGCCGTATGTGGTGGCTGCGGATGTTTCGCTGGGCGCGGGGCGTGCGGGTCAGTGCGGCTGGACCTGGTATACCGGTTCGGCGGGTTGGATGTACCGGACCTGGATTGAAGAAGTTCTGGGATTGCGGGTGGAAGGCAACCAGCTGACTGTGAAGCCTTCGATTCCGGCGGACTGGCCTGGGTTTGAATTAACCTGGCGGCATGAGGGTACGGTCTATGAGATCAAGGTCAGCCGGCAGGGAACGGGTTCGGATAGCGTGACCGTGCCGCTGCGGGCGAATGCGGGGGTTGTGCGGGTGGAATTGCAGTTGAGTTCAGGGACCATTAAGTCGCCTGCGCTCAACGGGCATGCTTTGTCTGGCTATCTTCAAGCGCGAAATCAGTTTTCCTCGGTT
>Ga0302326_10018608_pt1 | contig 14397 bp, 12 predicted proteins | sample Palsa_T0_3_FD_202264 | JGI IMG/M metagenome (GOLD analysis project Ga0302326, IMG submission 202264) | Peat permafrost microbial communities from Stordalen Mire near Abisko, Sweden - Palsa_T0_3 | ecosystem: Environmental > Terrestrial > Soil > Palsa > Peat permafrost | place: Sweden: Abisko... | reverse complement strand
TGAGGGGTAAGACTTATTGCTGCGGACTAAGCGAGCCCACCCCGATGGGGTCACCTGAGACCACCATATCCACGCGCCGGTTCTGTTGGCGCCCGGCGGCGTTATCGTTAGTCGCTACCGGGTCGGCCTTACCGAGTCCGGTGGCCGTCACAGAATCCGCAGGCACGCCCTGGGCTACCAGGTAGGTGCGGACCGAATCCCCCCGCTCTTGCGAGAGCTTCAGATTGTAATCGTCGCTGCCCACGCTATCGGTGTGGCCTTCCAGTTGGATCTTCAATCCCGGATAGGCCAGGATGATTCCCGAGACCTTCGCCAGCTTCTCCCGCGCGCCGGGCTTCAGCGTGTATCGGGCGGTGTCGAAGAGCACGTCGTTGATGTTGACGATCAGGCCCCGTTGCGTCTCGCGCGTTTCCAGGATCAGGTTGAGTTGGTTGCGCAGCCGTTCGCGCAGTTGTGCCTTTTCAGTTTCGGCCTGCTGGCGCTGCTGGTCCGAGAGGTGCGCGGCCTCGCGGGCCCGGTCGGCGTCGGCCTGCGCTGCTTGCTGCTGCGCTAGAGCGGCGGCTTTAGCGGCATCGGCTGCGGCCCGCTCACTTGTAGCTTGCGCGGTAGCCTGCTCGGCGAGTACGCGAGCCTGGTCCGCCTGCATGCGAGCTTGATCAGCCGCCGCTTTTGCCTGCTCCGCAGCCTGTCGATCGGCCTCGGCTTGCGCCCGGCGTTGCTGTTCCAATTGAGCTTGTTGCTGGGCGGCTTGGGTTTGCTGCTCGGCGGCTTGCGTCTGCTGCTGAGCGGCGGCTTCGCGGGCGGCGGCGTCGGCGCGCTCGCCAGCCAACTGCTCGGCTTGGATCTTGCGGAAGGTGATGATGCGCGCGTCTTCGGCCATCTGCGCCGCTTCACGTGCGTTGGTCTCCGATTCCTTGCGGTCGTGGCTCTTGCCGTTCAGAAAGCCTTCGGCATTTTGCAGGTCGATGGTGGCTTTCTGAAACGAATCGGCGGCGTACTTTTCCGCGCCGGCCAACCGTGCGATTTCCACTGCGTTTTCGGCCTCGCTCAATTGCAGCGGTCCCTTGGGGTTGATCTTGACCGGCTTATAATCGGCGCGGTCCACTATATACTGGCCGCGTTTCAGAAGCTCGAACTTGGCATCCACCTGTTCGATGGTGCCGCTGGTATCGTTGCGCATGAAGTTTTCGGCCACCACCACGTCACTCGGCTGCGTAACCGCGAAGTAGGGCTCGGCGGTCACCATCAAACCGAAGGTCTGTAGATCGGTAGTGGAGAGAAGCTTGGCGTGGTCGCCTTCCAGCACCACCTCGCCAAGATTGTTGGCGCGCCCTTCCGGGGTGATGCCCCAGAGCACGTAGGTCATGTATTCCGGACCGAACTGATTAGCCGACGTCATATGTTGCAAGGAAGTCTCGATTTTGGTGGACCCCATCTGGCTGGCCACGTTGGCCTCGCCGTGGGCTGCGGGCATCAACGCCGTGCCGCGAAAATCGATATGCGTCGTGCCGGTCCGGTGGTGGTAGTTGACAGCCTTAATCGTGCGCGAGACAACCGTGACGCGGAAAATCGGCATCGGCTGGCCCGTCGCAACGGGTGTCTGTTGGTTCTGAGTCGGGTTCGGAACTTGCGCGAATAGCGATCCGAACGCCAATAAAATCAATACCGGGGTTTTCATGGTTGGCTCAAGGTCCTCAACCTGCTATGTGCAGGTCACTGGCCCATGTGCGGTCCCGTACTCCGCTTCAACGGTTCCATCGCAACCAATCTGGCCGGTACGCGGGCTGCCTGCGCGGTGGAAAAATCGAAGTTGCGGTAATGGCGCCGCCGGTTCGGGTCATTGACCACCACGTTCGCCGGCCGTCCGCGGCATGGCGATGGCGGGCTTAATAATGTTGGGACGCAGCGTGGTTTTGTTGGTGTTGCCAGGCAACCCGCCCAGAAGCCTGCCCGTGACAAACGGTGCATTGTAGAGCGCCTGATTGATCGACTAAACGCCCGCGGGATCGAGTACATATTTCCCCAATCGTGCCGGAGGTATCATAGTGTGCACAGCAAGTAACGCATGCTTTAGCTTGACGACGGCCGAGCGAAGCTCGGTAAGTGTGCCTCGCCAATCCATCTAACTGACTGAGATAGCGAACACTTTGGACCCTGTGTTTAGCTCAGTCTTCCAGGTCTAATCCCTTCGCCTTTCAGGCGAATTGCTTTCAGCAGGTTTCACCTTTGCTTCTGAAGCAACTGGGTTATTTTCAAACGGCCATGCCAACGACCTTTGCCGGCGGTGACCGATGCAATCCCGGCATGCGGAAGGGCGCCGGGACCGCGATGGCGGAGCACTTCAGGCGACTTTCAGTCGCAAGCACAACCTGCCGGCTTTAGCCGACAGTCGTTTAGTTCACTCTGGACGCCGTGTGAGCAGAGCCGCTTCCGGTTGGCGAAAGAGCCGCCTTGGTGTGACGCGCTTTCCGTGTGATGAAAAAGACGCTTAACGCCTCTGCCGGCCAGTCTCACTCGGAGATCGTTACGTGAAATACCAAGCTCTCGCATCGTGGCGTTGAGAGTGGTCCGGTGCAGTCCCAGGCTCGTAGCGGCCGTAGTGACCGCACCGCCGCGCTCCCGCAGCACCCGCACGATATGCTCCCGCTCCACTTGCTCAAGAGTGGCGCGGTCAACGGTTTCCAGAGGCTTCTTGCCGTACTTCGGCCAACGAACCGGAGTGAGATTGGCCAACTGCATCTGGCCGATGCCAAGCCCTCACGGTTATACCGCGACTAAGTCGAGAAAAGCATCGTTCGCTACGGGAATGTGGTCAAACTCATCCCAGCTTCTACCGTACAGTCTTGCCGAGGAGCCAGCGATATGCCAGAAATGGATCCGAGCGCGCTAGCGTTGGAATACCAGGGAGTGTATGGGGCCGCCAGGGGGAATCCTCACGTCACGAATCTCGTCAATAATCCCGTAGCGAGCGGCAAAAGCCGCATCTTTGGTTTTTGCCTCACGGAAGAGATCGGCGATCGCGTCCTTTTCAATTCTGGTCCGCTCTTCAATGACGGCGCCGATCCTCTTTTGGTCTGCAAGGACGGCATCTAGCTTCTCCTGAAGCAACTTCTCTTCTAGCCGAAGGGGCCCGTTTAAATCGATACCGACGCCATGAAACATAAACGTGGAGTTAGCGCAGGCATATCGCTTCGCGCCAGCCAGAAACACAGCGTTACCGATCGAATCCACGTTTCCGATGTTGTGTGTCGTTAGCTCCACTGGCAAAGCCCGAAGAAAATTATAGAGATTCATGCCATTCATCACCGATCCACCGGGAGTAGACATCAGCAGATGCACGTTTTTCACGCCAATGTTGACCTGTTCCGAGATCAGCGCAATGAGCGCCTCCGTCGTGTGCGGTATGATTTCTGCGGAAAATGAAATATAAATCGTTTCCGGCGTGAAGCCTCCGATGGTCCAGCCAAGAGCCTAAGCACGAAACTGCACCTTCTGGAATCTGACCGGCTGGTCCTCCCGCCCGATTCCATCTTCTCGCTACGTACGTGGTTTCAGAAATACGGTCGCGTATTCCAAGGATTCCGCTCCCTCACGGTCGCAGCTCCGATTCAAAGCCGCACGCGTCAGCAAGCGGGTTTAGATACGTTGGAACTAACCGGCTTGGCGCGGGACGATGAGCGATCCGGCGAGTAACATTGATAGCCGACAGGGGGAAGGCCCTCGCGCTCATCTATTCAAGTATTCAAAGCAAAGTTGCACGAAGTTGATATCGAACGTTGATACCGCCGCCCCGAACGGGTTGGGCGGTATCAGCGGGAGGGGCTGGAATTAGGTCTTGGGTTCCGCCCAGGATTCGTCCCAGGCTTTGTCAGTAGTGGTATCGGGCTTCTTGTTCTTGGTATCGGGTTCCTTGGCTTCGGTTGTAGAGCCGGGATCTTTCTCAGCCCAAGTTGAATCCGTGTTGTAGTCCTCGTATTGTTCTGGCATCTGGCTTTTCCCTTCGGCATTTCTAATGCACGTGACTTGCCAAGACTTGCTTCTCAGTCGTATGACGGGTATTAATAGGCGTTTGCGCGACAATTGTATTTTTGAGTTCTTGGCTGATAATTGTGAGGAATCCACGGAATGATTTGGTTACTCACCTGCTTCACTTTAGATACAATGTCTTTGATTAAGGGGTTCTTTATTGGTCGGTTCACGGAAGAGATTTTGAAAGTCAACTTCCTGGTCAATTCACTTTTCCGGCGTGAGGAGTTCGCGCCTTTCTGTTGGCTGTCCATCGAGACTGCGGGGCCGGCAACGGGTCCGGTTGAACGAAAGAGCTCATTGTGATGAGGTTGGTGTTCTACCGGGGCCCCGGCGATCTGATAACCAGGATCATCCGGGTACTGACATATGGGCCCTACAGCCACGTGGAATTACAGTTCACCAATGGCAAGAGGTTCTTTTCTTCGGGTCATGGCGAATACCAGGGAGTTCACATCGTGAATGATAAGAAGGTTTACGGTCCGCTGTGGGATAGTATCGTAATTCCGGCCACGCAAGAACAAGAGCGAGCGGCCGAACAATTCACTTCTCATCTGGTCGGTCAACCATTTGATATGAAATGCATGGTCGAATTCGTACTTCCGTGGCGCTCTTGCCAGAAACCTGAGTATTGCAGCGCGATCATTCTAGACGTGTTGCAAAACGGTTTGCATATGTTCCCCGAGGTCGACCTTAAGATTTCGCCAAATGGGCTCTACCGGATCTTTCTCTCCTGTCATTCTACGTTGGTCTACTCCTCTGTGCCAGACGACGCGATCGAATTCAAGGAAACTCACATCCTGGAAGCGTTATCCGGCCTCTGCTCGACAGCCTCAGTCCCTTCCGTGACAACCCCTGTAGGTTAAGGAGGCGGCGCACAGTGTGCGACTCAGAAATCCCCCGTTGGGCGGAGGCAAAAGAAGGGCTCAAGCGGCTGTGACCACCGGCTGGCTGGCGCTGCTTTTGTGAAGGGCTTTCGGACGTTGGGACACCAGGCGGGCGTTAGAGCTGGTCCCATCTTCCACGCCAGCCCGGACGCCGTGCTGGCTGTGCTCACGGACCTTGCCGCGGCACGCCTACCGCACTTGCCGAGCTAGCAAAAGCACTACCAGCATGATCAGCGCAAGTTTCCACTGCTCCCGCAGATCAAATATCCGAGTGAGACTATCGTCGCCGCTCCAACCGCTTGCGCGCGCAGGAGCAGGCCCGGCCTTAGTGGCTCCTACCGCGGAATCAGGGGTATGCATCCGTGTTTAACGGAGCGGGAACCCCAGGCTTGAGATCTGCAAGGCGATGGCCGAGACATACCAGCTTGTGTAGCCGGCACGGAGCGGTAATCGCGCGAATGGACAAATCGAATCAGCTTGGCCCGTCCCACTCAGAGATCGTTACGCGAAATGCCAAGCTTTCGCATCATGGCATTGAGAGTGGTCCGGTGCAATCCCAGGCGCGTAGCGGCCGTCGTGACCACTCCGCCGCATTCCCGCAGCACGCGGACGACATGCTCCCGCTCCACCTGCTCCAGCGTGGCGCCGCTGGCGGTTTCCTGAGCTTCCTGTCGTATCTCGGCCAACGGAGCGCGAAGGCTGGGCCCTCGGGAAAGAATGACTGCCCGTTCAATGAAGTTTTCGAGCTCCCGTATGTTGCCCGGCCAGTTCCAGCTCACCAGCGCGCGCATCGTCTCCGAAGGGATGTTTTCGATCTGCCGGTCCATTTTTGCGGCATACTTCTTTGTGAAATGCCGCGCCAGTATCGGTATATCATCAGGTCGATCGCGCAGCGGAGGCGTCGTGATGGGAAAGACTTTCAGCCGATAGTAGAGATCGCTTCGAAAGAGCTTATCCCCCATCATCTGGGCGAGATTCCGATTGGTGGCCGCCACCAGCCGCACGTCGATGGGAATCGTCTTGGTGCCCCCCAACCTCTCGAACGACTTCTCCTGAAGAGCGCGCAGTAACTTCGGCTGCAGGTCGAGCGGAATATCGCCCACCTCGTCCAGAAAGAGCGTGCCCCGATGGGCCATCTCGAAACGTCCGATCTTTTGCGACAAGGCGCCGGTAAACGCGCCTCTCTCATAGCCGAACAACTCGCTTTCCAGAAGCCCGGTGGGAATGGCCGCACAGTTCAATGTGATGAACGGAAGATGCTTGCGCGGACTCAAGCGATGGACCGCACGCGCGATCAGTTCCTTCCCCGTGCCGGTTTCCCCCAGGATCAAGACCGTCGCGTCCGTAGGCGCGACCATCTCCGCCTGCTGCAACACCCGCTTCAGAGCCGCGCTGCTGCCTACTATCTCCTCATAATCCTGTTTGAGATCGGGATTTTCGTCCTCAATACTCTCTAACCGGTCTCTTTCCCGGAGGTCCTGCACGAACGTGATCCACCGGAAGGGAGCCAGCTTTAACACCGCCGTGGCGATCAGCACCGGGACCAGGGTTCCATCCTTGCAAATCAGTTTTTTTTCGTATGGCGTGCAGGCTCCGAACCGCAGCCCTTCCTCATGCGCCAGCTCATCGAGCGCCGTGTATTCCGGCGGCGTGAGATTAGGCCACTGCATTCGGCCGGATGCCAGGTCTTCGCGGCTGTAACCGACTAAGTCGAGAAACGCATCGTTCACCTCGGGAATATGGTCATACTCACCGGAGACAATGCCGGCAACGGTAGCTTGCAATGGGATCGGCCGCAGACGCGCGCGATTGCGCCGCAGCTTTTCGTCCCTCTCGTGACGATCGGTAAAGTCGCGCACCACTCTCGCAAAGCCTTGCAATACTCCGCTTGGATCTTTGATCGCCATTGTAATGGAGTTCGCCCAGAATCGCGACCCGTCTTTTTTGAGCTGCCAGCCTTCAGTCCCCATATGACCTTCGGCTGCGACCCGATCGAATTCCTCCTGCAGTTTGACCCGCGCCGTACCTTCGCCAGGATAGAGAAAAGATACATGTTGGCCTATGGCGTCATTGGCCTCATGGCCGTAAATGCGGGCCGCTCCCGAATACCACGCGGCAAGACCTCCCTCGATATCGAGCAAGTAGAGCGCGTAATCCTGCACCCATGACGGGGGGGCAGACTCGGCTTCCACGGGCTCACTCTTGTCGCGCAGCACCAGGACGTGGCGCACTGGCAATACGTTCCCTTTTGCCGTGTATTCCACCTCACGCTGGGCTCCATCCGAACCTACCAGCCGGAGTGTGCCCACCTGCTCGCCCCGTTCCAGAAATGACTGCCAAAGCTGCGAAACTTTCGGCCTGAAGGCCGGCGGGGCAAAATCGTCCATCTGGCGTCCAATGATCTTGGCCCTTGGGAGCCCTAATAGTTTACCTGCGCCGGCGCTGGCTTCCCGGTAATTGCGGTCATTGTCCGCGATCAGGATGGGAGTAGCAGGGTGGTATATGATCGCCCGAAAGAGCAACTCTAGTTCTTTCGGACCGTTTTCCACGAGCCAACTGGGGGCCGGTGAGTGCGAGCCTTTGGGAGACATGACGCTTCAATCTTCCTGCCGTCCATCCGAGCAACTCAGGGTAGCCTGAAAGACGAAATCGGTCCGCACCGATAATAATCCCGCAAACAGTCAGAGGCTTTAAAGAACGGCAGTGAGTCATTATTTTACCACCAGCACACAGTGCCGCCGCTTCGCGTTCGAGCGTATTAGGTACCGCAATGGACTATCCCTAACAATTTTGGCCGCTGAATTGCTTAGAATTTTTATCTAAGGTATTCTAACTCTCCGCATCGGGCACGCGGCCCGCGAATTGTGATGAAAAGTACGCTAAGCTAACACAGAGGTCAGTCGGTTGTGGCAGGCTTTCCACTGCGGCTGTCGCCACGGCGGTTTCTGTCGCAGAGACGTTTCCCAAAGGCTGTCTGCCATGCCGGGTGTCAGTGATAGCCGTGACACTCGCGGTGTACTTCTTTTTCGCGCCAATCGTGCAGGCGCGCGTCTCGCGCGAGCGAGGCGTGAACTCATGGGCGGCAAGTCAGCCGATGCGATCCCTGGGAGGCCGACCGGGGCGCCGGTGACCAGGAAGTCCACCTCACAATTATTACCGGCGTCGAGAGTGCGCTGCACTGGGGCCGGACGCCGAAGTGAGATACTACCGGCTGTCACTCAGCGGGGCGAAGGCTCTCGTGTAGAGGCCGCGACTGCTCGACTTACGCAGCCATGGCAGACCGGGCGCCCCAATCAGCAGCATGGGGCGGTTGAAGGCTCGGGGACGGGGCCGGATCTGCCCGTTGTTCCGCAACCAATGGAAACCTGGTTCGTATCCAGCGTCACGGCGCTGATTTCCGCCAGAGCGCTGCCGCACACAATACTTGCGCCGGTCTGCAAGCGTGACGCTGTCGCGCGCGAGAATATTTCCTTCGAACGAAGTGCCGGCGCCGAGAGTCGCTCTACTGCCGACCTGCCAATAGACGTCGCCTTGACTGCCATTGACAAAAACAACGGAAGAGTCGCCTACGGTGGGCAGTGTGCTCCCGATCTGGAAAACGAAGACCGCGTCCGGATCGCCTTGGTCGTCGAGGGTGAGTGTTCCAATCAGTACTGGCAACGACGACGTGGCGCAATAGACTCCTGGCGTGAGGGTAAGTCCACCTAGATTCCTGGGCAAGGCGAACGAGCACGATTCGCCGGCGGCAAATTGTATGCCGTGGTCAGATCGGTCTCACATTTCCATCGATAACGCTTAAACCGGTATTGACGCCGCCGTTCCAAAGGTTGACGTTTATCGCACTGGATAGGCGCTCAGTGGCGAAATAATTACAACTGCCAAACAAACGAAATTCAATCCCGCTCCTCAATTGGGGCGGGACCCGCTTAGATGCCTGAGGGGGGACGGTGAAAGCCCGGTCCGACCCGGCGCCGAACGGTCTGGAGCGAAGCGCCACAAGACTGGTTCGACCGCAGCAAATCAACCTGACCGCATTTTGCCACGTGACCTCGGACGGTCAGGTTGCCTATGTCGAATCACTGCGGCGCCGGGAACTAAACGATAGCGGCATACGCACCATCGGCGAATCGCCTGAACCAGAGCCGTATCGGGTACGAGTCGCTACACTTGCAGCAGGGCAAGCTAAAGAATACGCTACCTATATGATCGCTAAAGATTTCGTACACGCTGCGCGGTTGTTGCGCAAGAATCCGGTATTCACGGTCACCGCCGTGGCCACCATCGCGCTCGGTATCGGCGCAAGCACCGCCATCTTTAGCGTCACCAACGCCGTCCTGCTTAGTCCCCTGCCCTACAAGAACGCCGAAACTCTGGTGCTCGCGTGCGGCGACATGACCCGCCGCGGGGTGCGCGACTTTCCTTTCTCCAACGCCGATTTCATAGACCTGCGCAACGGCACGAAGTCCTCGTTCGAAGATATCGCCGGCGTTTTCTCGGGCCGCGGAACGCTGCCTCGCGAAGACGGCACGCTGGAACAGGCGAGCTTCGCCATCGTCACTACCAACTTCTTCCGCTTGCTCGGCCGCAAAGTGGTGGCCGGCCGCGACTTCAACGATGACGATGGAACTCCTCAGAACGCCCCGCCCGCTGGCGCGGCAACCCAAGCCCAGCAGCCGCCAACGCCGCCTAATGTCATCCTGAGTTACGAATACTGGCAGCGCCGGTTCGGCGGCAACCGCGCCGTGATCGGCACACGCCTGCCGCCCCCCGGACAAGGGTCGCTGGTGGTGGGCGTGCTGGAGCCGCATAGCCAGCTTCTCTTCCCCGCGGACATGAATCAGGAACTCACACCCGACGTCTGGCTTGCCAACCGCCTTGCCTACGACGCCGCCAACCGCAACAACGTCTCGATGCAGGTGGTGGCGCGATTGAAGCCGGGCGTCACGGTTCAGCGCGCTCAGTCGCAGGCCGATACCGTGGTGGCCGAGTCTCGCCGGAACTTCATCATTCACGCCACGTCGGGTTGGACCATTCGCATCGAGCCGATGCAGAAGAATCTGGTGGATCAGGTCCGGCCAACCATTTTGGTACTCATGGGCGCGGTGATTTTCCTGCTGCTCATCGCCTGCGCCAACGTGGCCAACCTGTTGCTGGTGCGCGCTTCTCTGCGCGAGCGGGAGCTTGCCGTGCGCACCGCAATGGGCGCCACGCGCTGGCGCCTGGTGCGCCAGATGTTCGCTGAAGCGCTGATGCTGGCGAGCCTCGGCACGGCTATCGGACTCGGCCTTGCATGGGCCGGCATCCGCGAGCTGCGCGCCATCGCGCCCGCAAATCTGCCGCGTCTCGATTCGGTGGGCATCGATTGGCAGGTAATCTTTTTCTCCGCACTGGCAGGCCTGGGGGCCGCCGCCATCTTCGGATTGGGCCCGGCGTTTCGCGCCTCGCGCGCCGACGTGATGCAAGTTCTGCGCGCCAGCGGCCGCACTGCCGGCCTGGGCGGCGGATTGCTGCGCAGCGGCGTGGTAGTGGCGGAAGTGGCTCTCTCATTCGTGCTCCTGGTAGGCTCGGGACTGATGATCCGCAGCTTCGTGGCCTTGCAGCGCATCAATCCCGGATTCGATCCGCACGGCCTGCTGACGTTCAATCTGAAAGGCAACCGCGGCGGGAATCAACCGCAGCAGCGCGCGGCATTCATTCGCCAAATTGCGGAAAGACTGCGTGCGCTTCCCGGAATCGAGAGCGCCACGGCCAGCAGCAATCTACCGCTCTCCGGCGGCTTTAGTCCCATCCGTTGGGGGACCGCGCCGGCGCTTTCCGACCCCACCAAGTTTCAAGCCGTCGATTTCCAAATCGTGCTGCCCGGATATTTCGAGACCATGCGCACGCCGCTGCTTGCGGGCCGGACGTTTACCGACGCCGACAATGCGCCCGGCCGCAACCTCGTGGTGGTCGACCAGTTGCTTGCCGCCAAGGCATACCCCATGGAATCGGCCGTGGGCAAACGCATCCTGGTCCGGCTGAGGAATCCGGAGCCGGAGTGGGTCGAAATCATCGGCGTGGTAGCGCATCAGCGCGCTACGTCGCTAGCCGACCCCGGACGCGAGCAGCTCTATTTCACGGACGCCTACGCTGCCTTCGGCCGTGTGGGACAGTGGGCGCTGCGAACCTCCGCCGATCCGGGTAACTATGCCGGCGCCGCCCGCGAGGCCGTGGCTATGGTCGATCCGCACATGCTCTTCAGCGAGGTGTACCCGATGGAGCACTACTTAGTGGAATCCCAAGCCTCGACCCGCTTCTCGCTGCTGCTGATTGGCGTGTTCGCCGCCATCGCGGCGCTGCTGGCGGCGGTGGGATTGTATGGCGTGCTGGCGACCCTGGTGCGGCAGCGCACGGCGGAGATCGGCGTCCGCGCGGCTTTGGGCGCGGCGCCCGGCAGCATCTTCAGCCTGGTGGTGGGCCACGGATTCCGCCTGGCGGCCATGGGCATCGTCGCCGGTTTCGCGGCTGCCCTGATTCTCACGCGCACCATTGCTTCGCTGCTGGTGGGCGTGACGGCGACCGACCCGCTCACCTTCGCGGCTATGATTGCGGTGTTCCTGCTGATTGCCGCGCTGGCATCGTGGATTCCGGGCCGGCGGGCTGCAAGTATGGATCCTTCGGTAGCGCTACGCGGCGAGTAGGGTATGCTTCAGCTTGCCAACCGGCCGGAAGGCCGGGCTTTTCGACCCCGTCATATTCGCCAAGACAAGGGTAAAGTACGGCCGCCGGACAGGGTCGAAAAGCCCCGGCCTTCCGGCCGGTTGGCAAGCTGAAGCATACCCTACCCAGTTACTCTGCAAATGGCCAGACCCGCTCGACAGTCCGGCTCAGCATCCATTGCTTATCTTCGGCGTTGAGGAATTTCATATCATCGCGCACCACAGTCAGCGCCTGAGAGTAAGTTGCGACACTCTCAAGAATGGGCCAATCCGTAGCCCACATGAGGCGCTGCGGGCCAAAGGCGGCGTAGAGACGCTTGACATGCTCTTGCGCATCCAAATACGGATACGGCTGGCGCGAAAGCGACCATGTGTGCGACACCTTGACGAACACCTTTGGGTATCTCGCCAGCGCGATCAGCTTTTCCAGTTCCGCCGGTTTATCCACCGGGCAGTCGGCCATATGGTCGATTACTACGATGAGATCGGAGAATCGCTCGATCAAGGCTCCCGCATCCGGCACGCGCGAGATGGGAACCAGCAGAGTCATCGGAACCTTAAGTTGCTGGCAGCGGCTCCATAGCGGCGGCATCAGCGGGCCGCGGATCCAGTCACCCGCGGCATCGGCGCCGGGACTCAGACGGACGCCACGGAAGCCCTGTTCCTCAACTAACCGCGAGAGATGATCGGGCGCCGCAGTGTCAACTGGATCTACGCGGCAAACCCCCTGAAAGTACTGCGGGTACCGCTTCAATACGGCCGCCAGATAACTGTTGTTATAGCGGTAATGGATCACCTGGATAATGACGGTCCTGGACACGCCGTTCGCCTTCATGAGACCGAGCAGTGTCTCAGGCGTGGCGTCGCGCGCAGGCGGATGCGCCTCCTTGGCAAAGGGAAACTCAGGATCGTGCTTCCATACGTGTACATGCGGATCGATGATGCGGTAATCGGCGGCAGCTGTGGTTTCACTCATGGCTGTCTCATCCAGGAAAGCGCCCATAGAAGCTCCCAGACATGCGCCCACGAAAGCGCGACGTGACGGATCATACATAAATCGGTTCCAGCTTATCGACCACGTAAGCGCCGCAGCGTTCATAGCTGGCACGCGGTCCTTTGCGCGCTGTATCGAGATCGACGCAGATCCAGCCCTTGTAGGCCATGGATTTGAGTACGCGATGACAGCCGGGGAAATCGATCTCACCGTCGCCCAGATCGAAGATGTTGTCCTGCAGCTTGTCGCTCACCTGGCGCGCATCCTTGTAATCCATCATCATCAGCCGGTCTCTGTATTTGGAGAGAGTCTTGACCACGTCGATCTTGGCGAGGTAGAGATGCGCGGTGTCGGGCGAGAACGAGAAGAGCTTGGGATCGGTCATCGCCATGCAGCGATCGACCTCGGCCTCGTCCTGCACCATTTGGCCCATGTGATTGTGCAGGCCCGCGCGGAAACCCATTTCGCCGGCCACCGATCCTAACTGGTTATAGCATTCGCACATGGAACGGAAGGCGGTGTCGCCCGATCCCTGGGCGCGCGAAGGCGAGAAGACCACCAGAAGGTTGGCGCCGAAGCCTTTGAGGAATTCCATGGCGCGTTTGGCATTGGCGATGACCTCGGCGCGGCGTGCCGGGTCGTGCGCGGGACCGTTGAAGGAGATGGTGATCACATGCAAATTGCGCTTGGAGACCTCGCGCTCGAGATCGGCCGCGGTCATATTGTAGGTGGTGAGGATTTGCGGAAACTGCGTGACGCGGACGCCGATGAAGCCGGTATCGCGCATGACGTCGAGTATATCGGTGAATGGCACGTGCGGAAAGTAGTTCCACAGGTTCGATCCCAAGGCCCAGCGGACATTGCGGTTGGCAGGGAGCCGGCCGGCCGCGCGGACGAAAGTTGCCGCCATGGCGGCCAGGATTGCGCGTCGAGTCATAGCGCTCCCGATTATCTCTCGAAATGCGCCGCGCCGGGAGGCATCTTCAAGATTTCACGAGTTTGCGGATTGAGCAAGAGTGCAATCAGGGCCGCCAAACCAGCGCCCGAAAGGGCCGCCGCGCTGGCGGCCATTCTCGCAATCTGGACACCGGAAGTGGGCCGCGGAATCCACAAGCTCCTTCCAGTTCCTATATTCCGGGATGACTTGCCGCGGCGGTCTGGCCCGCTAATCCGTGGGTCGCGGCGCCGCTAATGAATAGGGACGGGGCAACAGCCGCCATACGCGCTCGCGGAGATGCGGCGGGCGGGCGACGATTGCCGCCATTACCGGCGCACTCGACACCGGAAGACCGCGAAAAAGTGCCTCGCCTCGGGGATGGACGGGTACTCGGATACTTGAGCAAGCCCATCCGGAGACCGGAACTACTGGAGCTGTGGAATTGTATGGTGGACGACGGGGGGATCGAACCCCCGACCTCTGCATTGCGAACGCAGCGCTCTCCCAGCTGAGCTAGTCGCCCCAAGGTTGAACTACGGTGCAGATCTTAATTTACCACGCCGCAGCGCTATATTTTAATAACCCGCCGGCGCTCATCGGATGCGCTCAAGCCGCTGTTCCACCCGCATCAGGCGCGAATCGAGATCCGCGAACCGGTGGAGCATTTCGCTGTGGTTCTTCGACATTTCCGCCCGGAGGAGGTCGCGCATGTCGTCAATCCGGCGGCTGACATCGCCAATGCGGCTGTTGTTGAAAACAGCGCCGGTAAGAACAGCGAGGGCCATAATCGCAACCGAGATGATCTGGCTATCGCGTTCATAACAACTGATTCCATATTACTCGCGCTACCGCGTA
>Ga0302326_10018607_pt1 | contig 14398 bp, 13 predicted proteins | sample Palsa_T0_3_FD_202264 | JGI IMG/M metagenome (GOLD analysis project Ga0302326, IMG submission 202264) | Peat permafrost microbial communities from Stordalen Mire near Abisko, Sweden - Palsa_T0_3 | ecosystem: Environmental > Terrestrial > Soil > Palsa > Peat permafrost | place: Sweden: Abisko... | reverse complement strand
TGAACCGGTGAACAACTTTTTCGCCCTCAGCAATGATGTCGTCAATCTCAACCCGCAGGTCGGGAAAACCGTTTAGCAGACGGGTGTAGTGTTCCCTCAGTCCCGGAAGACCTGGCCGCACCCGACTGGAAAACCCGTGGTGAATGACCGAATTGTTGTACATCGCGAGGTATCCATCGAGGTCTTTCACTTTGAATCGAAGCGAGGCATGCTGAAACGCCGCGATGTTTTCTTGTGGAGGCATGATTCTCCTTCCAGCAGCCATAGAATGTGCTGAAGATGCGCCGAACGGAGTGTTCGAGTAAGTATATGTCGATGTAACTGCCGGCGTCATTACCCGCCAAGCTGCGCGAGTGTCCTGTCTTGGCATGTTGCCGTCGCAGCAGCGCGGAATCAGGATCCAACCCAGGCTGCTGAGCAGCGGTTCTGTTCTCGGAGGACGCAAGAGCGGCGAATGGCTCCGGCCGGCTCCTAGTGGACAATCGAAGTGTTTTCGACCAGCAATGCAATACCTTGTCCACCGCCGATGCAGGCCGAAGCAACGCCGTAGCGCGCATTCGAGCGCTTCAACTCACGAGCGAGTGTAATTGCCAGACGAACTCCGGTGGCTCCGAGCGGATGTCCAATCGCGATTGCGCCTCCGTTGACATTAAGTTTGTTGCGATCCAAGCCAAGCTCGCGCTGACAGGAAAGAACCTGCGCGCCAAAGGCCTCGTTGATTTCGAAACGATCGATCTGCGGCAGGCTCAGACCGGCGGATTCCAGAAGGCTTTGAATCGCCACCACGGGTCCGATGCCCATGATCTCTGGGCGAACCCCAACCGCGGCTCCCGCCACGACTCGCGCCAAAGGTACTCTCCCGTGCTTTTTCAGATACTCGCCCGAAGCCACGAGCGTCGCTGCCGCACCGTCCACAATTCCAGAGCTGTTCCCGCCGGTCTGCACACCGCCAAACGCTGGTTTGAGCCTGGACAAAACCTCCAATGGCGAAGGCCGGATATGAGTATCCGTACTCAACTTCTCGACGCCGCGTGGCAGCTGGATTCCTCGCGGTGAATACCCGGCAAGCTCGAAGACCTCATTCGCCAGCGGCGCGATCTCTCCGCTCAGGAAGCAGCTCTTTTGTGCCTCGATTGCGCGTGCAAAGCTCTCGGCGGCGAATTGATCCACATCAGCGCGAGTGATGTCATACTGTTTCGCCAACTTCTCCGCGGTTCCTCCCATGGTTTCATTCGGACAGGGATCAAGCAGCGCCTCCCACAGAAAATCCTTGAACTCGACCTCGCCCATGCGGAATCCGCCGCGGTGAGTGTAGGCTGCGATCGGGTTGCGCGACATGGATTCAGTTCCGACGACCAGCGCCAAGTCGGCTTTTGCCAGTTTGATAAGATCGGCGGCCTGAAGAATGGCCTCGAAGCCGGTGCCGCACACACGTTGCACCAGGTGCGCGGGCACCTCGATAGGGACTCCCGAATAAAGCCCGATGTGCCGCGGCAGCACATAAGCATCGAAGGAGGCTTGGGCCATGTTCCCTGCAACCACGATATCCACATCGGCCGATGACACCGCGCTCCGGCGGAAGACTTCTCGAGCCGCTTTGATCCCAAGGTCGGTGGGAGACACGAGCCCCAGAGCTGTGTTGTAGTCGACAAACGGAGTGCGCACACCGTCGAGAAGAAAAACGTTGTCGTAGCGCGAAAGCAGAGCTTTGTGGCTAGAGGTCATGGACATTGGATGTTCCGGAGATGTTAGATGTTCCGGATTTCCTCGCCGGCGACGAGGAGGCGCGGAAGGTTCGAGTTCACTGCCGTGCTTGCCACTTTCATTTCCACAGTGTTGGCGGGCAGTTCAGGCTTTTGCGGGCGCGCGCTGGTCAAGCCATACCGGGCGCGATGCCTGGTTCCCCACGCCGACATCAGCCTCAAAATCGGCTTCAGGCTCTCGCCATGACGGGTGAGGGAGTACTCTACACGCGGCGGGACCTCGGCATAAACTTTGCGGTGAACAATTTCGTCGCGCTCCAGCTCCCGCAAGTGCTGGGTCAGCATCTTCTTGGTTAACCCGGGGATGAGTCTCTGCAGTTCACAGAACCGACGGGTTCGGCCTTCGAGATGAAACAAGAGCGTCGGCTTCCACTTTCCGCCAATAATCGAAGCCGTCAATTTCACCGGACAATTGGAGTGGTCCATGGCATAGCCCCCAAACGGGTATCAGGTTACTGAAACGTGCCTACTAGCTAAAAATATACTTTGGCCTAAAATTAGCCCTCGGTTCCGAGAGAATACCTGATTCGGCGTCGTCTTGGAAGTGGTTGCGCGGATCAGACCAAGAAGATCAGAACAAGTAATGGGGGAGCCCCAATGAGCGATAAAAGGCCGGTGGTGATCTACGGCGCCAATGGTTTTTCTGGCCGGCTGATAGCTGAATTTCTTCGTGAATACAATACGCCCTTCATCGCCGCCGGCCGCAGCCGCGTACGGCTGGAAGAAGTGATGACGCACGTGCCGGGCATTGAGACTGCCGACTATGAGCTCGTCGAGACGAAAGGTTCGACCGAAGAACTCACGCGGGTTTTTGGCGGCGCGAGAGTGGTGTGCAATACGGCAGGGCCGTTCATCTACAACGGCCCACGAGTGATCGAAGCCGCGCTGAATGCCGGCTGCCACTATCTGGATATTGGCGGGGAGCAGGCCTGGGTGCGCACGGTGGCGGAAAAATGGGGCGACAAGTTTGCCCAGCGCGGATTGCTCGCCGCTCCCGCAACCGCGTTTATGTCGGCGGTAAGCGACTCCGCAATTCGGTTGTGCCTGGAGAACACTCCCGGCATCGACACGCTGGAAGTGTTGACGATGTTCAAAGGCAATCCGACCTTCGGCTCGACGCAAACCATCTTCGCCGTGATTCAAACCGATGCTTATTATCTGGAGCAGAACACATACAAACCCTGGCCACGCGCTACACGCTACGACGTCGTCGTACCCGGCTCCATCCAAACTCAGCTGGCCTTGGCTTGGGGAGGGTTCCCGCATCCGGTCTGGTACAAAGATCATCCGCAGGTGGCCAATGTGCGATCCTTTGGTGGATTGCTCGACCGCCAGATCATGGAAGGCGTGGCGGCGACGGAGAAACTGTTCGAGGAGCAGATACGTCCATTGCCTCCCGCCGAACAGGAACGCAAGCTGGGTGAGATGGCGAACGCTGTGACCGGGGGCACACCGCCGCGCGAGAACCCGCGTGAGCATCGCACCATTGACGTAGTCGTCGGCCGTGGCAGCACAGACTCCGTGCAGTGTGCGGTGTTCGGCACGTGCTGCTATCGCCAGACGGGGCTCATTCAGGCGTTCGCGGCCCACAGCCTGGTCCACGGCGCGCCGCGCAGGGTGGGCTTCACGTCGGCGGCGCAGGCTTTTGGCCATCGCGACATCCTCGGCGTTTTGGAGACGCACGGACTTTCCAAGGCAAAGATGTCGACATAGCTGATGGTGGGACGGGCGTCTCGCCCGGGTCCGCCGGGCGGGAACGACTGGCGCTCCACCAACAAGGTTGGAACCATGCGAGCGATCGACTATTTCGACAAAAGCGCGGACCTGCACGCCGACCGGATCGCGGTCATCGATGGCGACACCCGCTATTCCTACGCCGAAACGCGAACCTTCAGCGAGCGCATCGCCCGTGGAATGTGGGCCCGGGGCGTCGAGCGCGAACAGCGCGCGGCGATCTACTCCCCCAATCATGCGGCCGTGCTGTTCTGCATGTTGGGCATCCTGCGCGCCGGGGCGGCCTGGGTACCCATCAACTTTCGCAATGCCGCTGATGCCAACGTGGAATTCCTGATCTACTCCGAAACAGTTTGGCTTTTCTATCACAGCCGCTTTCGAGAGCAGGTGGCGGAGATTCGCAAACGCGTTCCCTCGCTCCAGCATCTGATCTGCATCGACGGCCCTGACGGCGAGCCTTCTTCACTGGCAAGTTTCATGGAGACGGGAAACCCTTGCAGCAATCCAGATTGGGGCGATCCGCATGGCAATCTGAACCAGATCATGGGCCTCGTTCCCACCGGCGGGACGACCGGCCGAGCGCGTGGAGTCCGCGTAACCAACCTTGCCTGGGGCTCGATGACCGAGATGGCCCTCCACTACTGGAAAGGCGACACCGCCGATCCCATCTGCCTTTGCACCGCTCCTCTCTCGCACGCCGCCGGCGTCGTTGCCTTTGCAATGTTTGCTCTGGGCGGAACGAACGTCGTTTTGCCGGGATTCGACGCATCGCAGGTATTGCAGGCGATAGAGCGGTCTCACGTGACCCATCTCTTCCTTCCGCCGACGGCGTTCTACTCGCTGCTCGCCCATCCGGATGTGACGAAATTTAATTACTCCAGCCTGCGAGTTTTTCTATTGGCAGGTTCTCCCGTGTCGCCGGACAAACTCCAGGAAGGTGTGGGGATTTTTGGGCCGTGCATGTGCCAGTCCTATGGTCAAACCGAAGCGCCCATGATCCTCACGTTTCTCGATGCCCGCACCGTGACCGCAGCCGCGGCGGGCGATCACCCCGAACGCCTGCGCAGTTGCGGAAGAGCCACGGCGTCGGTTCGTGTCGCCATCATGGACGATGCCGGCCGCATCCTTCCCCCTCACCAGCCCGGAGAAATCGTTGCCCGCGGCACGCTCGTCACGGCAGGCTACCACAACCTGCCGCAAGCCACCGCCGAAATCCGCAGCCACGGCTGGCACCATACCGGCGATGTCGGATACATCGACGAAGACGGCTATGTCTATATCGTGGACCGCAAGAAAGACATGATTATCAGCGGCGGCTTCAATGTCTACTCCGCGGAGGTCGAGGCGGCCATCATGGCTCTCCCGCAAATTCAGGAGTGTGCCGTCATCGGCGTGCCCGACGACAAGTGGGGTGAAGCGGTCAAGGCGCTCGTCGTTTTCAAGCAAGGCGAACAGCTCTCGAAGAGCATGATCATAGCTCACTGCAAGTCGAAGTTGGGCGGCGTGAAGTCTCCGAAGTCGGTGGAATTCGTGGCGGAAATCCCCAAGACACCAGCCGGAAAATCTGATCGCAAAGCGATGCGCAAACTGTATTGGGCGGGTGCGGACCGCGAAGTTCATTGACGCAAGAAGTCCAGGGACGCAATCGGTCGCCGGAAGTGACCACGGCGGAGGCATTATGCTTACGACGTTGAAAGTCCCCAAGACCGGCGGGATTCCCACGACGAAGGCCAGCGTGTTGCGCTGGCTCAAGAGCGAGGGAGACCTTGTGCAGGTGGGCGACCCGATCGTCGAGTTGGAAACCGAAAAGGTGAGCTACGAACTGGAGTCTCCGATTGCGGGCGTCCTGCTTAAAATTGTTGCTGAAGAAAGCGTCCGGGTTCCAGTAGGCGGACCCTTATGTATGATCGGCCAGCCAGGAGACCTTGTATCTACGAAATCAGTTCCTGCGGCAAAGGAGTAACGACATGCCAGAAAAAAACGTAGTGGGGAACGACCGCTTGATCTGGATCTACATCCAGATGACACGAATTCGCGAATTCGAGGAGCACGTCAAGCGCACCTTCCTCGAACATCCCGGAGCCATGCGCGGTCACACCCATCTTGCCGATGGCGCCGAAGCCTCGATTGTGGGGGCACTCGCCACCCGCAACGCAACGGACTTCGCCATGCCCACCTATCGTTGCCACGCTCAGCCGCTGGTGCTCGGCACTTCGCCCAAAAAGATGATGGCCGAGCTCTATGGCCGGAAAGACGGGCTGTGCAAGGGTTTTGGCGGCTCCATGCATCTCGCCGATCCCGAACGCTTCTTCCCCGGTACGTCCGGCATAGTCGGCCAGAGTATCGCCCACGCCGCCGGCGCCGCGCTGACCGCCCAAGTCAAGAACACCGGACAGATCGTCTACTGCTTCTTCGGAGACGGCGCGAGCAAACAAGGTGCATTTTTCGAGACGCTCAACCTGGCGGCGTTGTGGAAACTGCCTGTCGTCTTTATCCTTGAGAACAACGAATACCAGGCCTACACGCACGTCAGCCTGGAGGACGCCAACGCGCAAGCCGGCGACCCGCTATCCCAGAAAGCAGCCGCGTTCAGCATTCCAGGTTCGACGGTTGACGGCACCGATCCGCTGCTCGTTCACGACGTCGTCTCTAAGGCCGCAGAACGGGCTCGTGCCGGACTTGGCCCTAGTCTCATCGAATCGAAGTTCTACCGGCTCAGTGCACACGGCAATGCCATCACCGTGCCTCCTGTACCGACGCAGTTTCCCGACCATGAAGCCATAGGAGTCTACGGCAACAAAGCCGAGTACAGGGCGGCCAGAGAGCGCGATCCGATTCCGCGCTTTCGTGCGCATTTGATCCGCGAAGGCATTCTCATGGAAGCAGAACTCCGGCGCCATGATGACAACGCGCGCGCGGAAATGGACGACGCCGTCCAGTTCGCGCTCGCCAGTCCGCATCCCGCACCCGAAGAAGCCACGAACTATGTCTATGCCTAGGCGGCTGGGGCGCGAGTGCAATTCGTATCAGGGCAGGCCTGGAGGCGTGCCAAAAGTGCCATCTGAGGAACGCGCCTTTACAGAGTGCTGAAAAGGTGGGATTTTGATGCCCAGCCCCTGAAGGGGTGTCTGCTTTACTTACGGTATCCCTGAAGCGATATCCTGATACGAAGCTCGCGTTTTTCAGCAATCTCTTTAGGCGCTGCTACTGAACACGGGCCACGAGGAGGTCAGAAATGCCGAGGGAAATGATGTACGGAGAGGCGATGGCCGCAGCCATCACCGAAGAAATGCAGCGCGACGCGGACGTAGTCTTCTACGGACAGAACATGGCCATGACCGAGCGTGATTCCATGCTGAAGATGTTCGGCAAAAACCGCGTGCGCCTTGCGCCCATTTCCGAAACCGCCGAAATTGGCGTTGCCGTCGGTGCCGCCATCACGGGACTGCGTCCGATCGTCGAGTTGTGGATGAGCGAATTCATGCTGGTGGCCATGGACCAGGTGCTCAACGAAGCTCCTCGCCTGCGCTACATGTCGGGGGGCCAGGTGAAAGTTCCGCTGGTGCTGAAAGCCGGCTACGGATTCGCCGCCGGCTGGGGCGGACAGCACTCCAATTGCATCTACCACACGATGATGGGAATTCCGGGGCTGAAGGTGGCGCTTCCGTCCACGCCTGCCGATGCGAAAGGACTCCTGGCCGCGGCCATTCGCGACGACAACCCTGTCGTGTATCTCCACCACTACATGCTGACGCTCGATACCGGCGATGTGCCAGACGGCGAGCACGTCGTGCCCTTTGGAGTCGCCGACATCAAGCGCGCCGGCAACGACGTAACCATTGTTGCGACCGGCTGGATGGTCAAGAAATCACTGGCCGCCGCCGAGCAGCTCGCCAGCGAAGGGATCAGCGCTGAAGTCATCGATCCGCGAACCCTGGCTCCTCTTGACGTGGACACCATCATCCAGTCCGTCAAGAAAACGGGCAGGCTCGTGCTGGTCGATCAGGCGCCGCGCCATTCGTCGGCGGCCGCGGTGATCGCCGCCGAGGTGGCAGAAAAAGGCTTCGAGCATTTGCGAGCGCCGGTCGTCATGGTGACCGCTCTCGATGCCTCCGTGCCCTACAGCGAGCCGCTAGAAAACTACCTGCTGCCGAACGAAGACAAGATCGCCAATGCGGTCCGATCGCTCGTGCCCGTTCGTGTCCGTGTACGCGCCTAGTATTCCGTAGGGACGGGGCTTGCCCGGTCTCCGCCCGCACCACCAATCTCGCGGGACCCTGAATCTTCGTCCATCCGTGGACGTGGATAGTCGCCCGTTCGAAATAAGAGGGGGGACCCCGCCTTTGGCGCCCTCATTCCATCGCAAGCCCAACATAGTTTTCTGCGAGGCTCCGGGCTGCGGCTCGAGAACTGGTCACATAGTCGAGTTCGGCGAGTTGGCGGCGGTGATCAAACGGAGTTTCGTCCGGGAAGCGATGCAGCATGGAAGTCATCCACCACGAGAACCGTTGCACTTTCCAGACGCGCCGCAAGCACACCTCAGAATAGGTGTCGAGCAGGTCGCGACTTCCAGTAGCATAAAAATGTTGGAGAGCTCGCGCGAGTACGCGCACATCGGCAACCGCGAGGTTCAATCCCTTGGCTCCAGTCGGCGGAACGATGTGCGCCGAATCTCCAGCTAAAAAGAGCCTGCCGTGTTGCATCGGTTCGACCACGAAACTGCGCATGCCCGTGACGCCCTTTTGCAAAACCGGCCCTTCGGTGAGTGTCCATCCGTTCGAAGCCAGGCGGATCTGAAGTTCCCGCCAGATCCTCTCGTCACTCCACCGACCGATATCTTCATCGGGTGAGCATTGCAGGTATAAGCGGCTGATGTGCGGCGTCCGCATGCTGAGCAGGGCAAACCCGCGATCATGGTAGGTATAAATCAGTTCGTCAGAAGAAGGAGGCGCTTCGGCCAGGATGCCAAGCCATCCGAAGGGATACTCCCGCACATACTCGGTGAGCACTCCTGACGGAATACTGGGGCGGCAGATGCCGTGAAAACCGTCACATCCGGCAAGAAAGTCGCAGATCAATTCGCAGATGTTTCCATCTTTCTGATATAGGATTTTCGGCTCGGAGCTGCCGAGGTCATGCACGCTGACATTTTCAACCTCAAACAAAACCTGGCCACCGGCCGCGACCCGGGCATTGTTCAGGTCTTTCAGAACTTCGTGCTGAGAGTAAATCGTGATGCCTTTTCCACCGGTGAGATCCTGAAAATCGATGCGGTGACCGCGGCCTCCGAAGCGCAACTCGATTCCATAGTGGACCAAGCCTTCGGCTTTCATCCGCTCACCAACACCCATTTCCGTAAGCAGGTCAACCGTCCCTTGCTCCAGCACCCCGGCGCGAACCCGTTCCTCCACATACTGACGGCTGCGATTTTCAACCACGACGGAATCAATGCCCTGCAAATACAAAAGGTGGGAAAGCACGAGACCAGCAGGTCCCGCGCCAACAATCCCGACTTGCGTTCGCGATGAAATCGGCATGCAATCGATCTTAATCGAGAGCCGGGCGCCCTCGCCCGGCCGTCGAAAGGGACGGGCGAGACGCGCGTCGCTCCCCTAGAAAGGATAATGCCGAGGAGTGGTTTGAATCGTGATCCACCGGAGTTCAGTGAATTCATTGACCGCTGCTTTTCCTCCAAAACGGCCATAGCCACTGGCCTTCACGCCGCCGAATGGCATCTGGGCCTCGTCGTGGACGGTCGGCCCGTTCACGTGACACATTCCCGAGTCGATGCGCTTGGCGACTTCGACGGCGCGGGCAATGTCACGGCCAAAGACCGCCGCTGACAGTCCATACTCTGTGTCATTGGCCAGGGTGATCGCCTCTTCCACGGTTTTGAAGCGCGTGATGGAAACGGAAGGTCCGAAAGATTCTTCGCGGAAAATCTGCATCTCGGGAGTGACGTGGTCGACAATCACAGCTGGCATGATCGTGCCTTGCGGGTCGCCGCTAAGAAGGACTTTCGCGCCACGAGACACGGCATCATGGACCAGTGCGCGCACTCGATCCACCGTTGGCACGCCGACGACAGCGCCGAAAACGACATCACCTTTTCGCGGATCGCCGCACGGCAGAGTCTTTACTTTGGCGACGAATTTCTGTGCGAAGGCGTCCGCAATCTTTGCATCGATGAGGATGCGCTCTGTGGACATGCAGATCTGTCCCTGGTTCATGAACGCTCCGAAAGCGGCGGCATCGACGGCAGCGTCGAGGTCGGCGTCGTCGAGAATGATGAGCGGAGCTTTGCCTCCCAGTTCGAGAAGAATCGGCTTCAGATGCTTCGCCGCCGCGACCGCGAGAATCTTTCCCACGCGCGTCGAGCCCGTAAAGTTTATGCGCCGCACGGCGCGGTGGGAAATCAGGGTTTCGACAATCGTCGAAGCGCTGGCTGCATCGTGAGTCAATACGTTGACCACTCCGCGATCCAATCCAGCTTCGCGAAGGACGGTTCCTATCAGGCGATGCGTCGCAGGACAAACTTCCGACGCCTTGAGAACTACAGTATTTCCGCAAGCAAGCGGAACAGCGATCGCGCGGACTCCAAGAATCACGGGAGCATTCCAGGGCGCGATTCCGAGGACCACGCCCACCGGTTGCCGGATCGAGAAGGCGAGGCTTCCGGGAATCTCGGACGGGATGACCTCGCCTGAAACTTGAGTAGTCATCGATGCCGCTTCGCGCAGCATCTGCGCGGCGAGGTAAACATTGAACCCGGCCCAGCCAGCGGTGGCGCCGATCTCGTCCATCATGACGGAAATAAAATCTGGCGTGCGGGCTTCGAGCAAGTCCGCGGCGCGCAAGAGCTTCTTGCGTCGCTCGTGAGGACCGAGCCCGGACCAGGCAGGGAAGGCCGCAGCGGCGGCCTCGGCGGCTGCGGTGGCATCGTCGGCGCCCGCTGCTGCAGCGCGCGTGGCAACTTCGCCCGAGATCGGGTTCTGCCGGACAAAGGTCGCCGCGTTGGCTGCGGCGGCGTCACGATCACCAATGAGAAGCTGGACTTCAGTCACAGTCATGGCCGTTTCCTCGTCTTGGAGTTTGTCTTTTTGACATCTCGCTTGCCATCCATCTCTTTGAAAACATCGGCCGCGATGTGAAAGGCGGAATTCGCTGCAGGAACGCCGCAATAGATCGCCGATTGCAACAAGACTTCCTTGATCTCGTCGCGCGTGACGCCGTTGTTGGAGGCAGCCTTAACATGCATACGGAATTCGTCACCGCGATTCAAAGCAACCATCATCGCCAGGGTCAGCAGGCTGCGGGTATGACGAGGAAGGCCAGAGCGCGTCCATATTTCTCCCCAGGCATTGCGGGTAATAAAGTCCTGGAAATCGCGGTTAAAGGCCGTGGTCGCGGCGGCGGCTCGGTCCACATATTCTTCTCCGAGAACGGCTCGCCGGACTTTCATCCCTTGCTCGTAGCGTTTGGTGTCGTCGGTCATAAATGGTCCGTCGTCTTCAGTAACTCGTCGTCTCACTGGGAAAGGAATTCACTCACCGCTTTCGTGAAGGCATCGGCCTGCTCGACATTCGAGAGGTGAGCGGCGGCCAGTGCGATTTCTGTGGCTCCTCGAATTTGCCCGGCAAGGAAATGAGCATCGGAAGCAGGCGTGACCGGGTCGCTTTCGCCATAGATCACAAGCGTCGGAGCCTTTATCCGCGCTACCGAGTCTCGCTGATCCGCGTCGCGAATGGCAGCGCAACAGGCGACATAGCCCGCCGGCGGAGAGTTCTCGAGCATCCGCTGCGCGCGAACAACCTTTTCTGGAAAAGACGCGCAAAACTTTGCTGTAAACCAACGCTCGACGACGGCGGCAGCGACCGGCTTCATACCATCCTTGCGCACGGTGGCGATGCGCGCATTCCACCCTTCGTTTGTGCCAATGCGAGCCCCAGTGTTTGAGAGCACCAGGCGATGCAATCGGTCCGCCGCATGGATTCCAAGCCACATGCCGATCATGCCGCCCATCGACAACCCGCAGAAGTGCACACGATCGAGGTGAAGCGAATCGAGCAGACCAAGGACGTCGCGACCCAACAGCTCGACCATGTAGTCGCCTGGAGTTAGCGAAGACTGTCCGTGCCCACGCGTGTCATAACGAAGGATGCGGAAACGCCGCTGTAGTTCCTCCATCTGCGGATCCCACATGGAGAAATCGGTCCCGAGAGAATTGGAAAACACGAGCACCGGTTCCTTGTCTCCGGCGAGCGCGTAATGCGTCCGTAATTCTCCAGCCTCCACAAAGGGCATGGCGTTCCCTTTCCAACCCTACGCATCCGTCGACGACGACCGATCGATGACGGGCGATCAATGACGATCAATGACGATCAATGTCAGCGCTTGAGGCTGGCATTAATGACACGGTCTACCAGCTCTTCGGCGACGCCCTGGTAGTTTTCCGGATCGAACAAGCGATCCAGTTCCGCTGAAGTCAGACGCTCGGTTACGGCTCGGGTTTGCGCCAGCACTTCGCGGAGATGCTTTCCCGACTCGCGCGTTTGCCGGCTCGCTTCTTCCATCAATGCGTGGGCAGACGATTTGCCGATGTGAGTTCCGATGGTCATGGTGACGGCTTCGGCAAAAATCAGACCTTGGGTTGCGTCGAGATTGCGCCGCATGCGCGCCGCATCGATTTCAAGATGAGGAACAATCGTCGCCATCTGATGAAGCGCTCCGGCGGTCAGACGGAAGATTTCTGGAAGCGTCTCCCATTCGGCGTGCCAGTCGCCAAGGCCACGTTCATCTTCCTGTACCATGGCGCTCAGCATCGTACTAACCAGGCCGGGAACCCGCGTGGCCGCCGACAACATTATTGCGGCACTCACCGGGTTGCGCTTGTGCGGCATGGTCGAGGAACCGCCGCGCCCTTCACCTACGGGTTCGAAGACCTCCGAGATCTCGGTCTGCATGTGGAGAGAAATGTCGCGGGCAATCTTGCCCAGCGTGCCGGTGCAAAGGCCCAGCGTGGTTGCCACTTCCGCCACCCGGTCGCGCTCGGTATGCCACGGCATGGTGGGAAGCGCAAGATGGAGTTCCGCCGCCAGGGCTTCGGCCACCTGCAATCCCTTTTCTCCGAGAGCAGCCAGGGTTCCAACGGCTCCTCCAAACTGGACAACCAACACACGTATCCTGCATTCCGCAAGACGCTCGCGATGGCGATTCATGGCATCCAGCCACGCAGCAACCTTGACGCCGAAAGTTGTGGGCAGAGCGTGCTGCATGAGCGTGCGGCCCGCAATCGGTGCGGAACGATGCTTCTGCGCCAGTTGGACCAATCCCGTACAAAGGGTAGCCAGATCAGTTTCAAGAATGTCGAGAGCTTGCCGGATCTGCAGCACGAGACCGGTATCGTTCGCGTCCTGACTGGTTGCGCCCCAGTGCACGAAGCGTGCAGCCTCGGGATTGTCTTTCGCGACCAGCGCAGTGAGCTGCTTGACCAGGGGTATCGCGGGATTAAGCGATGCCGCGGTCGCCGCAGCGAGCGCGTTGACGTCGAGCAGCACCGCCTTGCACTTCAATGCGATCGCCGGGGCTGCGCCGGAGGGAATGACACCACAGCGGGCCTCTGCTCGCGCCAGCGCGGCCTCGAAGTCCAGCATGCGCTGGAGCCGCGCGGCGTCCGTGAAGACTTCGCCCATTGCCGCAAAGCCGAACAGTGGATCTAGCAAAGCCATTCAGGTTGGTCACAATCCCAAGTCGAAGAATACCGTTTCGTCTGGTCCTTGCAAAACAACATTCCATTCCAACCCACTCAGACCGCCTGCTATTTTCTTCGCGATCAAGGTCGGACGCCTTGCCGGTTCCACCAGATTGAGAATATAGTCGGCAGCATTGCGGGGTTCATCGGGGAAATAGATCCGTGTGACCAACCGTCGCAGCACTCCCCTCATGAAAATCGAGATTGCGATGTGCGGCGCCTGTTCCTTCCCATTCGGGCCAGGCACCGGCCCCGGCTTGATCGTGACAAAGCGAAACGCGCCCTCTGGGTTCGCCGGCACACGGCCATATCCCTTGAAACCAGGCTCCAGCGGCTTGTCCTGCGTGTCCTCCGGGTGAGCATATTTTCCGTGCGCATTGGCCTGCCAGATTTCCACAATCGCATCTGGAACAGGAACGCCATCGCCGTCGAAGATTCGTCCTTGAATGGTGACGCGCTCGCCGGATACACCTTCGCCAACCAGGTTGTCGCGATAGAGCCACTGCAACCCGATCTTGAAAAAGGGCCCCACCGTCTGCGACGTGGTCGCCTGCAAACTCACTTATTCCTCCATCGGCGTCGCTTCGCGTCCCCGCAAGATGATGTCAAAACGGTAGCCCAGCGCCTGATCCGGAATGGTTGTTTCCCAATCGAACCGCGAGATCAGGCGATTGCGCGCTTTTTCATCCGCCGTACAGTTGAAGATCGGGTCATATGGCATCAGCGGATCACCGGGAAAGTACATCTGCGTCACCAGGCGCGTGGCGAACGCGGGACCGAAGAGAGAGAAGTGTATGTGCGCTGCCCGCCAGGCATTGTAGTGATTGCGCCAGGGATACTCGCCGGGACGAATCGTGACGAAGCGATAGCGGCCCTCGGCGTCAGTGATGGCATGTCCCGATCCGGTGAAGTTTGGATCCAGTGGCGCATTATGTTGATCGACTTCGTGCCGGTACCGGCCCGCCGCATTCGCCTGCCAAATTTCTACTACGGTGTTCGCCACGGGACGACTGTTCTCGTCGATTACGCGCCCACTCACTATGATTCGCTCGCCGAGCGGCTCAGCGGAGTGACCGCGCGTCAAGTCGCTCGCCTGTGGCGACACGATTTCGGTTCCAAAGGATGGGCCGGTGACCTCGGACAGGGTATA
>Ga0302326_10018606_pt1 | contig 14398 bp, 5 predicted proteins | sample Palsa_T0_3_FD_202264 | JGI IMG/M metagenome (GOLD analysis project Ga0302326, IMG submission 202264) | Peat permafrost microbial communities from Stordalen Mire near Abisko, Sweden - Palsa_T0_3 | ecosystem: Environmental > Terrestrial > Soil > Palsa > Peat permafrost | place: Sweden: Abisko... | reverse complement strand
GCGATTCGACCGGAGTCTGAACCCGTTCGACGGCTTGCGCGAGAGTCGTCACTACTTCCACGGCAAACGCCGCTTCCAGCCGTTCCTCGGCCTTGACTCCACCTCCGGAGAAGTTCCACAGACCTACCACGATCCGCAGCTTCGGAAAGCTCACGCGCAATCGTTTGCTTAACGATCGCGCATTCATGAGCGCAAAGGGCGGCAGTGCCGAGATGCACACGATATCGCTCTCCTGTATGGAAAGCTCGTTTAATACGTCTGTGTGGGAGGTCATGACGGGGAAGGACACAGCCGCGTATCCGGCCAGTTCGAGCAGTTGTGCCAGCATTCCCGCGGTAGTCTCGTCCGCCCTGTCGCTGGCCGGGATACACACGACTCGAATGTCCGGGCATGGCGCTACCGGGGTCTTGGATTGGTCCGCGAGCTCCGCAATAAATTCGTTGACGCTCTGGATCAGAAAATTCTCCCGCGCTTCATCGAGTACTCCCCTGTGCCGTTCTTCCTCCGCCATGCTTAAGGCTGGGATGATGACCGCGTCATAAAGCTCAACCAGCGATCGATCCTTTAGAAATAGCTCAATTACCGTATGCGCCTCGAGTTGGTCCATGGCCAATAGGCGCTGATACAACTGAACCTCCGGCGATAAGACGGGTTCGTCGCCGAGCAGGACGTAAAGAAATTCAAGCTGTGGAACGTATCTGCCCAGAACCACCAGACACACGGTCAGCGGCGTGGAAAGCACGAGTCCTATCGGGCCCCAAAGCGCCGTCCAGAATGCGGCGGCGACGAGAATAGCCAATGACGAAATCCCAGTGTGGGCACCGTAGAGCCACGGTTCCACGATGTACGCGACGGTCAGTTCTATAACCACGAAAAGACCAAGACACAAAAGCGGCTGCACCCAGTTCGCGAAGACGGCCAGAGCCAAAATGACCGGTAAACCGCCTCCGACGATCGGACCGATGTAAGGAACAAAGCGCAGGATGCCGGCGAGAACCCCCCAGAGCAGCGCCGTCGGAACGCCGATAAAATAAAGGCCTACGGTCACCAGCGAGCCATATGTCGCGTTCACCACGAATTGCATACGCAGGTAACGGCTTACACGCCGGGTAGCGTCATCGAAGGCCTGTGTAGCAATATTGAGCTGTCTCTGGCCCAGGAGCCGGAGCAGCCGGTTCCGCAGGTCTTCACGCGTGATTAACATCACGATGGAAAAAACGACGACGACCCCGGCGGTGCCGAGCGGTGCGAGCAGCGGGCCGAACAGGTTCCGCAGAGATTGAAGGGCGCCAGGCGGAGGCTCTACCAGCTCCACTTGAAGCGGACGCTCAGCAGAGGGAAGGGGAGACGCCGATTTCCGTGTCTGGGTTCTAGCGGGCCGTAGTGGGACGGGTGGCGCCGGTTGGTTTGGCGGGGACGTAGATAGCTCTTTACTTAACTGCTGTACACTATCGGTCGCTCTCGCGAGGCTTCCGCCGTGGGGTCCATGAAAGGATTCCATTTTTTCGCGGATGTTGCTCGTGTAATTCGGTAGCTGGTTAATGACCTCGATCAATTGGTTGGCGACAATCCAGCCGACTCCGCCAATCAGGGAAAACGACACGATCAGCACTAGCATTACCGAGGGTATGCGGCCTAACCTCAGGCGTTCCAAACCGATTACGAATGGAGTGAGCAGAAAGGCAAACAGGGCCGCCAGTGCCAGTGGAACGAAAATCTCTTTTGCAAAGTAGAGGGCTGCTATTGAGACGACAAAGGCAAGCAAAGGGAATGGACGGGATGAGGCGGAAACGGCGTTAGGGCGTTCCATCAGCTAGGTTAACTCTCGGTAATTGAAAAGGCATCGCACGCAGGAGGGCGGGCCGGCTTTCCGGCACCCACCCTCGGCACCCGGTCCATGTCAGTGATCGGATCGATTTGGGAATCGATGGCAGGACAATGATCTAACCTTCGATTTAAGCTTCAGACGCAGCGCGTTTTATCAGGCCTGCGCCGATCGTGCGCAGTTTCTTTTCCGCGCCTTGTTCTTCGGCCAGTGACTGCTTCAGAAGGGTTACTACTTCGACGGCCTTCATCCGTCCCGCCAGGCTAATCGCAGTAAGATACCCGGCCATCTCATAATGCTCAACCCGGCTGCCGGCGCCTATGATTCCAAGATCGAGAATAGTTTCGTCTCCTTCTTCTTCCAGGGCCTCCGCGCCTTCCTTAATGACGCCTTCCATGCCCATGCACTTCTTTCCGCTCGGCTTGATTGCGAGCAGCTTTGCCACTTCTTCCAGTCGCGCCACCTGGCTCTCGGTTTCTTTAAGGTGATCCCTGAACGCCGTCTGAAGCGCTGGATCGTTAGATCCTTTGGCCATCTTAGGAATGGCCTTTGTCAGTTGTTTTTCAGCGGAGTAGAGATCTTTGATTTCGTCTTCGAGCAGGTCTTTCACTGTTGTTTTATCGGCCATGTCTAAGCTGTATCATGAAGCCAAATCGATTGACAAGTTGTGGGCTAGCTTGGTGGATTAATCCTCACTGATTCGGGCTCGCCCCCCGCCACGGCTCCCGCGATGTCGGCATTCGCGAGTAATAGCGCTCGATGGGGGGCAGTTGTAAGTTTTCCCACACCGCGCTCGCGGCGACTTAGTACCAGGTATGTCCCTTCAGCGCCGCGATAAGTTCCTTCCAGGTCGCCTTGTGGGAGGCTGGAGGGATGCCCTACGGGCCCGGCACGCGGGTTAAAGCGGCACAAGTAGAACAGGCCTTATGGCGGGAACCGATCTTGATCTACGCAATACGCCGACGGTGAGGTGCGAGAGAAGAGCGAAACGATGAAAAATCAAAACGTTGGCATTCCGAAATTCATCAATGAAGACGAGGGAGCGAAATGGTGGGCGAGCGCAGAGGGCCGCGAGTTTCTTAAACGGCAGTCCGCTCAGAGGACGCTAAAAAGCAAAAGGGATCGCCACTCGTGGAATTGGGTATCAGACGCTTCTGAAGATGCTGGTGCACAAAGGGCTGAGGTTCACCAGGCGACTTCTTCAAGCCGCTCCGGCCCGCACTCCGATATCCACCCCCGCCAGGTCAGCCGCATCCAGCGCCGCCACGGCTCCCGCGGTGCCGGAATTCGCCATCGCCACCAGCGGACTCACACCCAGCCGCTGCTTCCAGGCGCCTTCCACCACGGGGTGGCCGGCGGCATCCACCGTAATCTCCACGTCGGCGGCGCATAGCTGCTCGCCGAACTGGTTATGGATTAACATGCGCACGGCGTCTTTAGCGGCCGAGCGGCCGAGCAGCCAGTGATAGCGCTCGACGGGCGACAGTTGTAAGTTTTCCCACACCGCGCGCTCACGGCGACTGAGCACCAGGTATGCCAGAGTCTTCAGCCAGACTCCATGCGAGGACTCTAGAAATTCCTGCGAGAGGCCCTCCACGCGGCAGCACTCCAGGCGCCGGCCGTCGAGCGCCGCGACAGGCTCCTTCCAGGGCGTGGATATATAGGTTCCGCACGGATCGATGCGCAGGCGCAGGAAGCGCGGCGGCTGCGGGAAGCGGCGCGTCTCCCAATTCTCCAGCCGGTAATAGACTTTACCGGTGCGGTCGAGAACTTCGATGTCGGAATGAATCACCTTATCGTTTTCTAACTGGCGCAGCACACGGCATTCCAGGCGTGTGCCAGCGGGCGGAGCGGCGGCGTAGCAATGGAAACCACCGACCCTGTAGGGGAAAAGATCGGTGCCCTTCTCGATGGCTTCCCAGAACCAATAAGCTACGGCCTGTCCGGCTGCATCGAGCAGCACGGGATCGAACAGAAAGACAGGGCGCGGATCGCCGGCGAAGAGGTCGGTATGGGGCAGGACTTCGAGCGTGGCGCTGGCGCCGTTGCGTCCCGCGCGCTCGACACTTTTGGCGCCCTGCATCAGCGAGCCGTGAAACATGCCGGTGCGATAAAGCTGCTCTGGAATCCAGGCCGAGCGCTTCTCGTTTTCGAGCACGAAAGGCCGCGGCGGGCCGGGATCCGCATAGCGCTCGGCGTAGAGCGCCACGGCTTCGGCCAGGATGGGGCGCAGCGTACTTGGCCCGGATGGCGCTCCAACTTCGCGCAAGGCCACATGGATCTCGCCGGGCGCGGTCTGCCTGGCCGTAGCTTCGATGGTGTAATCCGGTTTCTCCAGCGTGATCCAGCGGCTGGCGCGGATATCGCGCATCCCCACCAGCAGCTTATCCGGCTGGAGCAGGGCGCCGCCTTCGGCCAGCATCTCCATGGTAACGGTGAGCGGCACCAGGGTCAGCCCTAGTAATGACGGATCTTCGGTTGAGACATTGCGTCCCAGGGCGTGGTCTTGAAAGATAATCTCCCGCTCGGCGGAGAAACGATGCCGCGCCACGCCGCGCACCCCTGGCACGATCTCGACAATGTCATGGAAGAACGGAAAGCGGGGCGATGGCGCGGCTGCCGGCGGCGTCCCCTGCCGCGCCGCCAGATACGCGGCCATGACTTCCTGCTGCGTTTGCACGAACTGCTCCATGGTGCTGAGGTGCTCCTGCATCAGTGCCTGGCGCGGATCTGCCGGAACGGCGGGAACCATGATGGGTTGTGGGAGAAGAGTCGTGGGCGCCGATTCTGGTTGAGTGGATTTCGGCAGGGAGAAATCCTGCGGCAGGCGCAGGGGCTGCAAACCGGTGCCCAGGGCCAGCATGCGCCTGGGCTTACTTTTCTCGGTTACAGGGCGGGGAGCGCGCCGCGCATAGAGATGCTCCAGCCTGGCATACACGCCGTGCGCCACCAACTGGCCGAGCATGTGGTGAAGCTGCAAAATCCCCGAGCGGTGCTGCACGTTGGATGGAATGGCCGCGTGTGGTTTGGAGCGCAGCACGTCGTCGGTGAAGCCGGTCAGATTGCTGCGCGGCCCTATCTCGACCAAGAGCCGCACGCCATCGCGGTACATGCCTTCGATAGTCTCGCGGAAGCGCACGGTGCTCGACCATTGCACCGCCGCGAGCGACCGTATCTCCTCGGGATCCTGCGGATACGGTCCGGCGGTCACACAGGAATAGAGCGCCACCTGCGCGCGGCCGATGCGCAGCCGGTCGAAATGCTGCTTCAGCGGTTTGCTGAAGACTTCGAACCAGGGCGTGTGATAGGCGCGCGAGAAAGGCAGCTTCTGGCAGATGGCGCCTTTGGGTGTCAACACCGGCACCAGCCTGTCGATCACTTCTTCCCTACCGCACAACACCACCTGGTGGACGCAGTTGTCGAGCGCGATGTACAGCTCGCCGTCGCTTTTGGCCACCTGCTGTTCCAGGAAAGCATGGTCGGCGCCGGCCACGGCCAGCAGCACCGCCTCCGGAATGTTGCTGCCGGAATTGAGCTTGTCGAAGACTTCGTAAACGCCCAGAATGTGCCGGATCAGTTCCTCATCGCCGGCCACATCGACCACGCGCGAGGCCAGCAGCGCGGAGTGCTCGCCGGTAGAATGGCCCACCATGGCGTCGGGCCGTATACCCAGGTTCTCGATCAGCGCATACATCGCCTGGTTGGCGCAAAACACCGTTTCCGCGCCGGAATCCATGTTATATAACCGCTCCTGGCTGGGAGAGCCCAGGGGCGGCGGAAAGATCACGTCGCTCGGCAGGTAGTCGCGCGGATGATCCTCGTAGGCGCGATCCATCAGGTCGAAGGTGCGCCGCACTTCCGGGAAGTGTATGCAGAGATCTCCGAGCATGTTGCGGTACTGGGAGCCTTCGCCGGGGAATAAGAAGGCCAGCTTTCCCTGTTTTGCCAGAGGTTCCCGAAAGTGGTAAATGCCTTCGATTTCCTTGATGTTGCGGGTGCGCTCGTCGCTCAGGCGCTTGATCGAGCGATCGAGTTTGGCTAGCAGGTCGGCATGCGAGGTCCCCACCACGGCCATGCGGACCGGACCCATGGGCCGGTTGCAGTTGAGCGTCCAAGCCAGGTCTTTCAACGACAGGGCATCGCCGCTGGCATTGCTTTGATGGAGGAGTTGCAGAGTCTGCTGCGCGTCTTCGAGCACTTCGGCGCGGCTCTGGCCGGAAAACACGAACAGCTCGCTATCCCAGTCGTGCTGCAGCCAGGGCGCCGTGTTCGGTCCGACGTATTCTTCCAGGATGGCGTGGGCGTTGATGCCGCCGAAACCGAAAGCGTTGACGCCGGCCCGCCGCGGCGTTTTGGAAGAGCCGTGGATCCAGGGGCGTGTCTCGGTGTTGATGTAGAAGTTGGTGTTCTCGAGTTGCAGCTTCGGATTAGGATTGGCGCAAATGGTGGGCGGCAAAACCTTGTGGTGCAGCGCCAGAGCAGCCTTGATCAGCCCGGCCACGCCGGCGGCGGGCACGGTGTGGCTGATCATGGACTTGACCGACCCCAGGGCGCAGCGCGGCGACTCCGTCAAGCGCGGCGGAAATACGCGCCGCAGGGCCTCCACTTCCACCACATCGCCGACCGGGGTGCCCGTGCCATGCGCTTCAAGCAGGCCGATGGTGAGCGGATCGATGTGCTCCGGCTCGTAGGCGCGGCGCAGCGCGGTCTCCTCTCCCTCGACGCGCGGCGCGAGCACGCCCGTGGCCCGGCCGTCGCTGGCGATGCCGATGTTCCGCAGCACGGCATAGATATGATTCCCGTCGCGCTCGGCCTCTTCCAGGCGTTTCAGCACCACCATGCCGACACCCTCGCCCAGCAGCGTGCCGTCGGCATCCTTGTCGAAGGAGCTCAACTGGCCCCGGTGCGAGAGCGCGCCCAGTTGCGAGAAGATCATCATCAGCACCGGTGAGGTGTTGCTGTTTACGCCGCCGGCCAAGGCCAGGTCGCAGCGGCCGGTTTCGAGCTCCCGCGCCGCCATTTCGACGGCCACGAGCGAGCTCGCGCAGGCGGCGTCGATCAGGTAATTCGGCCCCATCAGATCCAGGCGATTGGCGATGCGCCCGGTAATGATATTGGGCACGAGGCCGGAGGCGGTATCGGCATGGAAGGGCGGCAGGCTGGCCTGGAGCTTGCGCTTGACTTCGGCCAGCTCCGCGGCGGTGTGCTCGGGATGCAACTGCTTCAAAACGCGCAGGACGCTATCGACCATGACGCCCTGCTGCAGGGCGGCCGCATTGCCGCGATTGACGTAGGTGCCGCGGCCGAGGATCACCGCGGTGCGCTGCTTAACTGCCTCCAGGTCCAGCTTGCCGCAATCCTTCAGCGCGTCGTGGGCCGCCTGCAGGGCCATGAAGTGGTCCGGCTCGCCGCCATCCACGGCGTTGGGCATGATGCCGAAGGAGAAAGGATCGAACTGGGCGAGCTTGCCCAGAAAGCCGCCCCGTTTGCAGTAGGTGCGATCGTCGGACCTGGTATCCGCCTCGTAGAACAGCTCAGCCTCCCACTCGGGCGGAGCGTCGGAAATGGCATTTACTTTCCGCAGAATGTTTTCCCAATAGCGCTGGACGTCTGGCGCGCCTGGAAAAACGCAGGCCATCCCGATGATGGCAATCCCCGAGTTCGATGACATTCCTTCAATTGTCCGCGATTGGGCGAGCGGCTGCAATTAGCGGACTCATGCTTAGGGCTAATGGTGTTGCGTCAGGGAATGGCTGACCATACTTGCAGGCATGGAACGGTTGGTGAAGGATGCCGTGTTGCGCCTAGATGCGGCTTTCGCGCCGCCGTGCGGGAAGGCATTGCACGCTGATCGGGTCGAGTTCATCGCAGAAGAATGATACCTGGCTAGACTCAATACTGTTCACTTAGGTGGGACAGGCCTCCGGGCCTGTCGTCTACGCCAAACGCGCTCGCCCAGCCCTCAAATAACGAACGAATTTTGGCCAACCCTTCCGGTCGCCCGCAACTGGTCTGATCCAAGCGCTGATCGCCCATAGCGGAGCCCGTCGGCGGACCAGCCGCGCCACTCATTTATCCTGGAGCCGTGCGGGGACCGTGGCTCCATCCAACTTCCGGTCCATCGCGACGAAGGCTTTCCCGATGCCGTTCGAAGACTGACAGGCCAGAGGCCTGTCCCACCTAAGCGAACAGAATTGCGGCTGGACTAGGGCGTCAACTCGAACACCTGGCCTTCCCCGTATGCGCCACCCCCCGCTACGCCATACAGCGCGCCGGCCGGGCCTGGTATCACTATCGCATCGGCACTGGAGCCGGCCGAGCCGACCGGGAAGCTATAGAGTACCGTCTCGGTCCACGTACCTCCGGCCAACGCCGGCGGCGTCAATTGGAATACCGTACCGCAAGACTCCTCGCAGGAACCTGTCCCGCCAAAAGTGGTTGTACCGTACAGCACTCCGTTCGCGCCGAGCACCACACCGGCGGACGGATAGCCGCCGTCAGTGCCGTCGGTGAAACTGTAAAGCACCGTCTCGGTCCACGTTCCGCCGGATCCTGCCGGTGGCGTCAACTGAAACACCGTGCCGCAGCCCGGCTGTGGCAGATGCTGAAAGCATGACGGCGAACCGCCCGTGGAGGTGGTCCCATACAGAACGCCCGTCGAGCTTCGGACCAGAGGCCCAACCGGCACCGATCCGTCGGTTCCACCTTGAAAGCTGTAAAGCACATTCTCCGTCCACGCGCCGCCCTGCACCGCCGGGGGAGTCAACTGGTACACGGTGCCCAGGTTGGAGGCTCCGCCGCCCACGCTCTGGCCATAGAGCACGGGACCCGGGCCCGCAACGAAACCGGATTGTGGACTGTATGCGTCCCCGGTCGCTCCGGTGAAACTGTATAACTGGTGCTCGGTCCAAGCCCCACTCCCACTCGAGGGCGGCCTTAGCTCGTACGCCAGTTGGCTGGCTGTCCCGTAAAGCGCTCCGTTCGGCCCGAGCAGCAGCGCTCCGGTGGGCATTTGTCCCTTGCTTCCACCGAAATCGAGCAGCACCGTATCGGTCCATCCTCCCGCTCCGGGCGTCAACTCGAATACCGTCCCACAGCCATAACCGCTGCAGGTCGAGGGGCCGCCCTCGGCGGCGGCGCCGAAGAGCGTTCCCGCCGGCCCCATGATCACCGCGGTGGGCGTTTCTCCGTCAGTGGCCTCGTCCGGGAAACCAAACAGTGTGGTATGCGCCCAGGCGGTGCCCCCGCCGGACGGTGGCGTCAGTTGGAATACGGTGCCGCACGTTGAGCAATGCAAGGTAATGGCAGTCGACGTCGTTCCATAAAGCGATCCACCGGCCGCCAGCATCAAGGAATTGGGGCTGTGTCCGTCCGTGCCGCCCTGGAAACTATATAGCGTCGTCAGGTTCCAAGACTGGGCATCCGCGGAGCCGTGCAGTGCGAACGCAGCCAAGAAAGCGAATATATGTGACAGTTTCAATTTCAAGCCCTCCAGCGGCTTCGATTATAAAGCGTGCGGCAACGTCGGTCAAGTTTCGCCCAGTCGCGGTCTTCTCGAACAGGCGGCTGGGCGGAACGCAATGCTAAACTTATTGCGCGACGAGACATGGCTAGATTCTTAATCACCTGCTGGTCCTTTCCGGGTCATGTTTTTCAGCCCCTGGCGGTCGCTCGCGAGTTACGGGAGCGCGGGCACGAGTGCGCCTTCTATTCCGGTCCGCGAGCGGCGCGCGTGGTGGAGGGGGAAGGCTTTCCTCTGTTTCAGTCCGGGAAAGCCGAGGAAGACGCCATGTATGATTTTATGTTCGCGCCCGAACAGGCCAGGACATTGAACTGGAGAAACAGTCTGCAGTTCGCCACTACCATACAGGGGTGGCTGCTGGATACCGTGCCGCAACAGGTGGCGGATCTGGAGCCGATCCTGGCCGAGTGGCGGCCCGATGTAGTGGTGACCGAACAGAACATGTTGGGTCCGGTACTGGTCTTACGGGAGAAGCACAAAATTCCGGTGGCGGTACTATCCTATTACTCCTGTACGATCCCCGGGCCGGACGCGCCGCCTTTCGGATTGGGCCTGCCGCGTCCGCGAAACTGGTCGACGCGGCTGCTGGCGCGCGCCGCGGCGCTGGCCACCCTGCCGGTCAGGGCGCGTTTCCGGCGCGCCGCCAACCGGATACGGGGGCGCTACGGCTTGCCGCCGATCGCCATGTCGGTGCTCGAGTTTACCGGTACGATGCCGCTTTATCTGGTGATGGGCACCTCCGAGTTCGATTACGAGCGGCACGATCTACCGCCCTCCGTACACTATGTGGGAGCCTGCCTGTGGGACAAGCCGCGCCACGAAAAACCCGCGGACTGGCTGGCGGAGCTGCCCCACGACCGGCCCTGGGTGCATGCCAGCGAGGGTACGGTACACGTGCTATCCCCCTTTGTTCTTAAGGCCGCGGCGCAGGGTCTGGCGAACCTGCCCATGCAGGTCATCCTGACCACGGGTGGAAATCGCGAGCCGGAGGAGTTGGATCTGGGGCCCCTCGCTCCCAATGTGCGGGTAGTGCGCTGGGTATCCCATACCGAACTGCTGCCGCATCTGGATGTGATGATTACCACGGGCGGTTCGGCTACCGTGCAAGCAACTCTAAAAGCCGGCGTGCCCTTGATCGTGGTGCCCACGGAGTGGGACAAGCCGGACCTGGCGCGCCGTGTGGTCGAGAGCGGCGCGGGCATGCGCCTGGCGCCAGAGCAATGTACTCCGCAACGGCTCCGCGAAGCGGTGGAACAAGTGTTACACACGCCGTCATTTCGCCAGAACGCGCAACGCATGGCCGCTGCCTTCGCACGCTATGGCGGTCCGGCCGCCGCCGCCGATTTGCTGGAAGCTATGGCGGGGGTGGGGCAACCGGCATAAGTTCAGGTTGATGTTACTAGTACCCACATTTCAGCGACCTGTGGACTCTTCTTCACGGGAGTGCTAAGGTTGAACCGTTTAGTCATCCCGAATTGCACGAATGTGTATCCGTTTCAAAAGAAGGGCGAGGTCTTAAGTACCCCGCCGCATGAAGGAGAACTGTATGTTGCAGTCCGTTGGCTTCCCTGGTTTTCGATCGGTAGCATGGAGCTTCGCCCTGGCACTGATATTGTCGCTGGGTGCGTTTCCGGCGCTGGCGGCGCCGCCGTCGGCACCGCCGGTCACGGTCGATCCGACCTTGCCGAACCTATGGTACGGTGCCATCCCGTCTAATGGTCTGAATGGACCGGTGTTGGTTTTCGTACACGGATTGGGGGGCAGTTATGCAGACTGGCTGGAGGCAAATAACTGTCCGGCCGCACCTGCTCTGTGCGGGACGCCCGGCCCCGGCACGGGGAACGACATGTACGACTACGCATACCAAGCCGGATTCCGTACGGTCTTCCTGAGCCTGAATAGCAATAACACAAACAACAACTCCAGCATCCAGACCAACTCGGCAATGCTGCAGACCATGTTCCAGCCGATCCTCAATCACTATCCGGGAGTGACCAAAGTCTTTTTCGTCTGTCACTCCAAAGGAGGGCTGGATCTCGAGGCCGCCATCTCCAATCCGAAGTGGCTCGGCCTGGCGAACATGGTGATCACCATGGGAACTCCCAATCAGGGAGACGCGCTGGCCACCTGGATCTATCTGCCGGCCAACCAGGCGCTCGGACAGACTCTGGGGCTGCTCACCCCCGCGGTGCAATCCATGGAAATCGCCAACGTCGAGCAACTGCGCACCCAGTGGGACGCCCTTTTCCAGCAGGCCCAGATTCCCTTTTACACGTTGTCCGGCAATATCGACACGTGTCCGAATACTACGGGACCCTGCAGCACGCTGCTTACGGGGGGGCTGCTAACGACGATTACGACGCCTCCGGGAGGCAAGGCTACCCCGTGCAACGCAACTGGAAATCTCAATGTCGGCAATGCCCCGTGTAACGACGGATTAGTGGATCATCCGGAATCGTTGCTGCCCGAGGGTTATGCCATGGAGCTGGGCATCGTTAATTGCAATCACTTTGAATTGCGCCTCGGCGATAACACATTTCCATTCATCAACGCACAGGTACTGGCGTTCCAGATGCGGCAGCCCACCTTCACTAATGTGGCTACCAACGGCTTCGGCGACTCGCACAACACCTGGGCCTGGTCGATGGAATGGTTCAATGGCATGCTCTACGTGGGGACGGGCCGGGAGGTTTACTGTGTCACTAACGCCACCGCCTTTCTCGAGATCGGCCTCTCGGGGCTTTATCCGCCGCCCATCGGCGACTGTACGCCGGACTATCACAATCTGCCGCTGCAGGCCGAGATCTGGCAATACAACCCGTTGACCAGTGTCTGGACACGGGTTTTCCAATCGCCGAACTCACTGACCACCGTCGCCAACAACGGCAGCATAGTATCGACCGCCGCGGACATAGGCTTCCGCAGTCTGACGCTGGTCACCGAGCCTGGCGGTGTGCAAGCTTTATACGCGGGCGGCGTGACTTCCGGAGAGATATTCGAGTGCCACCCTCCCACGGTTACGACCGGTTGCACCGCGCCAGGCTCGTGGCCGCCGCCGCGCATCCTGCGTACCACGACCGGGGCCCTGGGGAGCTGGGCGCCTATTCCGCAGAACGGCACACTGACCCAACTGGCCACCGGTAGTTCCTGGACGCCGGCGCCGGGGGCCTTCCTCGGCGCGCTTGGGGCGAACGGCTGTTATGGCGTCGTTGGCCCAAATTGCGTCAGCACCGTGCAATATCCGAACTACAGTATTCGCTCGGCGGGGCAATTACCGGATGGCAGCGAACCGAATAGCGTCCTGTACCTGCAAGTGGGAGACTTTCCGGGAGTGGGCCGGGTGATTTCTTCGACGCCGGGCGCCAATCCGGCGCTGGGCGACAACGGCGGCGGCTACGGATGGGCCAGTCCGCCGACCGGAACCATACCCATGTGGATTCTGGAGGCGTTCAACGGCTTTATGTATGCGGGCACCGGGAGCCCCCCGGGCGCAGCGCCCGGGCCGGTATACGCCGTTTGGAAGACCAACGGAGCCGGCTGCCAGACGGCGCCCTATAACTGCTGGACGGAAATCATCCCCGACGCGGGCTACTCGACTTTTTCGCCGACGCCGCCCGATTATCTGATGAGCCTGGCGATATACAGCGATCCGGTATATTGCCCCGGCATTGGATGCTTGTATGGAGGAACCGACCGGCCTAACGAGTTAGTGCGTATCCACCCCGACACCACCGGGGCGGTGGCCGTCGATGCCGTGGATAGCTGGGACCTGCTGGTGGGCAATCCCCGGACCTGCCCGTCGTCAGCTCCTTGTGCCGGCCAGTTAATCTCGCCCCTCAGCGGAATCGGACAGTACTTCAACAACGGCTTTACCGGACACTTCTGGCGTATGGGAGTGGGCGGATATGGCTTATACATGGGCACGTGGGATTGGAGTGCCGACGATTACGTCGAGCCGGCCTTCGCGCCGTTGTGGAGCCAGGAATTCGGAACCGATCTCTGGCGCACCCCTGACGGCGTTAACTGGCAGTTCATGAGCCTGGTCGGGCTGGGAGACGGCTTCAACACCGGTAGCCGGAGTTTTGCCGCCACCTCCGTCGGGCTGTTTCTGGGCACGGCCCGGGAAGTCGGCGGGACCCAAATCTTCAATGTGGACAACACCCCTGTGGATTTGAACAAAGACGGAGTGGTCGACCAGAAGGATGTCAATCTCATCGCCGCCCGGTTGAACCAGCCGGCCCTCAAGAACGATCCCATGGACCTGGACCGGGACGGTAAGATCACGGCCAGGGATATACAACTGTTGCGGACGCAGTGTACCTATCCGGGCTGCGAGGTTCCGGCCGTCCGGCCCGCGGTCACGCTGCCGTCGCCGGTGGTGTGCTCCTCGCCCGGCTCGTTGGGCGGCCAGGTGAACCTTTCGTGGTCGGCCGTATCGGGAGCGGTGAATTACCTGGTCTATCGCATCGCGCTCTCGGCCAGCGAGACCGTGGTTCCTCCGGGAGATCCCGTTCCGATTACCACGGCAGGCCTTACCCTCGGCCTGAACTCACCGCTGGCCGCCGCATGCAGCGGACCGAACGCGCGGTCCATTTGCACCATGTTGCCGGCGGCGCAGACGGCCGCTGAGCCGGCACAATCGACTACGGCCTATGGCTTTCCGGGGCCTCCGCAGTGTATGACTTGTGCGACCCCGACCACGGCGACAACGTATACGGAGATACCTCCCAATACTCTGCAGGCGCTCTACTACGTGATTGCGCAAGACGCCAACGGAGACCTCTCCACGCCGTCCAATACGGTGGGCGGCCCGTCGCTGTCGCAGACGCCGTGTACGGCGCCAACCAACAGTAGCCGGTAAAGAAGCGATGCGGTCTCGCCGGGCGCTTTGAGCGTCCCGGCGAGTCCGCTTTTATAAGACAGTCTCCTCTCAGTTGGTCCCCCCGCTCCCACAGAAAATGCGCGACGGTACTCAATCTGTACCGGTACTTATAAATCGGACTAAGTAGCGTTATAGCTTGAGTTTACAGTGCATTGCCATCTACACTTTG
>Ga0302326_10018602_pt1 | contig 14399 bp, 16 predicted proteins | sample Palsa_T0_3_FD_202264 | JGI IMG/M metagenome (GOLD analysis project Ga0302326, IMG submission 202264) | Peat permafrost microbial communities from Stordalen Mire near Abisko, Sweden - Palsa_T0_3 | ecosystem: Environmental > Terrestrial > Soil > Palsa > Peat permafrost | place: Sweden: Abisko... | reverse complement strand
TCGGTGAGGCGTTTCAACCAAAGCTCAACACGATCGCCGCAACTTTGATGAACTTCGACACGGGTCAGATCTTGGACCACTTCCTCCAGCAAGCGCCAGCCGACGGCGCCATAACGCTGCATGTCAGGCCATGACACCGAGTCGGCGATCGCGGGTTCGTCAGCGACATCATTCGAGAAGGGCTACACAATGACCACCAACGGTACCGACGTCCAGCAAACCTCCGAGTCCGACGTCGACAACGCGGCTTCCGAGCCGGAGCCAACCGAGCTGAAGACGGATGAGCCGTCCGATGCGGGGGATGCGGTGGCGCCCAAGGGCGTGAAGTCAACCCGCCAGCGGATGTCAATTTCGTTCACCGTGCGTGGTTTGGTGGTCGGTGCGGTGATCCTGGCCGCGGTAGCCGCGGTGGCCGCGTTCGGCTGGCTGTATGTCGACGCGCGCCACCAGCTGGACGCCCAGGCCACTCAATCGTCCAACAGTGCGCATGCAGAGAAGATCGCTCTCGACTATGCGGTGAACGCCGCGACGATGGACTTCAAGGATCTTCAGAGCTGGCACGTCAAGCTCGTGGCGGGAACCAGTCCCGAACTCAATAAGAAGCTGTCCGAGGCGGGCACGTCGATGGAACAAGTGTTGGTCCCGCTGCAATGGAGTTCGACCGCGCGACCACTGGTAGCCAAGGTCAGGTCGACTACGGGTGGTATCTACGTCGTCGATAGTTTCGTCAGCGTTCAAACGAAGACCATACAGGCGCCAGAGGCGCTGCAATCTACGGCAACTTACAGCACGACGATCGACAGCAACAACAATTGGCAGATCACCGACGTCGGCGGGATTGGTTCAGCGATGGGGCCGAAATAGCGCACCCAGTCGTCGAAATGAATGGGGCTGTGGTGACGAAGGGAAGAGGTGGCGGTGGTGCATCGGGATAGGGTCCGCGTGCTTCAGGCTCCGCGAAGGAAGTGCCGTGGCAATGCGCAGCGCGGGAGGGTTCGACGATGAGAGACAGAATTCGACGCGGCGCTGCTGCTGTTGGCTGCGCGGTGTTGTTATCGGCGATGGCCGTCCTGACGGGGGCACCGTCAGGCGCCGGTCCTGGGGATTCCCCCCTTCCCGACCCGCCCTCCGACAGTGATCTGATCCGCGCTTTCCCAGTGATCACGCCAAAACCGTCGGCCTGGGCCCCAAAGTTCCCTTTTCCCTACGATCAAACGAGGAACAGCGTCACCGACGCCGACATCACGGCGATGCGTGAAATGTGTCAGTGGTACAACGCTCAGTACGCCACGCTCAGCGCACAGATCGACAGACTGCAATTCAACCGGATCGGTCCCGATGGCAAGGATTACGACTACACCCGGGACGATCTTCAGCAGCAGGTTGATATCGTCAGCGGAAACGTTGGTCAGGCCGTCAACTTTCTGGCGCCACGCGCCCAGTCGCTGACACACGCGCAGAACCCGTTCGGCGACAGCTACTTTCCCATCTACAAGGGCGAAGAGTTTTATAAATTATGGGAGCAGCTGTCCAACGTGAACAACGGGATCTTGGCCCATCAGGCAGATTGGTTCACCGGGCCGTCGGTGCAGAAAGCGAAGCGTTGGGGCAGCGACATCCACCGCTCGCATGTGTGTGAATAGGAGACGTGTGTGCGAATTAGGACAATTATGATGATTCTGCGACCCGGAATTCCGGCGCAGCGGCGTGCGCGCGGCCGTCTCACACCATCTCGCCGCGTCCAGCACGGAATGTGTTTAGCCCTAATTGCATTCACAACCGCAGCTGTCTCTGTGGCGCCCTCAGCGGTGGCGCAGCCCAGCGGCACCCTCAGGGACGCGGTCGGGGCTGCGCGCGGAGCGTCGTGTGGTCCGTTGCGGTCCGACCCGGTGGTCGATCATGCAGCCGAGGAAATCAATGGAACAACCGACAAGTGGCTCGATCACACAACGCGGGCCGTGCCGGAGACCAATGCGTTAGCGGTACTGAAGGACCTCGGCTACCGAGGCACGAAGGCAACCATCTTGTCCGGCGCGGGGAAAACCGACGCCAACGCGATCAAGGCAGCGTTGTTGCAAGGCTATGACAAGATTCCCGATTGCTCTTACACCGATTACGGAGTGAGCGCGGTGCACAACAAATCCCAAGACGTGATTTTGGTGACGGTTGTGTTGGCCGCCTAGGCACCGTGGAACGTCACCCCGTGCCCTGCACTTCTCATGCTGAAAGGAGCTTCGTGAATCGACTTCTACCGACGGCGGCCACGATGATCATTGCCGTCGCGGTCTTGACGCAGGCACCTGCGGCGCGTGCAGAGGCTACCGTCACGTACGACATTTTCTCCGATTCGGTAGCCGGGTTGGCTGGCGTCGAGTATCGCGACACCTCTGGTAAGCATCTGCTGCGCGACGTGCCGCTGCCCTGGACACTGACCGTGCCCGTCGTCGACGCAATGAGCCCGACCGCAGACGGTGCTGAAGTACGAGCGGACTGGCGACCAAACTTTCGGACCGCCGCGACCGTCGGGCGGGTTGTGCAAGGCCATTTCGTGACGGTGCGCATTTCCCAAGGAGGCCACGTGCTCTGCGAGAGCATCCTTGACATCGGAAATGCGACATGCTATGGCAGCGTGCCGCACACATCGGAAAACGAATCATCGCCGGGAAACCTACCGTGACCGGCTGGCCCGGCCGCACAGCCAGACGAGCTCCGCTGAATACTGCCAACCACATAGCTTTTCCTACAAGACATTTCGATTGCGACGGCGACGCAGAGAGTTCTACCGCTGGCTCGATCTCGGTTTCGCAGACGGCCCAAGGTGGGAAGCAATGGACAGACGGATGACTGGGGAGCGCGAGCCCCGAGGAGTACGCCACTGGCTGGTGACGACCGCGTGTGTGATCGGACTAGCATTCGTCACGTCGCCCGCGGCGCACGCGGACCCGGGTGGCGGTGGCCCGACGGTGCAGAATCCCTACCCGGACCCCAACCTCATCATCAGATACTACGAACGGGTGCGCTACGACGACTACTTCACGAGCAGTGCCGCCGGCGTATGGTTTTCGACCCCCCTTGGACTTAATTGCGGCATTTGGGACCGGGGACGCTTCGGCTGCACGGGTGAAATTCGTGGTGCACCGCCGGGTACGAACAGAATCGGTTGGCTCAACGGAAACATTGTCACTCGCTATGACCCGCTGATGGCAATTCAGTTTCCCCCCGGGCAGGCGGAGCGGGACCTGCCCCCGCGAAGTTACATCGAGTACAACGGGACGACATGTGCGACCATGGCCGATTCCAGCACCTATTGCTCACGCGGACCGTTTAAGTTCTTCGTCACACCGACCCGGACCTGGCTAAGCCCGCCGTGACGAATCTTGCGCTGAAAACCAGCAGAGGCACGCGTGAACCGAATCAATTGATCATCATCCACGCGATGTCCTTTATCGGCACGCGCTAGGAGGAGACCGTGTTGAGCACCCTGAGGCCTCTGTCGGCCGGGTTACTACTGGCAATCGCGATAAACTTGCCCGTCGCACAGCGGGCGCAGGCGGAACCGTTGACCCCGTTGACGCCGGCCGAGCTTCAGTACCTCGAACAGGTGCGCAAGGTGCTCACGGTCGGCCACGATAACGCGGTCCAACGCAGCGACGGGGAGCTGCTGGTCGCCGGTCGGTTTGTCTGTGAAAAGCGCGCCAGCCACGGCGCGGTCGGGACGGAGGCGACACTCGTCACTCCCGCCATCACCCAGCTGGCGTTCATCTACCTGTGTCCGAGTTGAACCGAATGGCGCATGCCCACCAGGACAACGAGCTATTCGCTGAATAACGCCATCTCATACAGAAGGGGATCCGGATGCGACTGCACGCCCTGGTGAAGGCTTGCGCCATGGCGGGAGTGATGCTCACGCTCTCGGGATCGCCTGTGGCACAGGCAGACAACGCCAGCTTCGTCCGCGACGCTCAAGCCCGCGGTATCCAGCAAGCTTCCGACAACCTGATAAGCACAGCTGAATCCGCGTGCTATTTCCTCAATCTCAACAGGGATCCCGGACAAGTAGCGGATCGCATCAGGCGTTACCTGAATGTCGACCCGGATGTGGCGCGCCAGTTCCTCGTTCTATCCGTCAATGAATACTGCCCGCAGTACGTCGGACGAATCAGCGGTTGAGCCGTACGCACGCTGCTCGGCAAACCAATCGAATCAGCGGTACGCACGTTCTTCCGTTGAGGATCGAGCGACATGAAAATAGAGGTGACCGCAAGCCGGTGATCGCGGCGTGTAGTTACGTTTTTCGGTGAGATTCGTCCCGCGTTTGATGCCAACGCCGTTAACTTTGCAAGTGAGTGAGTCGGATCTCGAGTGGCACTCTGTGTCTGATGTCGTTGTGGTCGAGGTGCTTTCGGGGGTATTGCCAGCGTTTCGCGTGGAGGAAGCGACCCCGGCGAACAGCGCGATCGAGTTGGCGAGGCGCGAGGGATCTCGAGACGGATCGCAGTGCGGTACCAAAATTATGTGCCAAGTGGCCCCGTCAACATCGCAGTAAACGCTAGTGTAGAAAGTGTCGTACGCCACACCCCTGGAACGTCATGGAGGCCGTCTGGGTGAGCAAGAGCCCTGTTGATGATCACGCTTGGCCATTCGTGGGCCGCAAGGACGAACTCGCAAGATTTCGCCGGATGCTCGTCGACGCAGGTTCGTGCGGGGTCGTGTTGGCTGGTGCGTCCGGAGTGGGCAAGACCAGGACCGCGACTGAGTGTTTGGCGATTGCCAGCGGTGAGGCCAGCTGCTACCCGGCGCGTGCGTCGGGTCATCAGGCGGCGGCCGAACTTCCGTTCGGGGCGATGGCGCACCTGCTACCCGAGGTCGACAGCAGCCGGGAAGCCACTTTTGAAGACCGTGCGGGTCTGCTGCGTCGGCTCGCCTCGGCGCTGGTAGGGCAGGCGGGCAACCGTCGGCTGGTACTGCTCGTCGATGACGCGCATCTATTGGACGATCCGTCGGCGGCTTTGCTTTACCAGCTTGCGGTGAGCAGTTCAGCGTTCATCCTGGCGACAGTCCGGGCAGGTGAGACCGCGCCGGATGCCATCGTCGCGTTGTGGAAGGACGGGCTACTGCGACGTCGTGAGCTTGTCGGCCTGCGGTCGGAGGTCATCGAGGAGTTGGTCAGCGCGGCATTGGGCGGTCCGGTGGATCCGCAGACCGCGATGACCTTTGCGACGCGGTGTGAGGGCAACGTGTTGTTCCTGCGCGAGCTGGTGCTTGGGGGGCTCGCGGACCGGTCGCTGTGTATGGAGAACGGTATGTGGCGGCTGGTGCGGCCGCTGCGTCCGTCGAACCGGCTGGTCGAGCTGGTCGAGGCGCGGCTCAGCGGACTGGCCCGCGAGGAACGCGCGCTGTTGGAGCTGGTGTCATTCGGCGAGCCGTTAGGTCAGCCCGAGCTGGAGACCCTGGCAGACCTGCGGACAGCGGAGGGCCTGGAGCGCAAGGGTCTACTGGCTGTTGCGCTCAACAACGGCCGCGTGGAAGTGCGGTTGGGCCACCCGGTCTACGGGGACGTCGTCCGTGCGAGCCTTCCGCATTTGCGCGTGCAGTCGATGGCGCGCGCACTGGCCGAATCGGTCGAGTCCAGGGGGGTGCTCCGCGGCGACGACTTGCTGCGTATCGGCAGTTGGCGACTGATGGGTGGCGGGGGCAGTCCGCAGCTGATGCTGGCTGCCGCGAGCGCGGCGCGTTGGAGGTATGAACTCGCGCTGGCTGATCGCCTGGTGGCCGCCGCGCAGCAACTGGGCGCAGGGTTCGAAGCTGATCTGCTGGCTGCGAAGCTGGCCAGCGTCCAGGGATTCAGTGACGCCGCGGAGGCCATGTTCGCTGCGCTCGCCGAGGATGCCGCCGATGATGAGCAGCGCAGCCTGGTCACCATCGGGCGGATGGACAACTTTCTTTACGCGAGTCGCTCGATGGACAGCTTGCGCGTCGCCACCGAGGCCGAGGCGTCGATCGGCGACCTGCGCTGGCGTGACGAGATCACCGGACGTCGATCGGCCAACTTGGTGGCAGTGGCGGGTCCGCGCCCCACCCTCAAGGTGGTGTCGCCGTTGCTGGCCGGGACAGGTAGCGACGCGGCGCTGGTGTGGGCGTGCCTGACCGGTGCTCATAGCCTGGCGAGGCTGGGTCGCTGTCAGGAAGCGCTGACGCTGACCGAACGCGGGCACACCGTCCAGCTTGGACTTCAGCAGCCCATCGAATGGTATCCGTGGTTTCATCTGTTCAACCAGTGCGAGGCGCTGCTGGCGGTCGGCCGGCTGCGCGACGCGGAGCACGTTGCGCGCGCCGAGTATGACACCGGCTTGGCCGAGCACTCTCCCGAGGCGCAGGCCTGTTTCGCGCTGCAACTGGCCAAGGTGTGCCTGGCGCAGGGCCGGGTGCGCAGTGCCGCCGACCGCGCCCGTGAGGCTATCGGGGTGTTCCGCAGGATCGTGCGTCCGATGTTCTTGCACCAGGCATTGACGATTTTGGCCATGGCGGTCGCTCAGTTCGATGGGGGGGTGGAGTCGGGCGCGGTGCTCGCGGAGCTAGACCGGGCGGATGTACCCCAGATGACCTACGACGCCGTGGATGTACTCCACGCGCGGTCATGGAACTCGATGGTCAACGGTCACGTTCGGCAGGCCTGCCGGCTGTTGGAAGAGGCGGCCACCCTCGGGATGAAGTCTGGCGACCTGGTGGTCGCGTCGTCGGCGCTGCACGATCTGGCACGGCTCGGTCGAGCACGCCAGGCGACCCAGCGCCTGGATCACTTGGAAACGCAGATCGACGCGGGTTTGATCAACCTGCGTGCCGCGCATGCGCGCCATCTGGCAACCGACAACGCGACCGGACTCCAAGAGGTCAGCGAATCGTTCGCGGAATTGGGCGCCGACCTGCTTGCCGCCGACGCCGCGGCCGACGCCGCGGTCGTATTCACCCGCACCGGCCATTCGCGCGCCGCGACGGCCGCGACCCGACTGGCCATCGCACACGCCGATGTCTGCGAGGGCGCCTCCACGCCCTCGCTTCGATCAATCGATGCCCGCGCGAGGCTCACCCCGGCCGAGCGCGAGACGGCCATGTTGGCCGCCGCGGGACGTTCCAACAAACAGATCGCCACCGAACTGGTGCTGTCGGTCCGCAGCGTCGAAAACCGCCTGCAACGGGTCTATGAGAAGCTGGGCATCTCCACCCGCGCTGCGCTGGCGCAGTCCCTGGACCTGACGGCGCCCCGGGCAAGCGTCTACCAGCTGGCCAAAACCAGCTAATGAGGCATGCGCGGCGCCGCGTGCGCCCTATGGGCCGATCGGGCGTTGTATGGCCGTGAATTTCTGTTCAGAATGCGGCGCCCCCGTCACGCGCCGGTGGGTCGACGCCGACGAGCGTGAACGCGCGGTCTGCACCAGCTGTAAGCGGGTCCACTACGAAAATCCGAGCATCCTGGTGACCGCGATGATCACCTGGGAGCAACGCGTGCTGATGTGCCGGCGGGCGCACGAGCCCTACTCCGGGCTGTGGTGCGCGCCGGGCGGTTTCATGGAGCAGGAAGAAACTCTCGAAGAGGCCGCGGCGCGTGAGCTCGTGGAAGAAACCGGTGTGCGGATCGATCCGGATGAGCTGACGCTGTACACCATTACCAATCTGCCGACTATCAGCGAAGTTTACGTCGTTTTCAGGGGCTCGGTTAGTGAGCCGACAGTCAGCATCGGTGCCGAAAGTCTCGATGCGCGCTTCTTCAGCCAGGCCGAAATACCGTGGGAGGAACTGGCCTATCCCGAGCTGAATAGCTATCTGCGACTGTTCTTCCGCGAACAGGCCAGGGGGGATTTCGGCATCCACCTCAGCCGCGCCGATCCTGCCGGAGGCTTCCGCAGGTCATATCGAATCCGCGCCGCCGATGCCGATTGGCGCGGCTGAGCTGATCGCATCGCGGTGGTTGCTTTTACCCATCTCGCGGGCCGCGCAATGCGATAAGTAGGCGCGAGCACCCAGTGGAGTAACGACTACTCCTGTCCTGCCATGTGCCGCAGGGCCACTGTTTGGTTACGTCAAGCGACAAACGATCGGCGGCCCCTCGGCCCGTCAGTTCCATGAAAAGGTTCCAGATGTCTCTAGCGCAAGCACGCCCTGGTGCGTGGCTGACCGACGCCGATGAACTCTCCCATGAATCCACCGGCGCCGCGCTGTGGAGCGAGAACTGGCTGACCTATGCCTGGTGTCCGGACGTATCGGTGGGCGTCTACTTTCACATCTGTCGGCGCCCCGGCCCGATCGGCGTCTACGAGGAGACCTTCAACGTCTATCTGCCGGGAGACCGCTTCCTGACCACGCGCGGGTTCGCGCCGCTAGTGCCGGGTACCCCGTCGGTCGCTGGCGTGTCGTTTAGCCTCGACGAGCCGTTTCGGCAGTGGACGAAGCGCTTCCGCGGGGCGGCGCGGCTGGTCACCGGAGACGACCTGCGTGCTGGACCACTGGTCGACGGGCCGTACGTCGATGTCGACCTCGAACTTGAGATCCGCGCGATCAGCCCACCGTTCGACATCGGAAGTCAGCACCTCACCCAGGCCTGGGGCACCGGTCACTACGAGCAGCACCACCAAGTCAGCGGCGTGCTGCGCTTCGCCGACGAGCGCATCGAACTGGCGGGGGCCGGGCTGCGGGACCACAGCTGGGGAGAACGCGACTGGAAGGGAATCGGCGACACCACCTGGTTCCATGGCCAGTTTCTCGACAGCGGTCGTTCGTTCATGGGCATCTCGGTGCCCGGACGCCCACCGTTTGAGCCTTATACCTACGCATGCATCAGCGATCGCGAGTCGGTCCACGAAGTCGAGTTCGTTTCGGTGCCGCATGTGACCGCCCCTTACACACCCGACACACCTTATGAGTTCAGCTTCGCCGGGGCCGACGGCGTCAGCGTCATCCGGGCCGAGCTCGTGCAGTCGATGCCGATGTCGTTCATGCGACCAGCCGAGATCGGTATCGGGTTCCACCGCGGCGCACCCACAACGACGCACGACTTCCGGGAGAACATGACCCGTTTCGAGTGGGACGGCGAGGTCGGCTACGGACTGGTCACCGGTGCCCGCGACGTCATCGACACTGACGAGGGCGCCCACGGTGCTTGAGCCGGAGAAGATGCCCACCCGCCTGGTCGCGTTCCTGGAGCGCGAGCATCCCGGCGCCTCGGTGAGCGTGGACTCCTATGAGCAGATCCGCGGCGGATACAGCCGCCTGACCGCGCGCTTCCGCACCGAGATCGACGGCCGGGAACAATGGATGGTGGCGCGCGGAGACCCGCCCCCGGAGATGTCGACCTGTGCCACGGATCGGGCCCGGGAGTGGCGGACCATGCGCGGTCTGCACGATGCCGGCGCGCCGCTGCCCCAACCGCTCTACTTCGACCCCGACGGAACCCATCTCGGCACCACCGCGATGGTCATGGACATGGTCCGCGGTGAACCCCTGCTGCATCTCGCCGCCCGCAGCAACGACGGCAAGCGCGACGCTCTTGCTGACCAGATGGCCGAGCTCGCCGTCGCGATACACGGTGCGGACGTCGCTCGGTTGAACCACCTGGAGGTCCCGACCGACTGGGACAGCTACATCGACGGCTGCATCCAGGGCTGGCGTGACATCGAAGCCGCGCACCCCGAAGCGGATCCCTTCATCCGATACCTCGCGAGCTGGCTCGACCAGAACCGGCCGCCACCCGCTCCGCTCGGACTCGTGCACGGCGACTTCCAATCGACCAATGTCCTGGTGAGGCCAGACGGGTCCTTCGTGGCGCTGGACTGGGAGCTGACCCACATCGGTGACCCCCGCGAAGACCTCGGATGGTGCCGGTGGAACGAAGCCATCCAGCCGCCGGGTCTGATCGACCGCGACGAAGAAGAGTTCTGCCGCCGATACGCCGAGCTCAGCGGCCTGAGCACCGACATCGTCAACCCGCGGACCGTCAGCTACTTCTCGGTGCTCTCGGCGATCGGAGCCTGCGAGGCTGCCCTGCCCACCGTCGCTGCCTTCGCATCAGGACTCAACAACTCCCTGGTCACCGGCTACATCTTGGGCTACATCTCCACATTCCACCAGCAGTTCCTGGAGGTCACTCAAGGGATCGAGGCCGCGGTGTCAGCGGAAGGGGTAAAGCCATGATCAGCAGGCCGTCGTGTTCTCGGCTACTGGAGGTCGTGCGCGCCGAACTGCGGTCCACCGTCGCCCCGGCAGTCACAGATCCCGGCGCCGCCGCGGTGCTGGGCATGATCGACTCCGTCCTGCAGAACGTCGCGGCCCGGTGTGACCACGAGGTGGCGTGGATGCGCGGCGAAATCGCCGAGATCGAGGACGTCGCACGGGAACTCATCGACGCCGGTGTCGATACCGGGTCCCGGGTCAGTGACGCCCTTGCGCGGTTGCGAGCGCACCGCAGCCCATCGGATCACACCGCCGATGTGCAGGCCGAATACGACCTGGCCGGCGAAGTGTTGTCCCGCGCACTGGAGGCGGCACTTCCACACGGGGGCGCCCTTCGCGACCGCGTCCGTTCCGTCCTCGAACACCGCCTACGCCGCGAGGTCGAGATCCGCGGCGATTTCACCCTCGTCGGCCGCTGAGCAATCCAAACCCATCGATAGGAGTAACCATGGCCCCCCTACCCCTGCGTACCGCAATCCCGTTTGGCCCCGACCGAACGTCACCGGCGAGCCTCGCTGTGGATTTCGCCCAAGCGATGGAGGCCGCAGGGGTCGACCAGTTCCTCGCGTGGGACCAGCTGGTGAGCTGGTGGCCCAAAGCTCTGTGGAAGAAGGAAAACACCTTCTTGGCAGACATCTCCGGTGATCCAGATTCGTTCAACGACGCGTTCATGCTCGCAGCGATCGCGGCCGCGACAACGACCAACCTCGGCATCGGTGTCACCACCGACGCCGTGCGGCGCGGGCCGGCCGAACTGATGCAAGCGATGCTCACTCTGGCAGGCATGACCAACGGGGACGCGGCGTGTCTGATGGGCGCGGGCGAGTTGAAGCAGTGCAAGCCGTTCGGTTACAAACGCTCACAGGGCCTCACGCGCATGGAAGAGCTGTTCGAGATCTTGCCGAAGTTCTATGACAGTCCCGAGCCGATCGACTACGAAGGCAAGTACTGGAACCTCCAGCACGCCTGGGTTGGCTCGGTTCGGCCATACCGCCCGAAGTGGTGGGCGATGGGTGGCGGCCCCCGACTGATCAACATCGCGACCAAGCACGGAGACGGCTTCGTATCGGCCATCCCATTGGTGTCTGCCAATCCGGATCAGTGGGCCAAAAAGGTCGTGGGCATCAAACAGCAGCTTGAGGACAACGGTCGCGACCCTGACGACTTCACCTACGGGGCATTCTTTCTGACTGCCATGCACGAGGACGAGGAAGTCATCGACAAAGCCATGGACAACAAGATGATGCGCTGGTTTGCCGCGGCGCTGGGGCGCTTCACTCCGGGGGACTGGGATGCCGAAGGCATCGAGCCGGCCTACCCGCGCGATTGGCACTACGCCTGGAAGCTGCTGCCCGACGAAGTCACCCAGGATGAACTCGACGAGGTCGACAAGAAGGTCACCCGGGAGATGGTCAAAAAGAGCCTGTTCTGGGGGGACGCAGCCAGTGTGGCCAATGACCTCAAGGCCTATGCCGATGCCGGTGCCAACTACTTCATCGTCGCTGACATGCTGCCGTTCACTTTGGAAGCCGAAGAAGCGAAGGCTGCCGTCGGCAGGTCGATCGAAGTTAGTCGACTACTGAAGAAGGGAAACTGAAAGTGTCCACTGCTGTGTCTGACGAGACCGCGGTCCGTAACCTCATCTCTTCATATGCCCACGCCGCCGATGACGGCGACGGTGACGCCCTGGCCGAGCTTTTCGTCGACGGCGGCGGTGGTATTCAGTCCCTCGGGCTGAGCATCAAGGGAACCGACAAGTTGGCTGCGCTGATCAAGGGTATCTACGACGCCAACCTCAAGCATCTGCAGCTCAACTCGGTCATCAACATCGAAGGCGACACGGCCAGCGCCGTCAGCGACCTCATGGTCCAAGCCGTGGTGCCTGACGCGGGCTGGCAAACGATCGCGCAGGGGCGTTACCACGACGATATGGTTCGTAAGGGTGGGCGGTGGCAGTTCGTCAAGCGTGAGATCCTTTGGCATCGCGCAACTCCCAGCGAGGTCGCAGATCAGCTGCGCGAACTGATGGCAGGCGGCGTCTGACCTATGACCGCAAGCTCTATCACGGGTGAGAACCTTGTCGTCAATTGGCTGCGCGACGCGGACGAGCAACCCCACGAACAGGGTGACGAGCCGAACTGGAGCGAGAACTGGCTCACCTACGGCTGGTCGCCGCACAACGACATCGGCGTCTACTTCCACATCGGGCGCCACCCCGGTTCCATTGGAGTTTACGAGGAGACGTTCAACGTCTACCTGCCCGGCGACCGCATCCTGACCCACCGCGGATTCGGGCCCGACCGTGCCGACGGCGGCCCGACGGTGGCCGCGGTGTCGTTTCACTGCGAGGAGCCGTTCACCCGTTGGCGCAAGCGTTTTCGGGGTGCGGCGCGGGCCACTACGGGCGATGAACTTCGCGCAGGGCCGCTGCGCGACGGCGAGCATATCGACGTAGACCTCGACATCACCACCACCGCAGCCAGCCCCGTGTTCGATTTTGGCGCCGAGAAGCTCGAACAATCCTGGGGCTCCGGGCATTACGAGCAGCACCTCGAATTCGCCGGGACACTGCGCATCGGTGAGGACGCCTACGACTTGAGCGGCACCGGTCTGCGTGACCACAGCTGGGGTCCACGCGACTGGAGTGGTGTCGGCGACACCACCTGGTACCACGGCCAATTCCCGAGCGGACGGTCGTTCATGGTGGTGTCCGTGCCGGGGCGGCCGCCCTTCGACCCCCTCGTGTATGGCGTGATCAGTGACCGCTCGACGGTCCAGAAGGTCGAGGTGGTGGCCGTCCCTGCGGTCACCGCCGTCTACCAGCGCGGCGGGCAATTCGGCAGCGACTTACGCTACGACCTCGAGCTGCGAACTGCCGGCGGGCCACAGACGATCGAATGCGAGATCGTGCAGTCCATGCCGCTGACCTTCCTCCCGCCGACCCAGATCGGTATCGGGACGCATCGCGGACCCCACGCCAGCCACGAGAACGTCGAGACGATTACCAAGTTCACCCTCGATGGCGAGGTCGGCTACGGGCTGGTTACGGCATGCCGCGACCTCGCTGGGCCGTTCGCCGACGCATAGCACCGCCCTGGAAATTCCTCCAACGAAGTAAGGAAAGAAAACATGAGTGACGACTACACCTACCGCGTAATCGAAGTTGTCGGAACCTCGCTCGACGGTGTCGACGCGGCCATCAAGAATGGAGTCTCGCGGGCGTCGGAGACTATCCGTAATCTCGAATGGTTCGAGGTGCAGTCGGTTCGCGGGCGCATCGAAGACGGCGACGTCAAGCACCTGCAAGTCACGTTGAAGCTCGGCTTCCGCTTGGAATCCCCACCGGCCTAGCGTCGGCGCCGCCGGGAACCCGTAAAACGTTCTAGCGCTGATCAAAGCGGAAGCCGCAGACATCGATGGCGAGTGGCAGCCGCATTTCGATCTGCGGCACCCCTCCTGCTCCGATAAGTGGGCAATGACAAGCGAAAGGCGACTTCCAGCCTCGGCCCTTCCGGAGTGGTGGTCGCGCGTCATGCCACGATTTCGTCGAATTCACTTGTCGGCGGGGGAAATAAGGTTAGACGGGAGTTGAGCCAACCCTCGAAGGCGAATGCAGCTGTTGAAGCGACTTAGTGGCTGGGATGCCCCGTTTCATCTTCACTTCGAGAAGGTCACGATGCCCCGGATGTTGACCCCCGCGTGCATGTCCTCGTAGCCCTGCGCCACCTCATCGAGGGTGTAGCGGCGACTGATCAGTTCGTCTAGCTTGATCGAGCCGTCTCGGTACATTTGCAGCGCTCGCGGGATGTCGGAGGTCGGGTTGGCCATCCCGAAGATCGCTCCCTGGATCCGCTTCTGGTAGAGCACAAGTTCCGGGCCCGCGATGGGCACCCCGACCTTGGTGGGGTTGCCGAAACCGGCGACGACCAACGTCCCCGCCTTGCGGATGGACGAGAAAGCCTGCGCAATGTGGTCGCCCGTGGTGACGCCGGTGGTGATGATGGCGCTGTCGGCACCCTGCCCATTGGTCTGCGACTGGGCGTACTCGGTTGCTTCCTCGATGGTCGCGAAGGCGCTGGTAGCCCCGAGGGAAAGCGCGAACTCTCGCTTGAAGGCGACTGGGTCGACGGCGATGACCTCCGCGGCACCGGACTGCAGCGCGCCCTGAACGGCGT
>Ga0302326_10018601_pt1 | contig 14400 bp, 11 predicted proteins | sample Palsa_T0_3_FD_202264 | JGI IMG/M metagenome (GOLD analysis project Ga0302326, IMG submission 202264) | Peat permafrost microbial communities from Stordalen Mire near Abisko, Sweden - Palsa_T0_3 | ecosystem: Environmental > Terrestrial > Soil > Palsa > Peat permafrost | place: Sweden: Abisko... | reverse complement strand
GCTGTATTCCCTCGGCGAACGCCTCATCGGAGCCGAGGACGCCTCGGCTTCGCGCCACGTCCACGACGTGGGGTTGATCGAATGGCGGTAGATATTTATGCACGGCTTCCCCCTGTGATCACTTCAGTCAGATCGCGGACGACACCTGGACTAAGGGCAACAACCCGCCCTGGATTGCGAGCACACGGCTGGCGGCTCGGTGGCCACGCACGACAGCTTCCTCACATGAGGCACCAGCGCTCAGAGCCACCAAGACACCCGAGGCGAACGTGTCCCCGGCGCCAGTGGAGTCGATGACAGTTGCCGGCGGTACCGGCACGCGAAACTCGTTGGTGTGCTCAACGACGGTCGTCGGGTTCGCTCCGGCGTGCACGATGACAACGGGAGCCGGCCGCTGGCCGATGAGATCGTACGCGGCTGCCTCCAGTGTGTTCGCGAGGAGGAGCGAGAGGCCAAGGCTTGAAATCAACGCCGCGTGACGCTCCGGCGAGGAGGCCCGCGCCGCGCAGACGTCGAGAGCCACAAATGCGCCCGAGGCGGCGGCGGCGCGGATGAGGCCGGCGTACACATCACGCGACCGGTCGTCGAGCAACGGCCAGGCCTCGAAGTAGACGACGTCCTCGGCGCCAGGGTCGATCACCAGCTTCGTCCAGTCCGGCATCGGGCTGGAGGCAACCATGGTTCGCTCCCCACCCGGCTCAACGAGTACGACGACCTCGGGTGAGTTGACTGTCTTGATGGTCGAGCCAACGGTTACCCCAGCGGCCTTCAGACGTGCGACGCCGTCGCGCCCAGCCTCGTCGGCACCTACGTGGCCGTGGAAGAACACCTCAGCACCGACGAGCGCGGCGTTGTGAGCGACGATCGCCGCTGTCCCACCCGACGTGCGCGTTGTGCGGCCAGTCACCTGATCGCCCCGGACGAGGGGACCGTCTAGGAGGACGTTCGTATCGGCGGTGAGTTGCCCGACACACAGGATTGGGCGGCCCACCCTCACGGCGGCAGTTCCTCTGTGTCGTGGCGTCGGCCGATCGCCGCGGTTCGCATCCGCGGCCGCGCGGCTGATGTCGCCGGAGCCTCGACGACTGTGACCGCTGTCACTGGAACCATACGCTTTGGTTTAGCCAGGTATGGATGCCATGTCAACCCTAGGTGTTAGATTTCTAGTGGCTCAACCTATCCACGGCCGGGTTGTAACTCAGATGGTCGGTACAATATCCTCTGTCGGTGTATGGATGCCCTGATGAGAGTTGCATACACATCGTCGACCAGCCCCACGAAGCTTGCCTCGAGGGCGGTGGGCTCGGCCGCCGCCAACGCCTTTACGTGTTCGAGTACGGCCCGAGTGCGCTCGTGCACCAATTCCGGCGGCTCGTCGCGCTTCTCGGGGACAGCTTCCATGATGGCATCAGCGCGTTGCGCCAAGAGGCGTACGATTTCGACGTCGATGGCGTCGATCCTGGAGCGGATAGCGAGCAACCGTGGACTTGGAGCAAACCGCCCGCGTTTGCCTGAGATGGCGTCGTCAGACAAGGCGCGGGCTAACTAAAACTAACTTCACTAACTAACTAACCGAACTAACGAACGGCAGCGTCGAGCTGCTCAATCACCCAGGAGACGGTTGCTTCCGCCGCCTGCTCCTCGTGCCCGGTGTAATAGTGGTCGCCGTCCGCGACGCTGAGGTACCGCTTCGGCTCTCCAAGGAGCTCAAGGAGCGTGGTGGAGTGCTTCGTCTTGACCTTGGGATCGCCGTCGCAATGCATGACCAGCACCCGCTCGGCACCGGTGGCTGCCGCGATGATGTCGCGCTCGGCCTGCTCAAGTTCATCGAAGAACTGCTCAGTGAGAATCCAGTCGCCCTTGATCTGGCCGGATCGTTCGACGGACTCCGGCATACGCACGTAGCCGTTCTCGGCAGGGCTGCGGTACGGCTCGAACTGCATTCGAAGGAGCACCACCGGAGACGCGAGCACGCTGCACCCGATACGCGGGTCCTTCAAGAAGTTGGCGACGATGCTTGCCCCCACGCTACGGCCGACGAGTGCCGTCCGCCCGGGTGGCAGCGAGAACGTCGCCTCGATCGCGTCAAGAGCGTCCGCGAGGTTCTGGCGCATGGTCGACCACGTCTTGTCTCGGAAGATGCCGTCGCTTCGGCCGCTCCCGAAGAAGTCGAACATGTAAACATCGACCCCCGCCTCGACGAGGCGGCGACTCAACAGGCCGAACATCGGCGCGTCCTCGTGGTGGTTCGTCAAGCCGTGGCACAGGATCGCGCTGGCGTCGAGGCGTGTGGCCGCATCGGCCGCGGCGCGGAAACCGTAGATGGTTGCACCTTCACTCGTGAAGGTGAATTCGGTGATGTCGGTCATCGCGGGACTGAGGTCGGTCATGGCAGAAGATAGATCCTTCCCTTTAAGGGGTCACTGGCGGTATCCATTACGAGGTCGGCGCCATCGGGGATGACCTCGGTTGCACTTGTGGTGCCGACGACGACGGGGATCCGCCGTTCGTTCGCGACACGGATGGCGTGCGACGTAGCGCCGCCATCGTTCGTGATGAGCGCGGCAGCGCGGAACACGACTGGGTCCCACGCTGGCGTCGCCGCGGTGAGCACGAGGATGTTGCCATCCTTGAAGTCACGCGCCTGGGCAAGGTCCGTGAGAACTTGGCACACGCCTCGCAACACTTCGGTGGTCTTGCCCTTTAGCCCGGAGGCAACGAGACGCGCGCCCGGTGGCACGTCTGCTGTCGACGACGGGGTCGTTGGCCCCGACTCGACACCTGTAAGTGGTCGTGATTGCACGACCGCGACGCGCCCCGCCTGGATGGCGAACTCGATGTCCTGTGGACCGCCGAGGTCGCTTTCGATTTTCTTGCCGAGGTCCGCGAGCGACATAATCAGATCCTCGTCGAGCTTTTGCGCGCTCGCCTTGGCATCGTCGACGCTCTCCCAGCCGCCGACGGTCATCATCCTCTCCTGCTTGGCGATGGTCCGGTCAACGATCGTGTGTCTGACGGTATCGACGAGATAGCGATCAGGAGTGATCTCGCCGTCGACTATCGGGGCTCCATAGCCAAAGGCGGCCTCAATCTCAACGATATTGCGGTTGCCACCATCGAGCACCGTGTTCATGACGCCGGCGGCGTCGCCTTGGACCATGGCTTGGACCACGACGGCCATCGGCGTCGCTGCGAGGTCGACGCCGACATCGTCGGCGTATGCCAGCGACCGTTCGGTGTACAGCGATGCCCAGACGTGCTTGATCGCGTCGACGAGCCCGTCCGACGAGACATCAAGCACCGACTCGAATCGGCCGGCCCAGCTGGCAGACTCGGCGTCTTCGACGGTCGCTGAGCTGCGGACAGCCAAGCGATCCGCCCGGAGTTGCGGAACAAGCTCGGTGACCGCGGCCAGCGTGCCGATAGGGACCTCAGCGTCCATTATCAGCGCCCGGCAACGCTCGGCGCACGCCGCTCTGCCATCCGGGGACTCTCGGCTCGCCTCGACGAGCTCTCGGAGCGGGCGCTCAAGGTTGTTCAAGCGGAGCATCCGTTGGAACGCCTCCGCTGTCACAACGAAGAAGGGCGGGACGTCGCACCCGGCTTCGATGAGACGAAACAGCCCGGCGCCCTTACCGCCCACGAACGGTGCCGTCGGATTATGTAGTCCACGAGCATTCTCCCGCCAGTCGATGACGGCATAGAACTCGTCTTCGAACCGCTCCTTCGCCGACCCGGAGTAAACGGTCCATTCGCCACGAGCGGCGTGCGTTACGAGCACCCAACCGAGGCGCCGGTCTGCAAGGTCCGCGGGCACGCGACCGGTGCGAAGGAATTCCTGTGTCTCGGGCGGAACCATCAGGTAGACGTCGTTCGGGCCGAGCTTCCCGGCTTCCTCACCTCGCCGCTGGATCTCCTCGAATAGAGGGATAGACAGGTACTGCGCGCGGATCTTCGATTCCATCCGAGCGGTGCGGAGGAAGTTGTAGTAGTTGATGTCGTCGATGAGCTGGCGATCGGCTGGCTCCAGTTGGCCGAGTCGGAGTAGCGCGCGGTGGTCCGATTCGGCTTGCTTCTGGCGCTGCTCCGATTCGGCGAGGGCGGCCACGGCGCCGCGCTTCACGCGGGCGTGGAGATCGGCGATGAAGTCGTCCCGAGTCGAGTCTTGGAATTTCGGCGGATAACCCCAGTGGGCCAGCCATCGGAACTCATCGAACGCCTCGTCGAGTTCCTTGGCGATGTGCGGTGCTCGTTCCGCGATCGAGGCTGCACTTGGCTGTTCAGCTTCGCCGAACAGGAGCGCGCCCACCGTGTCAGCCTCGACATGTGCCGCCAAACGCTGAAGAGCGTCCTCTTTCTGCTCGGCGACGGTTCGCCTTGGCGAGTATTCGAGGATCGAGCGGAGGTCGTCGCGAAGGTCGTTCGCGTCGGCAGCGACGCGCAACGCACCGGCACGATCGAAGAGACCGAGTCGGCCAGCGCTCACCACCTCTCGAGCACTCGCCAGAACGCGTTCAGCGAGGCGGTCGAGCAAAGCGGGATACTCGGTGGCGTACCGACGCTCGACGATAAACGGAACGAACAAGATCGGCGAGAACTCCTTGTAGAGCTGCGTGAACCGTTCAAGTAGCCGACCGAGCTCAGCGTTGGACTTGTCGCGCAGGTCCATCGCGCCGAGGCGAGCGCTGTAGGCGAGCCAGCGCTTGATGAGGCGCTCGTAGTGCTTGCCGATGTCTTGGAAGAGGGACGGCTGCTCTGCCGAGGCCTGAATAAGCCCGCCGCCCAAGCTGCCCATCTCCTCGATGCGAACGTGCTCTGAGCCGTCGCTGATGGCAACCAGCGAATTGAAGTCGATCTTCCGCAAGTGCGGCGACTCAAGGACTTCGGAGAAGCCTCCCGGACAGTCGAGCTGCGCGAGGCTCCACCAACGGATTATTGAATCTGGACGGATCACAATCCTGCGCCACGCCATAGCGTGCTCCTCTGCTAGAGCCCGGCACGGGGCGCGTCGGCCTGCGGCGGCGCGGAGTCCCGGGGAATGAGTTCGTCTCTCGTCTTGATGAACTTCTTGTAGAAGTCGCTCGGTTTTGCATCGTCAAGAACCTTGAGGCTGTATCCGACCGCCGCGAACGTCGCCAACTCCTCGGCCAACTCTTCCTTGTCGGTGTCATTGAGGTAGAGCTCAGAGAATCCCTCGAGCACCGGCGACTCTTCGTCGGAGTTGACGTAGTCGACGTAATCCCTTCGGGCATCTCTGCGCCGAGACCCGATCATGGTCCGGTAGGTATGGCGTAACGCGTCCATACGGTCGACCAGCTCGGTGCGTCGCTCGTCTGACGCGAGGCTTCCGGGCGTCGTCACAACGATGCTCATTGGTAATTCGGCGTCCCGACATTTGATCCAGAGGTCGAGGTCGATTTTTTTGAACAGCTTGTTGTCGCGCACGCGGCGGAAGGGATGGACCATGAGCGCGAGGTCGATCGTCTCCAGCTTCAGCAACTCTGCGAGAGCCTCATCGCTATAGACGACGAGTAGCTCGATGGGATCTCCACTCCCCTCACCGGTGAGGGGCCCAGCAAAGGAGGCGTCGGGACGGTCGTTGTTATGCACCTTGTACGTAGCGCCCGTGCGAGCAAGGTGCCGCAGGAGGTTGACGGTCGGTGTCATCAACTGGCCAAGGACGCCGATCCTGAGCGGGCCAGTAAGCGGGCCGCCGGCCCGGAGAGCTGCGACCTGCGCCCGCAACGGTTCAACTTCGATCTTTGCCGCCATCCCGTACAGCTGAGCCGGGGGCTCGTTCCAAGCTCGGAACGCCCGGCCGGTGATGCAGACTTGCGCTTCGCTGCCAGCCTTGTCGAGATAACCGAGAAGGGTGAAGGTGGGTGCTTCCACCAGCCGTACCTGCTCGACGTACTCGCCGAGATCGGTCTCTAGGTCCAGCAACTCTTGGAAAACGGAGGGAAGGCGCCCGCCGGCAAGCACTCGTGCGACGGCCTGGTGGTCGCCAGCATCCGAAAGGTCGTATCCGGCAAACCGTGCCAGCCTGAGGCCCTCGTCGACCGTTGCGTTCAACGCGCGAGCCAATCGCAAGACGAGTTGGCGCGCTGGCCGGGACGGATTCTTGGTCTTGGGGTTGACCTTTTTCTCGAGGATGCTGAGGAACGACGCCGTGACGTAGACCTCGCTCGCGACCTCGCTCAACGACTTGCCAGCGCGTTCGCGGAGTCGCAGAAGCTCGTCCCCAAAGTTGCGAAGGTCGTCGTCAGTAGGACGCAGATCAGCCATCGCTCGAGCCCGCAGTGGAGAACACCGTCACGGCGCGAACTGTACCCTGCGTATCGTTACGCTGTCAATACCCCTGACTCTGAGAGGTATGACTTGTGTGAGATCGATAGCGACGCAAGAACGACCCGAACCGCGCTGCTCGCACTGCATGCTCCTCGTTCACATGAAGCACGCCAGGAACGAACGACATGTCTTGCAGCGTTCGCGGTTCGGCAGAGCCGGTCACAACCCTCAGTGCTGGGAGGACTCGGTTGACACGCAGCCCAGCATCAACGAGCGCCTCGACCGTTTGGTCAAGGTCGCTCGTCTCATCGACGGAGATGTTGACGCTGATGACTTGGGTCATGGTCGTAGACGGGCTATGGACGCCGTGTGGATACTGTACCTCAGTTGTCGGTCGTTCCACCGCGGACCTAAGGGCCCGAAGGGGCCGTTCCCAATGAGACCAGCCCCCATCCGACATCCCTCGAATCGGTCGATCCAAGGCGCTGGACTCGAGCTCTGAGCTCTTGAACGACCACGTCTGTGTCAGCCGTCGGCATCGCCGACGCTACACAGGCCAGTGCGCCGACGACGAACGGAGCCGCGCAACTTGTGCCGTCACATATGTTCGTGGTGCGAACCCCCCCTGCCCAGGCCGACAGAACCCCAATTCCCGGCGCGGCCAGTGTGATTTGGGCGTCGTGACTGGAGCGAGGTGAGAATCTCGCCGGGTCCAACCGCGGATCAACCGCACCAACGGCGATGGCGGAGGGGCAGGCAGCTGGGTAACCGACTCGACCGTAGAGTCGCACACGCCGGAGGGCACCGTTGCCGGCCGCAGCCACGACGAGGGTCCCTTTACTCACGGCTACCTTGACCCCATCCTCGAACGCACCTTTCGCCTCGTGGGTCGCCCGGCCGGCGAATGACAGTGAGGCGACGCTGCACCCAGAGGCAACGGCCCAGTTGAGGCCTGCGAGCACGTCTCCGTCAGCCCCGAGGAGTCTGGCGTCCAGGACTCGGGCAGATAGCACCTCGACCTCGGGCGCCACGCCATACCTTGGCCCGACCGCCGGCCGTTCGGCACCCGCGATGATCCCCGCACAATGCGTGCCGTGGCCGGCGTTGATCGGCCCGGCGTCAGGTCGACTGATGAAGGACAACTGCTCTGAGACCCGGCCCTCAAAGTCAGGGTGTCCCACATCCACGCCGCCGTCCAGGATCGCAACTCGAACACCTTCACCCGTGGGCGAATCCGAACTCACGCCGATCGCCTGAAGTCCCCAGGTCAGATCACTCTGATCCCACCTCTGGCGACCTGTACCCCCGAGCGCCGTGTCGACGATGGACTCAATCCTGCTCATACCAGCGACCACTTGAGCGATCAATGCATCTGCGTTGCTCGGGCCCCGCTCGAACGATCCGAAGTCCTCTTGGGCGGCGACCAGCCGCTCGAATGACACGCGGAGCACAGCGGAGTCGCGGATGAGTCGTTGCTCGAGAACCGCTTGCTCGGGGCGAGGTTCTATTACTGCGATCCCGAGTGCATGCAAGTACAAGGCGCCGTGATCGGATGGGCGTACTCGCGCTTCGGACGGCTCCTGATCGGCGGTGCTGACTGCGGCTACGCCCACCTCCGATAGGAGCTTGGGGACGTACTCGTGCGCCTCGGGGCGGAAGCTAACAAGCAGCCGCCCGGTGGTAGCCTGGGGGCCGCCCAGAAGGGAGTACGCGCCGACTCCTTGTTCCAGCACCGATGTCTCCCTTTCAAGCGTGCGAGTCGCGAACCAGCTTTTCCAGCGCAGCCTGCCAACCGAAGCCGGCGAGGAAGGCTGTGTACCAGGCGATCGTCCCGTGCGGGTGGGCGCTGCGGTAGACCGCCAACAGAACGAGCGCAGCGATCGCTCCCAGCGCGCAGACCACAAGGTAGGGCTTCATCGCCTTCCAGACGGCACCCGCCGAGCTGGCCTCGACGCCGGAGGAGGGCCACACGCGCTTCGCGGCAGCGATCAGGGCGGGGAGAAAGAACGAGGCAACCACCCCCGCAACGATCCACACGTACGCCAAGATGTCGTGCATCGCCATCCCTCGATGTTCTCGTCGGCAACACGGCCTCGGACAGCCACGCTAATGGCTGGATCCCACCCGAGGAGCGGCGGAAGGGCGCGGACCAGCATCGCGGCGACGGCTGCACAAATGGATGAGTGGCCCGGGGGATTTCGATAGCGAGCCGCAACCGCGGGGGGCGCGCCGTCTATTCCTGGCACTACTAATTTCTCCGGGCCCCGCCCGCGGCGGCTGACAGACGACGCGCCTAGCGTCGGAGCGATGACCTTGACGGCGAACGCGGGCGGTGCGAGTGCGCCAACGCATGGGGCCACCGACAAGAAGGTCGGCGAGTTGAGCGGGCACTTCGTCGTGCCGGGCTATCAGCGGGGGTACCGATGGGGCCGCCACGAGGTTGAGGCTCTCCTCAATGACATCAAGGCGAGCGGAGCGGCCGAGTACTACCTCCAGCCCTTGGTGGTGAAGCGCCTGAAGACCAACGAGTGGGAGCTCATCGACGGGCAGCAGCGACTCACGACGCTCTACCTCATCCTCCGGTACATACGCAACCATCTCCCGACATCCCGGGTTGACTACACGCTCGAGTACGCGACGCGGCCGCTGAGTGCCGCGTTCCTCAACGCGCCCAACGCGGCGCAGAGCCAGGACAACATCGACTTCTTCCACATTTTCCAGGCTTCCGAGATCATCCGGCAGTGGTTCGAGACGTTCCGGGATCCCGCGATGGAGGCCGTGGAGTTCTACGTTGCTCTCGGCAGTCGAGTGCATGTCATCTGGTACGAGGCACCCACGTCGGCCGACTCTCGAACCTTGTTCACCCGCCTCAACATCGGGCGCATCCCGTTGACTGACGCTGAGTTGGTGAAGGCGGTCCTGCTATCGCGCGTCGAGCGCCCGAAGGAGGTTGCCGCCCAGTGGGACGGCATCGAGCGGGACCTACGAGCCCCGGAACTGTGGTCGTTCTTAACCGGTCGGACGGACCCCGTCGCGACACACATCAGCTTTCTGCTCGACACGTTGAGCGGTGAATCGAGTGGTTCGTCGCACCCTCTTTTCTATACGTTCGATTACTTCCGGAGCCGGATCGAGGCAGAGGGTCCTGACGATGTTTGGAAGTCGGTAATCGACCTTCACTCGCGCATGCTGGGGTGGTTCGAAGACCTTGAGTTGTTCCACAAGATCGGCTACCTCGTCGCGACCGCCAGTGGAAGCGTCGCCAGCCTCGTAGACAAGGCTTCGCACATGACGGGGACCGAGTTCAAGCGACACCTCGATGAACGCATCCGCGCCAGCCTCAACCTGACTCGTGGTGAAGTGCGCGAGTTGAGCTACACAGGCGACGCCGCGAGGTGCGAACGGGTGTTGCTCCTCCTGAATGTCGAGACCGTGCGACGCAGCGCCAACCCATCGGAGCGGTACTCGTTCGCTGCGCACGCCTCCCGCGAGTGGTCGCTCGAGCACATCGATGCGCAATCCGCCGAACCACTTATCACCTCGAAGCAGTGGTCGGAGTGGCTACGTCTCCACCGGGACGCGCTCACCGTACTTCCAGGAGTCGATGACGTCTCCCGTTCGACCCTAATAGCGGACATCAACGCTGCGCTCGGTCACGACGCAAAACCCACCGAAGTATCGGGACCTATCTTCCGCAGCTTGGAGCAGCGAGTCCTCGCCCTGTTCGCCAGCGTGGTCGACCCCGGTGATGAGGCGGTGCATTCGATCACGAACCTGGCGCTCCTGGCACGTGATGACAACAGCGTTCTGAGCAACTCCAAGTTCGAGGTGAAGCGCCAAGAGATTCTCCGCCTCGAGCGTGATGGGCACTACATCCCGGCGGCGACCCGGAACGTCTTCCTCAAGTACTTCACCGCCGCGGATGCTCACCAGATCCACTTCTGGGGTCCGCAAGATCGAGATGCCTACATGGTCGAGATCCTAAACAAAGTCGGACCCTACCTCCCGCCCGACGCGCCCGCCGATGCGTAGCTTCGTCACATCCTTTGCCGGGCTTTTCGAGAGTCAGATCGACGGCTTCCCGACCATCGACGAGATCGAGATCCCTCTCATTCAGCGCGACTACGCGCAGGGGCGACCGAGCCCCTCGGTCACCGCTATTCGCGAGACCTTCCTCGATGTGCTTTGTGGCGCTCTGACCGGAACCGAGTCAGTAGGGCTCGACTTCGTCTACGGCGAGGTCAGAAGCGAGATCAAGGGCGCGGACAAGCACAAGCGCGAGGTTCTCCACCCGTTGGACGGCCAGCAGCGCCTGACGACCCTCTTCCTCCTGCACTGGTACCTCGCATCACGTACCGACCGGCTCACTGGTGAGGAAGCGTGGACCAAGTTCTCATACTCAACCCGTCCCAGCGCCCGGATGTTCTGCGAGCGACTCGCCAAGGTGACGCTGCCACCCACCGACAAGAAGCCGTCGTGCTGGATCACCGACCAGCCGTGGTACCTCTACCTCTGGCGTCTGGACCCCACGATCAAGTCGATGCTCGTGGTGATCGACTCGATCCACGAGAGGCTTGGGGCCGCCGACCTCGACGTCGCGTGGCGGCGCCTGATCGATCCCGTCGAGCCTGCCATCTCGTTCGACTTCCTGCCGATCGAGGACATGGGGTCCCCCGACGACCTCTACATCAAGATGAACTCGCGCGGGAAGCCGTTGACCGACTTCGAGAACTTCAAAGCGAGACTTGAGAAAGCACTCGACGGGTCGCCGCGAGCGGACGAGTTCGCCCACAAGATCGACGGTGCTTGGGCCGATCTTCTGTGGCCGCGCCACGGCGGCGACAATGCTATCGACGACGAGTTCCTCAATTACATCTCCTTGGTTATCGAGCTGTGCGAGTGGAGGCGTGGTGACACCGAGGCCCGGCGCCACCCTCTGATCGCTCGGGCTGAGTTGTCGTTCGGTAGCGCCCAGCCGGGCGCAGTCGACAACCTCGTCTTCTTGTTCGACGCGCTGGACACCTGGGTCGGCGAGGACATCGACGCCTTCTTCGATCGCTACCTTGCCACGAGCAGGGCCGTCAACGAGTCCGGCGAGGAAAAGACGGTCGTCTTCGGTACCGACGCGACCTCGAATCTCTTCGAGGCGTGCATTCGCGATTTTGGGAATGAGCAGCGATTCGGAAGCCAGCGAAAGCTGATGCTCTACGCCATGTTGCTGCATCGCATCCACGCGACCGAGGACTTCCCGCGTCGGTTGCGCAACGTGCGCAACCTTCTGGCGGCCTCGGAGGACGAGTTGCGCCCCGATGCGATGTCCCAGATCGTCGTTGACGTCGAACGTGTCGTAGTGAGTGGAGATCTCGACAGTGTCACCCGCCTCAACCAAGCGCAACGCGGTGACGAAATCCAGAAGCGGTCGTTCCTGAACGAGCACCCTGACCTAGGAGCCGTCATCTTCGGCCTGGAGGATCACGACCTGCTCCGAGGTGCGCTCATGGCGATCGACCTTGACGCCCATCGGCTCAAGGATCGAGCCGAGGCGTTCGAGCAGATCTTCTCCGACCCTGAGATCACCCCTTCCCTCACGGGTGCGCTCCTCGCGTTAGGGCAGTACCAGCGGACGATCGGGGTCTCCTTGAAGTTCGGGGCACCGCAGCTGTCGAGTCGTTGGCGCGACCTCCTCACGGGAGCGGACCGCGACAAGGTTGCGCCGACCAGAGATGTCCTCACCGCGGCGCTCGATCAGCTCAGCGGCCCTGGCCCATCCGCTATTGAACGACTGCAGCAGATCCAGGACGACTGGCTCCGCGAGCGAGAACACGAGGAGCGCTTCGACTGGCGCTACTACCTCGTGCGGTATCCGGCGATGCGCGCCGGCAAGTCGGGCATCTACCGGAGTCCGGACGGGATCATGGGGTACTCCCTCTGCATGCTCGAAGGGGAGTACCTGAACGGCTACTACCGAGACCCGTACCTCCACGCGCTGCTCAGCGAGGCTGATGCAGCTGGCTCGGTAGTCGGCACAGAAAAGGGTGGACCCTGGTTCATTGGTCCAGCTGCCAACGAACGATGGATGGAGCTGAAGAACTCGGCTGTACAGCTGCGCTCGGTGTCTGCGGGCTTTGAGATCAAACCACCGTCAATGGAGCAGCACAGGTCGGCATTCGATGCCGTAGTCGCCGCGCGTTCCGGCATCGAAGACGCGGGGGACCGCTACGCCCTGGTCATTCCACAGGTGGACCACGACGGGTTACCCGTTGACACAGTCGATCGGATCCAGTTGGCGGTGGTGTTGGTCAGGGACTTGCTAACTGCCGGGTGTTAGGTCGCGACACGGGCCTCGCCAAGAACCGGCTCGGTCGTCCCAATGAGCGGTCAGACACGGTTCTCGCAGTCCAGCCCTGTAGTCGATCACCCGTGGTGGGTGGCGGTGATGGCTGAGGAAATCTCGTTGAAGCGCCCCGGGTTCCGTGGACGACTTTGATGATCGACCTCTTCAGTTGCCGAAGAGCGCCGGGGGTGCAAGACGGACGCTCACATCCTCGTGGCGACGGCCAGAGCCACGTTCCACCTTGTGATCGGCTTCGAGCACGCGGACGGCCGGGTCGACATGGGATGCCTTGAACACGGTTTCTAGTAGGGCAAACTCCTTGAGGGCTGCCAGCGTCGTCGGTCCCGATTCGAGCCGGTCCAGCAGCTGGCGTTTGAGCAGCGTGAGGTCAGGGTCGGCCTCAAGCACCTCGAAAGTCATCTGGTTCACGTCGCGGGGGTCCCGGAAATGCTGACCGCTGACTTTGTCGACATGCCACATGGCGTCTTTCATCTTCTCGACGCCGAGCTTGTTCTGTGTGCCGAAGACCAGGAACAGGGCATGGCCGCCCTCGTCGATCATCTCGAACGTGAGCGTGAACGGGAAGCCGGCCTCGTGGAGGCGGCTGAGGTAGCGTTCGACGAGGAAGTGCTTCTTTGCGGTCGGATCCGGCTGGTCCGCGACTGCACGCCATCCCCGCTCTCCGTACACGCGGTCGCCGGCCTCGACGTCTTCAAGGTTGGCGAAGCGGGTGAACCACTGGGCCTCGAACGTAACGAGTACCTCTCCGGACCGGGAAGCCCCGACGCGGGCCACGACCTCATAGGGCGTGTCAACTCCCCAGCCGTCAAGGTTGACGAACATCGGGCCACCCCAGGCTCCGACGCTGTCGAGGACGGGGATCAGATCGGTCTCGCATGTGCCGCGGACCTCTGTGATTTCGACGCGCCCGTCGCGCAGCCTGAGCCGGTCGATCAGGTCGACGAGGTGCTGTAGGCGGGGCCCGTCCTTCTCGATGAACACCATCCGCAGCGTGGTCGGGTACTTCGCCACATCGGGTCTCGAAGCGGCTCGCAAGGCAATGATCGGGGAGCCCTCCCCGCCGTCGGTGTACAGCCCGGGGCCGGCGAACGCGTCGGCGAAGGTCGCTCCGGTGCTTTGCCAGCTCGAGGCGATGATCGGGAACCACGCGTTGAGGTACTGGCCGAGCATGGCGTGCTTGGCCCTGGTGTGGGGATCGCGGTCCCACAGCAGCGTCGTGGGCGCGGCCAAGGGCGCTATACGGCCACGCCAGGCATCTCGTCCCACACTTCACCATCGAGCTCACGACCACCGGCCTTTGGCGTCCGCCCGCCCCACTGTTTGAAGAAGAACTTCACGCCCCGCCTGACACAACGATCGCGGAGGGCTCGAACCCACGCGGGGTCCACCGGGCGTGCGCCGGGGCCGGACTCGCCGCCGGCGATCACCCAGTCAAGGCCCGTCAGGTCCAGCGACGGCACCGGCCCGAGCATCGGTTCGACCGACAAGAACTTGACAGCGGCTCCCGTGGCCCGAAGGTGGTCAGCACGGAAGGTGTATCGGTCTGACTCGATGCTAACGCCCATCCACACGTTCGTCGGCCACAGGAGGCTGCCTGACACGCCCGCCAGCCGACGGCTGCGCTTGGTGAGTACCTGGAAGGTGTGCTGGGGGGTGGCGGACATCGTGGCAAACACCTCGGTGATGAAGTCGAGCGGCACCTGTTCATGGAAGAGGTCGGACATCGAGTTCACGAACACGGTGCGCCCCTCCCGCCA
>Ga0302326_10018598_pt1 | contig 14400 bp, 13 predicted proteins | sample Palsa_T0_3_FD_202264 | JGI IMG/M metagenome (GOLD analysis project Ga0302326, IMG submission 202264) | Peat permafrost microbial communities from Stordalen Mire near Abisko, Sweden - Palsa_T0_3 | ecosystem: Environmental > Terrestrial > Soil > Palsa > Peat permafrost | place: Sweden: Abisko... | reverse complement strand
GAGCCTCACTCGGAACGATTGGTCTTTACCTGCTGTTTGGATTGGGAGGATTGTTGTTGTATGGGCGCTCCGCCATCGCGGTTGCGGTTGGCCTGAATAGCCGTCAGAACTACCTCCAACAGCGGGCGCCGAACTATGAGCAAGCGGAATTCGTAAATCGGGCGCTCAAAGGAAAATCACGGGAGGGAAAAATACTCGTATTCTTCCGGCATACGTACTACCTGGATGTGCCATTCGTCTATGGCGATCCATACGGAAGTTGGGCAGTCGATCCGGAACGTTTGCAAACGCCGGAAGCCTGGCGCGAGTTTTTTCGGAAAGAAAAAATAAAATGGGTCGTCCGATCGCCAGATTATCCCGGTTCGATAGCGCAACCACTTCTCGAACTTGAAAAGGGAGGCGAACTGATCGCGGTCGCAAAGGGTGAAGTAGACGACTTCGAGGGGGTGCGTGCTTTGGGCCAGCGGAAGACTGTGCCTATCGTTATTTTCCGAGTACAGGACTGACTCTCGTAGCGCCGCGAAATGGCACTCTTGTCCAGATAGTCAAGCAGGAAAATGCCAACACGGTGACCTGCAGGTGTCTGCCCATGAGCACCGTGATCGATTCAAAGACGGGGCACACCACGCTAGTTTGCAAGAAAATGAAAGAAGAACAATGAGACCAGGGTAGGTTAAGGCGGGTCGCATCTGCAGTCTTATTTAACCCAGAAATTTTCAGTGGCTGTCTGTGAGTTCGTGGCGAAATATCAATTTCAGTCATTGACCTGGATCGTAGAACACAGGACGCTCATTTTCGATGTACGGGCCTTCGGTAGTCCAATCGTAGGGAAGGTCCAAGCTCTTCCAGTCCGGAATGTCACGCGCGAAGTGAGGACCCTGGTTGGAAAGTTACGGACTTACGAACACTTCATTGGGACCTGCTGGCAGTTCAAACTTCAGACCATGCTCCTGGTTGAGCTTCAGCGTAGCAGGTACGTCCAAGTCGGCAATCTGGATCTTCTTGGTCCAGGAGCCGCTGCTCCAGTAGTCTGCCTTCGAGTAGATGGTTCCACTCATGATCGTGTAGCTGCTCACTTCTTCCTTCCGTCCGTCACGGAATACGAGCACGGTGGGCGGAAACTCGTGGGGGGGTGGTTGAACTGCATCCTTTCGCCCCGGCACAGACGAGCGAGGAGTGGATTTTTCTGAGTAATCAGGCCCGCCTTGCTCTTCTGCCGATGTCTTCTCGGACAGCGTCATCCGCACAAAGTGATCAACCCGCCATTCGATCAACAACGGCTCAATCGGGGGCGCCAACGCAGCTGGTGCCGGCGCATAGGCGGGCCCGGCGACCGCCGGGGGTGGGTAAGCCTGCTCGGAATCGTAGCCGTAATCAGAATCGAAGTACGGGTACCACGGCAGGGCCACCGAACGATGTCCCTGGCGGCGAGTGGCGCCCCCGACTCCGCGCCCCGAGAAACTGGTTCGTCCGGTTCCTCTTGTTCCTGTAGCCGCACCGCGCGGTTGCGCCTTCACCGGCGATATGAAGAAGGCCGTTGCGAGAATCGCGATGGCAAACCGACTAAGCATGTACGCACTCTTCCCCGTCCTGGTCTGTTCAAAGCATTGCTTCAAATCGGCCCCACCTGTCCAAATCTGAGGCGGGCATTCCAGCACTTTCGTTCGTATTCAGAAGAGTAGACCTTACTCTAAGTTGAGTCAAGCTACTTGGCTCGCTTGCACTTCTGCTGCTGAGGCCGTTCAATATCTGCTCCGATGGCTTCGGCCGTGCGCTCGACCGCTGTTGGTAGTGACCGTCAGACCGGCCAAAAGCTTCAGCTGTTCTCGGCCGCGAATCGAACCGTTGGGCATTGCGCAGAGTCCCAGGAGTGGCAAAACTCTCATTGACCGTCTTCCCATTTACCTTACGGCTGAGGCGGAACTGGCTCGTGCCGGGGATCGTTCGGCTTAGCACAGTGGCTAGTGGGGTTTCCGCAGCGACGCAGGCTGGCAGTAATGGAACCCGGTCGAAAATCGCCAAACCTGAGGAATTGCTCAAGGAGCCTAGTGCGTTCTAGCTCCAGCCCGGTGAGAGATTCTGGCACAAGGCATTCTGGCATATTGGGTCTCCCATAATCTGAGAATGATATTACTCTCAGAAATGTGACCCAAAAAGATAAAGTCCGCAGCGAAACCCAACGCGCCAAGACCCTCCAAGTCGCGGTACCTCTTGTTCTTGTGTTGCCTGCAAACGAAGGCTTATCGCCGTCTTTTCCGGCGGCGCCGCAACTGGGCATCGTCTAAGATTACGTTGCCTACAACAGTCCGCGAAGAAGAAAATATTCGTTGATGGGCCGGTCATCCTGAAGAGCGGGTGTAGCGGGCGACACCGCAATCAACTGTTCCGCGGTCATTTCCGCCGATAGCATGAGATCAAACTGCTCGTCCGGTGTCTTCGCTGGCCCCCATTCCATCATGTCGGTAACTGCCTTTGCCGGCATACGCGCGACAAGTTCTGCCGCGCTGCGATTTTGGATGGGGCGATCGCTCGCAAAAAAGTGCCACCCCCAATGTTCTACCGAATGAAAAACGCGAATATAGGGGAAGGAATTTTTCAGCGCCCGGGCCACTGAGGCTTGAACGGCATCGTCGCCGCCCGGCAGCCACTGGGCGAGGATTCCTCGCGGCTGCAGCCGCTCCTTAACCACCGCGTAGAAGTCCTGCGAGTACAGCAGGCTTGACCCAGCCGCCTGGATTGGTGGCGGGGGATCGATCATGATCACGTCGTAGCGAGCAGGGTTACGCTCCAAATAGTGGCGACCATCATCCGCCACGATGTGCGCCAGCGGCGAGGCGAGCACCTGCGCCGCATCGGCATGGAAGAAGTGGAAGAGCTTCGGAACGCTGGGAACAAGATCGACTGCGGTGACCGGGATCCCCCAGGAGAGTGCGGACCGGAACGTCGTGCCCATGCCGAAACAAATCACCAGCACCTCGCCGGGCGGATGATCGAGCGATGCCAACGGGAAGTGCGCCATCATTTTGGTGATCGGTGTCAGAATCGTCATGCCGACGCCGTTGACTAGGAGTCGCTTCCCCATCCTCGTCTTCCCTGAGTCGGTGGAGACCTCGGCGGCGATAACGGTGGCTGTGCTGTCGCGCAACACCTCGCGTTGCGCGAATTGGGTTTCGTAATCCTTAGTAAGAAAAAAAATTGCGATCGCCGCCAATAGAATGATGGCAGTAACCGCGCGGGGCACCAAGGTCATCGCACGGGTGCTCCGGCTCGGGAGCGCCATCACAAACCAGGGCAGCACGAATACCAGCATGGAGAGATGTTCGCCGACCAGCGGCAGCAGGATGAAACCAGAGACGAGCGGCCCCACGATGCAACCCGCAACATTGACGGCATAGGCGCGGCCAGCGCGGTCCGGATCGCCTCCGGACCAACGGTCCACCAGCATGGGGGTAAGAAATCCGATTACGGCCGAGACCGGCATCACGCCGAGGAAGACGCGAAGGTGAACCAATAGATGGATGCGGCTATCGGCCGTCAAAAGCGGCAACACCCCAAGCAGCGCCAGTGAAATCCAGGGGAGCCTGCTCTCGCGGCCATGGCTGCGGCTCCACACGCGATACACTCGGGACCCGGCGAACGTGGCCAAAAGATAAGAGGCTAGAATGGCGGCAAAAGAGTAAATGATCGCGCCAAGGTATGGAGTGAATAGGCGGATCCAGACGACTTCCATCCCCATGGTGACCAGGCCGGTCATAAACAAGAGCACCAGGACGCTGTTCCGCTGGTCCAACTCCGCAGAAACCGGCGGGGCTGATTGCGAATCCGTTCTCGCGGCGCGGTCATGGGGAGCCAAGGCCACTAGGAAGGCTGAAATGGCAATAGTGCCGTTCAACAGCGCGCCCACCCACAGCGTACCGTGAAAGCCGTAAAGCTCAATGAGAAACAGCGGCAGGACTGCGCCCGCAACCGCCCCCAGCACATTTGCCAGATACAGAAAACTGAACGAGCGGCGTGTCTCGTAACGCGCGTCGCTCCGGATGGCGAACATCGCTACTGGAATCGTGGCCCCCATGCAGGCGCACCATGGCACCAGAGTCAGCGCCATCCAGGCGCCCGATATTAGGTAAGACAGAGCAGAGGATAAGAGGGTGTGGGCGGCGACTGCTCCAAGAATGCGGTGTCCCCAGGCCAGTTCGAGCGGAACCGCGAGCGCCGAAACTCCGATCAAGAGCTCGGTTAGCGCATACAGTCGGAGCGGAGGAAACCGGATCTCTTCCCCATGTCGGCGAATCCATGTCCCGGCTGCTACCGAGCCGATCCCCAGGCCGGCCATGAACATCGAGAGCACGATGGACACAAACGCCGTGGTGACGCTGAATTGCGCCATCGCTAGCCGCAGCCAGATAAGCTCATACAAGATGCTGCAAAACCCCGAAACAAAAAAGAACAGGAAATACCACACCATTCGAATCACCTTCCTACAAATGGGGAAGACCGATGGCAAGACAATTAAGAGGGAATGTCCTTGTTGACCGCGAAACGACCCCCATTATACGCCCGGCGCCTGATCTCAATGTGTGGAAGACCTTCATCTGGGTGTGCGACATAAGAGCAGTTAATGGCGGACTTTTCTTTTTTGGGTCACATTCTGAGAGTAATATTATACGGGGCGAAAAATCCGCAAAATGATTCACTGGCGAGCATGCTGGAGGCAGGCTCCGCGTAACAATACACTCCGCATTACAACCGTTGCGCTTTCGAAAGCGTAATGGTTGTAAAACTAGTTGTAAAACGTATGAGCGCTTGGCTAACTTTAAAGTCGCGCGACCCTTGCCCGCTGACGCCGCTGACACCTGGGGGATGCAGATTCCGGCAAAGTTCCGGGGCGCACCGGAAAATCGGCTCGCCTCGGACGCTTCTGCCTTTGCCCAGGCAGCGACGGAGTCCACTTTATTGGGTAGACTTTCGTCCACGACCACGATAAAGGCCGGATCGACGTTGGGTTCGGCATTGAACCACACCATCAAGCAGCTTGCGGGCGCGTTCCGCAACCAACTTCGCAGCCGGCGCCGTCGCAAGTGGGAGGCCGACCGGGTTCGAAACTTCCAGTCAAAGGCACTGCGGTTCGCGACGGCACAGTGCCGGCGCAGGGGGCTGTGATTGCCTCCGCCCAGGGCGCCGCGACCAGTTGTGCCTCCGCCAGCCAGCCGGCATCAACGTCTGGAAGCAAGGCAGCAACCGAATCGGCGCAAACCAATCGCGGCGGCCGGGACTCTGTCGACCAGGTGGCATCTCAAAAATCCAAAGCGGGGATTACCCTCTCGTTCCCCGAAGTGAGTATCTGAATGGGTCTACTTCGCCCAGCCAACTGATGTCACGACCCAGTGCTGTGGGCCTTAGAGTTTCGCTGCGACTGTCATCGAAACTTGGGTTTCTCGTGAACGACAGATATGCCCTTACGTGATTTCACTTTACGAGGCTGAATTCGAACGTGATCTGAGCGGGCAGATCGAACGGCTCTTTGTTCATCGTGTACGGAGTGAAACGCCACTGTCGCACCGCTTCCAGCGCTGCCCGAGACAACATGGGGTCGCCGCGAATGACTTTCGTATCATAGACGAATCCGTCTTTGCCGATACGAATCTGCAGGACAACTTGGCCTTGAACGCGTTGCCGCAGAGCGTCCCCAGGGTAGGTGGGATCTACTCGATAAAGTAAAGCGCCTTCGACAAGGTGAGAGCGCGGAACTTGAGGCGAAACGGCCGGGACTGTGGAGATCAGAGTTACGTGTCCCTTGGCTGAATTTGTCATGGGATCTGTAAGCTTCCATCTCCAGCGTAAGCCGATGAGGAAGCAAGCGACTACAGCCACCGCGTAAAGGCTGATCTTTACTGTACGGGCGAAATGATGTTGGTTTCCTTCTCCTCCCAAGGTGTCTGAGACGGAACGAGCCTCAGGGACGGTGTCGTTTGTCGACTCAGCGCTGAGCCGGAGGTTCGCACAAAACCCCTCGGCCAAGGCCTTCAGCTCTTGCAAGTCGCGCATTCCAAATGCGTATGGCCGACGGGAAAACACTTCGATCAACCCCAGCAACTGATCTTGACAAAAAAGAGGCGCGACGATAATGGCGGCTACGCCGAGTTCCTGGCACGCGTCGGCATCCACACGAGCGTCTAACTTCGTATTGGAACAAGACTGAATCATCCCGCTAGCGACGCATACACCTGTAAGACCCGATGCACAGTCGATCTTAGCGCCAATAATATCGGGGGGGCACTCCCCCGCAGTTGCCCGGCAAATCATATCTTCTGGATATCCGAGCGCAATGGCGGCGCCGGTGGCCTTGGTGGTTTTTACCGCCGCCTGGACCATTTCACGAAGAAAATCGTTGGAGACACGAGTGAGCAGTTCAGGAGGTTTGGCAGATGATCGCCCGGGTGGGATTGAATCAGTCTGCGGTCTTGGGAAGCCAGCCATAGCTGCACACGCGAGTTTACGCCACCTTAGTCGACCTGAGTCGACCTACGTGCTGGGCGGGCAATTGCTGGGGATCACGAGAAGGCCCTGAAATTGGTCCAGCAAAGCGAACGAGTGACGGAAGCAGAGGTGGTCAAACGATGGGCGATTGTGCTTTGGAGGCCCAACGCGGCGCGCCTTTGCGGAGGAACAACGGACGGACCCTGACGGCTAAGGTGCCCGCCTGCCACCATTGGGATGCTTCTCGAAGAGAGAGGGCGCCGCCTGCCGACCTCCTCCGGACGACAGGCCGGCCCTCGGCTCTCGGTGGCAATTCCCCCGGCCACCGGTAACCATAGTATGTGCTGTCTTGCTCTGACGGAATGGCCCATTCTGGCCGTTGAGCACCTCTTATGTGCCAATGAAAGAAAAACTTTTGCGTGCCAATGAAAACTTATGCATGCTTGAGTTCTCCCTCACCCTGCCAGAAGAGGTCAAGTTCCAGCCTCGGTAGACCCCCGTCAGCAATCCGTCGCTATATCGCTCGATCTGCGGAGCCAACCAGTGGGCGCCCGGATTCGATCGATCGTTGAAGGCCCAACTCCAGGAGCACATTGAATACCTCGGACTACAAAATCGAGCAGCTCAAGCAGCAGCGCAAGAAAACTCCACACCATGTCAGAGTTGCGGAGTCGGCGGAAGGCGAATGCTTCCAGCGTCTACTCCCGGAACGGAAGTAGTTCTTGGACACCATCAAACTGATCACCTATCGCGCCGAAACCAGCATGGCATCGGTGATGCGCGAGGCCATGACGCGCAGCGACGATACGCGCAAGCGGTTCACGACCGGGCGCTTCGTCATCTCTGCGACGAGCTCAACGCCACCTATACGATCTTTCCAGGTACGGATCTACGCCCGATTTACAAAATCGGCTCATGTTAATTTCTTCGTAGATCAGGAGTTCCGAGGGTACTGCAGTGTGCAATAAATCGTCTGAGCGGTAACAGCGGGGTACGTGGGATCGGTGCATGGTTGCCCACTCGAAAACGGCCACTGGCGCAATTACTTGCCGGAATTACCTGCCCGATTCTCTGAGCACTTCATTCTGCTAGGGGTACTCTGCCCTCCACGTCACCCAGGCGTCGACAAACAACAGCAGAATTACGCCGCTCAAGGACCAGCACGCCAGGCCAAGGAAAAACCCGAGCTTCGACCACACCGGCACTTCAAACGCGTTGGCATAGTACCAGGGAAAACCGCGGCACCAATGCGTGTACACGACCGCCAGAAATGAGCCTGCGGTTAGGTTATACGCCGCCAAGGCGGAAGCGCTCAAAACCACGGCCCACGGCGCCAGCCAAGCCAGATACTGCACGGCAAACCCGGGAGTGAAAAACAGGGAGAAGAATGCCAGCAGGCCACACTGCGCCAGCAGTGGCCAGCGGGCACCACGCCTGTTCATGGCGATTGACAGTACTACCAACATCGACAACAGGCTCACCTTGCTGAAATGCATAAAGCCATCGGCGATCCAGTGATAGCGAGGGCTGTCGGCAAACGCCAATGTAATGAATGACCAGCCCCACAAATGCGGTTGACCGTTGTAATGAGAAAGCCGTTGGAGGATCAAGAATGGATTCTGGATTACGTAGGGAAAAGCGCTGGCCACAACGACGCCGGTGGTCGCCAACAAGAAACGGAGTTTGCCTCGGATGGTCGGATTAGAAAACAATAAAGCTACGGCAAAAATCGCCGCCACGATTTTGATGCCCATTGCGAGGCCCAGGATGGCTCCGCTCAGCGCGGGCAACTTACGGACCTCCAGGCAATAAACAGAGAGCAACACAAAGAACATCATGATTGGATCTGAATTTCCATGAAAGCCAGAAATCATCACAAGGATCGGGCTGGCGGCGAACACAAGCAACGCAGCGGGCTGGATACGAAGTTCTGGCAACCGCGCCCGGAAAAGGCACAAAAGCCACAAACTGCCCAGGTCAGCCAACGAGCAAGTCAGCCGCACCCAGAATTCTAGAGGGAGCCCGGTAAACCAAGCCAGCCAGCGCCACATAGGAAGCACATGAAGCATGAACGGCGGATGACTGAAAACCTGGACATAATGATAAGACCTGCCGGAGAGGGAGACGGAGTCGACTCCATCGCGGTAAAGCGCTTGCCAACCTTCGCTGTCTACTTTCTTCAAGTCCTGCTTCCAAATGACGATGTCGCTGGTCCCCATGGTTCGCAACGCAAGTGTTGTCTTCAATCCAAATGCCAGCACCGCCGTCAAAGCAATATAGAGGAACCACCGTGGCGACAGCCCTAATCGCTGTGCCCAGCTTTGCGTGCCGCGGTCCCGGAAATCCCCTGTCCTCAGGGCCGTCCCAGCATTGTGATTCGACTCGCGGGCAGATTGCAGTTTTCTTTTCATACAACAAAACGGGAATCTCGAGAAGATAGCGCAGGCGTTGGCACGCGGCCGAACGATTTCCCGTAGGCCACGATCTGGCACCCGCCTTTTGGTCCTTTCGTTCCACCCCTCCGTCGGCAATGCACCCCGGAAGAGGAGCGGTTATCCCGAGGCGATAATTCTTTGTTAAGGCCCTCGGACTAAATGAGTGTTCTGTGAACCCTAGCACGTGCCGGCTGGGCACTCTCGCTCGCTTTCAAGGCGCAGCGCAAGACGCGGCGGCACTGATCACCCAAACATCTGCACAATTTACGACATCGACGAAGGAGAGGGTGAGGCGTTCATCGCTATCGAGTTTCTCGAGGGCGCAACCTGAAGCATTTGATCGCCGGACAGTCGTCTCGAGTCTAGAAAGCGAAACTCTGCGGTCACTGTCTTTCGAGCCAGCCGATGAGGCGGACTGCCCACGCCATACCCAGGGTAGCGTCAGCCACCGGTCGGCCAGAAATTCTTGCAGAGTTACCTTAAGAGTCATTCCCGCAACGCCAAAGTGGGCGTAAATTCCTTAAACGAAAGAGAGAGGGCGCTCGCTGCCGACCTCCTCCGGACGACAGATACGCCCTCAGCTCTCAACTCTTCGGTGGCAATGCCCCCAGCCACCGGTAAGCATAGTATGTGCTGTTGCACTGAGGGAATGCCCATCCTGGCCGTTGAGCCACCTCTTATGTGCCAATGAAAAACTTATGCAGGTTGAAGTTTGCCCTCAGCCTGCCAGAAGAGATTAAGGTCCAACCCGGGTAGGCGCCCGTCAGCTATCCGTCGCTATGTGCTACCTCGAAGGCACTCTAGTTAACTTAAACCTGCACTGATCACGAGCTCGGAGAACGAGACACCGCATTGGGCGGCGGGTTGGACCCTCGCAGAAGCTGGACGCTCGCCTCCGCCGGCCCCGAATGCTCGAGCTGGGCTTCATATCGCTCGATTACTAACTTGTCTCCAATTTCGGTCCGGCTCCTAAAGATGGTGTGAGCGGGCAGCTCAAGCACGCTCTCGGCACGAAAGTTCGGTCGCGTTATCTTGAAAGGCCGAATCAGTTCGCGCAGCCCGACTACCGTGAAGTTCTTGTCGATCAGCACAAGGTCAAATGTGAACAGCATTCCGATAGTGTGAATCGCGTTTGCCGGGACGATCCACACTCCACCGTCAGGCTTAAGAAACCTCTTGCCCAACAGCCCAACCAGACGGCTCACAATGGAGTCGGCGACTCTAACCCGCAAGGCGAGGAAAGTCTCCTTCGTCTGGTTATAGATAAATACGTAACGCGGACCTCGAGTACCTCGTACTAGAGACATGGTTGTTTTTCCACGGTTTGTGTCCGAACTCTATCTCGGAGCCTTCTTCTTCATTCGATAGATCAAAATCACTAGCACCACCACAGCGAGAATTCCTGAAACCACTCGGATTATCAAAACGTTGTCCATATTCGCCTCCAAAACAAGATTTAAACTCCCGTAAGTACCTTACTGCACAAGATGTTCAAGGCTTTTCGCGACCAGGATCACGGCAGGCCCGATCGTAACCACGCCAACGGCTGGAAAAATGAAGAACACCAGCGGCGGCACCAGCTTGATGGTGGTCTTGGCGGCTTTTTCTTCGGCCTGCTGCCTGCGTTGCAGTCGTAGCGCGTCGGAAAAGTTACCCAAGGACTTGGAAACCGGGGTTCCAAAACGGTCGGTTTGAATGAGCATGGCCACAAAAGACCGCACACTGTCGATATTGGCGCGGTCGGCAAACCCCTTCCAGGCAGCGATTCGCTGCACTCCGGCCCGCTGTTCAAAGTTAATCTGCAGAAACTCTTCGCTCAGCGCGCGGTGACTCATGCGAAATTCCTGGCCAATCCGCACAATCGCCTGGTCCAAACCCAGACCGGCCTCCATTGAGATCGCCAACATGTCCAAACCGTCGGGAAGGCTCAGCCGGATGTGCTCTCTTCGCTTGTTGATGGCATGAGAGAGCCAAAAGTCCGGCGCAAAAAAGCCCACAACAAGCGCCACCAGGAAAAACAGAAAAACATTGGATTGAATGAGCAGCGCGACAGAAATCCCCAGGAGAGCAGGCAGAGCTAACCGCGCTCCGAGATAAATGTCCGCATGAGCCGGCTTGCGATAGCCGGCCAGCATCAATCGCCGCACCAGACCGGGATCGGGCTCAGAGGAGAAGAACTTTCGAAAAAACGTAAACGGCTTGGCTAGAACATCTGCGTTCAGAAAGGAGGCAAAGAGCCCCGAGCTGGCTTCTCCCTGATGGCGACGAGCTTGTTGCGTTACTTCGATAAGTCGGTCACTCTCGGCCGAGGAACCCGACAGCATGAAGAAAAATGCGACGAGAAAGACCGTAAACAAGCACAACCCGAGCAGTAGCGGCAGAGTCATGAGTTTAGACCTTGATGCTGACAACGTGACGAATGATGAGAACACCCACGGCCATCAGTCCCAGCGCTCCGTAGACCATGTGCAACCCCATTGGCGTCGTGAACAAGGCCCTCTCGTAGTTCCGGTTGGTAATATTGATCAAGCCGAACAAGACGAAAGGCGCAAAGCACAGGATCCAGCCGGTGATGCGGCCCTGGGCGGTGTAAATCCTGAGCTGGCCCCGTAACCGGGACCGCTCTCGCATCACGGATGCGGTCTTGTCAAGAATCAGGGCAAGATTTCCACCCGTTTCCTTCTGCAGGAGGATGGCCGTGGCTAAGAAACGCACGTCGTCGATCGGCACGCGGTCGAGCAGATTCAACATGGCTTCACGCAAGGGGAGGCCCAAGTTCTGCTCCTCGGTCATAGAGCGGAACTCTAAACCCACCGGATCAGCAACCTCCTGGCCAACCATTTCCAGCACAGCACCCACCCCGTGACCCGCCCGCAAGCCTCTCGCCATCAGGTCCACGGCCTCGGGAAGCAGAGCTTCAATACGCCTGAACCTTATCTCCCGAAGCGTGTAGAGATACAGGATCGGGGATAGGCCAACCGCGATTCCTAGGCAGAGGCTGAGAATAAAGCTTGGAACCATCGACGTTGCCAACCACGTGCCGATAACGGTGGCGAGCAAAGAAAAAATGAGAAGCGAACCTAGGTGGACCTTTTGTCTCGACTGGCGGATCAGTTGCGATAGCGCCGTCGATCCCGGGAACTGCTTTATGACCTCGTCCAGCCAGGGCGTCGAGCTCTGTTTCTGCTGTTTGAGGATGGTGGTTCCGGCCACGGTTGTCGTGCGGCTCTCCTCGATATTCGCCAATTGTTGCTGAACGGCGGTCTCGGCTCGGGTAGGCCTCAAGAAATAGAACGCCACCCCGAAGCTTAGGGCGAGAAGTAACAGGAACAGAATCACTGGCGACATTTGAGCATCCTCAGCCTTAGACTTTGACCGACTGTTCAAAGAAATTCGCCGGGACGGCGATACCCGACGCTTTGAGCTTATCGGCAAATTTGGGTCGTATTCCGGTGGCGGTAAAAGCTCCCAATACACGGCCATCGGGCGCAACTCCGTGCTTCTCGAAAACAAAGACATCCTGCATGCTCACCGTATCCTGTTCCATGCCGGTGATCTCGGTAAGATGGGTCACGCGCCGGGTTCCGTCACTGAAACGTGAAACTTGGATCACGATGGTGACGGCAGAAGCAATCTGGCGCCGGACAGCGGTTTCGTTAATATTAAGATTCGACATGAGAGCCATGGTCTCCATCCGCGCTATCGCGTCCCGGGGACTATTCGCGTGAATGGTAGTAATGGAACCATCATGTCCGGTATTCATGGCCTGGAGCATATCCAAAGCTTCTTCGCCGCGCACTTCACCGATGATGATGCGGTTGGGACGCATTCGCAAGCTGTTCGCCACCAATTGCCGCTGCATGACCGCGCCTTTGCCTTCAACGTTTGCGGGGCGGCACTCCAGGCGGACCACGTGACGTTGCTTCAATTGCAGTTCCGCCGAGTCTTCTATGGTCACAATCCTTTCCTTGTCGGAGATATAACCCGATAACACGTTCAGCATGGTCGTCTTTCCGGCACCTGTTCCCCCGGATACGACGATGTTGAGCCGCGCACTTACCGCGCCTTTGATCAGTGTAAGCATCGCGGGTGTGAGGGTTTTATTCTCCAGCAGGTCGTTTTCCGCGACTGGGATCTGGCCAAAACGGCGGATTGAGAGATTGGGTCCGTCCACGGACAACGGGGGAATGATCACGTTAATACGCGATCCGTCGAGCAGTCGCGCGTCAACCATGGGCGACGACTCGTCCACGCGCCGGCCCACGGCCGAGACAATTTTATCGATGATGTGCATCAGGTGGGCATCATCCTTGAACACGATATTGGTTTCCTCCAACATTCCCGCCCGTTCTACATACACTTGCTTGTGCCCGTTCACCAAAATGTCGCTGATCGTGGGATCCTGTAACAGGGGCTCGAGCGGCCCCAATCCGAAGACCTCGTCCGCGACTTCGATAGCCAGGCGTTCCCGCTCCCGCCCGCTCATCGGAGTCTTGAGATTTGCCACCAGGTCCTGAATAACGGCTAACACCTGGGCGCGTGTCCGTTCGTCCCGTACCGTCGCAATCTTCTCCACATCCACCTTGCTCAAGAGGTCGCGATGAACGCTAGATTTCAAATCTTGATAGACCTTGAAGCTCAGCCCTGTCCTTTTCTTGTCATCCCAGGCGAGCGAAGCGTTCACGAGGTTGGCTGAAGGCGTTATCGGGTTTGGTTCTCCCATGTGTTCCTCTCTATATACACACCGGTTCTCACCGGCCCCAAAGTTTCAGGATTCCACGGCCCTGCTTCTTCCTGTCTTTCTCGTCTGCCGGACTTGCTTTTCTGCTAACCACTTCAGCCCATTCTGACAAGTTCCGGATGACGTCCGAGCTGGAGTTGTTGCCGCCGGGGTTGCCCCCACTAATCGTCTTCAAAACGTGGACGTAATGATTCGGGACCTTCCAGAAGATTTTCCGCTGAATCGCCTTTTCGATTTGTTCATCCGTAATGAGGCCACGTGTCTGGTGGCGGTTGAGCACAACGCGGATCTTTTCCTGAGGTATCTGCTTGCGAGTTAAGTATTCGATCTGTCGAACCACGTTGCGTAGCGCCGATACCTCTGCCACCGTGACTATATAAAGTTGGTCGCACTGGCGAATCAGTTCAAGATTCTCGTCATTCAACCCCGGGGGCACGTCCACCAGAATGAACTCGTAGCGCAGCCTGAGGAAATCGAAGGTTCGGCTCAAGGAGCCGGGGCTGAAGCTTCGTGCCGGCTCAATTTGTGCCGGTGCGGGAATGACGTCGACGCCGCTCGCGTGGTGGAGCACGTAGCTCTGCAGCAGCTCAGCGTCCAGCCGGTCGGTACTTTCGAGAAGCTCGAAGAAATGGAATTGATACTTGGTCAATCCCAGGTAAAGTGCGGCATCCCCAAAATCGGGGTGGAGGTCAACGACTAGCGACTTCTTCGAATAAGAGCTGGCCAATTGCGCACCGAGCTGGGTTA
>Ga0302326_10018597_pt1 | contig 14401 bp, 10 predicted proteins | sample Palsa_T0_3_FD_202264 | JGI IMG/M metagenome (GOLD analysis project Ga0302326, IMG submission 202264) | Peat permafrost microbial communities from Stordalen Mire near Abisko, Sweden - Palsa_T0_3 | ecosystem: Environmental > Terrestrial > Soil > Palsa > Peat permafrost | place: Sweden: Abisko... | reverse complement strand
GGGTGCGTGCTGATCGCGATCCACCTGCGCCGGCGCGATCGGCGGCCCAAGCCGGTGACCGACCAGTGGCAGGCGCTGGCCGTGATGGGCTATTTGTGTCCGCATGGCTGGCAGGCCCACATCACCCTGCGCGGGCGTGACGCCCCCGAACCCGACGACTCGCCTCCCTCACCCGTGCCGCTGGTCGAGCTGGAATGGAAGCAGTTCGACGAACAGCCGGGAGAGGTCGTTGTGGCACGACGCGTGTGGGCGCCGACAATCGGCGAGGCGCTTCAGATGATGGCCGATGACCGCCGGACCGACATCACGCTCGAGCAGATCGAGCAGACGCTGGGCGAGACGGAAGGGGCGTCGTCGGAGGAATGAGATTCCCTGCAGCGTGGGCCGGCATGAGTGGCCAAACGGTGCTGGTCACGGGTGGCTCGGGATTCGTCGGCGCTCACTGCATCCTTCAGCTTTTGAACGCGGGCTACCGGATACGGACGACCGTGCCCTCGCTCGAGCGTGAAGCCGATCTGCGCGCGATGCTCGAGCAGGGTGGCAGCGAGCCGGGAGGCGAGCTTCGCTGGAGCGGTTTGCGTCGCGAGTTTCCGGTCAAACGTTTACGGACCGACCAACTAGGCGGGCTGTGAACCAGAACACGCTCCCGCCACCCTCGCGCGACTCGACCCCGATCTCACCGTCCATACATTCCACGAGCTCGCTCGCGATCGCGAGGCCGAGGCCGGTGCCACCGTACTCGCGCGTGAGCGACTGGTCCGCCTGCACGAACGGCTCGAAGAGGCCCGCCGCTTGCTCTGTATCGATGCCGATTCCGGTATCTGCTACCGAGAAGCAAAGCCGGTCGCGTTGACGACTGCGGACCTGAACGGATACCTCTCCGGAGTCTGTGAACTTCACAGCGTTTGAGATGAGCGTCCGCAGGATCTGGAGCAGACGACTCCGGTCTCCGGTAACTGCCGTCGCCACGTCGGCATCGATCCAATGACTGATCTCAATAGCCTTGAGCTGTGCCTGCTCGGCGAAGATGGAACAGGCCTCCTCGACCACACTGGCTAGCTCAAAATCAGCGGGTTCGAGCGCCAGGCGCCCATCCTGAAGAAGCGAGAAGTCGAGGATCCCCCCGACGACCTCCGCCATCGCCTCACCTGAACTCAGCAGCGCGACTACATACTCCCGTTGGACATCATCCAGCTCCGTGTAGATCAGCAGATCGCTCATGCCGATGATGCCGTTCAGCGGTGTGCGTAGCTCGTGGCTCATTTTGTACAAGAACTCGGACTTCACCCTGGACGCCGCTGTGGCCTCTGCCAGCGCCATCGCGTAGCGCTCCTCACTGCGGCGCAGGTCGGCCATCGTCTGGTGGTGGCGGAGCGCGTAGCGGATCGTGCGCTCAAGGCCGTGAGCGTCGATCGTCCCCTTCACCAGGAAATCGGCCACCCCAAGCTCGGTCGCCTCGAGGTCCACATCGTAGTCGTCCTGGCCGGTGAGGATGATCACCGGGGCCGGAGGATCGCTCTGCCACGCCTCTCGCACCAGGTCGAGCCCGGTGTGCTCGCCGAGGCGGTGGTCGACCAGGTACAGATCGTGCCCGCCCGTGCGGATCGCGCTCAGCGCGGATCCGTAGTTCTGCTCCCAGTCGAGCTCGACCGTGGCTGACCCCGGTGCCTGGAGCATGCTGCGCGTGAGCAGGAAGTCATCCTCGTCATCCTCCACCAGGAGGATCCGCAGAGCCTCAGCGCTCGCCATGACCGTCTCGCTCCGGAAGCGCGACGAGCTCGAACCAATAGTCCGCCAGCGTCTGCGTGACCGCAGATAGCCCCTCGAAGGTGACCGGCTTGCTGACGAATGAGTTCACGCCGAGGTCGTATGAGCGCACGATGTCCTCCTCGGCTTTGGAGGTGGTTAGTACCACGACCGGGATCCGCCGCAGATGCGGGTCGCTCTTGATCTCTGCCAGCGCCTCGTGCCCGTTCATCTTGGGCATGTTCAGATCGAGCAGGATCAGCCCCGGCCGTGGCGCCGGGGTGCCGCCAGGGGAATACACGCCCTCACCGCGCAGGTAGTGCATGAGATCCTCGCCGTCGACGACGAAGCGGATCTCGTTGATCATGCAGGCCTTGAGAGCCTTGGCCGTCAGGACGCGGTCGTCTTCGTCGTCGTCGGCCATCAGGAGCGTCGCATAGCCGCGCCCTGCTGGGTCAGGCGTGTGCATGAGAGACCTCCTGGTCGATGATCTCGGGGAACAGCGAGGTCACCGCAGCGCCTTCGCTTGTCTGCTCGATCGGGAGCGTCACCGTGAAGGTCGCGCCGTTGCCGAGCTCGCTGTTGGCGGTGATCGTGCCGTGATGGCGCTCGATGATCTTGCGACACAGCGCCAGACCGATACCGGTACCCGCATAATCACGCGTCCCGTGCAGCCGCTCGAACGCCCCGAAGATACGGGTTGCGTACTGCTCGTCGAAGCCGATCCCGTTGTCCTTGACCGTCAGCTGCGCGACATGGTCGGTCAGCTCGACGGAGACCCGCACATCGGGGACGACGCCCTCGTGGCGGAACTTCAGCGCGTTTCCGAGAAGGTTCTGCAGCAGCTGGCGCATCTGCACCGGGTCGGCCTCGACGGTCGGCAAGGCATCGACCGTCACCCGGGCGCCGCTCTCCTTGATGCTCAGCTCGAGGTGCAGCAGCACTTCTGCGACGATCTCGCCGAGGTCGACGGCCACGAATGGGCGCCCCTTCGTGGAGACTCGCGAGAACATCAAGAGGTCGTCGATAAGCGTACGCATCCGCGCCGCCGCGTCGGTCATTCGGCGCAGGAAGTCCTGCCCCTCAACCGACAGGCGGTCGTGCTCGGAGGCCGTCAGCTGCACTGCGAACGTCTGCACCTTGCGCAGCGGCTCCTGCAGATCGTGAGACGCGACCGACGCGAACTGCTCGAGCTCGGCATTGGAGCGCGACAGCTCAGCGGCCTGGCGCAACAGCGCGTTTGAACTCTCCAGGCCAGCGTTGGTGCTCGCGAGCCGGGCGTTGGCCGCCGACAGCGCCGCCTCCGCCTCGACCCGAGCTGTGACGTCCCGGGCGATTCGTGCGATTCCGATCACTCGACCCCTGGGGTCGCGGATCGGCGTGTTGGTCTCCGACACGTCGAGCAGACTGCCGTCCTTGCGGATGTCCTGACACTCGGTCTGCGCCGGCTCGCTCCCGGCGGCGACCCTCGCCAGCATCGCCTCACGCTCGGCGGGATCGCGTGCCAGCAGCGCCAGCGCGTGCTTACCCACCGCCTCCTCGGCGCTGTAGCCATACAGCCGCTCCGCGCTCCGGTTCCAGGTTTCGATCACGCCGTCGGTCGTCAGGCTGATGATCGCGTCGCCGGACGCCTCGACGATCGCGACCAGGCGCGCGCGAACCGCCTCCGCGGCTGTCCGCTCGGTGACATCCCGCGCGATTCGTGCGATCCCGATCACTCGACCCTTGGGGTCGCGGATCGGCGTGTTGGTCTCCGACACATCGAGCAGACTGCCGTCCTTGCGGATGTCCTGACACTCCGTCTGCGCCGGCTCGCTCCCGGCAGCGACCCTCGCCAGCATCGCCTCACGCTCGGCGGGATCGCGTGCCAGCAGCGCCAGCGCGTGCTTACCCACCGCCTCCTCGGCGCTGTAGCCATACAGCCGCTCCGCGCTCTGGTTCCACGTTTCGATCACTCCGTTGGGCGTCAGCCTGATGATCGCGTCGCCGGACGCCTCGACGATCGCCGCTAGGTGTCGCTGGGCGCTGTACTCGTCTTGACTTCGGCCGACGTGCGCAGCGTCCACGTACCGGTTAGCTTTTGTGGCCATGTGATCCGACTACCCGACAGGCAGCGCGTTTAGCTCGCCCAACCGGGCCGTGAGCTGCTGTGCCGGCTCGGGGCGGCCGAACAGATATCCCTGCGCCAAGTCGCAGCCATACTCCACGAGCGAGCTAGCCACAGCCTCATCCTCGACGCCCTCTGCCACCACCGTCAGTCCGAGTTTGTGGCCGAGCTCAATCGTCGATCTCACGATGATCGCATCGTCGGCGACCGTCGCGAGGGTCGTCACGAAGGACCTGTCGATCTTGACCTCGTCCATCGGCAATCGCTGCAGATACGCAAGCGAGGAATATCCGGTCCCGTAATCGTCGATCGAGAGCCGCACCCCCATGTCATGCAGCTGGCCTAGAACAGCCGGCGCGGAAGTCTCGATAATGGCGCCCTCTGTCAGCTCGAGCGTCAACCGCTCTCGCCGGGTGCCCCAGCGAGCGATTGACTCGGCGACCGCCCGGACGAGCTCCTCTCCATTCCTGAGGCTGCGCGCGGAGATGTTGACCGACATCGCCAGATCGAAGCCTTCCTCGAGCCACGTCGCCTGCTGGCAGAGAGCGCCGTCAAGCACCCACCTGGTCACCGGCTGAATCAGATAAGTGCGCTCGACCTCCGAAATGAAGCTCGACGGCATCAGCAGGCCTTGCTCGGGATGCTGCCAGCGAATCAGGGCCTCGACATCACAGATCCTCCGCGTCGCGAGATCGACCTTCGGCTGGAAGTGGAGGCGCAACTCGTCGCGGGCGATGCAGTGGCGAAGTTCCAGCAGCAGGGCAAGGTGATCTGCCGTCCTGGTTTCGTGAGCCGCCCTGAACACAGCCTGACCCTCGCCGGAGCGCTTTGCCGCGTACATCGCCAGGTCGGCCCGATGGACCAGTTCAGCGGTGCTGGAGCCATGCTCAGGGAACAGGGAGATGCCGATGCTCGGGGAGACGTGGACGGTTTCATCCCGCAGCTCAAACTCCGTTTCGAAGCTCTCCTGGATTTTCCAGGCGATCGCCGCGGTAGCCGCCAGGTCGATCGCATCCGCTGGAAGGATCCCAAACTCGTCTCCCCCCAGCCGTGCGACGATATCGGACTCACGCACCAAGCCGCGTAGGCGGTCGGCGACCTGCTTGAGCAGGTCGTCACCCTGATCGTGCCCGAGGGAGTCGTTGACGAGCTTGAACCCGTCGAGATCCAGCACCAGGACTCCGCGTGGCTCGCCCGCGCGGGTCGCGACCGCGATCGCGTTGGAGATCTGATCGTGAAAGAGGGCGCGATTAGCAAGGCCGGTGAGACCGTCGTGAAGTGCGAGGTGCTCGAGCGCCTCGGTATGGGCCTTGCGCTCTGATATGTCGCGGACGGTCACCAGCGTGAGTGGCAGTTGCTCATGATCGATGTCGCGGCGCTCGAGCTCCATCGCGAAGGTCGAACCGTCCGCTCGACAGCCCACCGTCTCGATCGGGCCGCTGGTTTGGTGTCCCTTCGACTGCCTCGCGCGTGTGGCGTCCCTTTCGGCGAGCACCGTGCGGCTGGCCGGGGCAAGCATGAAGTCGAACGGGTGGCCTACCGGCTCTCCTGCGTCGTATCCGAACAGTAGGCCAGCCGAACGATTCATGGACTCCACGCGACCGGTCGCGTCGAGCATAAATATGCCATCAGCCACGTTGTCGAGCACGGCCTGCGTCAGCACGTCGCCATCGCGCAGCGCGGTGTTGAGCGAGTGAAGCTCCTGCGACTGGGTGAACAGCTCGATGATCGCCGTGACCTTCGCGCGGAGGATCGCGGGAACCACGGGCGTGAAGATGAAATCGACCGCGCCGCTGGCGTAAGCGCTTGTCACCTCTGCTTCGTCACCCCCGAAGGCCGTGACGAAGATGATCGGAGTATGGACGACTCGCGAGGTCCGGCGAACCTGTCTGGCCGTCTCGAAGCCGTCCATCCCGGGCATGCGCACGTCCATCAAGATGATCGCGAACGTCTTCTCAAGGACGGCCTTCAGCGCCGCCCGGCCCGAGTCCACCTCAACGATCGGCAGGCCCAGCGAGGTGAGCATGGCGCGCAGCGCAAGACGCTTGTCGGCGTCGTCGTCAACGATCAGAACCGCGGGCTCCGAGCGCGACGCCGGAAGATCCTTCACCAGGTCGTCGGGACCCCCCATCAGCGCCGCGCTCCCTCGGGCGGCGCGTACGCGGGAAGCCACTCGCCGAGGACGGCCAAGAGCTGCGTTGTGTCGACGGGCTTTGACACGTAGGACGAGGCGCCCGCGTCGATGCAGCGCTGGCGCTCCCCGGCCTCGATCTTCGCGGTGAAGGCGACGAGTGGCAGGTCTCCCAGATCGGGCAGCTTGCGCATTGCCCGCATCGTGGCGTAGCCATCCATGCCGGGCATCATGATGTCCACCAGCACAAGGTCGATGTTTGGCGCCCGCTGGACTTCCACGATGCCCTGCACGCCACTCGAAGCCGTCAGGACCTCGACGTTGAGCCGCTCCAGCAGCGCGGACAGAGCGAAGACATTGCGGAAGTCGTCGTCGATCACGAGCACCGTCGTCCCCGCCAGGCTGTCGCCTGCCGGGTTCGCCGGGGGAGTCGCGGGCCTCATCGCCAGTTCGGCCCCCGGGTCCGCGTCAGAGTCGCTCACGGGTGCAGCGGACACCCGTCCGTCGCGAATTGGAACGTCCCCAGTAGCGGACAGCTCGACCGCAACGGCCGTGCGGCGAAGGTCGGAGACCTCGACAGGCGTCGGCTCAGGCGCCAGGATCTGGGTCTCGGCCAGCGGCCTTGCGGCTGCGTCCGGCGGGACGTCGCGCGGGAGATACACCGTGAAGGCGCTGCCCGCGCCAAGTGTGCTGTCAAGCGTGATCTCACCGCCGAGCAGTTCCACGAGCTCGCGGGTGATCGAAAGCCCCAGCCCGGTCCCACCATACTTGCGGGCGGCCGATCCATCGGCTTGCGCAAATGCCTCGAAGACGAGTTGCTGCTTGTCCTCGGCGATGCCAATACCGGTATCGGTGACAGTGATTGCGATGACGCTACTCGCCCCCTCCAGCAGCTCATTCACGGACTTCCAGCCGTCGTCGGTGACGCCGACGCGCACCTTCACCTCGCCCTGCTCGGTGAACTTGAGAGCGTTCGACAGCAGGTTCTTCACGACTTGGCCAAGGCGGCTGGCATCGGTGGACATCGTGGACGGGACGTCGTCGTCCAACTCGACCGAAAACGTCAAGCCCTGCTTTTCGGCGAGCGGTCTGAACTCGCGTTCGATCCCCGCAGTGAAATCGGCAACGGTCAGCTCCTTGACCGTGAGTCGGACCGTGCCCGACTCGACCTTCGCAAGATCGAGGACGTCGTTGAGCAGGCGCAGCAGATCGTTGCCCGAGGAGCGAATGGTCTGCGCATACGCGACCTGTTTCTCGGTGAGGTTCTGCTCCTGGTTGTCCTCGAGCTCGCCGGCGAGCATCAACAGGCTGGTGAGGGGTGTTCGCAACTCATGAGACATGTTGGAGAAGAACTCCGACTTGTACTGTGAGGAGACCACGAGCTGCTCGGCCTTCTCCTCGACCAGGCGCTTGGCGCGCTCGACCTCTTCGTTCTTACGCTCCATCTCGATGTTCTGCTCGGCGAGCCGCTCGGCCTGCCTCGCAAGGTCCTCGTTGGAGCTGCTCAGCTCTTCTTGGCGAGCCTGCAGCTCTTGCGCCTGGGACTGGGATTGCTTTAGCAGGTTCTCGGTCAGGGTGTTCGCTTCGATTGTGTTGAGCACCACGCCGATGATTTCGACGAGCTGATCGAGAAGCGCTTGGTGGGTGGGGCTGAACGCGCTGAAGGAGGCGAGCTCGATGACCGCTCTGACCGATCCCTCGAAGAGGACCGGCAGCACGATGATGTTCAGGGGCGCGGAGGAGCCGAGACCCGAGTTGATCATCACGTAGTCGGAGGGCACTTCGGTCAGCAAGATGCGCTTTTTCTCCAGCGCACATTGACCGACGAGGCCCTCGCCGAGGCGGAACCGTGTCGCGAGGTGCTTGCGCTCCTGGTAGCCGTAACCCGCCTGGTAGAGGAGGAGCGGGTCACCGACGTCATCGGCGCCGACCAGTGTGTAGAAAACACCATGCTGCGCCGCAACCAGTGGCGCCAGCTCCGAGAGGATCACGCTCGAGACCGTCGCCAGATCGCGCTGACCCTGAAGCATCCGCGAGAAGCGCTCAAGGTTCGTCTTCAGCCAGTCCTGCTCAGTGTTCTGGCGCGTAGTCTCCCTGAGGTTGCGGATCATCTCGTTGAGCTTGTCCTTCAGCACCGCCACCTCGCCGCTGGCCTCGACTCCCACCTGACGCGTGAGGTCGCCCTCCGTAACCGCCGTCGCGACGTCTGCGATGGCGCGCACCTGGTTGGTGAGATTCGCGGCGAGCTGATTGACGTTATCGGTCAGGTCCTTCCACACCCCCCCGACCTCAGCCGACTGCGCCTGGCCGCCGAGCTTTCCCTCCACGCCGACCTCGCGCGCCACGCGGGTCACCTCCGAAGCGAATCCGTTGAGCTGATCGACCATTGAGTTGATCGTGTTCTTGAGCTCGAGCACCTCGCCGTGCGCGTCGGCTGTGATCTTCTTGCTCAGATCGCCGCCGGCGACCGCGCCGATCACGCGCTGCATGTCTGTCGTCGGGCTCACCAGGTCCTCGATCAAGTTATTGACACCGGTCACAGTCTCGGCCCAAACGCGATCTGGGCCCCCCACGGCAACGCGCTGGGAGAGCTTGCCTTCCTTGCCGACGGCCTGCGTCACCCGCGCGACCTCGGCGCTCAGGTTCTCGTTGGCCGCGAGGATGTCGTTTAGGGCGTCGGCGATCTTGCCCGGCAGACCGGTCCACTCCACCGGCATGCGTGCACTGAGGTCGCCGCTCCGCACTCGCGCGAGCGTGCCGAGCAGCAACGGCTGGTCGAGCGCATCCTGGGTGGTGGTCACTTGATTCTCCGCCGGGGCGCTCGGCGACGCAATCTCGTCCCGGCTTCCGCTTCTGTCAGGGTGCCGGAGTTCGTGAGGGCTTTGACAGCCGCTGAAAGGGTTTTGATGTGGTCGGATGCGGATGCTTCGGAGCTTTCCACCTTGGCTTTCGGTGTCGCTGCGTCGCCCGGACAGAGTTCGGCGCATTCGACGTTGGTGATCGTGAGGCTCGCGAGCGAGGATTTGGGTCGACTGCTCCGTCGTCTGCTCGGGTCGGCGAAAGGGCGTTGCACAATTGTTCTGTCGGCACACCCGCCGTATGAACTCTATACGTCAATTGACCGATCTCCTCAGGCCATCCGAGGCGCGCTGGCCTTGCGAGGCAAGCAGCCCGCGTCGGACGAGCAGGGGGTTTCGCGAAGTAGTCGCTATATGCACGAACCCACGCTCAGAACGTCTCGACCGTCAGCTAGTCTGCCCTGCAACGATGAGCGATGCTGCTTGCAGTTTCCTAGCGGATAGCAGCCCGGCCAACGGTGTGGGCTTCGTGCCGCGTGCACAGAATCTCCCGATTGTCGTCCTTGTGGTGGACGACTCAGACGACGATGAGCTTGCCCGCCTGCTCGCGGGCAGGGACGTCGTCGCGGCGAGGGACCATGACGGCGCATGGAGCGGACAGGTCGACTGCGACGGGCTGATCGTCAAGTTCAGCCTGATTCGCCACGATGGCGCGTGGGAACGCAAATGGACGTACACGGACCCCGGCGACAGTGTGCTCAATGCGATCACCGCCGGGGCCCATCACGTTGCGATCATGCCGCGCGTCGGCGATCTCAGCGAGTTCGTGCGTGAGGGCCTGGGCGGCGGAATCATCGTCGACGCTCCGCCGTCAACGGCCATCGCGTCGGCGCGGGAGCCTGTTGCGGGCCGAACGCCGCTTTGATGACACCTCGGCCGGTGTGACGCCTGCCGGTCGGCCGACAAGGCTGCTCGGTCTCGGTCCTGCTAAGCGAGATCGAGGCTCACTGCCGCCATTGAGCCACCTTGCCGGCCGGAGAGGGCCTGTTTAGTTCTAGTTTCTCCGTGCCGGCACCGGGCCCGCCGACCTCTATGTACGGCGGGCCGGGTTTGACAGCGAGGCTCCCGTTCACCACCGCGCCCGGACCGGCGGGGGTACCGCCATCGGAAGCCGTGTTTCCGGCGGCTCCGGTCGCCACGACGTGAACGCGCGTGACCCCGACGGGCACCGTGAAGGTCTGCTCGGCGCCAATGTATTTGAAGGTTTCTTTGAGGACTACAGAACTCGCCGGCGACGCGCTGACTAGAGACACCAGCATCCCGATCGCCAGCGCCGCACACGCCGTTGCACCAACGCCACGTGGGGCCTTGGAGATTTTCATGGCGTTGTCCAGAAGAGCTGTGAGACGCGAGCGCTGTGCTGCGCGGTCGAGATCTCGCTCCCGGTGCTTTGCCTGATGGAGCCTCTAGGGTGCAATGCCGCCCGGCCTCGACCGCCCTCCGTCCGGCCCGAGATCACGCCGCGAAATACCTCCACGATTCGCGTGTCGAACTTGCTGCCAGCGCTCGCATGGATCTCCGCGAGAGCCGCATCCGGGGTCATCGTCTGCCGGTAGACGCGATCAGAGGTCATTGCGTCAAAGGCATCGCAGACCGCGATGATGCGCGACCCCAGTGGAATCGCCTCGCCGGTCAGCCTGTCGGGGTAGCCCTGTCCGTCGACTCGCTCATGACTTGAGCGGATCAGCGGGGCGGTGCTCGCCAGGGCGGGTGCTGCGAGGACTATTCGCTCGCCGATGAGTGGATGGCGGCACATGAATGCCCACTCCTGCTCGTCAAGCGGACCTGGCTTGTCGAGGATCCCCGCCGGGATCGCCGTCTTGCCGACATCGTGCAACTCGCCGGCAAGGCGGATCAGCGAGACCTCGTGCTCGGGTAGTTCGAGTGCCTCAGCAACGGCGCCAGAAAGCGCTGCGACGCGCTCGACGTGCTCGTCGAGGGGCTCGTTTTGCTCGCTGATCACCTGCAGAAGGGCGTCGGTGACTTCTCGACCCGCCGATGAGCGGCTGGTCTTGTTTGCATACATTCGCTCGTCCGCGAGCTTCAGGGAGTCGCTGAATCCGCCCGCTTCGGATGGAATCCACACGGCACCGCTGGAGCTTGCGATCTGCCAACCCTCGCCGCGTTCCTCGAGGGCCGAGAGGGCATCGTCAAGTAGAGGCTCGGCCTCGTCTGGACTGCAGCCAGCGACCACGCAGAACTCGTCGCCGCCAAGACGATCGGGGGTGCATTTGACACGGCGCGGGCGGGGCGCACAGCATTCCTTGAGAACCAGCCCATGTTCCTGGATCGCCACGGCTATCTCGAGGAGACCTGGTTCACATTTTCGCTTAGCCCGATCCGCGACGAGCGAGGCCAGGTCGCCGGCCTTCTTTTGCCTGTCACCGAAACGTCAGCGAGGATGCTTTCTGAACGGCGTGTTCGCGCCTTGCGCGACTTGTCAACCCGGGTGAACTCGGCACGAACGGTCTCGGAGACGATAGTTGGGACGACCGAGGTACTCAGACAGGCGGCACTTGACGTCCCGCTCGCGCTTCTGTATCTGCGAGACGGAGACGCCGATCACGTACGGCTTCGGGGAAGTTCGGGCGCGCAGGGGCCGACCGCGATACAGCAGGCGCAGCTTCCGTTGGATGGCGACTCGCCGGTCGCGATGGCCATGCGCGACGACGTAAGCCTTGTGATCGACGACCTGGTTGCCCGCTACGGTCCCGTGCACGCCGGACACCACGAGGAGTCCCTGCAACGTGCGCTGGTGGTGCCTATCACCCCAGTCGGCGCCGAGCGGTCGATCGGAGCGATGGTGCTCGGCATCAGCACCCGACTCCCCCTGGACGACCTCTACCGCGGCTTCCTGGACTTGGTCGCGCAGAGCGTTACGGGTTCGCTGTCAAGCGCGACCGCGCACGAGCAGGACCGGGCGCGGGCTGACGGCCTGGCCGAGCTGGACCGGGCCAAGTCCGCGTTTTTTTCAGACCTCTCGCACGAGTTTCGCACACCACTAACACTCATGCTCGGTCCGCTCGAGGACGAGCTCGCTGAACGCGGCGGCCCGACAGAGAGCAACGAGCGCCTGTCTATGGTTCAGCGCAACGGCATCCGCCTGTTGCGGTTGGTCAACTCCTTGCTGGACTTTTCCCGGACTGAGTCAGGTCGGGCGAAACCGACATACCAAGCGACCGACCTCGCTGCTTTCACCGTCGAGCTGGCAGGTCTGTTTGAGTACGCGATCGAGGCAGCGGGTCTCACGTTCGAGATCAGTTGCGGGTCGCTGCCGGAGCCCGTTTTTGTTGACCGAGAGATGTGGGAGCGAATTGTGCTGAACCTCATGTCCAACGCGTTCAAGCACACCTTCGAGGGTGGGATCGCCGTGACGCTTAGCTGGCGGGCCGACCATGCCGAGCTCGTGGTCAGCGACACGGGTATCGGCGTCTCAGCCGAGGAGTTGCCGCGACTATTCGAGCGGTTCCACCGCGTAAACGACGCACGCTCGCGCACAATCGAGGGCACCGGCATTGGCCTCGCTCTTGTCGAGGAGCTCGTCGCTCGCCATGGCGGGCAGGTGAGCGTCGAAAGCGAACCCGGTGTCGGCACAAGCTTTGCGGTCGCGATCCCTGCAGGCAGGAAGCATCTTCCCGCCGAGCTGGTGGGCGAGTTTGGCGAGGATGCCAGTGCCAGCAGCCAGGCCGTTGCCCAGGCTGGCGAAACGCGCGAATGGCTCACGGTGAACGACGGCGCGGTGCACGACGCGGGCGAGGCGAGTGTGCCTGCTCGGGTTCACGATGGGCTCCGTCCGAGCGTGCTGTTGGCCGACGACAACGCCGACATGCTGCGCCACGTCTCGCGCCTGCTCGAACCCAACTTCGATGTCGTGACGGCACCGGATGGCGTGCTCGCGCTTGAGGCGGCGTTCGCGAGCCCGCCCGACCTGGTCCTGACCGACGTGATGATGCCGCGGCTGGACGGGTTCGGGCTTCTTGCCGCGTTGCGCAGAGACGATCGCACATGCACCATTCCGGTGATCATGCTGTCTGCTCGCGCCGGCGAGGAGGCGTCGGTCGAGGGCGTTCGAGCGGGCGTCGACGACTACGTCGTGAAGCCCTTCTCCGGTCAAGAACTAACTGCTCGGGTCTCGCGCAGCCTGGAAATGGCCCGACTGCGCCGCGAGTCCGAGCGGCGCCTCGAGGCGACCAACACCGAACTGGCGCAAGCCCTCGCCCAGCTTGAGTCCATCGCACGCGCTGACCCGGGGACCGGCCTGCCAAACCGAAGAGCGTGGGACGAGGAGCTTCCCCGCGAGATCGAACGCGCCAGGCGAAAGTCCTATCCCCTATGCCTCGCCCTGCTCGACCTTGATCATTTGAAGGCTTATAACGACACGCACGGTCATCAGGCCGGCGACACCCTTCTCAGAGAGGCGGGCGCCGCCTGGAGGACCGCCCTGCGTGTCACCGACGTTGTGGCGCGAGTGGGCGGCGACGAGTTCGGCGTGCTGATGCCCGACTGCGAGCTCGACCATGCAACGGAGGTCCTGCAGCGTGTACGCACTGCCACACCCTACAACGCGACCTGCTCGGTGGGCCTCGCTTGCTGGGATGGTGTCGAGAGTTCCGAGACGCTCGTGGGCAGGGCGGACGGCGCCCTCTACAGCGCCAAGGAAAGCGGGCGCGGCCGGACTGCCGTCACTGAGACAGGAGCCCGGCCTGGGCACGACGGTCGCGTCCCAGTTCCCGGGTGAAATCGCCTGAGCGTGGCTCCGCTTGAGGGGATGCTATGCAGCGCTGCTCGAGCGCCTCGGGCCAGAGCTCCCGCACCGCCTTCCAGATCCCGGGCGCTCCATCGGCATCACGAGCGCCCGCGCTCTGGGCGCATGACCGATCATGTCCGGGCCGAACGCGCAGGCGCGGGCGAGCCGGGCCTTGGGTTGGGGTTATGCTACGTGCCCAAACCCCTCCGAGCCGGTCTCGATGCCGCCGACGACGGGACGATGGCCCGCAAGCGCGAATGCTTCGTACTCCAGACAGCGACGAACTACGCCTGCGTGAGGCGCTCGCTGCGCTTCGTGGCGAGCGCCTCACGACGGATCGCTGGCGTACCGCGCTCACAATGTCGTTGTACGCAGGTGATCTCGAGCTCGCGCTCAAGATCCTCCGCGAGGCGAGCGGCCACGTCGCCGCCGTCGCCGTGCTCGACGACGTCTTGACGCCCGCGATGCATGACATAGGTGCCCTCTGGGAGCACAATGAGATTACCGTCGCCGACGAGCACCTGGCCACTGCAATGTGTCACCGCCTGCTCGCCGCCATCGCCCCTGCACTGGAGATGGCTCCAGCGAAGTCTCGCGAGACGATCCTGCTCGCCACCCCTGCTTCTGAGCGGCACACGATGGGGCTGCTGATGGCGAACGACGTACTGTATGGAGCCGGATACAACACGGTGCTGCTGGGCGCCGGAGTGCCCGACGCGGCGTTGGGCGCTGCGCTCATGCGACACCGGCCCAGGATTGTCGCGTTGTCTTCGACCATGCCCGTTCCCGGCGAGTTGGCTTCGGCGGCCAAT
>Ga0302326_10018595_pt1 | contig 14402 bp, 6 predicted proteins | sample Palsa_T0_3_FD_202264 | JGI IMG/M metagenome (GOLD analysis project Ga0302326, IMG submission 202264) | Peat permafrost microbial communities from Stordalen Mire near Abisko, Sweden - Palsa_T0_3 | ecosystem: Environmental > Terrestrial > Soil > Palsa > Peat permafrost | place: Sweden: Abisko... | reverse complement strand
AAGGTCGTGAACGCGCACACGACTGTGCCGATTCTCTCGAACGTCCTGCTGACGGCCCTCGACGACGGCATCCGCATCCGCGCCACCGACTTGGAGATCACGCTCGAGCAGTCGTTCGCGGCGGAGGTCACCGAGGGCGGCAGCGTGACGGTCCCAGCGAAGCTGTTCAGCGATTATCTGGCGAACCTGACGCCTGGCATCGTCGAGTTGAGCGGGACGCCGGCCCGAGCCAGCGTGAAATTCGAACGGTCGAACTACGATTTTCACGCCTTACCACCCGACGAATATCCGCCGCTCCCGTCCGCACAAAAGGGTGCGTCGTTCGGCGTGAACGCGAAGCGGTTCCGGGAGGGCGTCGGCGCCGTGGTGTTCGCCGCGTCGAACGAGGAGGCACGAGGGGCCGTCCTCATGGGGACGCTGCTCGAGGTCGCGGGCGATTCGCTGACGATGGTCGCGACCGACGGCTATCGCCTCGCGAAGTGGCAGACGACGCTGAGCCGCGGGATCGAGGATGGGCCGGCGAAGTTCATCGTACCGTCTCGCGCGCTGAGTGAAGTGGCGCGAAACCTCGGCGCAAGCGAAGAGGTCGACGTGACGGCCCTCGGGCCGGCGCAGAACCAGCTGTCGTTCGCGGCCGGTGCGGCATCGATCGTCGCGCGGCTCGTCGACGGGCAGTACCCGAACTACGGTCAAGTCGTTCCCGCGCAGTTCGACCGCTCGGTGACCGTCAACACGCAGGCCCTCATCTCGGGGCTCAAGCGCGCGGCACTGGTGGCGGGCGACCGCGCGAGCATGGTGAAACTGGCGGTCGCGAACCAGCAGCTCATCATCACGGCGAGCAGCGACATCGCCGGCAACGCGTACGAAGAACTCGAGGTCGAGCAGACCGGCGAGGACTTGACGATCGCGTTCAACGCGAAGTACTTGAGCGAGATCCTCGGGCACGTGGATTCGCCGCAGGCGGTGCTGGAGTTCTTGGGCCCGCTCTCGCCGGCCGCGATCAAGCCGCTGGAGGCGCGCGAGGGAACGACGCAGCTCTACGTGCTCATGCCGCTGCGCCAGTAATAGGAAAACGCGTAGGCCCCGTGCTCTTGGAGCACCTCTCGCTGCTCGACGTACGGAACTACGCCGCCCTCGAGTTCGAGCCGCAAGCCGGGCTCAACGTGTTCGTCGGCGCGAACGCTCAGGGCAAGAGCAACCTTCTCGAGGCGATCGGGATGCTGGGCACCGGGCGCTCGTTTCGTACGAGCCGCGACGGCGAAGTGATACGAGCCGGAGCGGACGCCGCGACGATCTCCGGGCGCGCGTCCGTCCGGGGCGGAACGGTCCATCTCGCGTGCGGCATCGTCCGGCTCGGGTCCGGCGCTCGGAAACGCTATACCGTCAACGGCACGCCGGTTCGCTACGCGGGGTATCTCGGGCGAGCGCGGGTGGTCACGTTCGTGCCCGCGGACTTGGAACTCGTGGCGGGGCCGCCGGCTCGGCGCCGCGCGCTGCTCAACGCCGCGCTCTCGCAGGAGCGCCCGGCCTATTACGCGGCCCTCGCGCGATATGGCAGCTATCTCGAGCAGAAGGGAGCGCTGCTGCGCAGCGCCCAGCTCGACCTCGACCTGCTCGCCACGTACGACGATGGCCTCGCGACGGTCGGCGCTGCGTTGATGACGGCACGGCGCGACTATGCACGGGCGCTCGCGGTCGCCGCCGAGCGCGCGTACGGCGCCCTGGCCGCGGACGGCCCGCTGGAGGTCGCGTACGCGCCGAACGTGGAGTTCGCGCACGACGACGCACGCGAGGCGCTTGCCGCGCGAATGGTCGCGGCCCGCTCGCTGGAACTCGCGCGGCGAACGCCGCTGGTCGGCCCGCACCGCGACGATCTCGCCGTCCGCCTCGCCGGGAAGTCGCTCGTTGCGTTCGGCTCACAGGGGCAACAGCGCACGGCGGTGCTGGCGCTCAAGATCGGTGAATACGGCGTTTCCACGGAGCGCGGCGGGGAACCACCGCTGCTGCTGCTCGACGACGTGCTCTCGGAGTTAGACCGCCTTCGGCAGGACGCGTTCTTGCACGCGATCGGCGGCGTCGAGCAAGCCTTCGTGACGGCGACCGCGGAAGCGGAGCGCTTCCCCGGCGCAGCGACGTACCGCATCGAGCTCGCGACCCTGGAGCGCGTGGCATGAGCCTGCGGCCGATCGCGCGCGCGGTCAAGGAGTGGTCGCCCGCGCAGGGAGCGCCCGCCGACCCGATGACTGCCCTCGGCCTCGTGTGGCCCGCGGTCGTCGGTCCCGGGGTTGCTGCCCAGACCCGGCCGCTCGAGGTCACCGGGGATGCCCTCGTCATCGCGACCCGGTCGAGCGCGTGGAGCCAGCAGCTCTCGTTCTTGCAGGGCGACATCTTGGCTGCCCTCCACGGCATCGCGGGCTTCGAACACGTCGTGCGCGTGCGCTTTCGCGTGGGGCGCGTCGGCGGGGGCAGGGGCCGGCGCTCCGCCTCCGCGCCGCGCGTCGCGGGCCGCGTGCGCAGCGAGCCGGCCCCAGCGGATCCCGCAGCCACCGCCGGCGAGGCCATGGAGCGATTTCGCGCGCGCGTTGCAGCGACACGCCGCACGGCGGCTTCGGCCTGCCCGGCCTGCGGAACGCCGCGTGCCGAGGCAACGCCCTGCGCGCCGTGTGCGCAAGAGGACCAACGCCTGCGCCGCACGGCAGCCCAACGCCTGATGTACGATGCGCCGTGGCTCGGGTTCGGCGGCACCGCACCCCTCGTGGATGGCATGACGCGCGACGAGTACGATCGCTGGCGGCGCGCGCTCCTGTCGCGCTGGTGGGAGACCCTCAACCGGATGCGCTGGACGAAGCGGACGACACCCGTCGAGCGCCGGATCGCAAGTTCGTTCGTCCTGCTGGAATCGGGGCTCGACCCCGACCGGATCACGCCCGCGATCGTCCGAACCGTGCTCGGCGACGATGTCGTCGCGTTGCTCGAAGCGAGCCGCGGCGCGGGGCCGGTCTGAGCGGCCTTTCCTCGCGAGTGCAGTCGAGGCGCACTCGGAAGTCGAAGCACTGCATCGGATGAACGAATACACGAGCGATCAGATCGAGGTCCTCAAGGGACTCGAGGCCGTGCGCAAGCGGCCCGGCATGTACATCGGGAACACCGCGGAGCGCGGGCTTCACCAACTGGTCTACGAAGCCGTCGACAACGCAGTCGACGAAGCGCTTGCCGGGTTTGCGACCAGGATTCGCGTCGTGCTCTACAAGGACGGGGCGTGCTCCGTCGAGGACGACGGGCGCGGCATCCCGATCGACATGCACCCGGAAGAGAAGATGCCGTCGGTCGAGGTCGTGATGACCATGCTGCACGCCGGCGGCAAGTTCGGACGCGGCGGATACAAGGTTTCCGGTGGGCTCCACGGGGTCGGCATTTCCGTCGTGAACGCGCTGTCCGAGAGCATGATCACGCGCGTCAGGCGAGACGGCAAGCTGTACGAGATTCGGTTCTCACGCGGCCTGACCGTGCAGAAGTTGAAGGTCATCGGCAAAGCCGAGGGCACCGGCACGTATCAGTGGTTCCTCCCCGACCGGTCCGTGTTCGAGACGACCGACTTCCATTGGGACATCCTGCAGAAGCGGCTGCGCGAACTGGCGTTCCTGAACCGGGGCCTGTCGATCACGCTGCGCGACGAACGGGGCGAAGAGCTCAAGGAACGGACGTACCTGTACGAAGGCGGCATCGTTTCGTTCGTCGAGTACCTCAATGCGAAGAAGGACCCGCTCCATCCCATCATCTCGACGAACGGCGAGCGCGACGGCGTCGACGTCGAGTGTGCGCTGCAGTGGGCGGACACGTACACCGAGCAGGTCTTCGCCTACGCGAACAACATCAACACGATCGAAGGCGGGATGCATCTGCTCGGCTTCCGCACGGCCGTCGCGAGCGCGATCAACGGCTATGCCAAGAAGCGCGGGTTCCTCAAGGAAACGGACGGCAACCTTTCGACCGACGATTGCATGGAAGGCCTCACGGCGGTCGTCTCGGTGAAGCTCGAGGAGCCGCAGTTCGAAGGCCAGACCAAGACGAAACTCGGCAACGCGCGCGTGCGCGGCATCGTCTATGGGCTCGTCAACGAACGCCTCGATTTCTTCCTCGAGGAGAACCCCAAGCACGCACGCGCGATCGTCGAGAAATGCATGCAGGCGGCGCGCGCTCGCGAGGCGGCGAAGAAAGCGCGCGATCTTTCGCGGCGCAAGAACGCGCTCGACGGCAGCGGGCTCCCCGGCAAACTCGTCGACTGCACGAACACGAACCCGGCCGAGAGCGAGCTCTTCCTCGTCGAGGGCGACTCCGCGGGCGGCACGGCCAAGATGGGACGAGACTTCCGCACGCAAGCGATCCTGCCGCTGCGCGGCAAGATCCTCAACGTGGAGAAGGCGCGCCTCGACAAGGTGCTTTCGAACGAAGAGATCCGCACGATGATCACCGCACTCGGGACCGGGTTCGGCGACGAGTTCAACGTCGAGAAGCTGCGCTATCACAAGGTCATCATCATGACGGACGCAGACGTCGACGGTTCGCACATCCGCACGCTCCTCTTAACCTTCTTCTACCGGCAGATGCCCGCGCTGTTCGGCAACGGCGACGGGAAGGGGTACGTCTATATCGCGCAGCCGCCGCTCTACGGCGTGCGCCGAGGGAAGAAGGCACAGCAATACGCGTACAACGATGCGGAGCTCAAGGACTTGATCGGCGACGCCGAGCAGGCCGATTTCGTCATCCAGCAATACAAGGGCCTCGGAGAGATGGACGCGGAGCAGCTTGCGGAGACCACGATGGAAGTCGGAAAGCGCAGGCTCAAGCGAGTGGCGGTCGAGGACGGCGTCGAAGCGGAGCGGATTTTCACCGAGTTGATGGGCGACAAGGTGGAACCGCGGCGCGAGTTCATCCAAACGTACGCCCGCAACGCGAAGAACCTCGACCTGTAGCGCGCGGCGAGCGCCGAACGAAACGCAGGCCGGCGGCAAGCCGTTGAGACGATCGCGATGAGATCCCGCCGGCTGCTCGCCGCGCTGTCGGCTGCCGCCCTCGCGGTCGTTCTGCTCGTCGCCTTTCGGGAACCGCTCGTGCGCTCGGCGGCGCAGGCCGCGCTCGGCCTCGCGACCGGCACCCGCGCGTCCATCGGCGCGCTCACCGTTGGTTCTTCCGGACTCGTCGCGAGCGACGTGCAGCTCGCGCGTGGCGGCGCAGCGATCTTCTCGGCGCGCCGCGTCTCGGTGCGCTATAACCTTCGCGATCTGCTGCCCGGAGGGACGCACCGCTACGGCCTGCATGCGGTCGACGTCGATCGTCCGATCCTCACCGTGCACCGCGCGCGCGACGGCACGCTCGACGTGAGCGGTGGCGCCGGCGCCCCGCGGGCCGCCGCTCCGCCGACCGCGCCGGCCGGCGAGACGCCGCTGCGCATGGACGCGCGCGTGCGCGACGGGAGCGTGGTTTTCGTCGACCCCTACCGGGTGGATCCCGGTTCGCGGCGCTTCGTCGTGGACGCCCTCAACGCCGACGCGTCGATCGACACGTCCGCCACGACGCGCTATCGGGCGGGCGCCACGTACGAGGCCGGCGGCGCGCGCACGCTCGTCGCGAGCGGCACCGTCGACGCGCAGCGGCTCATCGCCATGCACGACGTCACGGCGGCGTCGCTACCGCTCCGCGCCATCGTCAACTACTTCATCAACGGCCCGGTCGCGACGCTCGCAGCGGGCGAGGCCCGGAGCGTGCACGTGCGGCTGTTCCAGCTCGGAGCCGACGCACCGTATCACCTCAGCGGTGGCGCGGACCTGCACGGGCTGACGCTCGCCGTCAAGGCCTTGGAGAAACCGCTGAGCGACCTGGGCGGGCACGTCGAGGCGTTCGACGACGGCGTCGCGGCCTCGCGCCTCGACGGTACGATTGCGGGCGTCGCCGTCCGGATGGGCGGCGGGCTGTTCGATTTCTCGCAGCCGCGCATCCGGCTTGCCGCGCTCGCGCAGGGCCCGTTCGAGCAGTTGCGCTCGCTGTTCGCGTTCACGGCGCGCCAACCGGTCACAGGAAACGTCGACCTCGCGGTGCTGATCGAGGGCCGGGCCGCCGATCCGCTGATCCTGGCGCGCGTCTCGAGCGGCGACGCCGGCTACGGCAAGCTCCCGATCTCGCGACTCGGCGCGACTGTAGCATATTACCGGAGCGCGGCGTCGCTGGTACCGCTCTCCGCGCGCTACGGCGGCATCGATCTCACCGCACGCGGCGCATTTCTCATCGGCGAGCACCTCATCTCCGAGCTCGCGCTGTCCGCGCTGGCCCCTGCAGCCGCCGTCCCGTACGCGGCGCAGACGATACCCGGCGCGCTGCTGCACGCGAGCGGGCTCGTGAGCGGCGTCGACGGCGCGTTCAATGCCCGGGGGATCGTGCACGGTTCTGGCGGCGGCGACGCGGTCCAGGGCCTCTTCGACGTCGACGAACGCGGCAACGGGCGGTTCGGCCCCCTGTTGCTCACGCGGGCCGACGGGTCGTCGCTGGCCGGCGACTTCTACCAAGCGCGGTCCTCGAACGACAGCGCCGTGCTGATCGACGCGCGGCGGTTCGCGCTCGTCTCACCGGAGCACCCGCCGAGGCTGCCGGGGATGCCGGCCCTGGCGCCGCCGCGGTTTTCGGGCGTGCTCGACGCCTCGGTCGTCGGCGTCGGGCCGCCGTCCGCGTTCGTCTTGGCGGGCACCGCGCGACTGACCGGGATGTCGATCGGGGGCATTCACATCGCGTCGGCGACCGGCCGGGTGCTCGGCACGCTCACGGACGCGCGGCTCGCCGACCTGCGGGCGAGCGGGCCATGGGGCGGCTTTTCGGGAGCAGGGGGTTTCGACGGCCGGGACCTCGCGCTCGCGGGCGACTACCGGGGGTCCTTCGGCGCCCTGGAGCCGTTTACGGGCAAGCTGGGCGCGGTCGGCGCGATCGTGGCCCCCATCGGGTTGCTCGTCGAGCCGAACGAGACCATCGTGCAGACGACGGACGCCCGCATGCCGGACGCCTCGGTGCATGGCGTGCGGATCGACGCGGTGACCGGGACGCTGTCCGCCTCGAAGGGCGGCGTGCGGGTCTACGCGGCGCAGGCGCGCGTCGGTGGCGCCCAGGTTGCGGCCGGCGGCGCGATCGGCCCGGGCCGTTCGATCGGCCTGGCGATCGCCGACGCGGACGCCCGCGCGCTGCGGCCGCTCGGCGTCCCCTTGGACCGCGGCCGGGTGTCCGCCGTCGGCACGGCGGGCGCCGGAACCGGCGGCCTGGATTTTCACGGCGGTGCCGTCGTCCGCGACGGCAGCGTGTTGCACGTCGCGCTCGCGGGCAACGGCGACGTGGCGGTCGACGGGACGCGAGCGCGCTTCGGGCGCGTGGACGGCCGCGTCGCGACGGTGTACGGCACCCTCGCCGGCGCGTTGTCCGCGCTCGGCTCGCGGGCACCGCACTACGATGTCGCCGTGCGCATCCGCGCGTCGGACGTCGGCGAGCTCGCGAAGGCGACGGGGCACGATCCCTATCACCTGGACGGCAGCGCAGACGCGGATCTCCACGTGGGCGGCGCGGGATCGGAACCGCTCGTGACCGGGCGCGTGGTGCTGCCCGAAGCAACCATTAACGGCCTGTTCGTCGATCACGCATGGGCCGACGTGCACGCCATGCCGTCGGCCGTCGCGCTCGAGGAGGGCGGCGTGACCGTCGGTTCGACGGCGGCGACGTTCGGCGGCGCCGTTCAGGGCTCGAACGTCTCGCTCGCGGTCGACGCGAAGCGCGCCGACCTGACGGATTTCAACAACTTCTTCGATCCCGGCGACTTCATGGCGGGAACGGGGCATCTGCAGTTCGGTTTCGAGTGGAAGCGGAGTGCGTTCGCCGCGACCTCGGGTGACGTCGCACTCAGCGGGCTGCGAGTCGAGCACTTCGACCTCGGCAGCGCATCCGCGAATTGGGCGAGCACGAATTCGCGCGTGTCGGGCACCGTCGGGTTTGCCGGGCGCCTCGGGCGTTTCGATACGAGCGGTTCTGTCGGGCTTGCGACGCGCGCACCGCTGCGCAGGCTGATCGCCCGCTCGCGCTTCGACTTGCGCGCGAGCGCCATCGGCCTCGACGTGGGAGCATGGCTCCCGGCAATCGGATACGATCTTCCGGTCGGGGGACGCATCGACGCGAACGGAACGATCCGCGGGCAATTTCCGGCGCTGGCGGTGTCGGGAACGGCGACGCTGCTGGACGGGACCGTCGCGAAGCTGCCCGTCGACCGCCTCACGGTGAGCGCGTCGTCGACGGTGTCGCGTGCGACGATCACCAACGCGGAGCTGGAGATCGGCTCGATTTCGGCGCGAGGTTCCGGCTCGTTCGGTTTCGCGCCGACCGCGCCGCTGCAGCTCGCGCTGCATGCATCGAGCCCCGACATCGGCACGGTCGTCGCGAAGCTGACCGGCAACAAACTACCGGTGAGCGGCGCCTTCGAAACCGACGTCCACGTCGTGGGGAAGCCCGCGGCGCCGGACGTCGAGGGTGGATTCGACGTCGAGCGCGGCCAAGTCGCCGGCGTCGCGATTCCACGCGTGCTCGGCGAGTTCGGTATGACCGGGCGCCACGTCGAGCTGCGCGACGCCGAGGTCGCGTTCGCGACGGGTGCGCTGTACCTCGCGGGAACCATTCCCCTCACCATCGAGCCGTTCGGGCTCGGCCCGGCGAACGCACCGCTCGCGCTCGACGCACGCGCGCAGGGCATCGGGCTCGACAATTTCGCGCCCCTCCTGCCCACGGGATCCGCGGCGAAGGGAACGATCGACGGGCGCCTCGCCGCGCGTGGGACCGTCGACGCGCCCGCGCTGACCGGCGAGCTTGGACTGGCGGGCGGTGAGATCACGATCGGCGGCTTCGAGTCGCAACCGCTGCGCAACGTCAGCGGACGGCTGAGCGTGGCCGGCACGCAAGCGCGACTCGAAACCCTGCACGCGGACGCCGGCGGCGGCCGCATCGACGCGAGTGGCTCGGCATCGGTGCCCGACCTCACGCGCCCCGGCGCCGACGGGACCTACGACCTCAAGGTCGCGCTCTCGCACGCGAACCTCAACGTGCCCGCGTACGGCAGGGGCCAAGTCGACGGGACGCTGAGCTTCCACCACGACCCCGGAACGCTCGCCGTCGTCGGAGGGAACGCGAGCATTGCGGACGCCGTTATCCCGTTCTCGGCGCTGTACAATCCGTCGGCCGGAGGAGGAGACGCGTTCGCGCTCGCGACCGCGCCCACGACGCGGAGCGGGCTGCCCAACGTGGCATTCGATCTCGACGTCGGCGCCGGCCGGAACGTGCGCGTCCGCAGCTCCGTGATGGACATCGGCGGTACGGGCTCGGTGCATGTCGGCGGCACGCTCGAGTCGCCGCAGATCTCCGGCGGCTTCGATTCGACGGGCGGAACGCTGACGTACTTCAATACCGTCTTCCGCGTCCTGGACGGCACCGTGAGCTTCCAGCCGTCGCTCGGCGTCGTCCCGATCCTGGACGCGCGCGCAACCGCGCACGTCATCAACCCGGATCCCAACGCGCAACGCAACCTAACGGGGAGCGCGGACATCACGCTCACCGTCCGCGGCCCGGTGACGAACCTGACGATCGCCCTCGAATCGAATCCGGCATACGACCGCTCGCAGATCCTCGGCCTGCTCCTGAGCGCCCCGGCGATCGGCGCGACCAACCTGTTCGACACACCCGCGGCGCCCGGATCGCCGCCGACGCCGACCCTGTCGCTCGGGACGACCGCGCCCGGCGGCGGGATCACGGTGGCTCAGGAAGCGTTCGGCGTCCTGAACGCCCAGTTCACCCGCAGCCTGCTTGCGCCGCTCGAAAGCGCGTTCGGCGGGGCGCTCGGCCTCTCGGATATCAACTTCACGTTCGGCTATACCGGAAACGTGGGCGTCAGCGCTCGCAAGCTCCTCGGCCGCAATATTTATGCCGTCTATGGGACGACGTTCGGCTATCCGTATCGCCAAACGTTCGGCTTCGAATTGCGGCCGACGCCCACGACCGCCGCCCAATTCACGTTCTACGAAACGGTCGGCGACGTGTATGGCTACGTCACGTCGCCGGTCACCGGCTCCGTCAGCCGTGAGACGCTGGCGCAACCGATCACGGGCCAGAGCGGCTTCTCGTTCTCGCTCCAGCGGTTCTTCTGGTGAGCGCTCGGGCGGCACCGGGGCCAGGACCGAGTGCAGGGGGGGCGAACCTCGCGGCGCCGCCAAAGAGCCACGCTCGCCGTGAGAAACGGCCCCTTTCGCCCGCGCGTTACGTGCCCAAGCCATGCGAAGGCCTGCCGGCGGCCCGAGCCCACCCCAAAGGAAACCCGCTATCGATGTGCTCTCGTCTTCGCCGCGTGCGTCGCCACCTCGTCGTGTTCACAGCCCTGGCCCTTCTGGCCGAGGCGGTCGCGCCGGTCGGCGTCCGCGCGCAGTCGGAGGCGCAGGGTGCCCCGGCCGCAACCGCGCAGCCGGCGCAGGCAACTGCCGCCGCAGCCGCACCCCAGCCGGCGCCGCCGGTGCCGGTTCCCGAGCAAGCCGCGCAGGCGCCTGCGCGCCCGAACGCGTCCGGCGGTAAGGCGATCCAAACGGCGCCGACGGTCGTCTCGGTGTCGGTCTCGGGGAACGTCCACGTGCCGACCGATCGCATCCTGGCGGTCATCAAGACCAAGGTCGGGCAGCCCTTCGACGAGCAGACCGTTCGCGACGACCTCGCCGCGATCAACGACCTCGGCTATTTCGCCGACCAGGTTCCGCCCCTGATCCGGCAACGGCCCGACGGCATCTCGGTGACGTACCGCGTGATCGAGAACCCGGTCATCCAGCGCATCGTGTTCACCGGCAACGATCACGTGCCGAGCGACACGCTGCTCGCGCTGATGGACACCGCGCCGGGCCAGGTCCTCAACACGAACACGTTCCATCAGGACGTGCTGAAGATCAACTCGTACTACGACAAGGTCGGCTACGGCGGCCAGGTGCCGACGCACGTGCGCGATCTGAACATCGACCCGCAAACGGGCGTCCTGCGCATCGACATACGCGAAGGGCTGACGATCCGCCACGTGATCGTCAAGGGCGACACCGTGCTGCCCCCGGCCTACATCGCCCAGCACCTCACACTCAAACCCGGCGTTCCCTATTCCGAGGAGGCGCGCGACAAGGACAGCGAGCTCGTGAAAGCGCTGTACGACAAGGCGGACCTCTCGGTCGGCAGCTTCGAGGCGGGCATCGATCCCGGCTCCGTCGACCTGAAGAACGGAACCGCCGACGTGCTGTACACGATCGACGTCGCGCGCGTCGGCGCCGTGGAGATCACCGGCAACGACATCACGAAGGACATCGTGGTGCGGCGCCAGCTGCGTATGCGGCCCGGCATGATCATCACGCAAACCGGCCTCAAGCGCGACTACGAGCGGCTGAACAACCTAGGGTTCTTCTCGAAGGTCGAGTTGAACCCGAAGCCGGGTCCCAACCCGAAGAAGCCGGCCGAAGTCACGCTGGATTGGAACGTCACCGAACAGCGCACCGGCACGGCACAGGTCGGCGCCGGATACTCCGGCGGCCTCACCGGCACGGGCCTCACCGGCACGCTGTCCTACTCGCAGAACAACATCAACGGAACCGGCAACGGCGCCTCGATCAACCTGCAGCGCGGCGCCCGGCTGGGCTCCGCGTCAGCGTCGGTATCGGTCCCCTACGCCGGCGACTCGCCGCGCGCGCAGAAGTATAGCTTCGGCGGCACCATCTACACCCAGGCGCAAGTCAACCTCTACCCGATCTACGCCCTGTCCGGCGCGCTGCTCGAGCAGCCGCCGGTCATCGGCACGCCGGGTCCGACGAGTTCCGGCTCGCCGGCGGGAACGATCCCAGTCACGCTGGTGCCCAACGACACGCCCGTGAACGGCGTCGTGTCGAACTATCGGACGAAGTCGACGGGGATCTCGCTCAACGGCGGCCGCCGGCTCTCGGACTACGTGACCGCGACGCTCGGCATCGGCGTCGCGCGATTGGGCAACGACGTGGACGTCCCGGTCCCGTACTTCGTCAGCGGTTCGACGCCCGGATCGTTCACGAACCCGACGAACTCGATCTTCGGTGCGTCGCAGTTCGGCAACACGCTCGGCATCACGGCCTCCTCGATCGCGAACACGGCGAACGGCGCGGAGTACAACCTACATAGCGTGACGCTCGGCCTCCAGGACCTCACGCTCGACGACGTGTTCAATCCGCGCGTTGGCATCAAGACGTCGCTGAGCGAAGAGGTCAGTGAAAAAGGCCTCGGCTCGGACTTCGGGTATACGATCACGACGTTCGACGGCGCGCGGTTCTTCCCGGTGCTCCGCGCGGCGACGCTCGGGTTCCACGCCGTCGTCGGAGACACGACGGGCGCCATCCCGGCAAACAAGCTGTTCGTGCTCTCCGACCAACAGCTCCGCGGCTACAACAGCGTCTTCTACGGTACCGAGGAGCTGCTGCTGCAGACGGAGCTGCGCGTGCCGCTGACGTCCGACAAGCACTTCTGGGTGGCGGCGTTCGGCGACTACGGTACGCTGCGCATTCGCGGTGCCGTGCCCACGTTCGACTCCTTCGGCAATCTCGTGACCAACTACGACAATTGGATCTATCACAGCGACGCCGGCGTCGGCCTGCGCTTCGACGTCCCGCAGCTCGGGTTCCGATCGATCCGCCTCGACTTTGCGAAGGGCGCGACCGGAACCCACACGAGCTTCGGCATCGGTCAGAGCTTCTAAGCATGAGCGCCGGCCCAGCCCGACCAGGAGACGGACGATAGCGAGAACGATGAACGGAACACCCCGAGCGTCCAGCCATCGGCACGCCACGCGCGGCCTCGCGGCCGCCGCCCTCGTCGCTTTGCTCTGCGCCCTCGCGCCGGCCACCCTGGCGGCCGACGTCACCGACATCGGCTACGTCGACCAGGGTAGGCTCGCGAACGTGCGGACGTTCGCGGATGCAAATCGTCAGGTCGCCGCGTACAAGGCGGGCCTCGATCGCGAGTTCGCACAGCGCATGCGCGGCACCAAGAACGCCGCCGATCAGCAGCGCATCGCCCAAGACTTCCAGGCCCGGCTCGCGCAAAAGCAGCGCGATGTGTTCGCGCCGCTGTTTGCGCGCGCCCAGGTCGCGATCGCGTCGGTTGCGTCGAGCAAGAACCTCTCGGTCGTCGTGGACAAGCGGATCGTCATCGTCGGCGGCCAGGACGTGACGAACGACGTGGTGGATTTGCTGAACGGCGTCGGCGAACCGGTTCCGCCGGTGAACACGCCGATGCCCTCGAGCGTGGGATTCGTCGATCAGACGCAGATCGACGTCGTGCCAAAGCTCAAAGCCGCAAACGACGACTTCGCGAAATTCCGCGCCGGGCAGCAGGCCGATCTGCAGGCCAAGCTGCGCGGGGCGAAGACGGCGGCGGACCAGCAGCAGCTGTACGCGGCGGCGCAGAAGGCGATCGCCGACAAGCAGCATCAACTGATCGACCCGCTGGTCGACCAGACGCGCGCGGTGATCGCGACGGTCGCCCGCAAGCACGGGCTCGTGCTCGTGATCGATAAGGGGAACCTGATCTACGGCGGGACGGACATCACGAGTGAAGTCACGAGCGCGCTCAAATAGAGCACGCGTGGTCCCGCTCCTCGCGGGCCTCGCGCTCGTGACGTCCGCGACGAGCGCGTGCGCGCAGCGCGGCGCCGCGCCCGGCCCGGCCGGGGCGTCGTCGTACGGCTACGTCCGCATGGGCGAGCTCGTCTCCAAGCATCCGCTCTACGGCCAGCTGTCGAAATACGACGCGGACATTGCGGCGCTGCAGCTCAAGTCCGTCGGCGGGTCGTCGGTCGCGGCGAGCGGCGCGGATTTGCAGAAGGAGGAGGCCGCGCTGCAACGCGACCTCCAGGAGGCTGCGACCCGAACGCGCGATCTGCTCAAAGCGAAGCAGACGGAGTACCAGGACCGCGAAAACGCCGCCATCAAGGCGGCGCTCGCGGCTGCCGGCGCGCCGCTCCCGCCTGGCGCCGGTGCGGTCGCCGGCCAGATCCAGGCCACGTCGAACCAGCAGGCGGTGGCCGTCACGAAGGAGGCGCAGAGTAGCCTCGAGACGTTCCGCAAGGAGACGATCGCACAGGACACCGCGCAGGTGAATGCGCTGCGCGCCTCGTTGTCGGAGCGCGCGGACCGCACGTATCGTGCGAAGGCCGAGGAACTGCACGAAAAGGAGTCGTCGTTCTCGCTGCAGCAGGCGAACGCCGACGCACCCGCCCGTCTGCCCCTCAAGACGAAGCTGTCGAATCTGCCGCTCGACGACGCCAGCCGCAAGGACATCACCGATCAGCT
>Ga0302326_10018590_pt1 | contig 14405 bp, 15 predicted proteins | sample Palsa_T0_3_FD_202264 | JGI IMG/M metagenome (GOLD analysis project Ga0302326, IMG submission 202264) | Peat permafrost microbial communities from Stordalen Mire near Abisko, Sweden - Palsa_T0_3 | ecosystem: Environmental > Terrestrial > Soil > Palsa > Peat permafrost | place: Sweden: Abisko... | reverse complement strand
GGGCGAAGCTCCACACCCACACGATATGTCGAGAGCCTACCTATTGTCAAGCCCGCGGACCGGCGGTTCCTTGAGCTGCTGGACCGCATCACTCGGCCCTCACGAACCGCTTCCCGCGCCAGCCGACGCGGAAGAGGCTGACGCGGCGCTCTCAGCGAACCCGTTGTCCAGACTCTTACAGGCCATCTGCGCCTTCTGGAACGCCGGGGAGCTCTGCTCGAGGACGCCGGTCGCGTTGTTGATCTGGATCACTCCTCGGCCGTTGGGATCGGGAAAGTCGGGCACGCCGTTTGACCGCATGCACGTGGAGTACTTGAGCGCCGCGGCGTTCGCCGTCGCCTTCTCGGCGGCGGACGGCTGCAGCGCGCGGCTGGGCAGGTCCTTCTGGCAGGCCTTCTCAGCCGCGTTGTACACCGGCGCCCCGCCGTTGACACTGAGCGTAGGCCCAAAGCTGGGCAGGCCATTGGAACCGATCGTCGGGTCGGGAAACTCGGTGACCCCGTGCGAGCGCATGCACACCGAGAACTTCACCGCGATCGCCTCCGCCGCCGCCGACGCGCCCGGACTCGAACAACCGGACGGCGAACAGCCGGAAATCCCCAGGCTCGCCGAGTTCGACGAGGCGTTGGGGGACCCGCCCCCGCACGCCGCCAGTCCCATCCCAAGGATGACGAGAGCGGCGGGCAGCGCGGCCGGCCGCCAAGGACGACGCCCGCTCCTCGACGCCTGACTTGACTTGTGTTCTGCGCTACGTCGAAGGTCCATGCCGACGAGCATATATCGACTATCGACCGGTTGTCAACCGACCTATGGAGCTTCGGCTAGCCAGTCGGTCCGGCGACCAACTCGATGCGGTTCCCCCAATGGATCCGAGCAGAAGAACCTTCGTGTGTCCGGCAGCGTCTCATTCCAAGTGACGCTCACGCCGGCCGCGATCAGCCGAGACGCCAGGGCATCCAGTTCATTCGGCGCGATAATCAGTGCGGGGTGGGCCTTGCGCGCCGGAGCGAACGCGTCCTCCACGCCCACGTGCAGCTGTTGGGTGCCAACCGCAAACCACACCCACCATCCACTCCAACCGTACTCCGCGACCATCGCCAAGGCCGTTCCACCGCTGTACGCGCGAGGTTAGGTGAGCGCTCCCGAACAACGTGCGCTGGCGGCGGCCAGTACGGTTGCCTCCGCGCAGGGGCTGAAGCTGGACGGTGCAGTCGTGATCTACTCGGGGAGCAATGTGCTGGTGCATCTGCGTCCCGCGCCGGTGGTCGCTCGCGTGATGACCGGAACGGTCGCGCTGCATGATGATCCGCGGAGGTGGCTCGAGCGCGAGGTCTCCGTGCTCGAGTTCCTGATGCCTTCGGGCTTGGCCGTGTCACCTAGCCAGTTGATCGCGCCGGGGCCGCACTACCACGACGGTCTCTGGATGACGTTCACGGAGTGGGTTCCCGAGGTCGGACCGGACCCGGAGATCCACACGGCGGTCTCCATCGATGATGCGCGTGAGCTTGGTCGGATGCTGAGGTATCTGCACGATGCGCTGCGGCCATACGATCGCGAGCTCGGCGGGTCACGTGAGCTGCGCGACGACATCGAGCGTCTGCTCGGCCAGCTCCGACCGGGCGACGCCCAGGAGCGCGCCGCGATCTCCTCGCTCCGCGAGCGGCTGAGCGCGCTGGAAACGGTCGTCTTTGAATCGCGCCTCCCGACCCAGGCGCTGCACGGGGACGTCTCGCTGCGCAACCTGCTTCGCACCCGGCGCCGCCTCGTCTGGAACGACTTCGAGGACACGTTTCGAGGCCCGGTCCACTGGGACGTGGCGAGCGCCGTCGGCAGTCTCCGCATCCACGGAGCGGACACCCGCTGCCGCCGCGAGATGCTCGACGCCTACGGCTGGAACGATGAGCGAGAGCTTGCGCCCTTCCTCGCCGCTCAAGATGTCTATGACGACATCTGGCGGATGTATGACCGGCAGCGACGTCGTACCTGACGGGCTCCAGCGGCGCCGTACTCTAGGTCCTTGTCTCGATCGAAGACCAGCCTGGCATGCCGACAATGAGTTCCATGCGAAGCCGGACTACAGGGCCACCTCCCGCGCGATGTCGTCCATCCGACTCGGGCTCGTTCGGTTGACCCAGGGGCTGCGGCACGGTTATGGTCGGGGGGTGGGCAGACTGTTTGCGGTGTTTGCTGTGCTGCTGATGGGAGGAGCCCTGGGTGTGGCGCCGGCCGGCGCGGGTGGTAGCCCCGTGCGTCGATGCCGGACGTCTGACTTCAAAATGAGCCGTGGGCCATTCGAGTCTGCCCTGGGTCACTATCGCCAGACGGTACGGCTGCGAAACCTTGCGCAATCAACCTGTGCCGTTTCCGGATGGTTCACGGTCCATTTGCTGAACGCACGTGGGGGCGCGCTGTCCTCCCATGAGCAGCGGATCACCACCGACTACTTCGGCACGTCGCCAAAGCCAGCCGTCAGAATCAACGTAGGCGGGAGCGCATCAGTCGCCATCGACACCGTCGCGCCCGCGACGTCCTGTCCGTATTCGAAGGCGGTCGCTGTCACGCCGCCGGGCGGCAGCGGATCCGAGCGAGTGGCGTTATCGGTGCTCGCATGCGCGCACTTTTCGGTCCTTCCGGTGCAACCGGGCGATCACGCGATCCACCCATAGCCAGCCGTCCCCCAGACCGCCATCTGGCGAGCGAGGCGCCCGCAGGCGTTTGCCCGCGAACCGGTCTCGCGTTCGGCTACTTGCGACGCCTGCGTCCGGTCGGCCAGGAGAAGCCACTAAGCAGCGTTTCCCATCCAGCAGCGTCACCCGAGGATCCGGCCAGCGCCAGCACGGCGGCGACAGCCAGCGCCAAGACGCCGAGCACCACGACGCCCAACGTCGCAGCCAGCGGAACGGCGACGAACAGCGTGGAACGGCGCCTGATGAAGGGTCGCGCCATGACAAGGCCGCCTACCACGAACAGCACGACCCCGAGCACCATCAGCGCAACATCAGCGCGGCTCCGAAGCATCTCGTGCCACACGAGCCGGACGGTGTAATGCGTCACGCTCCCCAGCAACCCCTCACGGTTCGCCTCACGCAACGCGGCAGTGACCGGAATGCCGATTCCAATGGCTTGCAGCGCGAGGCCCCACGCGAGCCATACCGCCCGCCGCTCAACCGGCGCGAGCTCCGTACTCCTACCCCCAGGCGCGGCCCCTTCAATCACCGACCAAGCTTACTCCCGAGTTCTGACCGCGCTTGGCGGGTTGGTCGATGAGATCCTCCCCGGGCTCCGCGGGCCAAGCCGATCGACGACGATCCGGTCCAACGGTCTATCGAGTCGGACGACGAGATCGTTTACGGAGATTTCCATGCTTCCAGTGTGCTCATACCCACCCGACTGGTGTGTGCGGTGGTGGTTCGATTACGAACGGTGCCTGGCCGTTCGCCGACACGGAGGTTAGGTGGCCGCCGCGGTTTCGCGATCAGCCAGGACCCAAGCAGATGCACCGCTTAGAGCGGCGACCGCCAGCACAGCCGGCCAGGCCCCGATGCGCTTCGCGAGTGGGTGAGAACCCACGAACCCTGCGCCGTAGATGCCGAGCAACGCGGCCGCGGTCCCCGGACCGCTGCGGCGAGCCCACGAACGCGCGCACCATCCGCCGGCGGTCACCAGCACAGCCCCACCGAGCGGCCGCACGCCGGTCTCTCTCGCGACGACGTAGCCGACGATCATTGATCCGGCGGCGATCGGTGCGGTGGGAGGGTCGGCCATCAGCCCCAGACTACGCATCAGAGAGAGACAGCACGCGAAGCGCGAGGGAGAGCCACCAGGGGTGCCGTAGGATTGCGCCGTGCCGTTCACGCTCAGGAACCTCAAGGAGGACCTGGAGGACCTCGGGTCCAGGTTCGACGGCTCGCCGGACCTGGAGTTCCGCTCGGCGACCGACGTGCTCGCGCTCGAGAAATCCGGCCTCAGCTACCAGCGCGTCCCGCCCGGCTGTCGCTTTCCGTACCGACACACGCACAAGAAGCAGGAGGAGGTGTACGTGGTCGTGCGAGGAAGCGGGCGGATGAAGGTCGACGACGAGATCGTCGAGCTCAAGGAATGGGACGCGGTGCGCGTCCCGGCCGGTACCTGGCGAGGCTACGAGGCCGGGGGGGAGGGCCTCGAGATCCTTGTCATCGGCGCGCCCAATCTCGGCGATGCTCCGCGCGAAGACGTCGAAGGCCAGCGCGACTGGTGGGCTGACTAGCGACAGGTGACACGCGCGCGGTGAGTAACGCCGCTGTCTTCTGGTAGGCGGGCCGAAGCGTGGCGGCAGGCCCTGAGCTGGATTGCCCGCAGCGGGCGGGCGGGCGAGCGCCCTAGCGATGCTACGCTTCGCGAGGGCGCTGGAGAGGGGTGCCGAGGAGGGCAGGGCGAGTGCGACTGCGAGTGGAGTCGGTTGTGGGACTGGTTGACGCCGGGTCGCGCCGGAGCTGGTTTCTGCGCTGTCGGCTCGCGGCGCTGGTTGTGTCGGTGATGAGTGCGGTCGTGCTTAGCGGCTGTGGCGGCACCGGCTTTGGCCAGTCCGCGGGTGGTCGGGCGGCGCTCCTCAGCACGCTCCAGAACTGGTCGGCGCTGGAGACATCCGTCGATCAGGCGCGCGAGATCCTGACCCAGCAGTGCATGGCTGAGCATGGGTTTCGCTACTACCCGTTCCCGCAGGCCGGCCAGCCGGGCGGTTCCCCGCTGTTCGCCTCCCCGCTGTTCGGCTCCTCGCTGTGGCTCGGCCCGCAGTCGCTCGCGTGGCGCAGCGTCAACGGCTGGGGCCTGTACGAAGAGACCATGCAGCGGCTCGGCCAGCCCGGTGGCTTTTTCGGCGGGCAGTCGCCGGAAATTCGGGTGATGCAGTCGCTTCGCGGTCCCGCCGCTCAGAGCTACATGAGGGCGCTGTTTGGTGGTGGCAAGACGATGAAGATCCGAATCCCAGGTCTGCCGGGAGTCACCACCCAGATCGGCGGTTGCAACACGACCGCCGGCAAGCAGCTGTTCGGCAGCGTCGCGGCGTCGGTGGCGGTTCCGATGTACGGGCCTTCGATTCTCAGCGGCAGCATCGAGACGACCGCTGGGCGCTCGCCCGCGCTGCGAGCGAGCCAGGCTACCTGGGCCGCCTGCGTCCGTGCCCGCACGGGTATTCCGGCGAGATCGCCATCGCAGCTGTTCCTGCACTTCTACCAGCTCTATAACACGACGGGCCCGACCCCGGTGGTGCATCACCAGGAGCTTGCCGCCGCCGTCGCCGACCTCGCCTGCCAGCTGCGGTCGCGGCTGCCGCGGTCGCTTCGCCAGGCGGAGCTGGCGGCTGTCGGGCGGCTGTCGAGCTCGGTTCTCGGCGAGCTTCAGACGCTGCTCGCTGTTCTCGAGCAGGCGCGGACGCGGGCGCGAGGGGTGTTCGCGCACGCCCCAGCTACGAACCCCGCGGCGGCCACGAACTCCTCCCCGGCCCCGAACGGAGCGGCTGAGCGGATCGGCCCAGCGCTGGGCGGCGGTAGCAGCTCGAGCGGACCGGTGGTGGTGGTCGGTGGTTGAGCTGGAGAGCGCCGCGGCGGCGCGGGCCGCGCCTGTGCTCGAGGCGGTTGCCGTCTCGAAGATCTATCCTGGCTCTCCGCCCGTGCACGCGCTTCGCGAGGTGTCGGTCAGCGCCCGCGCCGGCGAGCACGTAGCCCTGGTCGGTCGCTCTGGCTCGGGCAAGTCGACGCTGCTGAATCTGCTCGGCCTGCTCGACCGGCCGACCTCGGGCGAGGTTCGGCTCGCGGGCGCCGACACTGGCGCGCTCGGCGACAGCGACCGCACCGCGGTGCGCGCGGGCGGGGTTGGGTTCGTGTTCCAATCCTTCCATCTGCTTGACTACCGCACCGCGGCGGAGAATGTCGAGGTCGGGCTGCTGTATGCCGGCGTCCCGCGCCGCGAGCGCCGCGCCAGGGCGCTCGAGGCGCTCGACGCGGTCGGCCTCAGCCACCGCGCGTACGCCTCTCCGTCGACCCTCTCCGGTGGTGAGAAGCAGCGGGTGGCGATCGCCCGCGCGATCGGCACGCGGCCGAGGGTGCTGCTGTCCGATGAGCCGACCGGCAACCTCGATTCCGACTCGGCTGACGTGGTCCTGTCGATCCTCGATTCGCTGAAGCCGACCGGGGTGGCGCTGGTCACCGTTACCCACGACGCGCATGTGGCCGCGGCCGCCGATCTGAAGGTGTCGCTCGCTGACGGGCGCGTAGTCGAGACCACGAGGGTGCGGTGATGGCACGGCGGCTCGCCCGAGGGATACGCGGCCCCGGCCACGTCGCGGCGACGATCAGGCGTCGCGCCGGGCACCGGCCACCGCTCCCCGGCCGCGGTCGCGCTGCGGTCGCCCGCGACATCGCCGCCGAGGCTGCGCTCGCGCTGCTCGGGCGCTCAGGCCGCGCCGCCGCCACCGCGCTCTCGGTCGTCGTCGGCCTCGCCGCGTTCGTCACCGCGAGTGGGTTGACCGCGACCGCCCGCGCCTCGGTGAACGAGCGCTTCGAGCGCTTCGCGGCCTCCGAGGTGACGCTTGCCGACTCGACACCGAACGCGCCGACGCCGGCCTTTGGGCCCGGCGCGATAGCGGCCGTGCGCCGCCTGCCCGGTGTGTTGGGGGCCGGCGACCTTTGGTCGCTGCAGGTCCGTGTCGCGCCGGCGACGACGCTCTTCGGGGGTTTCGATCCGCCATCGGCGAGCGGGGTGAACGTCGTCGCCGCCTCGCCGGGACTGTTCTCGGCAGACGGTGCCTCGTACCGGTTCGGGTCCGCTTTCACGGCGCTCGACGCGGCGGTGCGCGGCAATGTCGCAGTGCTCGGCCCGACGGCCGCCGCCGACCTCGGATTGGGCTCGCCCGACGGGCAGCAGGCGATTGTCCTCGACGGCGTACCGTTCGTTGTCGTCGGTGTGCTGAAGGGTGTGCAGTCGGAGCCGACGCTCCTGACCGACGCGATCGTTCCCGACGCGACCGCGCGTCGCCTCTGGGGGCCGCCGCGCTCCGGCTCAGAGCTCGATGTCGCCGTCGACCCCGCCGCTGCGGCGCAGGTGGAGCGAGAGGTGCCGCTGATGCTGCATCCCGAGGACCCGACTCGCCTACAGGGAATCACCGTCGTCCAGCCGCCGATCCTGCAGGCAGCTGTGACCGGTGACCTGACCAGCCTGCTGACGGTCGTCACGCTCGCGGCGCTGGCGATCAGCATCGCCGGCATCGCCGTGACGATGTACTCGTCGATCAGCGAGCGCGCGTTCGAGGTCGGGCTGCGCCGCGCTCTCGGTGCCACCCGCCTGCAGATCGCCGCGCAGTTCATCGTCGAGAGTCTCCTGATTGGCGCCGGCGGCGCCGTCGTCGGTATCGCCCTCGGCGTCTGCGCCGTGGTCGTGATCGCCAAGGCGCACGGCTGGCTGCCGGTGCTCGACGCCGGCGCCGTCGCGCTGGCGCCGCTGCTAGGCGCCGGCGTCGGCGCGCTGGCCGGCCTGCTGCCGGCGTTCCGCGCGAGCCGGCTCGACCCGGCCGAGGCGCTGCGACGGTGAGCGTGCACGATGATCGACCGGGGCCCGCGCCGGGCTCGAGCGAGCAGCGAGAAGACGCCGCGCAGCAGGTTCCCGGCGCCGCCGAGTCCGGCGGGAGCATCGCCCGCAAGCGCCGGCGCACCGTGATCCTCGCCGGGCTCGTGCTGCTCGCCGTGGCGGCGCTCAGCTGGTGGGCCGGGCGTGCCACCACGACGACGTCCGGGCTCGCCCACCGCGCCACCGCGCCAAACGCGCCGGTGCTCACGGCGCCGGTAGTGCGAAAGCGACTCGGCATGACCCTGCAGGCGACCGGCCGCCTGGTCGCGGCCGGCGGCGAGACAGTCACCGTCGGCGCGATCAGCGTCCCAGGCGCCGAGTCAATCGTCACCGCCAACGTCCTCCACGTCGGCGAGCGAATCGGCAACGGGGCGGTCGTCGCCCAGGTCGCCGGGCGGCCGGTGCTCGCGTTCGCCGGTAACACCCCGATGTATCGCAGCCTCGGCGGCGGCGAATCGGGGCCCGACATCGCGCAGCTACAGCAAGACCTGGCCGGCATCGGTTACGGCATCGCCGACAACGCCGGTTCCTACGGGCCATCCACGAGCGCCGCCCTCGCCGAGCTCTACCGGCACGACGGCTACACGCCGCCGCCGGCGGCGCCGTACGGCCGCGGCCACGCGAACCGCTTGATCGTGGAGCCGCAGAGCGAGATCGTGTTCCTGCACGAGCTGCCGGCGACCGTCGCCGCGATCAAGGAGCCAATCGGCAAGTCGATCGGTACTCCGGCGGTGACGCTGACCTACGGACTGGTGGTCGTCGACGCGACGCTCACCGCCGCGCAAGGCTATCTCGCCGAGCCCGGCGACCGCGCCACCGTCGCGGTCAGCCGGGGCCGCCCCCTGGTCGGCGTGGTCGGCGCGATCAAGCGCTCGGTCTCGCGGCCGACCGCCACCGCGACGATTGCTCTGAGCGGGGTCGCCGCAGGCGCCCAGATCGGGTCCCAAGTGCATATCTCGATCGACGCCCAGTCGTCCGCGGTCCCGACGCTCGCGCTGCCGATCGGCGCTCTGTACGCGAGCGGCGACGGCAGCGCCTACGTGATCCTCGCCGGTCACAGCCGCCAGCACGTCCCCGTCACCGTCGGCCAGGCTGTGGGCGGCTACGTACCGATCGTCAACCCACCGATCACGCTGCTGCCCGGGACCGAACTGGTGCTCGACGCAAGCCAGGCCAGTAGCGGCGGCGTCGGCGGGCCCTGAGCAGCAGCCGCCCGCGGCGGGCTTCCTCGAGGATCTTGTGATCGCCGTTGTCCTGGTCGCCGACCGTTGCGCGGGGCCTTGTCTGTCGCGATCGGGGTGGATCGGCGACGCGACCACATAGAACGACTGCCCGGTGATCGGGACGGACGTCGGCACCGTGATCCGCCATGTGTCCCCCGTCCCGGCTATGTGCCGTTCCACTGCGCGCAGGCGAAATCGAGGACGATCCCGTAGATACCGACGATGGCGGCCCCGCCATTGGGTCAAGGGGTCGGGTTGACGGGAACACGAACGGCCGCAAGACTGTGAGTGTCGGCGTGCCACGCCGTGCCCTGAAGCGATAAAGGACCGAACATTTCCTACTACGTACCGCCTCCGAAGGTGCTGCAGGCAGTCGCGGAGGAGGAGCGACAGAAGCGGGAGCTTGAGCAGGAGCAACATTGGCTGCGCAACCAGGGCGACGAAGGCGTCTCCGAGGCCCCTCACAAGCACGGCATAGCCGACCGCCTTCGAGCCGTTCGCCCGGCCGCTCGCCGGCGTGCCCACCGGAGGCCGACGTTCCTGACCAGGACGTCTGGGAGCGCGAGCGTCAGCGTCGCGCTCAACATGAGCAAGACCGGTTGAACGGTACAGACTGAACGCCAGCGCATCCAACACCCTCGTTTGGCTCGCGGCGAGGTTCCGGTCCGGCCTCGAGGGTAGCTGCCGGGCGGCGTTCGTCGCGCTGATCTCGATCATGGCGATCGGCGCGTGCGGATCTCGAACCGGATCCGGGCGCTCGAATGCGACTATTGTCATCAACGACGCGCGCCCAGCCTATCGGGGCGTGTCGCTTGGTGACACCCATGCCCACCTCATCGCGACGCTCGGCAGGGCGCCAGTCGATACGACTTCGCACGACGTGCCAACGGATCCTGTCGGCGCGAATGATTCAACCGACCAGAACGGTCTGCCTGTCGACGGCCCAGCTCCACCGCCCAGCACACTGCCTCTCCGGAAGAGGCTCGGAACTATTCGCACCGTGGCGTATCGCAACGTGGTGTTCCTGGTCAGCACCACGCGCGCAGGGGTGTACTACTTTGCGGTCACCACTCCCGGCACGAGGACAAACCGGGGGGTGGGGGTCGGCGACTCCCTCGCGCGAGCACGCAAGGCTTACGGCGGCATCCTGTACTGCGGCATCGCCGATAAGGGCAGCGACTATCCGCAGTTTCCCTACTGCGGGGCGCGCTTGGCGCGCCATCTGTACATCTACTTCGGTCAGGACCCGATCGCCAGCATCGCTTTTGCCAGCACGTGGCTCCCATCAGCGCCGGCTAACAGTCAGTAGCCGCCTTCGGCGACTGCGTTGCACGGCGACTCGCGCGGCCGCTCGGCCGGATGATTGGCGTTCCAACGCAGTGACTGATGACAACGGATGTCCTCGTCGCGGGTTAGGGTCGCGCCGGTGACGACCCCGGCTGTTGCCCGCACGGGCCGTTGGATCGCGGCCGTCGGTGGCGCGCTGCTGTTCGCCTCGTTGTTCCTGACCTGGAGTCGTAGCCCGTACCGCAATCTACTCGTTGTGTTCGGCGCCGTGAATCGGTCCGGCGGGTTCTCTGCCGCCGGGACCAAGACCGCGTGGCAGGCCTACTCGGTAGGTGACGTCTGCCTCGCCGGGCTGGCCGTTGCGGTGGCGACAGCGGCGCTCTCCAACAGGGGCGGCGTGCGGCGCCTCGTGCTGATCGCAACGGGCGCCGGGCTCATTTTCACGATCGACCAGATCGTCGATGCCCCCGGCCCGACGGTGCCACGCGAGTTCGCGCGGACGCTTCCGGCGCGATTTGCCGACGCACTTGCCTGGCGTGCCGGCGGTGGGGAGACACTGGCTACGGTCGCGCTGATCATCGCCATCGTTGGACTGGTAGCGACGCTTGCTCCCAGGCCAATACAGGGTTGACCCACGTCATCGGTCAGCTGATGCCGCTAGCTTGGGACTGGATGAACCTCGATCTCGAGCCCGCTGTACGCGACCGGCAACAAGGCTGAGCACGTGAGCGTGGCGACTCCTCCCGCGGTCTGGGAAGCCGGACCGCATGAAGCGGGCGTCGTCGTGGGCCTTCTGGTGGAGTTTCGCGATTGGTTCGGGACGTCGTGGCCGCCAGCTGACGTGCTCCTGCGTTCGGTCGAGACGTTGCTGCAGCAGTCCGACACGGTCTTTCTGCTCGGCTCACCATCTAGACACGCCCGACCAGAGGGTGTCTGTCAGCTGCGCTTTCGCCTCTCGGTGTGGACAGCAGCCGAAGACTGCTGGCTCGAGGACTTTTACGTCCGTGAGCCGCTGCGGGGGACCGGGCTCGGCCGGGCTCTGCTCGACGCTGCTTGCGGGCACGCTCGCGAGCGCGGATGCCGCCGCATCGAACTTGACGTCAACGAGGCCAACGCCCGCGCCATCCGCCTGTATCAGGCGTTCGGTTTCTCACCGCACAGCAAAGGGACGTCCACGACCGGGCGCGACATCCTGATGGGGATGAAGCTCGCAGCTGGACGATAGGCGGCCGCGGTGTAAGAAGGCTTCGTGGAAGGGGAAGCCGGCGTCCACCGAACGGCGTGCAATGGCGCGCTGTGACTGCGAAGGCGCCGGCGGCGCCGGAATCGGACGCGCTGATCAGATGTTCGGAGCGAGCGTTGGTTCTTGGTTTGCGAGACTGCGGTCATGACCGATCGGGTCGTACTGTGGGACTTCGACGGCACGCTGGCGTGGAGGCCTGGTTTGTGGGGCGGCTGCGTGGTCGAGGTGCTCGACGAGCTCGAGCCTGGCCATGGCGTGGCGATCGAATCGGTCCGAGACGCGCTGCGAGGCGGCTTTCCGTGGAATACGCCCGACATTCCGCATCCACACCTGAGCGATGCCGATGCGTGGTGGGAGCCGATCCTCGATCTGATCGCGACCGCACTTCAGCGTGTGGACATGGCCCGGAGCCAGGCCGACGACGTGGCCTGCGCCGTACGCCAGCGATTCATCGACCCGTCCCGGGGCTGGCAAGTATTCGAGGACACCCTGCCTGCGCTTTTGCGCCTCTCGCACGCAGGATGGTCACACGTCATCCTTTCCAACCACGTTCCCGAGCTGCCCGATCTCGTCAACGGGCTTGGCCTTGCTCCGCATGTCGAGCGCGTGATCACCTCGGCCTGCAGCAGCTATGAGAAGCCCCACCCCGAGGCGTTCAGGGCTGCGCTACGGATCTGCGGCAACCCCGGAACCGTCTGGATGGTCGGGGATAACCCGATCGCCGATATCGAGGGAGCCGAAGCGGTCGGGCTCCCAGCGATCCTCGTACGCCGCGCAGGGAACGTCACCCACCGCGCACACGGGCTCTCGGACGCCGCCGCGCTGATCCTCACAAGCTTGAACTGGAACGCCGGCGACGCGATGCTCGTGCCTTCGCCGGACTGATTCCGCAGCGTGGACTCGCCATCGCGCTTCCCTCGACGGAGCTGGTCGTGGAGCCAGCAAAGCCCCGGCAACGTGGGATCGGTCATCCGGGGGTGCGATGAGATCTCGAGCGGTCGGCGGTCTACAGTGGTGTTGAGATGAGAGGTCAACACGAGAGGAACCGGCCGTGAGCCTGCCCGAGATCGTCAGCCGCGAGGAGTGGATTCGCGCTCGTGTTGCTCTGCTCGAGCGCGAGAAGGCTCTCACACGGGCGCGCGACGAGCTCGCCGCCGAGCGCCGCCGACTGCCCATGGTCGAAGTCGCCGAGGACTACCGGTTCACCGCGACCGACGGCAGCTCACGAACACTGCTCGACCTGTTCGAGGGTCGCCATCAATTGATCGTCGATCACTACATGTTCGATCCCGACTGGGAGGACGGGTGCATGAGCTGCGCCGGCCGGGTCGACCAGTATGGGAACACGGCTCACCTGCACGAGCGCGACACGACGATCGCCGTCGTCTCCCGGGCGCCGATCGAGAAGATCGAGCGGTGGAAGCACAAGCTGGGCTGGACGTTCCCCTGGTACTCGAGTTACGGCAGCCGGTTCAACTTCGACTACGGCGTCTCGTTCGACGACACCGTCGACGATCCCCGATACAACTACCGTTCCGCGGCCGCGCTCAAGGCCAAGTACGGCTTGGCCAAGCTCCCGAGTGAGCTTCACGGAACGAGTGCCTTCCTTCGCGTCGAGCATCGCGTCTTCCACACCTACTCGACCTACGGGCGCGGCACCGAGCAGGTGGGCGGCACGCACTACTACCTCGACATGACGGCCCTTGGCCGCCAGGAGAATTGGGAAGAGCCCGCGGGCCGCGCGGAATCCCTTGGACAGCGTGCCGACCAGAGGACAGCAGCAGCCGCGTCAGGTGCTTTGAGCTGAACGTGGGGCAGTTCCTCGAGTCCAGCGTCTGGTTGTCCGACGCGTCGCACCACGGCACGGTACCCGTGCCAGACGAATGGAAGCTTGGCGGCGCCGACGACCAGCGACTGTCAGTGCCGGGGTGACACAACTGCGCGACGCGATGCACGTCTTGCGCCAGGGTGCTGATCGAGCTGCTCGTGGTGCCGCGGTCGCGGTCGCGGTGGCCGCGATAGTAGGCGGCTGCGGAGGGTCAAGCAGGCGGCCGCCCGGTCCCGACGTTCAGGGAAAGTCCCTGATCCGGGCGGAAGCGATCTTGAGCCATGCCGGCGTCGGATACGAAGAGCACCTGGAGGGGGGCTCGTTCCAGACGCGTAAGAACGGTTCGGTCGTTAGACGCGGATGGCGCGTCTGCGGCGAGGCTTACGTCGAAGCGAGGATGGCCGAGCTGAGCACGCGGAAGGGAGGCTGCTAGCGCGCAACCATTGTCGCGGCCGGCGGCAGGGTTGGCTCGCAGAACGAGGAACAATCCTCCGTCGTGACCGGTGAGAGAGCCAGGTTTCTGCCCTCACGACCTCAGCCTCAGTCTAGCCCGGGTCTCCGGAGACTGATTTGGCCTTCTCGAGGATCGGCGATGAATTCTCCCCCAACTCGTCGTCTACGCCTACGAATCCGGACTCGTCCGCCCGGGCTGGAGAAGCTAAGTCGCACCTCCGCGTCTTTGAGGTCGGGTGTGTTACCAACTTCGCTCAGCATGCCCGCTCGCGTGAGGGTGACATCACCGACCGCGACGGCCCTACCTCGCCTACCGCGCGCTCGCCTGACGTGGTCGCGTCCCGTCGCTGCGCAGAGCGATCGGTGAGATGCAGTGTGAAGGGCGGTGGGGGACCGAACCCGGCCGTCGCTCGCGTTCCCACCGTAGCTCGCGACGGTGCGGATGCGAATGCGCGGGCGGCGGCGCGCTCGCGGTCCGACCGCCGGCGACGCCGGGCTGCTCATCAGCCGCGTCGAACGGACCCTCGCACGGGGCGAGCGCATGTTCGGCCCATTCGAGTACATGGTTGAGCGCAGAACGGAACATATGTTCGTAAGACTAAAGAGCGCTCCGGACGGAAAGCCGCGAGCGCGAGAACGCCGGTCTGAGCCGGTCGCCGGCGAAGCTCCTCGCGTCGCTCGATCCGGCGCTCGCCATCACCCACCCCGTTTTGAGACAGGCTCTAGTAGCACTTTGTTAGGCCGTCACTTGGGTGTTGGTGCAGGTTTGGCG
>Ga0302326_10018588_pt1 | contig 14406 bp, 12 predicted proteins | sample Palsa_T0_3_FD_202264 | JGI IMG/M metagenome (GOLD analysis project Ga0302326, IMG submission 202264) | Peat permafrost microbial communities from Stordalen Mire near Abisko, Sweden - Palsa_T0_3 | ecosystem: Environmental > Terrestrial > Soil > Palsa > Peat permafrost | place: Sweden: Abisko... | reverse complement strand
ATTATTGTCAAGTGGTGATTAGATTTACTATTTGATTCAGGTGTGCGATTGAAATCGGGCGGAGGCAAGCCTACCTGCGGGGAGGCTCAGCGCCCACCGTGAAAAACTCCACGAGTGAATCGGTGGTGCGTTTGACAGGCGCGGCGGTGCGGCTTAGCCTCGTGCGAGTCTAAATTCGTTCGCGAGGCTTGGATGCGAAAAATAGTTCGATATGTTCCATTGATCGTGGTTGCGACGGCGGCGTGCCTTTGGAGTATTCCGCGGAAACCGGCTGCGCCGCAGTTCGGGTACGGCCCGGGCAAAGGCGTCGATTGCGTGGCGTTCAGCGCGGATGGGCGCACGATCATCGCGGCGGGCTTTGACAAGCCGGCAGTTCTTACGATTACTTTGTGGGACATCGCGACGGGAAAATCGCGTCGCACATTCTCAAGCAACGCGCCAGTTCTGTACGACGGGTACGCATTCAGTCGCGACGCGCGCACGCTGGTCGCGGGAGGTAGTCTGAATACGGATTTTGAGCACTTCACGGTCACGCTGTGGGACGTCGCGACCGGGAAGACGCTCCACGCCATGACCGGGCACACGAAGCAAACCGACGACAACGAGTTCAGCCCCGACGGACGGACACTGGCCTCGGCAAGTCAGGACCAATCGATCATGTTGTGGGATGTCGCGACGGGCCGTCTAGTTCGCACGATGTACGACAATGTCGGTATGGTCTTCGCCGCGTCCTTCAGCCCGGATGGGCACACGCTCGCGAGCGCGAGCAGCAACTATCAGCTAATCAATTCTCGCAACCCGGCGGATGCGATCAATACGATCGATCTGTGGGACGTCGCGACCGGCGAGATCGTGCGCACGCTGCCGAAAGATGTCTCCGATGTGGTCTTCAGCCCGGATGGGCACACGCTGACCTCGACGAATTCCGATAATACGGTCGCGCTGTGGGACGTCTCTACCTGGCAGGTGATTCGCACATTCGCTGACGAGGGCTATCCCGTGGTTTTTAGCCCCGATGGTCGCACGCTCGCGTCGCAAAGCGATAATAACGCGATCCATCTGATCGACGTCGCGACCGGGAAAGTGCTGCAGACGCTGACCGGCCATACCGATTCCGTGACTTCGATTGCCTTCAGCCGGGACGGTAACACGCTGGCCTCGGGAAGCAATGACAACACAATCCGGATGTGGGACGTCGCGACCGGGAAACTGCTGAAATCGTTTGGCGTGCCGAATCCGCCGTCCGATAACACCGGATCTTCAGGCTCCTCTCCGTAGCGCCCTCACGTCTATCTGAATTCAGTCTGAGCTTTTGCGGCGCAGCAGGTTAATCGGCGCGGCGGGAGCGGTTAAGGGGTAGGCCGAGTTCGAGCATTACTTTTTTTAGGTCGAGCCAGACGTCGCTTTTGGCGGCGGGGTTGCGGAGAAGATACGCGGGGTGATAGGTGGCGATTAATTTTGAGCCGCGGTAATCGATCCATTGGCCGCGGTAGCTGGAGATGGATTTGGTGGTGCCGAGCATGGCTTGGGAGGCGACGTTGCCCAGGCAAACGATGACTTTGGGGGCGATGGCGGCGAGCTGGCGGAGGAGGAAGGGGGAGCAGGTGGAGACTTCGTCTTTTTCGGGGACGCGATTTTCGGGCGGGCGGCATTTGACGACGTTGGCGATATAGACGTCGTCGCGGCGCAGGCCCATGGCTTCGATCATTTGGGTGAGAAGTTTTCCGGCGCGGCCGACGAAGGGGAGACCTTGAATATCTTCGTCGTGGCCGGGGCCTTCGCCGACGAAGACTAGCGAGGCGTGGGGATTGCCGGCGCCGTACACAATTTTGTTGCGCGTTTCGTGCAGGCGGCAGCGGGTGCAATCGCCGAGATCTTCGCGGATGCGGTCGAGCGTATCGCCTTGGATGCGTTCGGAGGCGTGGAAGAGGGAGGGGGCCTGGAGGACGGGGAGCGCGGCGGCTGCGACGGCTGCGGTCGGCGGAGACGAGCGCGGCGCCGCTACAGATGACTTGGACGCGGACGCTGGTTGCTTCTGGCGCGGCGCGGCTTGGGCGATGGGCGATGCAATGCGCGATTCCGCCGGAGCCGCGGCGCGCGTGACCGCTCCGACCGCTGGCCTGACGCCGAGCGGGCTTCCGGGAACTGACCGGCGATCCCTGTAGAACGGGCCCAGGCGCAGATCCTCGTAATAGCGGAGCCAGGCGGTGAGTTTTTCGTGTGGATCGCCGGGCGGAAAGGAATTCATTTAGGCTCAGCGGCGGGCGTGCGATGGCGCCGCGTGTTTGGCCGGAGCGGCTGGCGCGGTTGGCGCGGCGTGTGCGGCTTCGCGCGCGCGGCGGATATCGAGAATTTGATCCAGGATGCGAGCGGCTACGTCGAGTTTGCTCATGCGCGGCAACGGAATATCGGAGCCGCCGGCGGGATAGAGCGTGACGACGTTGGTATCGTGGTCGAAACCGGCGCCGGGGGCGGTGATGTCGTTGGCGACGATCATATCGGCTTGCTTGGCGGAGAGCTTGTCGCGTGCGTGCGTCGCGACATCTTCGGTTTCGGCGGCGAAGCCGATGAGGATGCGATCGCCTTTTTCGCGCGCGACGTCGGCCAGGATATCCTGCGTGGATTCAAGCTCGAGCGAAATTGGTCCCGGGCGGCGTTTGATTTTTTTGGTGGCCACCGCTGCGGGCCGGTGATCGGCGACGGCCGCAGCCATGATCAGGGCCGTGGCGCGGGGGAAATGTTCGAGGACGGCGCGATGCATTTGTTCGGCGCTGCGCACGGGGACGAAATCCGCGTTTTGCGGCGGCGCTAGCTCGACGGGGCCGCTGATCAGCGTGACGTGCGCGCCGCGGCGGACGGCGGCGACGGCCAAGGCGTAGCCCATTTTGCCGCTGGAGCGATTGGTGATGTAGCGCACGGGATCGATGTCTTCGCGCGTGGGTCCGGCGGTGATCAGGATCGATTCGGCGGCTAGATCGCGGCGGAGGCCGAGCACCGTGCGAACGGTTTCGGCGATGGATTCGGTGGAGGCCAAGCGGCCGGCGCCGGTCATGCCGCAGGCGAGATAACCTTCGTCGGGCGCGACGACGTGAACGCCGCGGGCGCGGAGCGTGGCGATATTTTCCTGGGTGGCGGCGTGCTCCCACATGTTGACGTTCATCGCGGGGGCGACGATTAGCGGCGCGGTGGTGGCGAGATAAAGCGTGGTGAGGAAATCGTCGGCAGCGCCGCGCGCCATTTTGGCCAGAGTGTTGGCGGTGGCGGGGGCGACGACGAGCGCGTCAATACGCTGCGCGACGGCGATATGTTCGATGGCGCTTTCAACGTTGGGCGCGGCAGTTTCGTGGCCGAACATGCCGGTGATTACTTTTTGGCCGGTGAGCGCGGCGAAGGTCAGCGGGGTGATAAATTCCTGGGCGCTGGCGGTCATGATGACTTGAACGTCGAAGCCATCTTGCTGGAGGCGGCGCACGAGTTCGGCCGCTTTGTACGCGGCGACTCCGCCCGAAACTCCGAGAGCGATGCGCATGGGAGTTTTCCGGGTGCGGCTAATCCTTTTTGCGTTTGGCTTCGCGGTCGGCGGCGGCGTCGACGGGCGGATCGGGGAGCTGGAACTCGAGTACGCCGCTTTCCAGTTCTTCGACGGCGATGCGCGTGGGCTTATGCGAACGCGGGGCGACCATCGGCGGGGCGCCGGCCATCAGCTGGCGCGCGCGGCGGGCGGCGATGACTACAAAAGAAAATCTGCATTCCGGGGCTTCACTTTGAATCGGCATCGAAATCATCCTCCGAAGGAATCTAGAATTGCTTTGGCGCGCTCTTGCATCCTGCCGCGCGCGGCGCGCTCCGCGAGCGCGATCGCCAGAATCGTGTTGTCGGCGCGATCGAGATCGTCATTGACGATCAAATAATCGTACTCGCGATAGCGATCGACCTCTTTACGGGCGCGGTCGAGGCGCTTGGCGATTGAATCATCCGAATCCTGGCCGCGGGCGCGCAGGCGTCGTTCGAGCTCTTGGCGCGAGGGCGGCAGGATGAAGATGGCCACGGCCTCGGGGATTTTTTGCTTCACCTGAGCCGCACCCTGCACATCGATTTCGAGAACCAGGTCGAGCCCTTCCGCCCGGGCTTTATCGAGCCACTTGCGCGGCGTGCCGTAACGGTGACAGCCGAAGACCTGGGCGGACTCCAAGAATTCGCCCTGGCGCGCCATGCGCTCGAATTCAAGCTCGGAGACGAAATCATACCATTTTCCGGGGCTCTCCTGTGTGCGGGGTGGGCGCGTGGTGCACGAGACGGAAAACAGGGTGCCGGGCAGCTCGCGGAGCTTGGAGACGAGCGTGGATTTACCGGAGCCGGAAGGGCCGGAGACGATGATCACGAGCGGGTTGGGATTCTCGGCGGTCACTCGATGTTCACTCTAGATTTTGTACTTGTTCGCGCAATTTTTCGATATCGGATTTGATTTCCAGGCCCAGGCCGGTAATTTCAAGGCCGTCGCGCTCGACGCCGGGCGTCTTGGAAAGAAGGGTATTGGCCTCGCGCTGCATTTCTTGAAGCAGAAAATCGAGTTTTTTGCCGAGCTCGCCGCCGGCAGCGAGCAGCGCGCCGAATTGCGCGAGGTGGCTGCGCAGGCGCGCGAGCTCTTCGCTGGTGTCGCCGCGCTCGACGAGGAGCGCGGCTTCCTGTGCGAGGCGCGCGGGATCTATTTGCGATTCGCCCAGCAACTCCGCGAGGCGCGCGGCGAGATGCTTGGCCACGGCTGGACGGGCGCGGGCGGCGAATTCTTCTACGCGCGCGGTGCGCTCTGCGATTTGCGCGAGAAGGGAATGCATGTGGCGCAGCAACGCGCCGCCTTCGGCGACGCGCATCTGGTCGAGCGAATTCAAACCTTGCATGAGACAGGCTTCGACGGCGCGGGCCAGCTTTTCTTCTTTTTCTCGATCTTCGGCTGCATCGCCCGCGTTCGCGGAGGCGGCGACGACGCCGGGGAGGCGAAACAGGCTGAGCAGATCGGGCTCGGCGGTGAGCGCGAATTTGCGGCGCAGCTCTTCGGCGGATTTCAGATAGGCTTCGGCGATTTCGGAATTTACGCGCACGGCGTTTTGCGCCAGCGACTCGAAATGCACGGTGACGTCCACATGGCCGCGGCGCAGCCGTGCGCGCAGCATTTCGCGGATGCGCGGCTCGAGCGCTTCGAGGCCTTCGGGCAGATGCAACCGCACGTCTAGAAAGCGGTGATTCACGCTGCGCACGCTGACGCGCAGGCGCCAGCCATTTTCTTCGGCGCGCGATTGGGCGAAGCCGGTCATGGAGCGCACGGAGGCTGGCGGCGCGCTCATGAGGGCAGCGGGCCGGCGGGCACGGGCGGAGTATCGTCGTCGGCGAATTGCAGTTCGTAGAGGCGAGCGTAGGTGCCGCCGCCGGCGAGGAGTTGCTGGTGCGTGCCGACTTCGCTGATCACGCCGTCTTCGAGGACCACGATTTTATCGGCGCGGCGAATAGTGGGAAGGAGGTGCGGCCGGTCATCAGGTTGGCAAGCGCGCGTTGCACGAGCTGCTCGGATTCGGAATCGAGTTCGGAAGTGGCTTCATCGAGAATGAGAATCGGAGAATCTTTCAGCACGGCGCGGGCGATCGCCAGGCGCTGCCTTTGGCCGCCGGAGAGGCGCATGCCCTGGTCGCCGATGATGGTCTGATAGCCCTTGGGCAAAGCGAGAATGAAATCGTGCGCGAGGGCGACCTTGGCGGCGTTGTAGACGCGCTCTTCGGGCAGGCCGGGCTGGCCGTAGCAGATATTGTTCCAGACCGTGTCGTTGAAGAGCACGGTTTCCTGGGTGACGATGGCCATCTGCTCGCGCAGCGAGCGTAGCGTGACTTCGCGCACGTCAACGCCGTCCAGGAGAATCGCGCCGGAAATCGCGGTGTAGAAGCGCGGAAGCAAATTGACGAGCGTTGTCTTGCCCGCGCCGCTCGAGCCGACGATGGCCAGAACTTCGCCGCGATTCGCTTTCAGATTGATGCCGGAGAGAATCGGCGTGCGATTGCCGTCGTAGGCGAAGGTGACGTTCTCGAATTCGACGTCGCGGGAAAACGGCGGCAGCACTTTCGCGCCGGGCTGGTCGGACAACTCTTCCTGCAGATCGAGAAATGCGAACACCTGCCCGGTTGCGCCATGAGCTTCTTGCAAGTGTTGGTACACGGAGCCGAGGCCCTTGACCGGCTCGTAAGCCTTGAACATGGCGTAGGCGAAGGCAACGAATGCGCCGGTGGTGAGGGCGCCGACTTTAATCTGGGTGCGCGCGAAGGCCACGGCCAGGCAGACGGCTACCGCGGCGAGAATATCCATGGCGGGCGAGGTGCGCGCGGTGTTGCGAATCCACTCCATATTTTCGCGAAACAATCGGCGGGCGGCGTCGCGAAATTTCGCGATTTCAAATCCTTCCATGCCGAAAGCTTTCACGACGCGATTGCCGGAAATCGTCTCCTGCACGATTTGCGTCATCTCGCCGAATCCGGTTTGCACGCGCCCAACGGCGCGGCGGATGCGCCGGCCGAATGCGGAAATTGGCCAGACGACCGCGGGAACAAAGATCATTACGCCGATGGTCATCTTCCAGCTGAGCAGCAGCAGCACGGTCACCAGGAAGAAAAGCGTGAAGAGATATTGGAAGAAACCGGCCACCGTGTCCGAAAGCGTGGTGCGCACGCGCTCGGTATCGTTGATGATGGCGGAGAGAAGGCGCCCGGCCGGGTGCTGCTGAAAAAATCCGACGGGCTGACGGATCAGCTTGGCGTAGATATCGTTGCGCAGATCGGTGACGCCGGCGAGACCGACGTAGCCGAGCGTGACGACGCCGAAATAATCGGCGAGGGCCCGGCCGAAAAATAATACGAGCAGCGAGACGGCGAACATCGTCCAGACGTGGTGAGTGCCGTGCGGAAAAAATGAGTTCAGGAGAAACGGGCGGTGGATGATCGGAAGATCCTTGAGGAGCACCAGTTTGGTCGGGGCCGCGGGGCTCAACACGTTGTCCATCAGCGGCTGGAACATCAGGGCGATCAGACCTTCCGCCAAGCCGACAAATGCCAGGGCCGCGATGCCCGCCGCTACGCGAAAGCGATAGGGCCAGACGTAGCGCAGCAGGCGCCGGGATTCGCCGTCGAAGAATCGCTTCGTTGCCATGCGCTCGATGCGCTCCGAAATTCTACTGGGAAGAACGTTACGCTACGAATCGCCCATCCGGATGTCAAGCATGCCAAAACTTTTCGCTATTCGCCTACTTTTCGATGTCGCGGTGCACGGCTTTGGCTGTATAGCCGCGCTTATCGAGCGCGGCGCGAACAGCGGCGGCTAGCGTGACGGAGCGATGACGCCCGCCGGTGCAGCCGAAGGCGATCGTCAGATAGCTTTTGCCCTCGCGAATATAAAGCGGGATCAGATACTTCAATAGACTTTCGATGCGCCGCAAAAACTGGCCGGTTTCGGAAAATGAATTGATATAGCGGGCCACGCGTTTATCGAGGCCCGAAAATTTTCGCAGACGCGGAATGAAATGCGGATTCGGGAGAAAGCGCACGTCGAAAACCAAGTCGGCGTCGGCGGGCACGCCGTAACGATAGCCGAAACTGACGACGCTGACCATCAGCGGCGATTGGCCGGGGCTGAAGAAGCGCTTGGTGATGGAGTGGCGCAACTCGTGCACGTTGAACTTTGTGGTGTCAATGATGGTATCCGCAATTTTGCGGATGGGGGCCATCAACTCGCGTTCGCGCTTGAGGGCTTCGCGGATGGGCAAATCATGCGCGAGGGGATGCGGGCGGCGGGTTTCGCTGAAGCGGCGCAGCAGCGCGAGTTCGGAGGCTTCGACGAACACCAGCGTGGCCGGCGCTTCGCGGCGAAGCTGGCGCACGATTCGCGGCAAGTGTTCGATCTGCGCGCCTTCGCGCACGTCGACCAGCAGCGCGGCTCGTTCGATTTCGGTATTGCCGTGGCGATGCAGCTCGCTGAACATCGGGATCAAATCGACGGGCAAATTATCGACGCAATAAAAGCCGAGGTCTTCAAAGGCTTTGAGGATTGTGCTTTTGCCCGAGCCGCTCAGGCCGGTGAGGATCACCAATTGCCGGGCTTCGGAACTGGGCTGACTGCGTTTCACGATGGCCGCTGGTTAGGACTTCACGCGGCGTTGGTGCGTGCTGGGGATGCGCAAATCCTCGCGATATTTGGCTACGGTGCGCCGCGTAACCAGGATGCCGGCGATTTGGAGTTTGCGGGCGATGGCGTCGTCGGTGAGGGGATGCGAAGTATCTTCCTCGCCGATCATTTTTTTCACCAGGCGCTTGAGAGTGAGCAGCGACATGCTGCCGCCCTCGGGACCGTTCACCGATTCGGAAAAGAATTGGCGCAGCTCGACGACGCCTTGCGGGGTATGCGCATACTTGCTGGCGACGGCGCGGCTGACGGTGGAAGGATGCACGCCGACTTCTTCGGCCACTTCCTTGATCATCATGGGTTTCAATTGATCGGCGCCGTGATCGAGGTAATCGCTTTGGCGGCGAATGATCACCTGGCATACGCGGAGAATGGTGTGCTTGCGCTGCTCGATACTTTTCATGAGCTGCAGCGCGGCGGTGAAGCGTTCTTTGACATAGTTGCGCACTTCGCGGTCGGCGGCGTCGCGCGCGAGAAGACGGCGATAGACGGGGCTCAGGCGGAGCTGCGGCACATCGTCTTCGTTCATGAAGACCTGCCAGGCGTCGTCGACTTTGCGGAAATAGACGTCGGGTTCGACCAGGCGCGGCTCGGTTTTGTTGAAACGCAGGCCAGGACGCGGATCGAGTTTTTTGATGAGATCGACGGCGCGCTTGACCAACTCAACGGGGCGGTTGAGCGCGCGCGCGATTTCCTTGAGCTGATTGCCTTGCAAAAGTTTCGAGAGAGGGCTTTCGGGGTCAAGCAGATCGGGTTCGGACGCGGCCTGAGGACGCTTCGGCAGGCATTCGGAAACGATTTGCTGCGCCAAGGCATTTTGCGGATCGAGGCCGCGCAACTGGATCTGCAGGCATTCGCGAAGGTTTCGCGCGCCGACGCCCAGCGGATCGAACTCCTGCACCACTGCCAGCGCATCGTCCATGTCGTCGACGGAATATTTGCCTTCGTGCGCGATCTCATCGAGCGAGGCCGCGAGGTAACCGTTCTCGTCGAGATTGCCGATGATGATGTCGGCGATTGCGCGCACCGATTCGGTGCAAACGGTCGCACTCAATTGCCAGGTGAGGTATTCGGTTAAGCCCTGCGGCGAGGAAAGGAACTTATCGAACGAAGGCCGCTCGATGGTCTCGTGTTCGCCGCGGTCGGCGGCGCCGCCGCCGGAATCGAGATACTGATTGAAGAAGGAGGAGAGATCGAATTCGTCGAAGGGATTGGCGGGCTCGGTTTCGGGAATTTTTTCGGTTTCGTTCTTGATGAATGTTTCGTCGCTGTAATCTTCCGGCGTGGCCGGAGCCTCTTCGGATACTTCCTCGAGCACGGGATTCGCGACCATTTCCTGATTGATCATTTCACGGAGCTCGAGCCGGTTGAGCGCCAGCACCGTGACCATTTGCACGAGGCCGGGCGTGAGTATCTGCTTCTGCGCGACCCTGAGGTGAAGTTTGGGCTGTAGCCAGCTCATTGGAATTCCGCTTCAGTTCAACTCGAATTGATCGCCCAGGTAAACGCGGCGGACCTCGGCGTCCTGGCTCAACTCATCGGGACTGCCGGCCCGAAACATTCGCCCGGTGCTGATGATGTAAGCGCGGTCGGTGACGCGCAGCGTTTCGCGAACATTGTGATCGGTGACCAGCACGCCGATTCCCTGATTGCTCAGCTCGGAAATAATTTTCTGGATATCCACGATGGTCAAGGGATCGATGCCGGAAAAAGGTTCGTCCAGTAGGATGAAGGTGGGATCGAGCACCAGGGAACGCGCGATTTCAAGGCGCCGCCGCTCGCCGCCGGAAAGCGTGTAAGCGCGGTTCGGGCGCACCGTTTCAAGGCCCATTTGCGCGAGCAATTCTTCGAGGCGATCGCGCTGTTGCGCCGCGGTGAGCGGCAAGGTTTCGAGCACGGCGAGCAGATTTTCCTCCACAGTCAATTGCCGAAACACCGAAGGTTCCTGGGGAAGATAGCTGATTCCATTGCGGGCCCGCATGTACATAGGAAGGTCGGTGATGTCCTCGCCGTCGAGGAGCACGCGTCCCGAATCGGGCCGGGCCAACCCCACCAAGATATAGAAAGTAGTCGTTTTACCGGCGCCGTTAGGCCCTAAAAGACCGACGACTTCGCCTTCTGCGATCTCCAGATCCACATTGTCGACGACTTTGCGGCCTCGATATGACTTGTTGAGTTCGATGGCCTGGAGCTTGGGCATGGAACGTCATTTCTCGACGCGGTGGAGCGTTAGAGTTCGGGTACCTTCCTGCGAATCCACAACAATCGTATCATCGGCAAAAATGAAGGTCAATTGACGGCCTGTAGTGCTGTTTCCGGAATCGTCACGGACTACGGGAGGGCCGCCGCTAAGGACGAATTTTCGGTCGGCGACGGTGTAATCGGCGCGCTGGGATGTACCGCGGCGGTCCATTTGGCGCACGGTGACGCCGCCCGTGGCGATGGCGCGAACCAATTGTTTCGATCCGGAAGCGTTTCCGCCGGCGCCGGCAGCGGGCGCGAAAAGAAAATCGATGGTGGGTGCGCGGATGGAGGCCTCTTGCGAATCGGCGCTGGCATTGTCTTCCAGGCGGCCCAGCGATTTCTGGTCCCAGTAGGTTAGGCGGCCGCCCTGCGCGTGCCAGAGATCTGGTGAGTGGGAAGTGGCGGATTTGTCCGGCGCTGGTTTGGCGCCGGCTTGCGGCGTTCCTTGAGTCGCCGGGGTCCATGCGGCTGCTGGGAAGACAGCTTGTACGTGTCCGACAGCGGTCAAGATTTGCGCGGCGTGATTGAGATCGATGCTGTCCGCTTGCATCACGGAATCGCCTTGCCAGAGGCGGGCGCGTCCGCTGTAAGTGGCGCGGCCTGCGCTGCGATCGGCAACCAGATGGTCGGCTGAGATGCGCGCGGGCTCATCGGAAAAATTGGCGACGGCATGCGCGGCATTCGCAAGTTCGGCGGTGATCACGCGGCCTTCGGCGTGCAGGATGCCGGTGCCTTGCGAGAACGCGGCGGTCTGCGCGGTGGTGCGCGAATCGGCGTCGGTAAGCACGATGTTGCCGGCGAGCGTCGCCGTGCTTGTCGCGTGGTCCATGTGCGCGTGGTCGCTTTCGCCTGTGCTTTGCGCGTCGCGATAGTGCACGCGGCCAGATTGGTCGATGGTGGTCCAATTGGCCGTGGCGTCAAATCGCGCGTCGAGAGTTTGCGACGTTGAGGCGCGCGCACCCGCGGCGCCTTGATCTTGATCGACTTCAACGCCACCCGATCCGGCCAAGTGGTCGATTTGACCGTTCGAGCCGAAATGAAGATCGAGAGTTTGGCCACTCATGCGCGTCGTTTGCATCGCCAATGGCGCCGCGCCCGCTGCCGAAGCGGCACTTGGATTGGAGAGCGGAGCGATCCATTCCGCGGTGGCCGGAGCCAGGGTGTGCAGGAGCTCCGGGCGCGGCGATGATGACGCGCCGTGTGCGGCGGGCGGCGCGAAGCTCAGCTGAAACGCGTCCGTCGCGAATGTTCGCGTTGTGGCGCTCTCGTGCGCGATCCCTTTGGTTCCTCCCGAGGCCGTGAGCAATCGCGGCTGGCCGGTATCCGGCGCCATTTCGAGTTCGAGATGCGCGGCGTCGAATTCATCTTGCTGGCCGCGCGCCGCGGATACCGTGTGCACGCCGCCATCGGCGATCACACGCGCGATCGCGCCGGCTGGCGTGAAGAGCGCGGAAAATTCTGTGGCGGAAGTGACGATTTGCCGCTGCGCATCGGTTTCGTGCAATTCCGGCTGGCCGGTGGCCACGGCGCGGCGCGGTTGAAAATTTTGATCGAGTTCGAGCGTAATTTCCTGGGCTGTGAGGTTGCTTGCGCCATCTTGAATTTCAGCGGGACCGCGAAGATGCGCGACGCCGTCGTCGCGGCGGTAGATCATGCTTTGACCGCGAATCGCGATCGCGCCGCTGGCGGGATTCGCGGGCAGAGTTTGCGCGACCCGCGAACCTTGCGGCTGCAATTCGATTTCGACGTCGCGCGCGAGATCGAGTTCGCCCAGCTGCGTATCGAAACGCATCCCGATTGCTTTTCCCGTGCCGCCGGAGAAGCGGAACGTTACGGCGCGGTCCGTGCTGGCCACGCTCGACGCCTGGTTGAACGATAGATGCGAAGTCAAAACATGCAGAACATGCGCCGAGGTGGAAGGCTTTCCATCGGCCGCGCCGGGATAGGCCTTGGCGTCGGAAGCGCTCTGCAGATCGATTTCGACGTCTCCCATGCAATCCATTGCGCCGCCCGAGCCATCCGCGGACGGCGACGAGGAACCCGCGGCGGAAGAAGTTGGCGAAATGTATTCGCAGGATTGGGTGCGCAGCGTGTCGTTGCGCTCGCCTTGCTGGCCGTAATACGTGATCCAAACATTCTCAAGTAAATTTCGATTGCCGTCCTTGAATTCCGTGGTGTTCGCTGCGCGCACGGTATAAATCGTGCGATCGCCCTCGACTTTCGAGAACGAAACTCCCGCGGAGCGTTCCTCTATGCTCGACGGGACGGGCGGAGGAGCGAGGGCGCGCTCGCGGTGCGCGAGATAGGCGCGATGGAGGTAGACGCCGGCGACCGTGGCGGCCATCAGCAGGGCCACAGCGGCCGACCAGCGGGCGAGGCGTTGGGCTTTTTCGGTTCTCATCAGCGATTACGTCAACCCATGGTTAGAAGCTGAGTATAGGCAGCGGGTTTGCGGGGCACAATCACCGCGGACCGGCTCTGTGCGCGCGGTGAACGGAGCCGCGGCGAGGCGGCCACTCGCGCCATGAGCCCATTTCATTGGCAAGTAAACCGGGCCCGGCGTGTTGGCAGGGCAGTCAATGCCGTTCGCGATGCGCGCCTTTGTGCCGCCGGGGCGCCGAATGTGACAATCGATTCGCGCAACGACCATGGGCCTCACACTGATATCGCTGCCGTACTGGTTTACTCAGGCGCCTTTACCCAAATTCGCCGGGCTGATTCTGTTGCTGTGCCTCTACATCGGCTACCAGCGGCTTCGGCGTCTGCGTCAGAATGAACTGTTCCGCATCGTCAGCGAAAACGCAGCGGACATGATCGCGCTGGTGGAAGTCAGCGGCAAGCGCCTGTACAACAGTCCGGCGTACGAGAAAGTGCTTGGCTATTCGGCCGAGGAATTGGCCGCGACCGGGTCGCTCGAGCAGGTTCATCCGGACGACCGGGAGCGCGTGATCGAAGCTGCAAAGCAGGCGCGCCTAACCGGCGTCGGCTCCCGCCTGGAATACCGCATGCGCCATAAAGACGGAAGCTGGCGCGTTCTTGAATCTACCGCCAACGCCATTCACAACCGAAGAGGCACCGTCACCCACCTGGTCATCGTCAACCGCGACATCACCGATCGCAAGCGCGTGGAAGCGCGGCTGGAGCACGAAGCTTTTCACGATGCGCTGACCGGCTTGCCGAATCGCAGCCTCTTCCTGGACCGTCTTCAGCGCGCGATGGATTACGCCAAGCGTAATCCGGAATTTCAGTTCGCGGTGCTTTTCGTCGACATTCAAGGATTGAAAATTTTCAACGAGACCATGGGCCACGCCGTCGTCGACCAGTTGATCATCGATATCAGCAACCGGCTGAAAGCGCGCCTGCGCCACGACGATACCGTTTCTCGCGCGACGCCGGCCGGCGGCACGGGCGGACCGCTGGGCGACGAGATCCTGGCTCGCCTGGATGGCGATCGGTTCACGGTGCTTCTGGAGGCCATCAAGGCGCCCAGCGATCCGATGCGCGTTGCGATGCGCGTGCAGGAAAGTTTTGCCGGTCCGTTCACGCTGCACGGCGTCGATGCGTTCACCTCGGCCAGCATCGGTATCGCGCTTGGTTCCGCGTTGTACGAAAAGCCCGCCGAGCTGCTGCGCGATGCGGATATCGCAATGTGCCGCGCGAAGGCACAAGGCGATTCCTGTTGCGAAGTATTCGATACCGAAATGCACGCGCTGATCGTGCGGCGCTTGAAGCTTGAGACCGAGTTGCGCAAAGCCATCGAGCGAGAAGAGCTCCGCGTGTTTTATCAACCGATTGTCCGTCTTTCGAGCGGAATGATTGCCGGCGCGGAGGCGCTGGTGCGCTGGTGGCACAACGATTCGGAGTTGGTCGGTCCCGCGGACTTCATCGAGGTCGCCGAAGAAACCGGCCTGATCGTGCCGATTGGCCGCTGGATCCTCAAGGAAGCCT
>Ga0302326_10018584_pt1 | contig 14409 bp, 10 predicted proteins | sample Palsa_T0_3_FD_202264 | JGI IMG/M metagenome (GOLD analysis project Ga0302326, IMG submission 202264) | Peat permafrost microbial communities from Stordalen Mire near Abisko, Sweden - Palsa_T0_3 | ecosystem: Environmental > Terrestrial > Soil > Palsa > Peat permafrost | place: Sweden: Abisko... | reverse complement strand
GCGCCAGAAGAATGCGCCCGAAGCGGCGAAGAAGTCGCCGGTATTGAGCCGGCGGTCCTGGCGATAGCTCTCCAGTATTCCGCCGGTGACCAATATCATGAACAGGAAGAACAGAAACGCGAAGACATAGGAGGTGGTGCTGTAGCGCCAGAGGTCGACATTAGGCAGCCGGAGCAGCTCAATGAACATGCCCAGATCGAAGCCGTCGCTGAGTTTTTGGCCCGCCAGCGAGTGGGACAGCGCATGGGCAGTTCGTATCGCTGCGGGACCCGCGCCCAGAGCTCCGCACAGCAGGTTCACTGCGAACACCCACCACAGAACTCCTTGCCGCCGCCACAGGAGACTGAATCCGCCAGCCACAACGCCTTTTTGATCGTCTGCCATTGTGCGCCTCCTAGGCCAACCAGCTCAGCATCTGAGCCAGAAATTGGGTCAAGAACATCCAGTACACGGCAATCTTGTGCACCGCTCCGTGATGCGATTCGGTGGTGCGGCTGTTGTTCAGATAATCGCTGTCCAGAGTTACCTGGTAGTCAGGATCGATTTGCACTGAGTCAACCTGGGCCTTCTTGCGGTACACATATCGCACCCAGCGGTCCTTGCCGTCCCAGCGCTCATAGGTGGTGTCGCCGTTGTCGAACTTCACCACCGCTTCCACCGGGAAGATGAAGTCGCCTTTGCGGTGCAGGATCACTTGCGTTTCATATTCCGTCTCGCCCTTCTTTTCTTTCAGGTTCGGGTCGAACCAGTTCACCGGATTGGAGTCGGCGCGCAGCACTTCGTAATCCAGCACCTGGGTCCCGAACAACGCCTGGTTCCAGTACCAGCTCAGATCCTGGCCGGCGACTTCGTTGACGGTCTTCATGAAGTCTTCCTGCGTGGGATGTGTGAAGCGGTAGCGCATGAAGTAGGTGTGCATCGCGTTCCGCATGGTCTGCTCACCGACGATCTTCTCCAGCGAGATCAGCATGGTCGCAGTCTTGCCATAGCTGATCGAGCCATAGTCGCCCATGCTCATGTCCTGATAGCTATGGCGATAGAGAGGATCGATGTCGGGATCACTGAGATAGGCGAAACGCTGGTACTCACGTTCGCCCAACTGCGCGCCCATCCAGTTAAGAATGCTGGCGTTCGCGCCGTAGAAGCTGTCAATCACCTTGACCTCGGTGTAGCTGTTGATGCCCTCGTCCATCCAGGCGTTTTCGAACTCGTTGGTGGCCACCATCCCGTACCAGTATTGATGGCCGAACTCATGCTCGGTGACGAGGTCAATCAGGTGAACGCCTTTGGGAATGTACCAGCCGCTGTCGCCGGTTATGAACGTTGGGTATTCCATGCCTCCCGCTTCGCCTGCACCGTGCGGAGGATCGACCACCGTGATCTGCGCGTAAGGATACGGTCCGTACCATTCGTCAAAGCGCTTCATGCTGTCTTTGACACAGGTGATGTACGGCTGCCACTGGCGCTCGTGACTGGCATAGCTCAGCAAGCGGATTCGCACCTGTCCCACGCTGCCGTCGAAGGTATCGTTGATGACCTTGAAATTCGGATCGGCGGTCCAGGCGAAGTCGTGAACATCTTCTGCATGGAATCCAACCGTCTTGGTGCCGTTGCCGTTGTCCTGTTCCGAGACTTGCACTCCGGTCGCGCCAATGACGTAATCCTTTGGCAGCGTGACCTTCACGTCGAAGGTCCCGAAGTCGGCAAAGAACTCGGTCATGGCGTGGAATTGATGGCAATTCCACTGGCCGTGCCACCACACACCAACTTTGGGGAACCACTGCCCAGCCAGCAGGAATGTGCGCTTATAGCCGGTGCGCGCAATCACCTCCGGGAACGTGGCCTTGAACTTGATCTTGAACACGACGTCTTGTCCGGGCGCGACCGGCCGCGGCAACTTCACCTGGAAAACCGTCTTGTCGTCGGGATTGCTGTCGTCAGGCGAAACGAACTTCATCTGCTTCGTCAGATCGCCCATGCCGACGACCTCGAACGAAGTCACGTCGTTGGCTCCATAGTCTTCCGGCTTCCATGTTGCCAGGCTGCTGGTGCGGAAGTTGCCGTCGCGGTGCGCTTCGTGAATCCAGGTGGACTTCGGCTGAAAGGCGTTCAGATAAAGGTGAAATGGAAACGTATCGAGCGCTTGGCCGGTGAGGTTGTGATAGGTCAGCGTCTCGGTGGCAGTGACGGTGTGTGTCGGCGGATCGTATTTGGCATCGATCTGGTACGCGACGACGCGCTGCGAGAGCGGTCCCTTGACCTCGGGCGCAAACGGACTCTGCGCAGCCGCAGCCACAGACCACAGCAGCACTGTAAGGCACAAGCGCAGCACCAACTGCCGCTTCATGGGCAACCTCCGGAGGTTTGGTTTCGCCGCCAATACTAAGACTAATCTCATAAGTTCGGATTTGTATCAGGGCACGACTTTTAGTCGTGCCGAGAGATGTCCCACGAATGCCAGGGGCTTTAGCCCTTGCAAAGCAAAGACCCTCAGGGGCTGAAGCCCATTCATCATTGGGCTGTTTGCGGCACGTCTAAAGCCGCGCCCTGATACAAAAAAGACTCATCAGATGGGCTTCTAACGTATCGTTTCATTTCGGAAGCAAGTGTACACTCCCACTCGCAAGCGTGACTATGATGGCCGCTCAAGTTCCATTCGGATCAGGAGCCTTCGAATTCTCGCTTCGTCCCAGTTGACTAACCTGCTGCCATACTGAATTGTTGCCTGCGAATCGACTCGCGCTCCTGCTACACTCGCGGCAATGCGTGTTCTCGGCATCGATTGCGGCGGCGAATACACCGGCTACGGGGTTGTGGAGCAGGACGATCAAGGCTGTCTGCGCCACTTGTGCAGCGGGGCCATTCGACTTTCGCCGCGCGACGCCCTGGAACTGCGTCTCAAGACGATCTGCGAAGGACTTGCCGAAATCATCGCCGCATACTCACCCGAGCAGGTCGCGATCGAAGACGTGTTCTACGCCGTCAATGTGAAATCGGCGCTCAAGCTGGGACATGTTCGCGGCGTTGCCATGTTGGTCGCCGCGCAAGCCGGCCTTGCAGTTGTCGCCTACTCACCGCTATCCATCAAGTCGGCTGTAGTCGGCTACGGCAGAGCGGAGAAATCGCAAGTGCAGCTCATGGTGACACGCTTGCTGGACCTGCCCGCGCCGCCGCAATCCGCCGATGCCGCGGATGCCCTGGCCATTGCCATCTGCCATCTACATACGGCCGCGACGCTGCACCGCCAGGAAGCTGGCGCTGGCTGATAGAATTTCTCCTCAGAATGAGATGGTGCTTCCTCTCGCTGCTTTTCGTGCAGGCGCTGTCAGTGCCGGCGCAGCAGCCCGCTACAGTTCCGGTTCCTGGCGTCCCACCCCAGGCGTCTGTACGCTTCAGCTTCGATTGGAGCCAGGGCTTTCCCTGGCAGACGTTCAGCATCACCGTTCAGTCCGACGGCAAGGCCCGCTTCGATGGAACCCCTCACGCCGATGAGACCAACGACACAGATCCCTACCAGCAGGACTTCACCATGTCGGCGGCGAACCGGCAGAAGATCTTCGACCTGGCGCAGAAGCTGAATTACTTCCGGGGCGATTTTGCTTCCCCCATGAAGCACATCGCACAGACGGGCAGCAAGACGTTGCAGTACCAGTCGCCGCAAGTCCAGGGCTCGACCACCTACAACTGGTCGCAGAACTCCGATGTCGAGGAACTGACGCGTCTTTTCGGGGCGATTGCCATGACCATGGACTTTGGCCGCAAGCTGGCATTCCAGTATCGCTTTGACAAGTTGGGTATGGACAAACTGCTGAAGGAACTGGAGGATCAGCAAGTCAGCCACGGGGTCGAGGAACTGGCGATCATCGCGCCCATGCTGCGCAAAATCGTCAACGATCCCAACCTGATGAACATCAGCCGGCAAAGCGCCGAGCGCCTGTTGCACAGCCAGAATCAGCCGGCTGCACCCGCGCCGCATCCTGCTTCGCAATGAAGCTCAGGGAGGCCGGAATGCCGGGCCTCATCTAGCTCTGTCGAATCTCGCTGAGAACTTGGTTTGAAGGGGCGCAGCTTTAGCCATGCCCTGAGCCTGCCGAACGGGTGCGCCGTTTCAGGTCCTTTATAGTTGTCATCACGAGCCGAATTCAGTCGGCGAGGGATCTGTTTTTCGTCCGCATCAGAAGGCTCTACACAATCCGTCACAAGACTTTGACAACGTCACCACCCGAATTCGCGAATCCTTGCCTCGAAACTGGTGTTTAATATGAGTAGATAGAGAAGGCTTCGACGAGGCTCGTTCCAGGCACCGTCTCTCAGGCCCAGGAAGTACAGGCCCAGGAAGTACAGGCCCAGGAAGTACAGGCCCAGGAAGTACAGGCCCAGGAGTACTAACATGACCAGGCACGTCATTTCTGCGGTCGCAGCATTTGTTTTGGTCGTGGGCTCGGTCGCAGCCGTCGCCGACTCCCATGTCAGGATCGTTCGCCTCAGCTCCGTCGAAGGACAAGTCCAGATGGATCGCGCTGCCGGTGCGGGTCTCGAGAAGGCCATTCTCAACACGCCGATCGTGGAAGGAACGCGCCTGGTGACGGGCAGCGATGGCCTGGTCGAGATTGAGTTCGAGAATCAGAGCGCCCTGCGTCTCACGGAAGATTCCGAAGTAAAGTTCTCCCAGCTTCTGATGAACGACGCCGGCGTCAAGATCAACCAGATCGAGGTGGTCAAGGGCCTGGTTTATCTCGACGCCGCTTCCAAGGGCGACGATGTTTATCGCCTGATGGTTGGCGATACGACCTTTCTGGTGCGCCGCGACACCCAGATGCGACTCAGCGCCAGCCCCGATCAAATCCAGGTCGCCGTCTTCAAGGGCGAGGTTCAACTGGAGAACCAGCCGCAGCCGGTCACCATTAGTAAGAAAGAAACTCTCACCCTGGCTGGCGACAGCGGGTCAAAATACACCGTCGCCAGGGGCGTAGAGCCGGTGCGTTTCGACGCGTGGAACAAGGAGCGCGAAGACTACAGCCGGACCTACGCTGAAAACCAGGGCTATGGCGGACCGAACCGCGCCTATGGCCTCCAGGATCTCAACTATTACGGCAACTTCTTCTACGCCGGCGGCTACGGATACGTTTGGCAGCCCTACGGCTTTGCTAACGCGATGCTGGGTTGGAGCCCCTACAGCAACGGAGCCTGGATGTTCTATCCCAGCATGGGTTTTTCGTGGGCCTCGGCCTATCCCTGGGGCTGGTTGCCATTTCACTATGGCTCATGGGCGTTTATCAATGGCACTGGGTGGGCTTGGTTGCCGGGTGGCAATTACGGTGGCCAATGGTACGCGTCCAGCTTCCAGAGCGTTCCTCGCGTTACCAGAGCTCCCGCGGGTTGGGCGGCACCTACTCCTCCGGCACTCACGGCAGCGACGAACGTTGCGCACTCGACTGTGCTGGTGGGCAAGGCCGCCGCAAAGCCGCTCTCCATTCCAGGAGGACGGATTCCACCAAACTTCGCCAGCCTGGTTCCCGGGCGGACAGCCGGATCGGCAACGACGGCTCAGAGTTTTGCCAAGCCGAATGCGGGCAATGCAGCGGCTCATGGAAATGTGTTCGCCGCGAGCGACAGTGGCCTGAACGCTGCCCATCATGAACCGGCGCACGTGTTTGCTCCGCCGCCCGTCAGGTCTGTTACCGTCGGCCTCCCTGAACCCGGAATTTCGTATGGTGGCGGCGGAAGCATCGTTGGACGCCCCGCGACGAGCGGCGCTGCTGCCCCGGCGGCTCACGCCTCGTCCGGCCCGGTGCAGAAGTAAGCGAACTGAAGCGAAGCGAGAAAAGGACGGCCCTCATGGCCGCCCTTTTTGTCTTATCTGGACTGCTTACTCAATCGCAGGCGTCAGTCCGTGGCGATCGCCCTTCAGGATGCGAGCCGGTGTCGCCTGTCGCGCTCGCTCTTCCTGATGGCAATTCCAGCACAGGGGCCGCATATTCTGCAGCGTCGCCTGCAATTCATCCAGATACATGTCCCGCAGCTCGAAGATTTTCTGCTGCTCGTTGAGCACAGCCAGGCGGCTGCGGCGCCAATCGGAAGGTGAGAGCGCTCGCGTGCAAATGGCGCAGCTCTTACCTTCGTACCATTTCGTCAGCAGACGTTCGACATTCTCGGGCGAAGGCTCGATTTGCGCCAGACACTCCTGTCCGCAATCGGCCTTCTCCGGCCAGCGCGTGCACGATTCCAGCCGCGAATGTTCCTGTCCGCGCAATGCCGACCAGAAGGCGAACTTGTTGTCGACCTCGACATCGACGGGCTGCCCGGAATCCGGACAGATGACCGGCTGGCGACCGCGGTTCTGGTAGTAATTCTGCAAGCTCACCACCACCGGAAGGCCGGTGACGAGAATGGCGCCAAGAAAGAAGAGCACGATGGGGAAAATGGCAAAGGTCAACATAAAGCACCTGCGGCCGCTGTGGCGACCCTAAGGCGTTTGTATCGCCCTTGTCACAGGGATTCAGTGATGCGACGCACAGGAGGGTGTGACGGCAAAATTTCACGGAGAAATTCAAAGATGCAGCCTGTTCTGACGACTGGCCCACATCGATTGTCACAACACAACTCCGAACTTATGGCTTCGACAAACTACAGGGTCGGCGCTCCTTACTACCCTTCGGTTTTCCCTTGTGCTTGGGAGCCATGTTTTCTAAACACCCGGCTAGAATTGTGGTTTTGTGGGTTGATATTCCGCAAAACTCCGTGTCACCGTGGCGAAACTACCTGCGTCATTTGCCTGCCAACGCCGGGGTAGGCATAAACCGGTAGCCCACTCCCCGGACCGTCAGCAGGTGGCGGGGATGCACGGGATCCTTCTCGATGTATCTGCGCAGCCGCACAATGAAGTTGTCGATCGCGCGCGTGTCGGTGTCCTCGTGCAGTCCCCAGACCTCCTCGAGAATCGATTTGCGCGAAACAATCCTGCCGCTATTGCGAATCAGATGCCGTAGCAACTCCGCTTCCATCAGCGTCAAGCGGAAGACCTTATCATCGGCCCGCAGTTCCAGCGTGCCGAAGTCGACCTGCTTGCCGTCAAAAACATAAACATCGAACTCCCGCAGCGAGTCGGCATCCTTCGGCTCCGCGACGCGCACATCGGCCGGCGGATCGCTCAGCAGGGTGCGGCCCCAATCGTGGCGGCGCAACAAACTGCGAATGCGCGCCAGCAGAATAGCCAGGTCGAATGGCTTAGGCAGGTAATCGTCCGCGCCGCAAGCGAAGCCCTTGAGCACGTCTTCCGGGCGGCCGCGCGCGGTCAGCATCAGCAGCGGAATGTAGTTGCTGGCCTTGCGCAATTCGCTCGCGACCGCAAAGCCGTCCTTGCCGGGCAGCATGACATCCAGCACCAGCAGGTCAAACTCGCTGCGCTGCTTCAGCAGCAGATCGAGCGCAGTTTCTCCATCGCCGACAACCTTGGTGTGATAGCCCTCCGCCTCGAGGTTAAACTTCAACCCGCGGGCCAGGTGCTCTTCGTCTTCTACCAGCAGAATTTCGTTCACCGGGAGTTCCTTGGCAGCTCAATGATAAACGTGGTCCCGCGTCCGGAACCTTCGCTGTCGGCATAAGCATTGCCGCCATGGCGGCGGGCGATGGCACGCACAATGAACAGGCCCAGACCGCTGCCCTTCACCTGCGACGCGCCGGGCGTAAGCACGCGATAAAAGCGTTTGAAGATGCGCTTCAACTCGCCTCGTGGAATGCCGACTCCATTATCGCGCACCCGAATCTCAATGTGTTCCAGGTCCGGCGTAACCACAGCAACCCGGATGTGGGCGTCCTGCGGCGAGTATTTCACGGCATTATCCAGTACGTTCGATAGCGCGGTGAAAAGCTCATCGCGATCGCCGATGACGCTGAGTTGGCCATCAGGCTTGCCATCCGGCGTCCAGTCCAGCACCGCCAGCGAGAGATGATGGCGGGAGCGCGCCCACTCGATCACCTCATCCACCAACGGTCCAAGCGCGATTTCCGCGCGTGAAAGAAGAGCGTTCTTCTGGGTTATGCGCGCAGCCCGGAGCACGCCTTCCACCGTTCCCATCAGCCGCTGTGTGTCCTCCAGCATCACCTGGTAGAACTCGTGGCGCTGCCCGTCGTCCACGTTGCGCTTCTGTAGCGTCTCCAGATAAAGCCGAATCGAGGTGATCGGCGTCTTCAACTCATGCGTCACTGCGTTCAGGAAGCTGTCCTGCTGCTCGTTGCGGCGGATCTCGCGCACCAGGAAGATCGTGTTGAGGATCACCCCGGCGATGATGAAGCCGAAAAAGATGACTCCCAGAATCAGCGGCACGACCTCGCGCCAGTTCAGGATGACCCAACTGGTGCTGAGCACCGCTGCCGCCGCCGCGATGCAGACGCCCAGGGTGACAAAAAACGCGATCTTGGTTTTGCGGCTGATGGTGCGCATGGGAAGACGCGCTCAGGATAGCAGAGAGCTCTCGGGTGGCAGCCGTCAGCTATCAGCGCCGTAGGCTCTCCGCGGCTTGCAAACTCTCTCGCGCCCGCTCGCTATCGCCCAGGTCGCGATAGGCATAGCTCATGTAGGTGAGCGCTCTGGCTTTCATCTCGACGTTGGGAGCATGGCTGACCACGATCTTGTAACGCCGGATCGCATCCGGCAGGTCTCGTTGCTTCTGCTCGTAAACCGCAAGGGCAAAGTTGCTGAGAGGATCGTTCGGGTCGAGGGCGACAGCCCGTAAGTAGTGATGCATCGCAGCTTCCAGTTCTCTTCGTTGAATCAGTTCTTCGCCCATCCGCTCCTCGGCTATTGAATTCGTACCGACGACTCGAGAAATATGCGACCAGAGGGTTAGATTGTCGCTCCAATATCCGAGCTGACGACGGGTCACGGCGCTTAACGCTACTAGTACCAGGCCGGTCGCGACCACGAGATAGGGCGAAGCGAGAGCTCGCCGGCGCGCCAACGACCGGTCCGCTGTCGCGGAGCCGCTCGCTGCCTGCTCTAACGGAGCGGGTGCGAACAAGTCACCCGCGCCCCAGCAGATCATGATGAACAGGCCGATGAAGGGAAGATAGGCATAGCGATCGGCCAGCGCCTGATGACCCACCTGCACGATGCCGATCATGGGCACCATGGTTCCGAGAAACCAGAGCCATCCCACGAGCAGATAGCGTCGCCTGCGATATTCCCAGACCAGCGCACTTATAGCCAGCAGCAAGAGGAGGGCCGCCGCAGCCTGCCACATCTTGATGGAATTGCCCGGATGGGGGTACATCGGGGTCAGATTTGACGGCCAAAACGCTTTGCCAACGTATCGCACATAGGAAACCAGTGCGTTTTCCAGCCGCACGCGTAGTGAATACTCAACCAGCGACACCACCGCTCCGCCAGCCCGCTGCGCCTGCATCGTCAGGATGGAACTGGGGACGCAAAGAACCAGCAGCGGCAACTTCTCCAGCACAAGCCAGGAAAGCTTCTGCGAAGATATCTCGTCTGCCTGCTTCGAAGGGCTTCCAGTCGTGCCGGAAGCCGCCGCGTCAGATTCGGGAGTTAGTCCCCGGGATCGATTGGCGGTTCGCATTCTTTCGAGCGGCCAGTAATCCCATAGCAGCAGCACAAACGGCAATGTGATTATCTGAGGTTTGGCCATCAAACCGAGCGCGAACCACAAAGCGACCAGAGCGTATCGGGCTATTCCCGGCCGGCGCGCATACCAGCGATAGGTCCCCAGCGCGAGCAGGAAAAACAGCATGCTGAGCAAGGTCTTGCGTTCGGTAATCCAGGCCACCGCTTCGACATTGATGGGATGTACGGCAAACAGCGCCGCGACTACGGCGCTGCGGCCTGCGTAACCGGTCGCGCGCTCCAGCACCCAGAACAGCAGCATTACATTCAACACATGGATCAGCAGGTTGACGTCATGGTGTCTGGCGGGGTTGAGGCCAAACAGCTGCACGTCCAGAGCGTGCGAAAGCCACGTCAACGGATGCCAGTTCAGCGAGTAATAGCTGGTGAACGCCCACTTAACGGTGTCCCAGTTCAAGCCGTCTTGAATGTCGATGTTGTCGGTTACGTATTGGTTGCCGTCCAGATTGAGAAACAGATAACGATTAACGGGGAAGTACAGAATGGCTGTTGCGACCGCCAGCAGAATAGTGAGGACCAGGTTTCGTTTGTAGGGCGCGGTTAAAAAGCCGCTCGCATGGCCAGAGAATCGGCTGCTGTTCACGTCGTTCAATTCCACAGCATTCATTCGCACTCGTTGTCAACGGTCTCGAAGGTCCGCTGAATATCTACTCACGACCGTCCTAGTGCAGCCCCGCCTGCGCCAGCATCTCCAGAAACTGCCGCTGGGTCCGCATGTCGATGGACTGCGACACCAGCTTGCCATCGCGGTCGTAGACAAAGCTCTTGGGAATGCCGTCGACTTGGAACAGATTGTTCACTTTTTGACCGGGATCGAGCAGGATGGGATAGCTAATCTTGCGCTCCGTGATGAATGGTTTGACCTTGTCGGTTTCTTCGTCCTCGGAGATGGCCAGGATCACGAAGCCCTGGTCCTGAAACCGTTTGTACAGCGCTTCCAAGTCGGGCATTTCCTTCTGGCAGGGCGGGCACCAGGTGGCCCAGAAGTTCACCAGCGCGACCTTTCCACGCAGGTCCTTCAGCGTCCAGTTTTTTCCCTGCAAATCGGTCAGCGTGAAGTTGGCCAGTTGGCGGCGCTCATCATCGGCTTCCAGTTTTGCCATCGCGGCCTTGTATTGGGGCGCATCCAACGACGCTTGGACATGCTCGTAGCGCACTAATTCCGCCAACTCCACATAGGCGCCGGCCGGTTGTCCCTTCTCGTCCGGAGGTGGTTGCTGACGCAGCGCATCGGCGAGGGTCGTCGCCACTTCCTGTAGCGTGTCATGACCGAAATCTCCCTCGGTCGCGCGGCTGGCCAGGTAGACCGCGAGCCGAAGTTTATTCGGAGTAGCCGGCAGCGCGCGAATTTCCAGCGCAATGTCTTTGGTGGTGTGGGCGCGCACGTCGTCAGGCAGGCTGCGCAGCGTCTTGATCTGATCGAAGATGGGCTTCTCCTGCGCGCTCCAGTTCACTTGCTGTTGCGCCTGAAGCTGGGATGAAGCCATCACAACTACCTGGATCAAGAACAAGAAGACGATCGCGACCGCGGCAAGCCGCCGGCAGAAATGCCGCAGACTGGAATTCATGAGCTTCTGACCTCGACCGCCATTGTATGCCCAGAACAGAACTTCGCGAACTCTACTGCAGTTCCCGCGTTCCCACCGCTTGCCGCAGTTGTTCCAGCGCGGCCATGTAGGATGCGAGCGCCTGCCGGTAGCTCAGCTCCGTCGACCGATACGTGCGTTCGGCATCCAGGAAATCCAGCAGCGAAGCAGCCCCGTGCTGGTAGGCAAACAGCGCGATGTCCAGCGACTGCTGGGCCTGCTGCAGATAGCCGTTGTCGTAGAGTTGCACGATATCGCGATTGTTGAGCAGCGTCTCGTAGCCGTTCTTCACATCCGTCATGACCTGCTGCTCCGCAGCCTTCTCCAGAAATTGCGACTGGGTGAGAGCGTAGTAAGTTCGCGCCACCTCGCCCTGGTTGCGATTGAAGATAGGCAGCGGCATGCTGAAATAGAATGCGCCGTTGTTTGAGGCGTTCACGTGGCTGTAATCGAAGGTCCCCGTGATGTCCTGCTTCGCATTGGCCTTGGCCAGGCCAATCTGGCTTTGCGCGGCGGTAACACCGCTTTGCGCCGCCTGTAGATCGGGCCGCGAACGCAGAGCACGGTCTCGGAGATCGTCCAGAGTCAGACTCACAGGTTCGTAGACGAGCTGTCCGGTGACATCGTAATTACGTGGGACGGCGTCGAAGCCGATCAACTCGCGCAGTGAATTCAGCGCCTGCACCAGGGCGATCTTGGCGGATGTCACGTCGGTCTGGAACTGAAGGGTCTGCAATTGAATCTTCAGCAGGTCTGCCTTGCTCATGGCGCCGGCTTGCTGCTGGTCCTGGCTGATGCCGACGGTATGCCGGTAGCTTTCCAGAAAGCGCTCGGCAAATTCCAGGTTTGATTTCGCCAGAAGCGCCGCGACGAATTGCTGGGCCGTATTCGCAATCGTGGTCCGCTCCGCGTCGAGTGCTTGCGACTCGGTGACCGAGGTCGCGTCCTTCGCCGCTTGCAGCCGGTGCTGGCGCTTCTTGCCGCGCTCAAAGAGATACCCAATCCCCAGGTCGAACTGCGCCGTGTTATCGATGTAGCTCGAGGACCACGTGCTGGGGCTGAACAGCGGCAGATATTGCGCATCCGCCGAGAGCGTGGGGTTGGGACGAAGATTGGCCGTCACTTCCTGCTCTTTGTTTTGCGAGATCAAAGTGCGCTGGGCCAGTAGCGTGGGATTGCCTTGCCGGGCAAGCTCAATCGCCTGATCCAGCGTGATGACTACCGATGGTGCTTCCGGCTTGCCGGGTGCAGGTGCCTGCTGGGCCGGCGCTGACGGTTGCGATTGAGTCTGGGCGAAAAGATGGCCTGCCGCGGAGAGCAACGCGAGGACAATAAGCAAACGCGGAATCCGCAGAGAACGGGTAGAGCGGCGCCCTTCGACAAGCTCAGGGCAGCCCCGGTGTTTACAGAGACCATCCTTAACGCCTGCCTGAAGGCCGGCTCTACCTCGGCTATGCTGGAGGCAACGATGTTGTGCGGAGGAGACGTTTCTCATTCGGTAATCTCCTCTTCGTCCGCCGGCAACACATCCGTCGGTCCGGCCAGGACCGCATACAGTGCCGGCAGCAGCACCAGGCTGAGGAACAACTCGGTCAACAATCCTCCCACAATCACGATTGCGAACGGACGCTGCGAGTCGGAGCCGATGCCGTGGGACAGCGCTGCCGGGATCAGACCGAGGGAAGCGACCAGCATGGTCATCATGATAGGACGCAGCCGTCGCATTGCGCCCAGTATCGCGGCTTCGCTGGTGGCCAGCCCGCGCGCGCGCAGCTGGTTGATGTGCTCCACCATGATGACGCCGGTCTGCACCGACACTCCGAACAGCGCCAGAAAGCCGACGCCCGTGGAAACGCTGAAGTGAGTTCCGGTAATCAAAAGGGCGAGCAGACCGCCGATGGGCGCCAGCGTCAGGTTCAGGAGCACAAGGAAGCTCCACTTGAAGGAGCGGAACATGGAGTAGAGGACCAGCACGATGACCAGAATCGTGATCGGGATCACCGTCGCCAGGCGGCGGTTGGCGCGTTTCTGGCTCTCATATTCCCCCGCCCAATCGAGGGTGTAGCCGGGCGGCAACTTCACCTCGCGGTTGACCTTGTCCATGGCTTCTTCCACGGTGCTGCCCAGATCGCGGCCGCGCACGCTGTACTTGATGGCGATGTATCGCTGATTAGCTTCGCGGTAGATCATGGAGGCGCCATCGTCCACGCTGATTTTACAAAGCTGACCCAACGAGACCCGCTCTCCGCTGGGCGCCAGCAGGCGGATGTTCTTGATTTGGTCGATAGTGCCGCGGAATTGCGGCTGGTAGCGTGGAACCAGATCGAAGCGCTGGTCGCCGAGCAGAATCTGGCTCACCGGATTGCCACCAACGGCGGTCTGGATTGCATCCTGCACATCGGCTACGTTAATGCCATAGCGGTCGGCCTGGGCGCGGTCGACGGAGATATCGACGTTTGGTTGTCCCAGCACGCGGAACACTCCCAGGTCAGCGACGCCATGCACCGTGCTCATCACGTTGGCGATCTCCGTCGCTTTGGCCTCAAGGTCCTTCAGATCCGGGCCGAAAACTTTTAGAGCGAGTTCGCCCTTCACGCCGCTGACGGCTTCTTCCATATTGTCTTCGATGGGTTGCGAGAAGCCCCAACCCACACCGGGAATTTTGCTGACGGCGTCGTTCATCGCGTCGATCAATAGTTCTTTTCGCCCGTGAAACTGGGCGCGCCACGCCCCGCGAGGCTTCAGATCGACATAATATTCTGTGTTGAAGAAGCCCGTGGGATCGGTGCCGTCATCGGAGCGGCCCACCTGCGAAACCACTTGCGTGACTTCGGGGAAGCCGGCGAAGATCAGCCGCGCCTTGTCCATGATTTCCCGGCCGGCAGTCGGACCGGTGCTGGGGGCGAGGGTCCCGCGGGCCCAAATGGCGCCCTCGTCGAGATGGGGCAGAAACTCCGAGCCGATTACGCCGCCGAATCCGAGGTACAAGCTGACTGCCCACACCAGCGCCATCGCCGCCCAGGTGAGCATTCGGCGAGGAATAATCCAGTTCAGAGTTTGCTGGTAACGTCGGTTCACCCAGTCGAGCAGCGGATTGCGCCACTCCTTGGCGCCCTTGCGGAAAACGAAAGAGGTCAGCACCGGCGCCAGCAGAATTGAGAAGAACAACGAACCCAGGAG